>Ga0307503_10000120_pt1 | contig 39915 bp, 45 predicted proteins | sample 17_S_MG_FD_194514 | JGI IMG/M metagenome (GOLD analysis project Ga0307503, IMG submission 194514) | Soil microbial communities from Populus trichocarpa stands in riparian zone in the Pacific Northwest, United States - 17_S | ecosystem: Environmental > Terrestrial > Soil > Riparian zone > Trees... | reverse complement strand
AAGTTTGAGAGCGTTAGCCTATATGAGGTGAGCCTATATGACTTCGACGATGTGACCTAAGAGAGTGTGAGCCGATGTGACGTGAGCCGATGTGACGTGAGCCGATGTCACAAGGCGAAGTGTGAGCCGATGTAACCTGGCCGATGTCACGAGATGAGGTGTGGGATTCTCAGTCTCGACACCTGTTTCATTCGCAAGTGACATTTTTTTGTCGGTTTAGTGACATTATTTGTCATAATGCCGTTTTTTGTCACTGCTAAATTCGATTGATTCGTTGAATTCATTAGAGTTTTTCGTTTTAGCATATTGGCACTGCGATTGCTTTATTAGATTTTTGCGACCGGCGAAGAAAGAGACGCTGGGAGCCGGTAGACAGCTTTGAGCCCCGCTACCGAGAAGCTGCTTTGACATACCCGAGTGGGGACCACGCCCTTGATCGCGAGACAGGACAAGACTGAGCTTGCGGGAACCGAGGGGGAAGGAAGCCTGAGCATGCGGAACTGCTCATCCAAGCAAGGGATAGAAGATTGCGTCGTGCCTGTTCGGAGCAGGTTCGGCGAGTATTTTTTAACCCCTAACCCAAAGGAGCCCCTCTCATGCGCGCGAGAAAAGAGAAAGACTACCGCTACAAAGGATACCGCATATTGAACGCGGGGTTCTGAGCGGGATCAGATGAGTCTTGCTGGAACATTGTCGATAAGAACGGCAATTGTGACAATGCAGCCCCTACCCTAAAAGCCGCGAAACAAATGATTGACAATTGGAACCGCTAAACCATTTTGACACAATGACCGCAACCAAGGAGATCCATCACCATGCAATTCTATAGCAAGATCGAATGCGAGACCGATGCCCATGCCCTGCCTGACTGTGAAGTCTATTACGTCCGTCAGTCGCAAGAAGCGCTGGACTGGGCGGACGAAAGCAGCACCGCTGGGTGGTATTTTCAATTCTGCCTTCCTGGCTGTCTACCGGACAGTGATCCAGTAGGTCCTTTTGACAGTGAGCAAGAAGCAATTGACGCCTGTCGCGCCGAGTGCGAGCAAGAGTAGGGGAACAACGCGCTTAACCCCAAGGAGACCCATCACATGAAGACAGCACGGACACACAAGCCATACCTGCATATCTACGGCGGAGCCTCCTGCTGGGTCGCCAGGTATCCGACCAACAGTGAGACCTACCGAGTCATGGGAACGCGGGACATGGAGACCGCGTTCACCCTCGCCACTCCTCTCTGGGACGTGGTGGAGAGGATAGCGGAGTTGAACCCTGAGTATGAGGTTGTGACGAACGGAGACCACGCCTAGTCCACTGGCGGGACCCTCACCCTTTCACCCCAAGGAGAACCATCACGATGATTACGATTACCGTAGGCAACAATACCGTATCCGCTGATACCCTCGCAGCGGCCAACAGAATGGCGCGAGCGGAGCAGAAAAAACAAGCGGCGGCCGAGCAACAACGCAATCAATGGCAAGACGAAGCCTATGAGGCTGCGTATGCCAGTATAGGCCACTGGCGGGACCCTCACCCTTTCACCCACCCTTTCACCCCGAGGAGACCCATCACCATGATTACCATCACCGTCGGCAACAATACCGTAACCGCTGAGACGCTCGCGGGCGCGAATAGAATGGCGCGCGCTGAGCAGAAAAGGCAGCAGCAAGAGGAGCAACAACGCGACCAATGGCAAGAGGAAGCCTACGAGGCCGCGTATGCCAGTATAGGCCATATCGTGACCCGCATAGAGCGCTATGCCTCTTCGCTTGCCTTGGAGAAACTCGACTCCACCTATATCCCCATAACCGAGGACTCTCCCTTCCCTGCTGTCACAGTCACGAGTCCTGGCAAGGACAATACGGGCCAGGTCCGTGTCCTTGACTATGCGTCCTGGCTGGGCTCACTCAATACGATATCCGGCAGAACCCTCGCCGTCTGCCGCGTCTGGGGCGACAGCACCATACGGTGGCACGCGGTCGGTGCCTCACATGGCATGGCCGCGTGGGTGCCCCTCCCCGCCGATCTGGCCGACCAACTCACCCTGCTCTACCAGCCTCGTGCGTAAGCGTCTTCCCATGCCCCTTCGACTGAGGGGGTTTGGATGAGACCCTTCACCCCTTTCACTCACCCCTCACCCATAAGGAGATCCATCACATGTCAGTCGCGGATAAAAACACCATCCTCCATCACCATTTCCTTGCCCGTGGCATCACGCTGCGGCTCTGGGAAGTCAACGCCCTGCGCCGGGCCCAGCACACGCTCCATACCTGGGATGAACAGGAATGTGGCGACAGCAATGACGTGTGTTCCCTCATCATCGAGCGGGATGAGACGACCGGCATTCCCTACCGCGTGACCACCATCCACGAAAGCGGGATGAACGTCCGCACGCGCATTGCCGACCGGGAAAAATTCGCGCTGCGCCAAGTCGCCGCGATCTGCAAGGCCAATGGCCTGTACTACTACCATCAGTCCGATTGTCGTGGCTGTTCCCTGTATATCGGCAAGGAGCTGCTGACCTCCTCCACCTATCCCAATGGCGTGGCCTGCGCCGTCTAACCACCCTCTTCCCCCTCTCATGAGGGGGGCCACAGCAGCCCACCATCACATGGGTTGCCGTGACCCTAATCCCTACCCTTACAAGGAGACTTGGACATGGACACTATGCTTGCGAACTTCATGAACGGCAACCTCACCACGGCACGGAGACAAGCCAAGAAATTTTCCCCGTGGCGCATCGTCGCCTGTCTGCGGCTTGACTCATGAGCGGCTCGTGCGCGCATGGCGCAATGAAGACAAGTCCCCCCTGGACGACTAACCCCTCACCCAACAAGGAGAAGCCCAATGAAACGTCTACTGACCACCATCACCCTCACCACCCTGCTCAGTACCACGGCCCACGCGCAAGACTATGGCACGCTCACCCCGAAATACCATGGCAACGACCACGGCACCTACACCAATCCGTATATCCTCACCACGCCCAGCGGGCGCACCGAGGAGGTCAAGGCCAAGTTCAACGACCTCACGCCCGGCGACGGCCTCTGGGAGGCGGGATCTGACAGTAACCCGTTCGTCACCTCGGATGGGCAAAGACTCGAGGTGAAGCCCAAATACGGGGTGAGCAATGACGCGGGCTCATTCGCCAACCCCTACCGCCTCACGGCACCCATACAAGGAGACTAATCATGACATACTACACTTCTCCCACCCTACCCTACCAGCAGACCCAATGGCGCGTCAGTGTCATTCCCTCGACGCTCTTCGCTGGCCAACGGACAACCGAGTACCAGTGGCGCAACAAGGGTCAGGCGGCCTGGCGTCCCCATCACGACTGGGCCACCTGGGACGGCAACGAGTACGACGGTGGCCTTCCCCCCGTCTGCCTGAAGCTGTTCACGAAATATGAGTCTGAGATCAAAGCGGTCCTGGCGGGGCTCCCTGTTCCCCTGCCCGCGCAACCTTCACTGTTCGCCTCACAACAACAAGGAGACTGACACGATGCCAACTATCTTCACCAAGTTCGTTCCCAGAACCGATCAACTTCCCGCCCGCGTCAAAGCCTGGACCCAGACCCGTGGCGAAGCGGCCTACATCACCCATGAATCGCGCAAGAGCGTGATCGAGAACCATGCCACCGCCTGCGATAAGCTCGCTCGCAAACTGCACTGGAACGACTGTCACTTTGTCGGTGCCCCACTCGGCTATGGTTTCGCCTTCGTTCCCTGCGATGTCATGGAAGCGCATACCCATACCCTCACTGGCCACCACTACGATGGCGACGCGAGGGAAGAGACGACGACGCCGGAGTTCAACCCCAGCGAGGAGGCACGCGCCACCGCCGCTGACATGGCATTCTCCACCGCGCTCGCCGCCGCTGGCATTGCCCAGCCGTTCATTGACACACTCCTGGCCTACTCTCCGACCATGCTCCGCGATAAATATGAACTCGGACTCATCCAGTTCCAATCTCCCGCCACGGAAGAAGCGTTTCGCGAGGCGCTCAATACGTGGGCCGCCAGCAGCGCGCACGAGGATCACCACCCGCTGATGACATCCTACGGCACCCACCCCTAAGTGCACCGCGCGATAAGCCGGGTACAAAAAAACTCCCCCTATGAGAGGGGGAGTCGTGCGCGGGCCAGGGCGGGACAAGGAAGAGGTGATAACTTTTAGTGACGGGGCGGGTGCGGCGGCTGCGGATCGTCGCTCGCGTCCGCTGTGCCACACTCGGTCGAATACTCGGTGCTCAGGATATGCAACTTCGCCCGGTTGCTCAGCCCATCAGAGCGGGCACGGAGAAACGCCAACACGCGAGCCGACACATCGTGAATCCGCTTGGGATCGTGGCGGACGATGACAGTCAGCGGAATGTCGCGAGGGATGAGGTTCAACGCGGCTCCATCACGGTTGTCACGGGGGTTGAGCATCCCACGGTCAAGGGTGAAACGAATTTTGGCGAAGTGCAGAATATCGCCTTCCTCACCGTCTCCCTGGACGCAGGTCGCCCCGACAGTCAGGGGCTCCCTCTCGACGACGGGAAAGGGGCGAGGGCGCGGTGGTTCGGGGCGGGTGGCTTGAGCGAAACTGGTGGAGGCGAGCAGGAGGCTCGCGAAAGTGGCGGACAAGAATGCTTTTGAATACATACTGTATTTCTCCTATCAAACACTATAGTTACGTTGTGACTCGCGCGGTAGCGACTCTACCGCATCCCTATCAGGTCGGGTTAGTGTACTTGGCTGGCCCCTCCTCTTCCTTCGATTGTTTCCCGCTCGTCTGCCTTGCGCGCACTCTACGAATAGCCGAATTTCATCTCTAGGCAAGCACCCGCTCCGAGAGCTTCTTGTCGCGCGGCTTGTTCCAGTACGGACTCTTGCACTTGCTGCACCGTAATGGCTTGCCTGGCCCGCGCGGATACCACTCATGCCCACACACCTTGCAAGTGTAGCGCCGCGCGAGAAATGACTTCGACATCCCCAAGGTGTACACCTTCGGGAATATGTTCGCAAGCCCTCTCCCTGTATATTTTTTTGCCTACTACCTAAGTTTCCTTAAACAGGTATTGACATCTTATTCATTTATGGGTATCCTTATTATATGAGAATTGAACGCGCTGGCCCTATCACCTGTCTGCGCTGTGGTTGGTCTTGGTTCCCTCGTCAGGAGGATGTTCGCCAGTGTCCCCGCTGCAAGTCGGCGAGTTGGGACAAGCCCAGACCACCGGGCAAAGCCGCTACGAAACCCCTAACCAGAAAGGAGGAGAACGAGTGAAGATCACAATTGATCCAGTGCTACAGGACCGACTACCTGTCCTAACACGAGAAGAAAAACAGACGTTGGAGGAACTCCTTAAAAGGGAGGGATGTCGTGATGCCCTCGTCGTGTGGAAGCGCGAAGGAGTGGAAGATCCGATCCTACTTGATGGACACCACCGCTATGAAATCTGCACCCGCCTTGGGCTACCCTTTGAGATAAAGGAGCTGAAAGGCTGTACGAACCTGGAAACCGCTGCATCGTGGATTCTCGCGAATGACAATGGTCGGCGACACAAGACCCCAAGCCAAAGAGCCGCCGCCGCAGTGAAGCTCGAGGAACTATACGCGGAGGAGGCGAAGAAACGAAGGCAAGCAACACAGAACAACAAAGGAAAAGATTCTGTTCCGGTAAAATTACCGGAACAGGAGAAAGGAGAAGCCCGCGACAAAGCCGCTAAAGATGCCGGAGCCAGTCCGCGTTATGTCCAAGACGCCAAGAAGATAAAGGAGGAAGCGCCGGAAACTTTTGAGAAGATGAAGGAGGGAGAAATAACAATGGCGCAAGCGAAAAAGGAGGTCGCCGCGAAGAGAAGTAAAGAGCCGGTAAAGAAGCCAAGCCAACCAAAGAGGAAACCCACCCCGAAAGGTGGTGAAATCTACCGGGATGGGTTCAAGATCATGGTCAAAACCGATGAAGAACACCTGGCGTGGTATCGCCCGGTCCATAAAAGATACGACGCTCTTTGCCTTATTGGCAATGGGGAGGTCACGCCGAGTGCTTACCTCGGCATGCTCCCCCCTCACACCATTCGTACCCTGAACGAACGCCTAGCAATTGCCACGGCCTGGATAAATGAAATGAACACGCTGTGGCAGGAAAGGAGGAAAAGCCCCAGCCCGGAGATGCTCAGTCCCAGTGGTTCTCAACTCTTACACTAACCCCCTCACAGGAGAAAGTCATGGCCCATCAAGATGTCACGAATGTCCCTAACCCTTTTACCCCAGACAACGGAGGAATCATTATGCCTTTAGAATCAAAAACCCAAGAAGCGACGGATCAAACACCTGCACAAGCGGAACTCTCCGTAGGGAGTAAGGAGCCTTTTCTCTTTACCGCCTACGATTCGAATGGCCAGCCGTTCACGCTGGATGCGAACAACGTTCCCCTCACGTTCAGCTTCTATCTCGTAAAGATCACGCCAGCACTCGCGGCGATCTTGCTCAAGCTCAACTGGAAGAACCGTCCCATTGATACCGCCACCGTGAGAATTCTGGCACGAGACATGAAGAACGAAGGGTGGGATTTAACCGGAGACACCATCCGTGTAGATAACACCGGCGCGCTGCTCGACGGCCAACACCGCCTAGAGGGGATTGTGGAGTCGGGCAAGGATATCGAAACCCTTATCGTCTTTGGCGTGCGCCCGGAATCCCAGCGCAATATGGACACCAACAAGAAGCGCACCGCAGGCAACATGCTCGCCCTGGCCGGAGAGGACGCAGTCACCTCGGTTCCCTTGGCCCAAGCGCTCGCCAACGTGTTGGCCTATGAAGCGGGACGCTATACCGCGATTGGAGCGGCGGGAAATTTGTACACCCATATCGAAATCGAAAAGGTACTTGCTGTCTGTGGCAGCATCCGAGAAAGCATCCCCTTCGCGGCAGGAACGAAACCCCTCATTCCCGCAGGCATCAGCATCTTCGCTCACTACTACGCGAGCGCGGTGAACAAAGAAATGGCCGACGCTTTCTGGGCGCAACTGGAGAGCGAGTTAGGATTTGAGATCACGTCTCCGGTCTATCAACTCCATAGGAAATTGAACGACCACCGCAATAAGGTGAACCGGCTCTCTCGCAAGGAGATCGTGGCCTATATCATCCTCGCCTTCAATCTCTACGTCCAAGGGAAGACGGTGACCAAGCTGGTATGGCGCACCAAGGGGAAAAACCCCCAGCCGTTCCCGCTCTTCGTTGACCTGAGCGTCGCGAAAGCCGCGTAAGTACACTAACCGCCGCTCGGAGTAGTCCGGGCGGCGGCGTGCTATGCTACGGGCAATGGACACCTCGGACGTCACACGAAACGTTTTCCTGGGGTTGCTCGCGCTCTCGCAAGGTCTCGTGCTCTTCTTTCTGCTCCGTACCCTCGCCCTCCACGATACCGTACAGACCCTCCAGACGAAGGCCATGCAAGTCGAATCGGATCTTACCCACCTCCATGATAGCCTCGATTACGTCCAGCGGCGCATTGAGCAGCTCGAAAAGAGAAGGTGAACGGCCCCTGAGACTGCCCCAATTCCTGCCGGAAAGGGGCATAGGTGCCCCGATCTCCCCCCAGTACGGGCCTACGCTGCCTTCGTCTTCTTCTCGTGGCGGGATTTCCCTTCCTGCGACCACTTCGCCTTCAATTCATCCGTGATGTCTCGTTCATGACAGAACGCCAAAAAATTGCTCGCGTCCGTGGGATCATGATATCCGTCCCTGCCCACTTCCATGAAGGCAATTTCCTCCTCCTCCTCATCTTCTTCAGTAGCTCCGAACGTCCGCCCAGCCACGAGACATTGCAGCCGGTCGAGAAAGTAAAAGGGCGCTTCCTCCGCGGCATAGACCGCGAAATAGTCAGACGCCGGTATCATGGCGTGAATGGTGGAAAATCTAAAACTGCTCATGGTCAGTCTCCTTGTTGGGTGCTAGCTATGTACGCTAACAGTTGCAAGCGTTGTCGTAAGGGTATGCCAATCGAAGTGTGACACCTGAGAAAACCTTGGCACACTGGCACACTGGCATGTGCCAGTGTGCCATGAAACTGCTAAGTACTTGATATATATATATATATATATAAAAAGTGTGTTCAGGAGGAGAGCCGAAAACGTCCAGTGTGCCAGTGTGCCAACCTTTCTTAAGGGGGCACACTCGTGACACACTCGTGGCACACTGGGGTGTGGTGCATGGGCCGTCATTTTATGGCTCCGGCAGTGCCCAAAACCATTGACCGGCGAACTCGCCTTTCCCTTGATGTGCCTGAATTTTCAGGAGTTTTTTCGCTCTCCACAGGGTTCTCCGTGAGATATACAACTGTTCTTTCGCGGCGGCTTCAAGCTCCTTCCCCATACGTGGACCATCGGCAAGTTCGGCTGTCAGGAAAGTGACGGCATCGTCCTCTTTTGTGGTGTCGTGCTTGCTGCCACCATTCAGAGCATCTTCTACCGAGACTTCGGTACTGGGTCCCCACAAGAAGATTGGCGTGTTGGCGTGCGTGATGGAGTAGCTTCGGCCTGGGGCTTTGGGTCCCAGCGAATGTTTGACGTGGTAGAAGAAGCGCTCGGTCTCTCGGTTCTCGGGATTGGGGACGGCCAACATAGCGGAGCGACAGGCGTTGAACCAATCGACGGAGCCCAGGAACTTATAGCCTGCCGTTTCCTGCTTGGCCTTACTCAAGTGCCCCACGAGTTTGATGTAGCACCCGGTCACTGAGGCTGCTTCGATCACGGCATCGAGCACGGGTCTGACCGATTCCATGTCGTTCATTTTCGTTCTGGGAGGGAGGAAACTTTGCAGCGGATCGAACATCACCAACTTGGCGTTGAGTTCCCGAATCATGCGAATGAGTAAGAGCTTGTCATTGAGCAACACCCGGTGAAGCGTGCCTTCCCAGTCACGTTTCCCTTCAACGAAATGGATATAGCTGAGGTCAGCGCCAAGGTTTATCAGCCGGGGAATGTAGGTATCCGCGACGCCATCTTCCGCCGACAAAATCAGCGTATGCCCTGGCGTGCGTGAGGGCTCGTGGTCATTGGTAAAGAACGGCCACGAGCCCAGGGAATGGGCGGTGGCAATGGCGGCGGTCAAATAGCTTTTCCCGACTCCACTATCGCCACCAAGCAGCCCGACCTTGCCGAGTGGAAAATACGGATACCAGAGATAGTCTACAATTTCCGGTTCAATGTTCGCCGCACAGCGCACGACGGTGAAGAACTCGCCACGCGCGGGAAGCGAGTCTGTTTTCACCAGCGGCTCACGTTCCTGGGCGAGCATCGCCTCGTTCTCCAGCGCATCCACCCCGTTACGGTACTCCGGCATCTCGGTGATCGCTTGGTGAATATCGAATCTATCGTCTTCCATCACGTCCTCCTCGTTCGGTTGTAAAATGCATGAATCTCTCCTTGGCGTAGCAGTCGTAGGTCAGGATGTCGCAGGTGTGTTCCACCGCGGGCAGGGCTTCGTACAGGTCCGCGAGGCGTTGCTCCCAATACTCCGTCTCCGCCTCGCTGTAGAGGTCGGGGCGACGCATTGTGGCACGGTAGCCGATCGTGGCGATCTCCAGCTCGGCGTTGAGTGCGCGGAATTTTTCTGTCCATATCCGTAGTTGGGTATGCCCCCACTGCCAATACTCGGCGATCAGGCGCGTTTTGACCTGGCGTTCCCGGTCTTTCTGTATGCGGTCGGTGAGGGAGATGACCTTCCCAACCCGCTCGGCTGCTGCACGGAAGGGGAGATGTCTGACTTCGCGGAGGTACTGGATCGCATCGCCGGAAAGCGAGCACTGCCGGCACCAAAACTTCACCGCCCGCGGGGAGTTGGGCCAGACGCGAAAGCGATCCGTGCCCTGACACAGTGGGCACGGACCCGCCCACTCACCCCCGTCATGCTCTGAGACTTTGCGTAGTGATACGTCCTCTCTGATGAGATCAAGCAGGTTCATTTTTCGACCTCCATCCGTGGGATTTGTTGACCGAGTGTGTTACAACGTTGTTTTCCCGACTTGCTTCATGGCGTTTCCCCCCTCTCCACGATGTCATGATCGTGGATTCGGGGGCCGTCTCTTCTTATCCCAAAGAGCCGATCATTACTTCTTCTTGCGATGCACGCGCCTGTTGGGTTCAATAGGCGGTGGATGAGGATGAGTTATTCTCCGTGCCAACAGCGCGGAGTGCGCCGCCTCTGGACTGCCGAGCGCGGCGCGAATCCGCCCGGCATTGAGATGCAGCGTCTCGCAGATACTCACAAAGGAGAATGGCCAACTCGCATCGTCGCTGGCAAACCACGCGCCCGCGTCGGTATGTGCCTGCTCCAGCGCGGTACGCGGTCCGTCGCGGGCCGGAGCGCCCCCCCCTCGCGTGTACGTGGTCAACGCTTCCTCTAGGACGGCACGCGAGAGTCGCTCTGCCCCGGTTGGGACCGGATCGGAAGACAACTGCTCGGGGAGCACAAAACCGGGAAGCGCGCGCACATGGGCATTATACGACCTCCCCCTGGTCTTTGGTCCACGCCAGGACTTTGCGGGATTGAAACCTCGCGTACCATCAAACCGGATTGGCGCGTGAGGGCGCGCCCGGTTTGCATAGGTCCGTCAAAGCGCAGTCTTGACGGATCGTTCTCCGGCATTGTGGCCGAGAGCGTCTGACTTTTTTCTGGTGGGGTCTTGTCTTTCTGTTTTATCGTCATTATGATCTCCATTATGAAAATAAAGGTTGCTTCTGTTACGTGCCTGCGGTGTGGGCATCAGTGGATTCCACGCAAGTCTGAAGTTATGTCGTGCGCGAAATGTCATTCCCCTTTGTGGAATACCCCCAAGAAATGAAACCTCCCCGTATTATTCGCTCCTATACGCTGAAGATCGAAGCCAACCCAGGCAAAGCGGAACAGGCTCGCTACGCCGCACACTGGTATCGTTTTTACACGCTGGACTACTGCCAGAAATACTTCGACCAAGGCCCGGTAGCCAAGCGCACGGCGGAAAGTACGGCAAGCCTCGGCTGGATTGCGAACCAAGCGCAGCAACGCGCCCGTGGCATTATCAACGCGGGCTTCGCAGCCGAGAAAGCAACGGGTGATCCCTTTCACTGCCCGACTGACTTTCCGTTGCTCTGTGATGCCACGATTCAGCCCGCGAAGGGCACGACGTATACCTACTGGATTAAGCCGCCGACGTGTAAGGCCATGCCGACGCAAACGCACCGCGCACTCAAGAACGCTCTCAGGCGAGGGGCCACACTCCGGCCTACCTGCGAAGTCCGGCAAGGGAAGAAAGGCGGTCTGGTTGCGCGGGTGTTCGTTGAGTTCCCCCAGGTGAAGCCGGTTCTGTCTGCTGATGTTCTTGCCTGTGATGTCGGGGTGAATATCGGCGTAGCCCGCTCGGATGGATACAAGAGCAAGAGCCTGCGCCCTGTTATGAACGCGGCGCGCGAGCGCAACCGGGCGCGACAGAAACAAAGACATCAGAAAAGATCGGATAAAACAGCGGTCAAGCAACTGCTCGACCGCGAAGCTCGTAAGGCGGTAACGCTTGCCGCCAAGACCGGAAAAGTTCTGGTCATTGAAGCCTGTAAGCCGCTGTCCAACCTCAAGCCATCGGGCAGTATCGGTGGTTGGCCACGTCAGCACTTTGGTGCGCGTGTCCGGCAGATCGCTGAGGAATACGGAGTGGTTTTCGTCTGGGAGCAGTGGCCCGCATATTCGAGCATGACCTGCCCGACGTGTGGACATTGCGAGAAGATGAACAGGCGAGGGGAAGTCTTTCACTGTGTAAGCTGTGGCTTCGATGGGCATAGCGACACCGTGGCAAGTTGGAACCTCGCTCGATGGGCACGCGCAGGGATACGCCGGTATCTCACGAAGGGCGCGGTAAAAATATGATTCGTTCATGGTTCGACTGCCTTGTTTTGCGGGGCGGAAAAATCAGACGCGAGTTCCTTTTGCGGGTTGCAGTCACGTTGCAGGTTCGACAGACCAGACTGTCTCCGTGCTTGATGAGATTGTCGGCCACGAGTAGGTGGCCGTGTAGACAGGTGGGGAGGCGATTATAGCGGGGCGCTTTCATGGGCTAGCGCAACCTCATTGGCAGCGGCAGTACCCCAAACAACGTCTGAATCACATAGAGAACCATGAAAAGGATCGCCAAGACCTGAATGACCCTGCGCACGGTCGGGTCCATGGGGATTAAGTCTATCAGATACAAAATCACGGCCAGAATAATGAGGGTCAGTAACAACGATAACATCGTATACTCCTACGGTAACTGCCTGTGACGCCTGACTCTGGCCAGGCGTAGATTCGGGGTCCGCTGAGCGGCGATGTGGCGGCGTACCCGCGCCCACGACTCACAGAGACGCAGGAACTCCGCGACCTCGGGCTGTGGGGGGAGCGGCCACGCCGTATCCAGATTCCCCACATGATTGGCCCGGTCCGCCTGGTAGCGTAGAAACTGGGGGATCCTGAAATACGCCGTTGCCGCTTGGCGCATGAGTTGTTGCTCCTGCTGCTCAAGTGCGCGCATGACGATCTCCTTTCTGGTGAGGGGGTTTTCTTGGCATCCGCCACAGCGGCGAGCTACAGCGGGGACAGCGCAGTGGATGGGCGACACGCGCCTGCCACTCCGTACCACACCGCTGACACGTATAGATGAGAAAGGTAAAGATTTTTTCCATGACCGATCTGTATAATATCCACGCGCTTATGTCAACATGATGCTGTTGACATCGTATCACGCATTTGCTACAAACAACTAACAAGGAGATAGATATGAGTTTTTACGAACGGATGAAGCGGAAGATTGAGCGGGACGCAACGGAGACGAAGCTGCTACGCGGGCAAGCGTTGAGCGGGACGGAGCAGAGGATGGTGGGTGAAACGACCGCGCTCATCAGTGAGATACTGGACGAGGAGGCACGGAGCCTCGGGATGGTGTCCGCTGTCGAGAGGAGTGAGAGCGGGGAATGGTTCATCGCCGTTGGCGATGACTTCCATTTCACGAAGAAGCCGAGCTATCACGTCCAGTGTAGGATGCAGCCTTCGATCTGCACGAAAGGATGCGCGGATTACATTGCCACCAAGGAGGATTTTCTTGACTTCATGCGGAATCATCTGAGCCACCCTGACCACGAACCATCACAACAATTCTAAGGAGACCCACCATGAACGAACCCGCGCTCATTCCCACGCCTCTCACCCTCGACGTATTCCGCGTCGGTGAAATCATGGTGAAGAGCGGATACTTCACCGACGTGCGCGATGCCTCGCAGGCCATCGTCAAAATTTTAGCCGGTGCCGAGATCGGGATTGGTCCACTCGCCGCGATCTCTGGCGTGTACATCCAGAACGGTAAGCCGACGTACAGCGCGAATATCATTGCCGCCGCGATCAAAAAATCCAAGCGCTACGACTACCGGGTGAAGCTGTTGACTGCAATTCAGTGCGACCTGGAGTTCTTCGAGAACGGCAAGTCGGCTGGGGTAAGTAGCTTCACGATGAAGGATGCGGAAACGGCGGGCCTGCTGGCCGGTCGCAACGTGCATAGCTGGAAGCATTACCCCAAAAACATGCTGTTTGCGCGGGCGCTGACCAATGGCGCGCGCTTTTACGCGCCAGATGTTTTTGGTGGGCAGGCTCCCTATTCGCCCGAGGAGTTAGACGTGGAGGTCGATGGTGAATCAGGCGAAGCGATTACGACACCACCCACGGCTACGGTCGCGCTACCTGCAAAGCCGACGCTGATGGAGAAGCTGAGTGGCGATCCCAAACCCTTGCGTCTTGGCAAGGCGCAAGAGGAGAGCAAGCCAACGTTCACTCACACGCCCGAGCCCCCACCATCGGCGACCATCTCCGAGGCGCAGCGTCGTCGTCTGTTCGCGCTGCTCAAGGTGGCCCAGGTCGAGCCCGAGCGGTTCAAGGACTGGCTCATTTCCACGAGCCCGTACCACTACGCGAGCACGAAGGACATCGCCCTTGCCCACTATGACGGTATCTGCGAGGCGATCACGAATGGGATGGTGACGGCAGTGCCCTTTGACTACGCCACCATCATCGCGAAGGCACGCATTACGCGCGATGAATTCGAGGCGTTTGTCCGGGCGCACTTTGAGATGGCATGGAAAGATTTGGGCTTGGCGCAACGGGTCGAAATCACGGACCAGCTTGAGAGCGGCTATATCACGCAGTGGTGTGTGGATAACGGGCCACGGGAGGAGCAGGTAAGTGGATCGTAAGATCATTCACCTTCCTCTTTCCGTAGGAGGCACACTGCTCATCGTGGCCCCCATCTCACAGCGTCAGCAATATACGGAAGCGATTGCCCTCTACCAGGAGCACGCGCCGGGCAACATCGTGATCTGCGAAGAAGCCTACGAGGGGACCGTGGAGGAGCGCTGGCATGTTCGTCAGGCCGAGCGGTATCACCAACAGTGCACGACGCCGTACACCCATCGCAACGTGCACTGTTTTTCCGTGCACTGCGTCAACATCGACGAGGTGCCCAACCGCTCACTGGCGCTGTTTTGGCGTATCCTGGGCGAGACGTTGCATGACCAGCATCTCTCGCCCCCCGTGCCACGCCCGCACTCGCGCCTGCCTGATGCGCTGGGCTGTCTGGCGGCGGTTGTCGTGGGGCTCACTATCGTGGTCGGCTGCGCGTGGGTCAGTACCTTACTGTGGCGTTACTTTGTAAAGTAACTAACGGAGACATTGTGCGGGAACGAATATCTATTGGATCCGATAGGGCTATCGCCATCTATCATGGTGGCCTGTGGAAACATAAACCGGCGCGTGATGTGGCCCTCTTGCAACTCACCACCGTGGAGCTCTGTCTGCCATTTGACGAATTTCATCGCGTGACGGAAGAGGCGCTCGGTCGCCCGGTATGGACACACGAGTTCGCCAATCCCGACGCGCTCTTGGCGGAGTTACTTGGCGATGCGCCACGCCCGACAATGACGGAGATTCTCGCGCTGCTGCCGGCGGAGAAGACGATAGTAGTTATCAAGGAGAACGCGATTTGAGTAACAACGAATACCGCATGTCAAAGAAGGAAGGATACGAGGCGCTAGCGCTCTACCTGAATACCCATGAGTTCCAACGGCCACGGTCAGTGACCTCGGTCACAATCGAAGAGGTGACGGGGGATTTTATCTGTGCGTTGGGGGCGGAGAAGAAGAAGCGGGTGCGCAAGGCTCGGCCCCCACGCGCGACCGAACAGGAGACATAAATGGAGCACGGATGAGCCTCCGTCTGGACGAAAACGAGTTCAAGATTCTGCATCAGCGGGTCCACGGGAAGCCGCCGAGTACGCCGGTAGTGAAGGAACGGAAGGGGGAGGCAACCGTCGATTACGCGGCGGTGCTGCTGGCGCAAATTGTCGACGCCGCGCTGCCTGGCCAGTGGTTTCGGGAATTCACGTTTCACGAATCGCGCAACTGGCGGCTTGATGTTGCCTGCCCACACGCCAAGATAGGGATTGAGTGTGATGGCGGTGTTCATCGGTTAAAAAAGCGCTTTCTCGGCGACATCGAAAAACACAATGCGCTGACTTTCGCGGGCTGGCATTACCTGCGCTGCACCCCTGAGCAGGTACGGAGCGGGGAAGCGCTTGATTTAGTTCGTGCGTTTGTCACGAACTGAAGCTCACTCGACTTTGCCCCCACCAGGACAAAGACTAAGTAACCCTTGTGAAACCGCAGTAACACGGTAGCCCCAATGACAGATATTCTGAGCCGCTACGAAGTCAGCATTATGCGTATAGCCACACTGCCAACACCTGAACGTCTCTTTATGTCTCATGTGTCGCTCGACCTTCCCGCATTTAGGGCAGGTAGTGCTAGAGTAAGCCGGGTTGACCACGATACATGGGACTCCTACGATAGCCGCCAGCAACGCTACTCTCATACCAAAGAATCGCGCCGCGTGACCTTTCCACCGGATGAGTCGCTTGGGGTCTTCAACTGCTATCGCTCTTCCCGTCTTCAGTGCCACGGACACCAAAGAGCGAGCCTCTTTGCTCAGCAGTTGCTTCTGGAACGTACCATTCGACCGCTTGTCGATCCCATGTTTTTGTTGCATGGCTCGGCGGTCACGTTGTTTCTTGAAGATAGGCCGGAGATCACAGCCCTTGTACCCATCAGACCGCGCAACGCAGGTACGGGCTCCCACGTCAACGCCGATGGTTCCTCGCGTTTCTTGCACCTCAGCGAGCGGAACAGAGACACTCACGCGCGCATACCACTTGCCGTTCTTGCGAAAGACTTCAGCGCTTTCATTCAGCTTGGCACCAGGCAAGGCCAGCGTCCTGTTAATCGCTCTATGCCGGTTGGCGGGAATATAGAAGCCGCCGCTCTTCCCGCGTGTGGTACTCGTGCCCCGCAACATAATCCATTGATCGAAGCTCTTGGCCTTTCTGGGCTGCTGAATCTCCGCGCTATCAATCAATTCGGCCTTGAGCGGTCCGGGGATATGTCCTGCTTTGGTTGTGCGCCGGTAGTCGATGAACGCTCTTCGGTAGGCACGCCCGATGAACTCACCGAGCCCCTTGGTACTGGGGAGCCGCCCCCCTTCCTGCACCAGTGTGGTTGTGCAGGCCGCATGGGTGCGTTGGAAGAGGGACGACAGAAGCGCCAACGTGTCGGCTTTGTTGGCGGACGGATACATCTTGAGTTTATAGGAAAGATTCACGACCTGCACACAAAGAGTGTAGCAGCATCGAAGACAAAAAGCAAAAAACCCCGCCCCGTGCAAAGTCGAGCGAGCCGCCAACATACGGCGGATGAACGTGCTGGCGAGACTGCGCTTGCCAGCCCTATGCAAAGCGCGTTCGCCCTCGCTCACCAATGCGCTTTGAAGGAGATTGACATGGACCGTGCAACAATGAACGCGATGGCGAGCGATATCACCGCCATCATTGAACAATTTCTCGCGCAAGAGCAGGACACACAGGTACATACCCTCGTCCTCTCGTATTCCCCCGCGATGGAGGAAAGCCCCTCGGCCTGTGCCTTCGAGATCACGGAAACGGTGCGGATCGTCCATCGGCCAGGAATGCAAGAGGCCGCGGATGACGAGACTGAGTACCACCACGGCGTACCCATCGTCTTTCCAGAAGACGGCCAGTCCATACTCTCTGAGCGACAGGCGGACGACGCGCGGCTCACTGCCTTCAATGCGCAGCTTCAAGAGACGATGGACGATCTCGTCACGGCGTCAGAGCTGGATGAGTACGAGCAGGCCGTGCGGATGTATGAGCAGCGTAATGGATTCCCTCCACTCACTACAACAGCACGGGATTTACTCCGTGAGACAGCCAATGCGTTAATAGAAAAGAAGGACCAGGGTGATCGGTAAGAATGAGAAGGGTAGGCAGGGGGGCCTACCCCTTCGTGGTGGTTGTGGACGCGCGGCGATTGATACGCTCTTCATAGCGTATCCGCGCGGTGATTGTCAAATTTCACTACGACCCCAGAAACATACTAAGCGCCGAGCGGTTCTTCTGACGACTAATCGACGACTTGGCTTGACTCTGTAGCTCACGCCAGTTGAGCCACGCGCCCAGGTCGGACTTCCGCTGTCGCATCGCGGGCAGCGCGGCTCTATCGCCGGCGGACAGCGCGCGCTGGAGTTCCGCCCGCCCCGCACGGTATTCATTCTCCGCCGTGGGCGCGAATCCACCCGCGCTGGCGAGGATTCTCCCGGTTGTCCGCCGCGACTTCACCTGGCCCCCCGGAGTCCGCGTCACACCGCCCCGCATGAGTTCGGCCACGGCGGACGCGATACGCACGGTGGGACCACCAACCAGGGCGCGGGTCGCGGCGACGGCTCCTTCCTTGAAGGTCGGATTCTCCGCGAACGCCGCGAGCGGAGCGGTGACTGGGGAGACGCCGCGCATCGACGTGGGCAGGCCAGGCAGTGCCGAGCCCGCTCCCCCAGTAGACGCCCCGGTCATGTATTCGACCGGGTCTATGTTCGGAAGGTTAATTCCTTGTTGCGCCAGCGACCACTGGACGAGGCCATAGAGCGGGATGCCCGCCGTGCCAGACATGGAGAGCAGCACGCCCAACGAAGAGCCCACGACATCCCAGTTCCCCTTGCGGATGTGGCCCGCCAGGAACGTCGCGTAGTTATTGGAGAACGAACGGTAGCGCATGAGCATCGAGCCCCCAGGCGTATTAGTCGCGGTCGCGCGGTTGCTCGGGGTCATGAAAAAGTTCGTGTCACGGACCACCTGCAGCCCGTGGCGGATTGCTTGTTGCTCGCTGAGACCGTTCTGGAGTGCATTGTGTTTGCCCGCGTGGTACGCCTGAACGCGGTTCATCTTCTCGGTGAATTGCACGAGCTTCCCCGTCTTCTCCGCCATGGCAAGCATCCGTTCAGGGACATCCTCCGTGAAAAACTTAGGAATATCACCACTCACAGCACCGACGGCGATGGCCTCCTCCGCCGCGTCTTTCCATTTACCAGGGAGAAACTTGCCGAGCCCATACGTGAACGATTCCTCTCCCACCAAGGGCATCAGAAACAGCGCATTTTGGGTCATCTGGAGCGGATAGAAGCGGGCGTTCATCCCAATGTCGAGCACGTAGCGTAGGGTGTTTATCGCGCCGATACTCTTCTTCAAGGTCTGCGCCTTGATCGGGATACCGCCCCGATTCAGCGCCGTGGCCCACTTATCGTATGAGTGGTTCTTGCGCTGGCCGACTTGGTCGAGCGTGAAGTCGTTGACCCATCGTTGGATCGCCCGCGTCTTATCATTCGTGCCCTGTGTCTCCATGAACTTCGCGAGGTTGGCGTCGATATTCGGGAGCATCTGGTCATAGACGGCTTTGCGCACGGTGGCGCTGATATGCCCCAGGTACGTCTTGTAGGGGTCATTGCCAAAGACCAGATCGGTATGCTTGGCGAACATCGACGGATCATAGACACGGGCCTTGGCGATGCCGTGCTCGTCGTAGCGCGCGGAGGCTTCGCTGATGGCCTCGCCGATCTTGCCGACACTCTCGGTCGCCATCTCTTTCCTGCGGTTCAGATTCTCTAGTACCTCTTTGGCGCGGCTCATGGCCGCACTGGTCTCGACGGTATCCCCCTTCGCCGCCATCGCGGTCATCCGCGCCTGGAGCTGCGCGATGCCATCGGTGAGGGCATCCAGTTCCGTCTCGGCCACGGAGGTGGGGAACAGCAGGTTGCGCTGATACACGGCGAGCCGCCCCGGGCTCATGTTCATCTCCTTGGCGAAGGCGAACAGCGGTGTGCGCACGTTGTCCATCAGGTCTTGGCCGAAGTCCAGGGTCTTCGCCCACTGCGCGACATCCTCCTCGGCGAACTTGGGCATGGTCGCGAGCGGGACGGTGGGATCGACGCGCTTGGGGTCACGCGCGCTCGCGACTCCCTTCTCGAACAATTCCCGCACGATGTTTTCTTTCGCCTGGGGCGTGAGTCCCTGCTGAATCCGCTTCATCCCTTCCTCGAACCACTCCTTGTGACGTTGGCCGACAATCAGGTAATCGTTCCAGCTCGAATCCACCCCATGCTTGGTAAACATCCGCGCCGCCGCCTGCTGAAAGGCATACTCGGCGTTGCCGCTCACGTAGTCCGCCTTGTTGGCCAGGCTGCCAATCCAGGTCAAGAAGGGATTGCCATTCTTGCTGAGCATGTGTTGTGGATCCCACGCCCACGGCGCAATGCCGAAGTAGCCCAGCGCCTTCTTGACGGCGGTCTGCCCTGCAACAAGAGGATCATCGGCAACATGGTGAGACCCTTGACGCAGGGCACGCATGTCGTCGCGGAGGTCCATGAAGCGGGATTTGAGGAGAGGCCGCATGGACTCGGGCGTCGCCTTGAGCACCTCGGCTTCATAGTTCGTTTTGAGGTCAGCGGCTTTATCCCAGAGCTTGCTGTGTGATTCCTTGAGGTACTCTAGCAGTGAGGTCCGCGCGTCTCGCTGGGCCACGTCGGTGAGCTGGCCTCTGACCTGCGCCCCTTCCTGGGCCAGTTTCGTGGCCGCACTGCCCAGTCGTGCCTCATCCATCTGCTCGTCAATAAAGGTCTGGTGGGTCTTGAGGATAGTATCGAGTTCCTCGTCGGCCATCGCCGGATCGACACGCCTGGTTTGCCGAGTCGCACGGTCAGCTTCGCGGTTACGGCGCATCTCGGCGGACAGGGCGTTGAGTTTTTCGTTGGGGACGGTCTCTAGGGACTTCTCCAGACGGTCAAGCATCTCCGGTTTCACGTCTTTGAGGTGCGGGACTCTCGTCACCGCAAGCGGTCCAGCGGGCCGTCCGACCATATCGGAATAGGGGACCGGCTCGACGGTCGGGAGAATGCCTTGCTTGAGTTGCTCCAGCCGCTCTGGTCCTTCAGGCCCAATGCGGGTGGTGAGCGGCTCGACGCGACTCTTGAAAAACTCTTGCCGGTGCGCTTGGCGAAACGCCTTACGCTCGGCCAAATCCATCCGTGGCTGTCCTTCGCGCACACGTTTCTGATTCTCTAAGAATAACTCTCCCCTGGCATACGCCGAGGGTTCGGTGATGCCCATGATGTCGGCTTGGGTCTCGTTCCCCACCGGACGCATGTTGATGTAGTCGGTGAGTCCCAGGTGCGTCTGCGCGGTGTGCAGTAACTCGTGCTCAAGGAGCCCTTCAATATCGTCATAGGCATCCTCGATGTTCCCCGATTTCAGTGCCTTCTTCTTCGCCTCCTCCACGGCGGAAAGCGTGATGTCCATGGTTCCGGTTTCGGGATCCCACGCGCCATGATTGCCGATTGAGAAACTGTTGAGCTGGTAGTTGTTGACGAGGCCCATCACCTTGGGGTGGCGCTGGGCAATGCGCGCGGTCGCCGTATCGACAATGTTGCGCACCATGCCCTCATCCATGCCGCCGCGCCCCGCATCCATGCTTGCTTGCGCATCCCTGGAAATCCGCCAGCTCGGTGGCTTAGGCGGGATCTTCGTCGTCACCTGCGCCGTCTGCGTCGGATCGTACTCGCCCCGCTGCATGTTGTTCAGCGCCCGCTGTACCCCATCCGTGACCTCATCACCTGTCAGATTGATCGGCGTGAGCTTGCCTGTCTTCGGGTCCTGCGTATACGCGGGGATACGCCGCCCCATCTTCTCGTCGAGGTCTTGCTGTATCTTCCATGACGCCTTTGCCTGCGCGACGTTGAGCGGCCCGTACTTCTTCTCCATGAGCTTGAGCTCGCCCTCTGGGTACGTATCGTTTCTCAAGTCATTGAGCACCTCGCCCGTCAGTTGCCGGTGATAGTCAGGATCGGCGAGCGCTTTCGCCCGCTGCTCAGGACCAACAGGCAGGAGATGGAGCGGAAGCACACCGCCTTGCAGCGCGGCGTGATCTTCGAGGTCGTGCAGTTCGCCCACGTCGGTCATGTACTGCTGCATCCGCCCGCGTTTATCCACCTCCTTGCGGACCTCAGCGGCAATGTCTTTCGCGCGCTCCCCCACGTAGTCGGCGGGATCACGGGTTAAGACTTGATCGGCGGCGTCGATAATCTCCGCTTCTTTCTTCAACTGCGCGGTGGGCTTGAGATTGAAATACTTATTGCGCGCCCGTAACTCGTCATCCCGGTTGAGGGTGTCGGCCAACCGTGCCAAGGCTCGCTCTGGGGCCGTCATTAATTCTTCGAGCGGCTTCACGGTCACGTCGGCGAGCTTATGCTTGGGCAGGGAGAGTTTATTGAGGTCGAGGAAGTTCGCCACCTTGCCTGCGAGTCCGGTCTTGGTCCCGGTCTCGACGGCTTCTCTCAGTGCCCCCTTGATGGCCCCACCCGCCACCGCCGTGCCCATCGCGAAGCGCGCGGGTCCAAAGAGCACCTGCGACCAGTTCTCTATTGTGTTGGGGTTCTTGCCCTTAATGAGACCAACCGCCGCTTCGGCCCCCATGCGCGTGGCTGCCGCGATGGGAAGCGCCCACGGCGCGGTAACGCCGCCGTACATCGCCGCCCCACCAGCCAGCAGTTCCGCCGCGAGAGGGATACCTTCAACCGGGTCTTCCCAGATAGTCCGCGCGGAGTTGAGAAAGGAGCCCACGCCCGTGCGGAGTATCGACACGGGCGCGGAGGCGATGTCCGACATGATCTCACCAAGGGGCTTGTTGATCTCCCTGACAACGCCTTCTTTGAGTCCGGTGCCAATCTTCGCGAGGTTCTCAGTCGTCACGGGCGTCTGGGATTCGAGGCCCCCCGGTTCGGCAATCTGCTCTGTGAGCTTCTTCCCTTGGCTAGCCCAGAAGCCCTCTGATTCAGGCTCCGCTACGGGCGCTGATGTTGCTGCTTCCGCGCGCTTCCGCCGCCATTCGTCCATCAACTCCTGTAGCGATGTAGCCATAGTCGTGGGTTAGGCGGCTTCCTCTCGGAAGTCATAGGACTTTTGGAAAATATCCCGGTCGCAGATGTACAATTCTCCGTCCACACCGCGCATGAGGTAGTCGCCCGGCTTTCCTTGCTTATAATCGCCTTCGAGCGTGTTCACGCGAAACGGTTCTTCCATCTCCTTTGCGTGAACGATGATGGGGCGCTTCATACACGGCTTCATATCCTCGACGACTTCTCGTTCTTCGTAGATTTTCATAACGCTCCATGGCACGGTTACATGGTTCCTCGACGACGGGCACGCAGGAGGTGCTCTTCCAGCGTCATGTCTCGCTGCGCGGCTTTCCTTGCGAGGAGCTTCTGGAGATAGGATCGGGTCTCTGGAGAGGAGAGCATCGCCTGCAGATTTTCGGGAGCCTCCAAGAGGGCTTTGCCTGCGCTGGCCCCTACGTCACGCAGATTCGCCAGCCCAGGGGAGACGTCTCTCAGCGGGTCCGGCGCTGGAGTCGAAGGTCGCAACGAGGCGAGAAAATTCTGCGTCTCTTGCTGCGCCTTGTTCGCGACTTCATCAAAGGTGCTCCCGATGCCGCCCGCTTCCTTCGCCGCCTTCTCCGGGTCCTGACTGCTGATGAGATACTGACGCGCCTGGTCCTTCGCGATTGGCGTAAAGTGCGCAATCATCTTAGTTGACACTTCGCCCGGTAGGAGTCCCTTGAGAGAGAAGCCGCGATACTCCTCCTCACCAGCCGCCTGCGCATTGAGGACCGCGGTGATGTGCTTGTCGAAGAAGTGTTTTTGCAGCGCCGGGACTTTCCTCTCCACGGCTCGGAGTTCGCTGCTGTCACGCTGATCGTCCGCGTAGGCCAGGATCATCTTTTGCTCGTCAGTCGCGTCGGGATTATTCCGCATCGCTTCTATCAGCGCATAGTTACCCGCGAATTGCTTGGCGGCGTTGGCGTATTTGAGCTGCTGTTCGATGGGTGCGAAGCGCGCGGTTGCCTCCCGTTTGGTCTGCGCATCCGCCAGGTCTCTCCACCTCTCTTGCATCTGGGCTTTCTTGAGCGCGCGTTCCTCTGGCGCGTCGAGTACCTTCTGTTGTTCGTTGCGGGCCAGGAGGTCCGCCAGCGAGTCTTCCTCAAACTTCTGTTGTACCACGCCTTCGGGGAGTCCAAAATTCTGGGCGTACTCGCGTATCCGTGTGGCCTGCTCACTGAGCCCCGGCTTGGGCTGGACGCGCTGACTGCCGGTGGCTGGGTCAAGGACGATCTCACTACGGAGCGCATCATCGCGTGGAATCTTCGCGTCAAATTGGGGGTCGGTGAAGCGCATGTTGCGGAGACTGGCGATCTGACGGATTTGGTCAAGCGTCCCCTTAAATTGCTTCGCGTTTTCGTCCCTGACGTCCCGTTCCTCTTGCGCTGTCATCGCGCGGCTCTGGGCGATCATCCGGTCTGGCAGCTCCTTGCTCGCCCGTTCCTGCACTTCGCGGCGCTCTTCCGCCGACATCCCCTGCATCTGATTCGCGGAGACGCGAAAGCCGCCTTGGAGTTGGTGCGCGGCGATATTGGCTTCTTGCACATTCTGCCGGAGCGCTAAGTCGTCGAGCCGGGCCTGCGCATCTTCCTTCTCCTGTTCCTGTTTGAGTCTGAGTTCCGTGATGTAGTCTTCCAGCGCGCCCATTACCATCCCCCTCGCTCTCGACGCACCCGCGCGATCTGTTCCGCGTTCATGCGGCGATTGCGCTCTAGTTGTTGGGCGCTTGTCTCCTCCTCGGACTGCATGTAGTCCTCCCCTTCGGGACCGCGCGCCCACAGTGTACCAGGACTGCCGTCGCCCGGCCCTCCAGAGAGCCCTCGTGGGGCAAGCTGCAATCCCTGTCGCTCTGCTGCTAAATCCAGCGCCATGTTGATTCTGTTCTGACTCTCAGGTGGGCGCATTTTGGGGCTCGTGCCTTCGGTCATATAGAGCGCGACATCAGCCCGGCGTTGCTTCGCTTCTTCGTCGCGCTGCGCCTGGCGATCTTCAAAGGGACTCGGTCCCCATTCGCCTTCCGTCCCGGCTCTCTGGCCCTGCGGCCCGATGTTATTCACCGTATCAGGCAGCGCATTGGTAGTGCTCCCGGTCGTCTTGCCGGTGAGATCGGAAATAGCCATAGCGGAGCCGAGGAGTCTATTCTGTCGCTGTTGCTGCTCGCGTACTGCGGTATCGAGCCCCTCACCCATGCCGAACGTGCTGCCACTGCCGCGTGCGAAGCCCGGCTGTATTAGCCGCCGTGGACCGTTGAGCGCGTTGAGCGCGCGCTGCCCTTGTTCGATTCGTGCCTGTTCATTCATCCGCTGTAGTTCTTCGAGCACGTCTTGCGGGTCCTGTCCCTCACCCCACATATTTTCTATTGGTGCGATCATGCGTCGTCGTGCCATCGGTATCTCCTACTGCGCGCGATTGGATCTCAGGTTGCCAAGCCTAAAGTATGAGCCATACCGCCGCCGTGGAATGTCCATCTGATCGTAGATGTCTTCGACGGGGCCATAGCTCTGCTGCTGTTGCTGGCTCTTCAGGCGATACTCTTCGTTGTTGCGTTGGGTGTCCATCTCGAATTGGCGACGCGCGGCGGCCATCGCCAATTCTCGCGCGCGGTTGCGATCATCTTGTTGGTCGTCATACGCTCGGTTACGATCTTGCCTCCCCAGGTCAAACTGCCGGTTCTGATCTCCCCGGCTCAGGTCATACTCGCGGTTCTGATCTTGCCGCCCCAGGTCAAACTGCTGGTTACGATCTCCCCGGCTCAGGTCATACTCGCGCTGTTGCTGCTGATATTGCTCCCACGCCAACCGTCCGCGCGCATCTTCGATGTCCGCTTGTTGCTCACCGGCCCAATAATCCCGGTCTATCTGCGCGTTCTGGGCCGCGACCTCGGCGAGTATCCGCGCGCGGTCAAGTTGTTGGGCATTGAGCTGTCCTTCGATACCGCCCCGATCCCTGAGATTGCCCGCCATTTCTTGATTCGCTTGCCCGAGCACATCACTCACTAGTTTCGTCTGCCCCTGGTAGCGGGCATCGCCCAACGCGCCTTCAATGTCCGCCCCAGACTGCGCCATCGCGCCCGCGAATCCCGCTTGTCCACTGGTCGTCGCCCGCCCCATCGCCTGCCCACGCGCGGCCTGCGCTTGTCGCACTAACTGGGAGTTGAGCGCGGTAATGGTGCCGCCAACGCCGGGCGCGCCAAGCGGATTGTCAATGGTCGATTGCAACGCGCCAGACCGCGCCCGGAGCGCATTGAGCGCTTCGATGTTCGGAGCCTCAAAGGTAGGGGCTTTGATCCGCGCGCCACGGGGACGGCGGGCTACTGGGACATAGCCGGAGCTACTGGTATTCCCAAAGTTAGGAAACGGCGGCATACGCTTTCTCCTGTGTTTTGCTGCTGTTTATGCTCATCAGTGTATCGTGATGGACTCATAGGGGCCGTCCACCACTTGAAAGCTACACCCTCTACTGACCACGTCAAAGTCCGTCGTGGGAACAACCCTCAGCATGAGTCGCCACTGCCTGGCCTTCATCGACATCTGCACGCGCATCTTGGTCGTCGTCTGGACGACCGTCTTACTGAGACTGTACGCCTCATTGTCTTGATCGGTGACAGTCACGGTCACGAGATGTCCACCCAGAGGTGGCTGCGTGGCCACTTGCCACCATATTTCATGCAAGCGCTTGTCGCTCGTCACGTTATATTCTGGGCTCTCACCCGCGAGAGGCGGGGGTAGTGGCCCGGTTTCTTCGATGTATTCGATCCCCGCGCCGTCGTCACTTGCCGCCGTCTCGTCAAGACGGTACACATTGCCTGCTTCACCAATGAGGATTTGATTCGGCTGGGCAATGTTCTGGTAGAGACACGCGACATCAGCGGCGAGATACCAGAGTGAATACCGCTGCGCGGGCGCGGTCTCATGATCTTCACTGAACACGAGCGCCATGTTCAGGTCGGTGAGGTCAATAACCCCACCACCGCCGCCGTCATTATCGCGGGCCAGTTTGACTTGGGCAAAGACGCCAAAGAGAAATGCCATGATTAAAACTCAAAGAGCGGCATATCTAGTCCGCCCGCGATCCACCCCGCGCCGTGGTCCCACATCAGGGTCGGATTCGCCAAGGTGGGCAGGTCGTAACGATACAGGTAGCGGTAGTCGAACACCACATAAATCTTCGTGCCGCGGATGAAGCAAAACTGGGCGCTAACCAGGGTGCCCGCCGTAATCGTGATGTAGATGTCGGCCACGCATGGGGACGCATCCGTCCCGCCCGGCGTCGTGTAGCTCTCCACGCCAATCAGTCCCCCCGCGAGAGACCGGAAGCGCCAAATTCGTCCGGTCCGGTAGTCGAAACAGTAGGCGCGTGACGCGACGGCCCCAAAGTTGGCGTGCGCGCGGTGGGCCACATCGACCGCCCACACTCGGCCATGCGCGCCGGGGTCCGGGGAGTGCGACACCAGTTGTCCTCCCCATCCATTGAAGGTGTGCGGATTGCGCAGCGACACCCACGTCGGCGCGCCAGGATCAATGACGGTATAGGCATTCGGGAGGGTGTCGAAATAGGAGGGAGACATATTGAAGCTCGCCAGTGTGGTGCCATCAATCACCGTGCCCAGCGCCACCGTCGAGACGTTGGGGATGAGATACCCGATGCTTCCGGTGACGCTGAAGGGCAGGAGCCACATCTGGTCGTTAAAAATATACGGCAGGCCAGGGACGAGGCCAATTCCCGTCACCGTGAAGGTGCCGGCCTCCGCCCCGGTGGGGGCGGTCACGCGATGCACCAGGAACGTCTGGGTGGTGGAGTACGTCTCAATCAGGTACGCCCAGGGGTCATGGGTCCCGATGGCCGACCCGCCGGTAAACCAATTGACGTTGACGGCGATCCTGGTCAGCTCGACGCCGGTGCCCATGTTCCCCAGTATCCAATCGTTGCCAGACTGCTCGCGGCCATAGAAATACGACATACCGAGTTCGTACTCCTTCACCTTGAGCTTGATATAGTGCAGGCCCGACAAGTCATTCTCGGCGGCGGTGATCTCATAGCGCAACCGCAATACCTGCCCCGCGCCTGCGGGAAAGGCTCTCGTGTAGACCATCGCGCCTGACTCTGGATCGCGCACGGTGATCTCGCCAGTGACCTTGCTATCGCCACCGTAGCGGGCTGGAACCGCTTGGACGACCGTCGCGTAATCGGTGGTCGTGTTGTTGGTGATGATGATGTCTCGTGTCACCACCTGCGCGCCTTGCAGGTTCTTCAGCGGTGAGGGAACCGAGATGTATTCGTCGTCGATCTCGCCGGTATTGAGGGTCACGATACTAAAGTCGGGTTTGATGTAATCGCCGACAACTTGCACCGAGTACCAGTCGCAGGTAGATGATCCACCATTCTTATCCTGTGTCACCCACAAGCCGGTTGTATAAACCGGAGCAGAGGGGACATAGGTGCGAATCTCCACCTTGGTACTGACCGGCGTAAGCGTAGCGAGCAGCGTCCAGGTGCCAGAGATGGGCGTCGTGCTGTCGATGCTCGTGTATATCTTAATCGTCGGCGCGGTCCCGATGCTGCTGAGCTTGTACTTCACCGAGACTTTCTTCAAGAACATCTTGTAGTGGAACACATCCCGAATGCCATCACATGTCACCTTGTTGGTGACGGCGAAATCGCCATCGAGGATCTGTAACTCGTCCGCCGTGAGGGTGGCGAACGTTGGGGCTGTGATGTCCGTCGTCTTTCTCCACACCGCATCTTCGCTGTGCATCTGCCGGAGTCCTGGCATGTTGGGCGCATCGCCTGAGACGTTGGTCACTTCCGACCAGTTCTCTCGGTGGGTAGTGACTGAGGCGTTCACCTTCAGGAAGTAGCGCCCAGGCTGTACGTGGATGAGTCCCGTGTAGGTCGCGACTCCAGAGACGAACGAAACCGTCTTCGTCCCTTGCAGGTACGTATCCTTGTTGGGGCCAGCAAAGCTGAAGTTCACGGCGGTACAGGTGCCTGCCGTGCCCGTCTGTACCGTGCCAGCATCGTTCACGGACTTCACCACGATATTGGCTATGGCCGTGCCGATGATCGCGGTATCCGGTGGCTGGGTCGTAAACTCCAAGTATCTGAAAGCAGTTGCGCCAGAGCCTTTGTAGTAGAAGGTGGGGGAGTAGATCACGGCCTTATTCACGATACAGGCACTCGTGCATTCGATCCGGTATTTGTACTCACCAGCGGCGAGCGCGGAGTTGAGCGCGATTGAGAACGCCGCGACTCCGGCGACTAAGGTAGCCGTCGCCGTCTGGGCGCTCGAGCCGGAGACCACGGCCAACGCGACAGCGATAGGCGTATCCCGCGCGGCGGGCGTGACGATTTCAATTTTGAAGACGGACACGCCAGTGAGGTCACGATTGCCGCTCGGACTCCATACCTGCTCTATGTTCCCGGCGATACTGCCGCCACTAGCCAAGTAGGGCTTGTTAATCACTTCGAGTGCGTAGAAGGGGAGGTCTCCCTGGGGCGGACCTGGAGGATGGGGCGGGTCGGTGGGTACGTCATCCGATTCAACCGTGGCCGTAATGACGAGATTCGAGATCGTGAGGCGCATACTATAGTTGGTGGCCTTATGTTCGAGACCAAGATGAGTCCGTAGGATGCCCGCATTACCGCCCGCGAAGTACGAATGTCCGGTGGGTACCAGTGCCGATGTCACCGACATGTGACCACTATTTGATTGTTCCGCGCCTATCGGTACGGAGATCCAGCACCCAGGGACGCCCGGCCCGGCAAGGCAGCTAATAAACCCCTGGTCAGTGCCACTCACCTCGTATACATAATCGAGTTCCACCGTGTAGATCGTGCATCGCGGATTAACCGGCAATGTGCCTGCCGTCTTAGGGACGACAAGACTCTGGGCTCCGGTCAGATAGGTGTCGCCCCGCGTAATCGTGTTCGACGGATAGGTGTAGGTCACGATGCTAGACACGACGCGTTCTCCCTCGGCCAAAGAAAACCCACTGCTTATTGTCGTTGTCGTATACCGAGGCCCCGCCCTGGTCATAATCAATCTGCCGGTAGAGCGCGGAGACGCTATCAGTGACCGGCACGACGGCAATCGTGGACCTGAGCGCGTTGCTGTTCTGGATGATCTGGTAGATGCGATCCTTGCCAGAGAAGAGCATTCGCCCTGGTGCCACGGCCACGTTGGTGATGTCCGCGAATCCGACGCCCGTACTGTTGGGCGCGACCGTGAGCGGAAATATCTCACGGGCGGATTCATCCGCGAGCGACTTCTCAATCGTCCACGCGCCAAAATCTTGCCCGATCACCAACGAGGTAAAGAAGGAGACCAGCCCCGTGATATAATTCCCTCCATTCTCGCCGAAGTTGATCACGTTCCCTGGCGGCCATGCGTCCGGTTTGAAATAGAGCCCCGCCGCATCGAGCCCTTGGTCGCTGTAGTAGAGCCGGTTGCCTATCGCCCCAACGAGCCGCCCCTGATGCTCACACAGGACATGGAAGGGGCCAGGGGGAAGCGAGTTGTTGAGCAGATTAGCAGAGGCCGTGCCCGCTTGCAGGAGGAGGTCCGAGAGATTATCCCCGATGGTGGTTGCCAGAGTGACCGGCGTTGGGTTCACGCGGTAGTAGAGTGCCCCAGACTGGGGCCTTGCTTCGAGATTCCAGCGGTCCACCTGCGGGTCATTGCTGGGCACGGAAGGGGCGACAAACGCGCCTTGCTGCTCCGTGTAGGTCACGCTCATGACGGCGGTCGGCTCAGACTCTTGTGAGCCGTTCGCCGCGCTCGACACGAGGCGTGCGCGGTAATCCCGCACCATCGTCAATCCGCCGCCCGACTTCGTCGGAGCCGCCAGCGTCGTGGGGGCCGATAGACCCATCTTCGTGAGGGTGGTCCCATTGTATTTCACGTTGGCATCGAGGCCATTCACGATGTAGAGACAGCCGTTGAAGTGCACAAACTGCGTGCGGTAGCCCGTGCGGGCCGCGAAGCCTGAAGGATACGCGGTCGTCAGGTCCTCCGGGTCGCCACCGATCACCGGCATACGCTGGAGGTGAGTACCAGCCGCCGCGATAATCTGATCGCCGTCAACGGAATCTTTCCAAGTCGTCATCCCGTGCATGGTCCGGTTGCCATCCGCGCCGAACAGCACGCCATTGAGCTTGCGCACGCCTGGCCGGATATGCGTCATGCCCTGCTTGAGCATGACGTTGGTCAGCGCCGTGTGGTACTGGGGCGCAAGGTTCGCTGGGACTGATCTTTGTTGCCACATCCCAGCGGTCGGCCCGGCTTGCTCGAAAACAAAAATTCTCCCCATTAGCCGCGTCCCATGCAGATATAATGAATGACATCCGAGGAGATGTCCGCGCCCGCGATCACCAACGCCGCGGTGCTGGTCACGCCACGAATGGCGACCGCCGCTGTTTCTTCGCTGACCACACAGGCAGGGGTGGTCGCCCACTGCGTAGCAAAGGTCAGCACGCAGGAGGTGACTGTCCCCGACCCGGTCGTGACCTTTCCGGCCACGTCCGTCCCGACGATGCTCGGAGACGTGCCACAGGCGGAGACGACGGGAGGAGAGCCCTCGAAAGTGAGGTGCCCTTCAATTTCTAGGCGACTGTCGGTGTTGAGCGCGACCGTGCCAATCCCCACCCGTCCAGCGGAGTCAATGCGCACGCGCTCATTGGGGGTGACTCCCCCATCCGGGGTGGTATTCAGGGAGAGGCGTCCCGGCATGTCATTGGCTCCGGGCGTGCCATCGACCGAGGCGCTGATCCATCCACCAGATTGAAACGCGGCTCCGTCACTGCCACGAAAGATGATATAGCCCAACGAGTCCCCGGACTGCACGATGGTATGCGTGCCCATCGTACTGGAGCGCGAGCGGTTAATCTCGAAAAAGGCCGAGTGCAACGCAGAGCCCGCTGACCACGTCGTGAATGCCGCCCCGCCATAGTTTCCCGCATTGTCCGTGCTCAGTCGTTGACCTAAGCGGGCACTAGAATATCCGGTGGGCGAGACATTCAAGATGCCGTGCACCGTGGTGTCCGCATCCGTTATCGTTTGGGCAAGGGTATTCCCGGCACCAATGAATACTGGCTTTCCAGCGGGAATACCGCCGATCATGAGGCCATTGCCAGTCACATCGAATAACCCACCCATCCCCGCAACGGACTGGCCAAAGATGGTGCCCGCGAACGTTGACCCATAGGCATTTATGTTCACAGCGGTAGTGTCAGACTCCGCCCGAAAGACCGCGACGCCGGATGCGTTGGCGTTCTGGTTGGTGATGTACAATGGACTGGTCACATTCTTATTGACGTGTAGCGGGTAGCTTGCCGCCGGGGGGCCACCAATGCCAAGGTTCCCGTTCATCTGAAACGCGTCGGTCGCGCCAGTCCACGAGAGCGTCCCATCGGTGCCCGCATCACTATCGAACGTGAGCGTGGTCGGATCGACCGCGCCACTGCCAATCGTCACCGCCCCATCGTTGGTGAGCGTCGGGTCCGTCTCTGCCACCAGTCCGACTGCATCGGTGCCATCACCCACGCAGGAATCGGGAATAGGAGCCATCGCGTCTTGCATGATACAGGTGCGGTTCGCCGCCAGCGTCCCCGGAGCCGCAAGCCAGATATAGTTGGTGCCACTCGTGGTATCCTCCATCAAGCGCAGCGATAACCCATTGGCGATCCAGAGCGGGCCCGTCATCGTATCCCCGGCTTTGAGGACGTAGTTGGTGGCGGTCACAGTATCGGGCACGTCATTATCGACGAGCGCACGAAACGCGGGAGCCGCAGCCGCGCCGGTCGTCGGCCCCGCATAGAAGGTATTGGCGGTCTGCACGGGAATGCCAAACGCCATCGTATCGGTCGTGCTATCGCCCGTCAGCGTGAACGGCGCGTCAATCGTCCAATTGAGTGTATCCGTGGCACTGTCAGCAACCGGGTCGGTGCCCGTGGGGGCGTTCATCGTCTCAAAGCTATTGGACGCCGTGCCCCCGCTCCCGGCATCATCGACACCGTTGCCTACACAGCTATCGGGAATGGGCGACGAGCTATCTTGAAACGTACACGTCCGGTCACTGGCAATCGTCGCGGGAGCCACGAACGCAATATGATTGGTGCCACCCGCTGTCGCCTCCCGCCAGCGAGTTGGTTGCGCATTATCCAGGGTAAGCGGTCCAGTCATGATATCGCCCGCTTTGAGCACGTAATTGGTGGCGGTGACGGTATCTGGGACGTCATTATCGACCAAGACACGAAATGCGGGAGCCGCAGGCCCGCCAGACGTGGGGCCCGCATAGAGCGTATTGGCCGTCTGCGTGTTAATCGCAAACGCGAGCGTATCGGTGGCGCTATCGCCCGTAATTTTGAAGGGGGATTGGAAGGTCATCGTCAACGTATCGGTGGGACTATCGGCGAGGACATTGGAGCCCAGCGGCACGGCGACCGTCGAGAACGTGTTGACGGTCCCCCCTGCATCGGTGCCATCACCCACGCAGGAGTCTGGAATAGGGGCCGCAGCGTCTTGAAAGACACACACGCGATCCGCCCCGAGTGTCGCGGGCGCTTGGAAGGCGACGATATTTGTTCCCCCCGCTGTCGCCTCCAGCCAGCGGATAGGTTGCGCGTTATCCATTGCCAGCGGACCTTGCATGGAATCCCCGGCCTTCAACACATACGTGCCTGGTGGCACCCCACTGGCGACCGTCCCAATCCCATCGGTCTGCGGCGTACTGGTCTGCGCGATCTTGCCGTTCACCGAGAGCGTGAGGCCCTCTCCCGTGCGCTCGGTCGAGTCCATCGTCACGGTGACGTAGGCGGTCGGGTCGTCGTTGCTTTCGCCCACGCTCTGACTGGCATTGGTCACACGCACGCGAATGGCCGAGCCCACGGCGACCGGGATCGCGGCGTTGGCGATCAAGGTAAGCGCGGTGGGATTGCCAGCAATCGCCGCGTACTTGAGTACGTTAATCGCGAAATTTTGTCCGATCTGATTGACGACATCGACGGTGATAGTCTCGGCGGCTTCGGGCGCGGCGGAGAAATTGACCGCGACCTGGGCGAGGTACAAGACTTGACTGTTGACCGGGGTCGTATAGTCAATCGCCCCCGCGTCGAGGTCCTTGGTGCTGTTGTAGGTGGTGGTAGTCACGGCGGAGGCGGGGGAACCGAGCAGCAGACTACCGAGCAGTAGTATTGCCGCCAGTGTGCATCGAATCATTCTTGCGCTCCTCTTCACTGGGGAACAGTGGCCGACTGCGCGGGTTCGCATACTGCTGGAGCTTCTTAATCTCCGCATCCCAGTCTACATAGATTTTCTCTGTCTCTGGGTGCGCGATGGCTTGATAGGCCAGGAACTTGGCATAGAGCCTGACCGCGAGGTACGCCCACTCCGGTACTTGATCCACGTCACTGGGGCCAACAATCTCGGAGGGATCATAGACGTAATGTAGCTCGAATTTCATTTCTTGGTTGACGGCGGGCGCGAACTTCAGTGTCGTCTGTCCCTGAAACTCGTAGTAGTATTCGCGGTCGGTGGAGACCGGCGCGGTGAGCGCCATCTGCTCGAAGCGAAAGCGCGTGAGGTTCGACGGATGAAAGCGGTAGCCCGCCGTCCGATCAATCGTTAGTTCCGGGTAGAGATGGACGATCTGCATGTTATCGCGGGGCAGGGTCAGGAGACTCCCGTTATTCGCTACCAGGAGCGCGGTCCCAGGGGTATAGGTCACGCCATACACTTGAAGCGGCGTACTGGCCGTGTTGAGGACACGGACATGCCAACCTTGCTCCACCGTGCGGAGCAGCATGTTGACTTGGCGCGATCCGTCATTGAGGAAGGTATAGAGCTGGGGGTTATTCCACTTGATCTCGGTCGGCTCATCGAGCATGTAGCGGAGTTCTTGCAGCAGCACGGCCCCAGTCTTCATGTTACCACTCCTCGTCCCACATGCCCCGGACAACGACCGGCGCTTGTGACGACCGTGGGGTTGAGTAGGACAGCGCCCGTTTTATGGCCGCATCCCACGCGGTATAGATTTGCCCCGTCGTGGGCATGGAGATGGTTTGATACGCCTTATACTTGGCGTAGAGCAGGACGCATTCGTAGGTCCACTCTGGGAGATCGACATTGACGAAGAGCGTCACCTCTGGCGGCGCGAAGTTGTAGTGAATCTCCAGGCTCATGGCGCGGTAGAGGCTGGGCAGTATCCGCAGGGAATCGCCTTGGAAGCTGTAGCTGTAGTGCCGCGTGGATTCGATGCCAGGGGTGAGCACGCGATGCTCCAGGTTCTGCGGCGGCTGCACCATCGGGACGAACTCATAGCCGAGGTCCCGGTTTGCCTGTGTCTCGGGATACACATGGTAAATCTCGACACAGTCACGCGGGAGGACCACGAGCGATTGCCCGGCGATGGCCGCGAGCGCCGTCGCGGGCGTATAGGTGACGCCATAGATAGAGAGCGGAGCGCTCGCGGTATTGAGTACGCGGACCTGCCAGCGCTGGTTACTATCCTTGAGCTTCATGCTGACCTGCTGCACGCCATCCGAGAGGTAGCCGATCAACACGGGGTCAGGCCATTTGTTCTCGACCTGCTCATCCAAGATGCCACGTAATTCACGGAGCAAGACTTGCCCGGTTTTCACGAGACCCCCATGAGCACGACTTCCAGCGTCGAGGCCCCCGTCCACGCGGAATTGGCCACGTAGAGAACGTTGAACGGCGTATCGGTAACATCGACCACATAGTTGTCGGCGACCGCGAGGACGAAACTCCCTTCATTGGGCAGGATCGTGGGGTTCATGCCCTTGGTGATCGTAGCGGTAAACCCGGTCAGGTTGCCGCCAGGGAGGATATTGGCCTGCCCACCGACGTTGCGTTGCGGTGAAGGGAACTTCACCAAATAGACATCAGCCGCCGCCGTGAACTGCAAGCGGATGTAGAACGCGCGCTCCGCGATATGCGACTCAACGACTGTGACTGCCATGGGCCACTCCTTCGTAAGCGGGCGGCACCGCGACGCGGTGGCCTTCCCACTGGTAATCTTCCCAGATGTTCTCCGCGATTCCGCGCCAGCGATCCCGTCGCGTATGTTCCTTGCGCCGCGCGATCTCCGCGTTTTCCGCGTCGAGCTTATCGGCGACATCCGTATAGGTGCCCAGCCAGCGCGGGATATACCAGAATTGCAAGTTGGTGATGAGCCACTGTCCAGGGCGTGGTTGTGGCGGGATGAGGTCAATCAAAATCACCCCATCCCGCGCCATGACCCAGGCGTCATTCTCGAAATAGTGCTTGTAGGTGTGATCCTCGTTCCACTGCCACGCCATCGGCGCGCGTCCCCGGAAGAACGCCAGGGGTCGTTGTATTCTCCGTTCCAGCGCCCACTGTTGCTCACGCCCACTCCACCGCATACGCAGCCGTCCGTCATCCAGGCGATGGAGCGCCCGCACGAACGCGGGACTGAGCGCGTAGGGGTCGTTCGTCGAGCGCGCATAGGCGTCTCGCCACGAACTCATGGCTTCGCCCCCACGGCGGTGACCGTCACATCACGCTCAAGCGGCGGGCTATGCGCGGGAGCCCCGGTAGGCGTGAAGTGGACGACTTCTGGGGGACTGAGCACCTTGCCCTCATACGTGAGGGTCTGCGCCAACGGGATGCGCGAGTGCAGAATCGGGTCCGTCCCTTCGTAGTACGCTTGTTCCTCATCAGAGAGCGGCACGCGCCAGTTGAGATCACCCTTGAGCACGATCACCGAGACGCCTTCAGGCGTGCCCATGTTTTTGTAGGCTCCCGTCTTGAGCGCTTGAAACGCGACCGCATCGGTGACCGGCTTCACGGTGAGTGGTGGCAGGACGGTTGTGCGCATATCCCAGACGACTTCAATCGGACGGCGCGACCGATTGAACACCCACATAATGCCAGGGATGGGCTCATACGGGTCGTCCTGCGCCCGGAGCGCTGCTTGCTTCTCGACTTCGGCATCCTTGAGCGACTGCGCTTTTCGGGCGTCCGCCTCCGCCGTGCGCTTGGCGGTTGCCGCCTGCTCCGCGAGTTGCTCACGGACCATCTTCTGGACCATCTCCCCTATCTGCGATTGGGAGAGGGTGATGGTCGGTTCCGCGTGGGGCTTCGGTTCCGGCTTCGCCTCGGTAATGGTCATTACCTCATCTGGAGGATCGAACTTCTTCTCTGCCATGACAGACTCCTTAACGGGTGGGTTGAATGGTCAGCATAATACAAATCCCGTTGACGCTCGCCGCCGTCCCGGCGTAGGCCAAGGTGACGTGACACAGGGCATCGGCGGCGACTTCGAGTGTTTGGCCCGCATCGGCGGCGGTATTGGAAATGATCGTCTTTACCGTGGTGTTGGGGGCTCCGGTCATGATCGTGGTCGTGCCCACCACCAATGAGACGGTGACTTTATCCGTGGCGTTACAGGCGGCGCAGGATTGATCCAGGGAAATGACGCGAAAAGGGTATGGCCGTTTGAAGGTGAAGGTTAAGGGAGCCGCGGCCCCCACGGGGAGCGTAAAAGCCATCGACTCGTAATCACCATATTTATTGAATGCACCCATGATATTGCTCCTTAGATGTTGTGCCGACGAATGGCCACGCCGGTGGGAATCCCCGTCAATTTGCCGTGCGCGTTGGGACGCCGGGTGCCGTAGTTGAATGCCTTGCGCCAGCGAATCATAAACGCATCGCGGCCCGATCCATCCCAAATGAGGATCGAGCCACCGACATTACTGGCCCATTCGCCTTTCACCAACTCGTATTTATTGAGCGCGGGCTTGTTGACGGCCAGCCATTCCCCGATCTGAATGTCGCGGGATTCCAAGATCGGGCGCGCATTGTACTTGAGCGGGACCCCCTTGGGTTCGAGCCCCAGGTCGAAGTTGCCTGGTCCACCCGTGGCTTGCATGAATCCACGCGCCACATCCATGCCAGCGGTATACGCCCGCTTGACGGCGGACTGCACGGCATAGTGGGTTGGGAGCCCTTCGCCTTGATCGTTAATGGTATCGTCAAGCTGTTGGAGCGCATCCAAGGAGATCGCGGTCACGGGGATCACGACGGCTTTGTAGTCGGGATAGGTCGAGCGCAAGAGCCCTTGGAAGTTGGCCACGAGCGTCCCATCGTCGATAATCCCACCGAGGCCCATCGGCTCATTCCCGTAGCTTGTATCCTGCGCGAGCAATACCTCGGCGATGTTGTCATTGACCACGCGCGAGACGAACGCATCGTTAGGCGCTTCGAGCGCGGTGACGGCGGCATTGAGGGTGAGCGTGCCCGCCGTGGCGCTTTCCACGGCAATGGCGGTAATCGTGCGAATGGCGAAAATGGTCGTGCCATTGTGAATCGCGATCTTCATACCCACCTGGCAGTAGCGGGTGCCCCAGCCATCATTGGGAACGCCAGCCGGGGCATCGACGGTGAGGGCGGTCGTGCCCGCGCCCGCGCCATCGACCAGACAGAGCACGCCAGTGCCAGAGCCGGAGGCGAACATGCGGTTTTCCTCGCGCGCCTGGTTCTTGATGAAGCGCTCCATCATAAACTCTTGCGAGCCCATCCACGCGCCTTTCGAGGTGGCGGAGGCGACCATCGACTCCTCGGAGACGAGCAGCGAACCGCGCATCCACTTGGCGTAGATTTCGGCTTGCTTGGTGATCTCGTTGACCGGCGAGGGAAATTGCGACATCGAGCCCACCGCCATGTAGCTATGTCCGCGCCCCAGGCTCACCAAGGGTTTGACGACCAACCCTTCCCACCGAAAGGCGCTCATGGTCCACAGCTCTTTTAGGTCGAGCATGTCATTTTGTTGGTAGTTGATTTCGGGTTCATAGACCGTCTTGAGCCCTTGTTCGTAAGCAACACTGTCAAAAATTGGATCACCAGCAGCCATAGTTGTACCTCGTTATCTCCACACCTGCGGATAGAGCCGATCGGAGATTTTCTGGAGTCGTTCTTCGTGACTCAAGCCTTCCAGCTCCTTGTTTTCTACCTTGACATCCGTCATGGGGTTATTGCCACGCCCCATGAACGGCAGGGGCCGTGCCGGGGCTCGCTTGGGGACGTTGTCCACATCGAAGTCACCATCTTTCTTCATCTGCTTCAGTACCTCCCTCGCCACCGTTGCCTTGCCCAGGGCGAGTTGATCGAGCCGTTTTTGGTCGCTAAATATCGCATTCCCCACGCGCTTGGTCACGACATCGAGGTACTTCTGACCCTCTGGCGTATCGAGATCGACGCCGAGTTCCTTCGTCAGCCATTGCGCCGTGATCTCTTCCGCCTGGACCGTCGCATTGACGAAACGATCCTTCGCATGTTCACCGATTTCCGACTCAAGCTGCACGACTTTCTGCTGGAGCAGGTCAATGTTCTTGAGGCCGGGGATGATGCCGTAGAGGTCTTCCTTTATCTTCTCATCGGCCTCGCTGCGCGCTGGCTTCTCTTCCTTCGCGGCCTTGGCGGGCGGCTCCTTGACTGGCGCGGCCTTCTGCTGGTCCTTGATCTTAATGTAGTCTTCGATCAAGGCCGCGCCTTGCTTGCCGCTCAGGCCCGTCAGCTCCTTGAACTCGCGAAACTCCGCTATCTCTTCTTGAGTTGGGGCCGCGCCTTCTGAACTTTCTTCAGCCATGGTTCCTCCTTATTTCTCCTCGCCCCGCGCTTTCTGACGTTCTTGCTGGAAGCGGTTGAGCGGTTTGCCTGTCTTCTCCTCGGCCCGTTTCATGGTGCGCTCTATCGCCTCCTCCCTGGTCTTTTTCTTGGCGTCGGTGGAGGTCTCCGCATCGTTGTCGATGAGGCCCATCTTCTTGAGCGCGGATGTCATCATACCCATACCATTCCTCCTTTACGCCGCGTCCTGCTGTTCTGGCGGCGGCTGCTGTTGCTGCTCGGCGGCTTGCTGCTCCGCGAGAATTTGTTGGTGCATCATGACGTGCTGGACAATGATCTGTTGCACCTGTGGATCAAGGGTCTCGAACTCCTCGCCTTTCACATAGGCGGACTGCCGGGCGAAGTGCTGCGTGTGATGGTCAAACGGCCCTGGCTCCACGGGTTGCCCCGCCTTGAGCCGCTCCAACTCACGGGTGATGTAGCTGTCTTCCGCCGAGAGGTCGGGGAAGATGTTATCGACGCCGAACTGTTTGTAGAGCTTGGCCAGCACCATCGGGTCTTTGGGATCGAGCAAGCCCTTCTCCAGGAACATTTCCATCGTGGCGAGCCGGTCATTGTGAGACTTCGGGAGGGTCGCGGCGGGCTCTGCCCAGGTATCCACGCCGCCCTTTAAGTCGGCGGCTTCGAGCTTGCTGATGGTCCAGCGGGCATCGGAGCCCAGAATGCGGGCATACTTCGCCGGTCCCTCTTGCGAGGTGCGGAACATCTCTAAGATGATCCAGTCAAACTCCGCCGTGCCCTGCGAGATGTTGTCGTACACCGTGGTTGACCGGATACTCGCGACTTGCTGCAGGCGGTCAATGCCCTCGGCGCTGCGGGTGTTCTGGGGCCTGGTGCCATGCGAGATTTCCGAGAGTCCGAGCATCCGGTCAATCTCTTGCACGA
>Ga0307503_10000119_pt1 | contig 40003 bp, 40 predicted proteins | sample 17_S_MG_FD_194514 | JGI IMG/M metagenome (GOLD analysis project Ga0307503, IMG submission 194514) | Soil microbial communities from Populus trichocarpa stands in riparian zone in the Pacific Northwest, United States - 17_S | ecosystem: Environmental > Terrestrial > Soil > Riparian zone > Trees... | reverse complement strand
CGTCTCCCTCGCCCTCCTTCTTGCTGCGAGTAGGAGGGCGAGGGAGACGGCTCTACGGGGGCTTTGAGGGAGGGACAGCGGTGGAGGTGGATTCCCTGCTGCTTCCTGCGGCCCGAGGTCGTCGGGACGGAGACGTGGACGGGGCCGTCGATTGGCTTGAGGAGCTCCCAGAGGACAGCGGAGGAGACGTGGCTGAGGACGGCGCCTTCGCCGCAGGCGAGGACCGCTGCCATGAAGCGCCCGTGGAGGCTCAGGCCGGGGTGGCCGACGGCGTCGACGCCGCGGTGGATGCGGTGCAGGCGACCGTTGCGGCAGCGTTCGGAGACCGCCATCCGTCCCAGGCCCAGCGTCGCAAGCTGCTTCGTCGTGACGATCCCGTGTTGTCGAGCAGCGATTCGGGCGATCGCGGAATCGGGCGTGTCGCTTTTGTAAGGCATAGCCATACAAAGTCGACAGGGGCCTTGGCCTCTCCCCCTACCCCGCCGCTTTTCGTCGCTGGGAGCGCGCCTGAACTACAGCGCGGCCAGCCCCACAGCGCGCGTGACCACGGTGCGCTCGCCACCTTGGGGCGTGAAGGCGACTCGTAGCCGCAACGCATACGCGTGCCGCTCGAGGCGGTCGAGCGCGTATTTCGTCAGAGGACACGCGATCGTCTTGCGGCTGCGCTCCGCCACCTCTGCGCTCGCCGCGCAGGCGGTGACGCGGCGGCCCGCGATTCCCATAGTCGCTTGCACCCGTACCTCGCCGGCGGCGGCGAGGCCTAGGTGGATGGCGAGGGCTTTGCCCTTGCGCTCGACCTGGCCCAGGCGCAGGGAGGGTTGCGAGACGGTGTTGATGGGCGGAGCGGGAGACGGTGGGGCCGGCGCCGAGGGCCAGGGGGTCGGCTCTTCCATTTCCGGCAGCGGCGGCGGTTCGTTTGCCGCCAGCCACTCGCGGGCTTCCTCGGGGCGGTTGGCGATGAAGGCGGCGGTCTCGGTGACGGCAGCGGTGACTTTGGCTTCGGTCGCCTCGGCGCGGCCGAATTCCCGTTCCCGCTGCTGCCACGGCGCCAGCATCGCCGCGGTGGCGCCGAGGAACGGGCCCGCTTCCATCGCTTCGACCGCGTCCGTCACTTCGTCGAGGGCTTCCCAGTAGGCGCGGAAGCAGGCTTCGTCGGCCAGGCAGCGGTTGAACATGACGCCGCCTTCGCTGTCGAAGCTGACGATCCGGTGCGGGATCTCGAGGTTGAGGTCCCAGGTCTGGTCGGTCCCCCAGGGCAGCATCTGGAAGCGGCCGGCGGCGTCGCTGAAGAGGTAGTAGTTGTTCGGCCGCAGGCCCGGCTCGAAGTGGCCCGCGTAGCCGTCCCAGTGGGCGAGGTAGTGCTCGAGCGCCCACATCCGCGACATCTCGTCGAGGTCGGCGAAGGGCGCCACCTGGTTTGACCAGGGCGCTCCACCGCTGTCGCCGACGGCTTTGATCAGGGCTTCGAGGTCACCGCGGTCGTCTTCTTCGCCCTCGTCGACCTCGAACGCTTCGGCTTTGCCCGGCAGGACGTCGTCGCCGCTCTCGCCCTCGTAGAGGTGCTGGGGCGGTTCTTCGAAGGCCCCGAAGCGCTTTTCGAGGGCGACCTTGTCGAGCGTCTCGACGTCGGCGTAGAGGCCGATGTCTTCGCCGTTGAGGCGCAGGTAGGCGTAGCCGGAGCGGGAGGCCGGGGCGTCGAGCGCCGCGAAGGCCAGGTAGGTGAGCGCCTCGTGGGCCATCGACTCGTCCTGGACCATGTTGTTGAGCGTCATCTTCCGCAGGCCCAGGAACGGCGCGGCTTTTTTGAATTTCAGTTTGAAGGCGGCCTTGCCGGTGATCGGGCGGAAGGAGCCGCTGCCCTTGAGCCGGGCTTCGACCGCCACCGGCGCCGGCGTCAGCGAGGTCTCGGCGCCACCGGGCCCACCGCTGGTCGTCGCCATCGCGAAGGTCCCTTTGACGTATTCGTCCGGTTCGGCTTCGAGGTCGGCGATCGCTTCCGGGCTGAGCGTCAGGTCGGCGGTGAGGACCGCCTGCGGGTTGTAGAGCACCGTGGCTTCGTCGGCGATCGGAGCGGCGGGGGCCGCGGCAGCGGGCACCAGCATCGCCAGCGCGACGAGGGATGCGGTGGCGGCCCTACAGCCCCACCGCGGACTGATTTGACGCCGCGAAGAGAGCACGGACAGAAGAGGATGCTAGAGCGTTGTGCCTTACCTGACCGGCGTCCGCTCGGCGTGGATGAGGCTGACCAGGAAGAGCGAGCCGGTCAGCGAGACGTCGGAGCGGCCCGGGAAGTCGACCGCGAGGTTGCCGGTCCACTGGTTCCGGGGCGCGGCGCCGCGGTGGAAGACGGCGGAGCCCGAGAAGGGCTCGGCGCCCCGCAGGGACGCGGAGCGTAGAGCCGGGTCGAAGTGGAAGGAGCCGGCGGGGTAGGAGGCGGCGACTTCGCGGCTGATGCCGATGTCGCCTCGGCGTTCGTCGATCGAGGCGGTGAGTTGGACGCCCGCCCCCGGCCGGTTCTGGATCGCCTCGAGGACGAGGTTCCCTCCCTGCAGCTCCCGCCGCGCCAGCAGGCGTGCCCCGGGGATGCCCCTTCCCCGTCCTTCTCCGGAGCCGTAGCCGCCGCAGACGAGCATGTAGGGGGCCCGTGGCGAATAGGCGACCCGGGTGGCGCTGACCTCCGTGTACCCCTCCTCGCCGTGGAGCTCGATTTCCCCTTCGTAGAAGCCTTTTTCATAGGACGCTCGGCGTTCTGACTCGCACCCCGTCGCGAACTCGCCTTTCCCCTTCGGCACGAATTCGACGGCGATCCTCCCCAGCGCGCCGAGGTCGGCGTCGATCCGCTTGTCGGTGACGGACGCCGGCGCGAAGTAGGCGACGCTCCGCCCCTCGCGGAAGACCAGGATCAGCACCTCGCCGTGGCGGTACTGCTTGCGGGAGCTGGCCAGCACCAGCACCCGGTAGCCGTTGCTTCCTTTGATCTGGAAGGCGTTGAAGGCGCCGGTGTCCGGTTCCCCCTCGGCCTCCGCGGCGGGCGCGATCGCCAGGACCAGCGCCACCATCGCCAGCGCCAGGGCGCCGAATCCGCTCCACCTCGCCCCCACCATTCCGGCGATCCTAAGCGAGGAAGGCGCGGGCCCGCGAAGCGAATCTGATTCGATAGCCGCCGATGGCCGTCAGCGCCCAATACAGCGTCACGATCCGCGTCGAGCTCGACGCGCGCAAAGAGCCCCTCGGGCGGCTCACCGCCGCGATCGCCGAGGCGGGCGGGCATCTGCAGGGGGTCGATCTCGTCCCCGGCGCCGGCCCGGAGGGCAAGCGCGTCCGCGAGTTCACGATCGACGCCACCGACCGCGAGCACTGGGAGCGGATCCTGCGGGCGATCGGCTCGACCCGCGGCGCCCGCGTCCTCGACTACGTCGACCGGACGATGCAGATGCACCGCGGCGGCAAGATCGACATGCGCAACAAGTACCCGGTGAAAACGCGCGACGACCTCTCGATGGCCTACACGCCAGGCGTCGCCCGCGTCTGCATGGACATCCACGCCGACCGCAGCAAAGCCTTCGAGTACACGATCAAGAAGAACACGGTCGCGGTCGTCTCCGACGGCAGCGCCGTCCTCGGCCTCGGCAACATCGGCCCCGAGGCGGCGATGCCGGTGATGGAGGGCAAGTGCATGCTCTTCAAAGAGTTCGCCGGCGTCGACGCCTTCCCGATCTGCCTCGACACCCAGGACGCCGACGAGATCGTCCGCGCCGTCGAGCTGATGGCCCCCACCTTCGGCGGCATCAACCTCGAGGACATCTCCGCCCCGCGCTGCTTCGAGATCGAGGACCGGCTCAAGGAGAGCATCGACATCCCCGTCTTCCACGACGACCAGCACGGCACCGCCGTGGTGACGATGGCGGCGCTCTTCAACGCGCTGAAGATCACCGGCAAACCGATCGAGCAGCTGCGGGTGCTGGTGGTAGGCCTGGGCGCCGCCGGGGTAGCGGTGACGAAGATGATGCTCGCCTCGGGGATCACCCAGATCGTCGGTTGCGACCGTAAGGGCGCGGTCTCGACCAAGCGCGAGGACTACGAATCCGGCGAGATGAACGAGGCCAAGCGCTGGTACGCCGAGACGACGAACCCGGACGTGATCCAGGGGCAGCCCGACGACGTAATCGAGGGCATGGACATCTTCGTCGGCCTCTCAGGCCCCGGGATCATCCAACCCGAGTCGCTGGGCAAGATGAACGACGACGCGATCGTCTTCGCGATGGCCAACCCGACGCCCGAGGTGATGCCCGAGGACGCCGCCCCCTACGTGCGGATCATGGCCACCGGGCGCTCCGACTACCCGAACCAGATCAACAACGTCCTCGCCTTCCCCGGAATCTTCCGCGGCGCCCTCGACGCCGGTGCCCCCAGCATCACCGAGGAGATGAAGCTCGCCGCCGCCAAAGGGATCGCGATAGCCGTCTCCGAGGAGGATCTCGCCGAGGACTACATCATCCCCAGCGTCTTCAACCGCGAAGTGGCGCCGAAGGTGGCCGAAGCGGTGGTCGAGGAGGCGAAGCGAGACGGCATCGCCCGGATCGACGAGGAGACCGGGACCTTCGCCACGGTGGAGGCCGACTAACTCGTGAAGGTCCTCGTCACCGGCGCCAGCGGCCTGATCGGCCGGGCGCTGTGTGACGCGCTGTTCGCCCGCGGCGACGACGTCGTCGGCCTCACCCGCGACCCGGGCGGCGCCCGTGTCGCCAACCCCCGCGTCAGCTGGCAGAAGTGGGAGCCGACCCTGGAACGCCCCGACCCGGCCGCCTTCGAGGGCGTCGAGGGCGTCGTCCACCTGCTCGGCGAGCCGATCGACCAGAAATGGACTGACGAGGCGAAGGAGCGGATCATGGAGAGCCGCCGCCAGGGCACCCACAACCTGGTGCAGACGATTGCCGCCCTCGAGAGCCCGCCGCGGGTCATGGTCAGCCAGTCGGGGGTCGGCCACTACGGCGACCGCGGCGACGAGCTGGTGGACGAGAGCGACGGTCCCGGCGACAGCTTCGACGCGCAGGTGACGGTCGCCTGGGAGGCGGCGGCGCACGAGCTCGACTCCAGCGGCGTCCGCCTAGTGATCGTCCGCACCGGTCAGGTGCTGAGCGGCGAGGGTGGGATGCTGAAGGAGATGCTGCCGCCGTTCAAGCTCGGCGTCGGCGGCCCGCTGGCCGGCGGCGAGCAGTACCTCTCCTGGATCCACATAGACGACGAGGTCGGGATCCTGCTCTGGGCGCTGGACGACGACCAGGTGAGCGGCGTCGTCAACGCCAGCTCCCCCAATCCGGCGACGAACAAGGACTTCTCCAAGGCCCTCGGCCGAGCCCTCAACCGCCCGGCGGTGATGCCGGTCCCCGGCCTCGTCCTCGACCTCAAATTCGGCCGCGAGTTCGGCCGGGTCCTGCGCGGCGGCCAGCGCGTGATTCCGAAGCGGACGCTGGAGCTGGGCTACGAGTTCGAGCACCCCGACCTCGACGAGGCCCTGCGGGACGTTCTCTAGCCGGCCGCGGCCTCGGGCTCCCGCGCCAGCACGTCGGCCGGGCCCTCGATCCAGATGCGGACGTTGTCGCCCGGGTGCCAGGCCGGGAAGCCGAGCCGCCGCACCTTGACGACGGCGCCCGAGGGCAGCTGCAGTTCGACCAGTTGGTCGTGACCGAAGAAGCTGCGGGAGACGACGGTGGCCTTCTGGCTGCGGCGGTCGGGCGGCTCGATCGTCCCGATCGCCAGGGACTCGGGCCGGACGAGGACGTCCACCTCGCCGGTGTGGCCCTCGCGGTTGGGGAGCTGGCCGAGCTCGCACTCGATCGTCCCGTTCGTCGCCTTCCCCGGCAGCACCTCGATCTCGCCGAGGAAGCCGGCCACCCAGCGCGTGCTCGGGCGCGAGTAGACGTCCTCGGGGGTGCCGACCTGCTCGACCCTGCCCTCGTTGACGACGGCGACGACGTCGGCGACGCTGAGCGCCTCCTCCTGGTCGTGGGTGACGAAGACGGAGGTCAGCTTCTGCTCGGCGAGGATCTCGCGCACCTCTTCGCGCACCCGCGCCCGCAGGCCGGCGTCGAGGTTGGAGAAGGGCTCGTCGAGGAGCAGCGCCCGCGGCTCGGCGACGAGCGCCCGCGCCAGTGCCACCCGCTGCTGCTGGCCGCCGGATAGCTCGTGCGGGTTGCGCTTGCCGAGGCCGCCGAGGCCGACCGTCGCCAGCGCCTCCTCGACCCGCTCGCCGTCGGGGCGGCGGCCGAGGGCGTAGCCGACGTTGGCGGCGACGTCCATGTGCGGGAAGAGCGCGTAGTCCTGGAAGACCATGCCGATTCGGCGGCGCTCCGCCGGCACCGAGCGGCCGCTGCCGCTGACCCCCTCGCCGCCGATCTCGATCGTCCCCGCGTCGGGCTGCTCGAGGCCGGCGATCAGCCGCAGCGTCGTCGTCTTGCCGCAGCCGCTGGGGCCGAGCAGGGCGCAGATCGCCCCCTCGGGGACGTCGAGGCTGAGGTCGTCGACGGCGACGACGTCGCCGAAGGTCTTGCGCAGGCCCCGGAGGCGCAGCCCCGGGGTGGAATTGGGCTCTTCGAACTCCATAAAGAGAGGAATCCATAAGATTAGGGCAACCTAACTGCCTCCTCCATGATCGACGTCACCCCGCAACGGAAGCGGCTGCTCGCCGCCCTGCTCGTCTTCGCCACCGTCCTGCTCGCAGGATGCGGCTTCAGCACCGAAGACAGCGGCGGTGGCTCGAACGAGCCCGACGTCGAGGGCATCACCCTCTACTCGGGCCGGATTCCCGCCGCGATCGGCCCCGCCGTCGACAGCTACGAGGCCGCAGCTAATCGCGACGTCCAGGTCCGCTTCGCCGAAACCGCCGACCTCGCGGCGACCCTGGTCGAGGAGGGCGACGCCTCCCCCGCCGACGTCTTCTTCGCCCAGGAGCCGGGGGCGATCGCCGCCGTCGCCGAAGCCGGCCTCCTCGCCAAGCTGCCGCGGGACATCCTCGACCGGGTCGAGCCGCGCTTCCGCGACCCCGAAGGGCGCTGGGTCGGCATCACCGGCCGCGCCCGCGTGATCGCCTACAACAAGGGCGTCGTCGAGCAGGCCGAACTGCCGCCCTCGCCGTTCGGCCTGACGGCGCCGAAGTGGAGGGACCGGGTCGGCTGGAGCCCCGCCTCCTCGAGCATGCAGGAGTACGTGACCGCGCTGCGCGCCCGCTACGGCGACGAGCGCACCAAGCAGTGGCTGGAAGAAATGGTCGACAACGGCGCCGTCGCCTTCCCCGACAACGTCACGATCCGCGACGCAATCGCCAAAGGCGAAATCGACGTCGGCCTGATCAACCACTACTACGTCGCCCAGGCGGTCGCCGAAGAAGGCCCCGACTATCCCGTCGCGGTCTACTTCCCGCCCGGCGGCCTCGGCTCGCTGATGCTGCTGACCAGCGTCGGCGTGCTCGAATCCAGCGACCGCAAGGAAGAAGCGTTCGCCTTCGTCCGCTCGCTGCTCTCCGAGGACAGCCAGCAGTTCTTCACCTCGAGCAGCAAGGAGTACCCGCTCGCCCGCGGCACCGAGCCGGACCCCTCGCTGAGCGTCCCGGTCGCCAAGATCCCCGTCTCCGACGCCGGCCTGGTCGACCTCAAGGAGATCCAGGGAACGATCGAACTGATGCAGGAGAGCGGGGCGCTCTAGTGGCCCGCGCGCGCCCTGCCCCGGTCTGGCTACTGGCCACCGGGGCGATCGTCGGTGCCGCCGCGGTTCTGCCGGCGGCCTACCTCGCGGTCGTCGTCTTCGGCGACTTCTCAGCGGCGATGGAAACCGCCCTCTCCTCGCGGGCGCTGGAGACGCTGCTGCGCACGGCAGCGCTGACCGCCGCGGTGGTCCTCGCCTCGATCGCCCTGGCGCTGCCGATCGGCTGGCTGACGGTCCGCACCGACCTGCCGGGACGGCGCCTCTGGGCGGTCCTCTGCACGCTGCCGCTGGTGATCCCCAGCTACGTCGGCGCCTACCTCCTGGTCGCGGCGCTGGGGCCGAAGGGAATGGTCCAGGACGCGCTCGGGGTCGAGGTCCCCTCGATCTACGGCTTCTTCGGCGCCTGGCTCGTGCTGACGCTCTTCACCTACCCGCTGATCCTGATCCCGCTGCGGGCGGCGCTGCGGCGGATCGACCCGCAGCTGGAGGACGCGGCGCGGGCGATGGGGCGCGGCCCGCTGGAGGTCTTCAGGTCGGTCGTGCTGCCGCAGCTCTGGCCGGTAATCGCCGCCGGCTCGCTGCTCGTCGCGCTGTTCGTGATCAGCGACTTCGGCGCCGTCTCGATCCTCCGCTTCGACTCCTTCACCGCCGAGATCTACATCGCCTACCAGTCGAGCTTCGATCGCGTCGCCGCCGCCGCCCTCGGCGCCGTCCTCGTCGTCGCGATGCTGGTCCTGCTGCTGGCGAGCTCCCGCGTGCGGGGCTCTCGCCGCATCCACCGGCTCGGGCCCGGGACGCTGCGCCCGACCCGGCCCTACCGCCTTGGCCGCTGGCGCTGGCCGGCGCTCGGCTTCTGCGCGCTGGTCGTCCTCGTCGCCTTCGTGCTGCCCGTCGGGGTGCTGATCTACTGGGCCTCGAAGGGAATCTCCACGGGCAGCACCTCGTGGAACACGATCGCCGCCCTGGGCGGCAACTCGCTGCTGATCGCCGCCTGGGCGGCGGCGATCGGGGCGATCGCGGCGCTGGTGGTGGCGGCGTTGGTCGTCCGCTACCCCTCGGGGATGACGCGGGCGGTCGAGCGCCTCTCCCACGCCGGCTACGCGCTGCCGGGCATCCTCGTCGCCCTCGGCCTCGTCTTCTTCGCGACGCGGGCGGTGCCGGCGCTCTACCAGACGGTCGCGCTGCTGGTCTTCGCGATCACGATCCACTACCTGCCGCTGGCGATCGGACCGATCGCCAGCTCGCTGGTCCAGCTCTCGCCGCGGATCGAAGAGGCGGCGCGCGGGATGGGCCGCGGCCAGGCCGACGTCTTCCGCACGATCACGATCCCGCTCGCCCGCGGCGGCATGATGGCCGGCGCCGCGCTCGTCTTCCTGCACGCGATGAAGGAGCTGACGGTGACCCTGATCCTCTCCCCGATCGGGTTCAAAACGCTGGCGACCGACATCTGGACGCAGACGACCTACGGCTTCTACGAGGCGAGCGCGATCCCGGCGCTGGTCCTGCTCGCGGTCGCCGCCGTCCCCGTCTACCTGCTGAGCGAGCAGGGCGCGGCGCCTTCCTGAGGCGGTGACCCTGAAGCCGCGCCCGGCGGTGGCGGTTGCGGCGGCGCTGGCCCTGGCCCTGGCCGCCGCCTCCCTCGCCCTCCCCTTCCACCCGGTCTACGACCCCTGGGCCTGGCTGATCTGGGGGCGGGAGCTGTTCCACGGCGGCTTCGAGACCGCCGCCGGCCCGTCCTGGAAGCCGCTGCCGGTGCTGGTCGACGCGCCGCTCTCGCTGCTCGGCGACGCGGCGCCGCAGGGATGGCTGCTGATCGCCCGCACCGGCTGGTTCAGCGCCGCGCTGCTGGCGGGACTGCTGGCGGCGCGCCTCAGTGGCGAGGAGACGGGGCGCTGGCGCTGGGCCGCCGCCGCGGTCGCGGCCGGCTCGGTGGCGCTGACCGCCGACTCCTTCACGCCGCCGCTGCGCCAGTTCACCGGCGGCCTCTCGGAGCCGCTGCTGGTGGCGCTGGTGCTGGGAGCGGTCTGGGCGGCCCTCGACGAGCGGCGGGAGTGGGTGCTGGCGCTGGGGACGGCGGCGGCGCTGCTGCGGCCCGAAGTCTGGCCCTTCCTGGCGCTCTGGGCCTACTTCGCGAGCAGGGAGCGGCCGCGTCTCCGTCTCGCCGCGATCGCCGTCGCGCTGCTGATCCCGCTCGCCTGGTTCGTTCCCGACATCGTCGGCGCCGGTAACCCCCTGGAGGGCGGCGAGACGGCCCGGGCCGGCGGCCTCGAGCCGCTCGACGGGCTCGCGGTCCTGGGACGAGCCGTGGTGGCGCCGCTCGCCGCCTGCTGGGTCGGCCTCGGGCTCCTGTTCTGGCGTGAACGCGACGAATTCGACCCGACGCTGAAGATCCTCCTCGCCGGCGCCGGCGCCTGGATCCTCCTCGTCGCGCTGATGGCGATCGTCGGCTTCGCCGGCCTCCCTCGCTTCCTCGCCCCGGCCACGGCCGTGATTGCGATCCTCGGCGCCGTCGGCATCGCCCGAGCCGCCGCCGACCGCGGCAGAGCTTTTCCATCTATGAGAGGGAAAAGCTCTGCCGCGGTCATCGTGGCCACCCTCCTGCTCGCGGTCGTCGGCATGGCCTGGCGAGCCGCACAGGTGCCGGGCGACGTCCGCGTCGTCGAGCGCCAGACGCAATCCCTCGACCACCTCTTCGACCTGGTCGAGAGGACCGGCGACGCTCAACTGCTTGCCTGCCAGGATCACGTGCGGATGACGCGGGTGCGCGAGCAGACGGCGCTCGCCTGGAAGCTCGGCGAGCCGATCTCCTCGGTCGCGATCCGGCGCCGCCCCCGCTATGGCGTCGCCCTCTCGACCAAGCCGCTGCCCGGCGGCGACGTCTTCGCGCACGCCGGCGGCTGGCGCGCGACCCGCTTCCCCTGCCCTTAGGAGGAGTCGGTGAAGCCCCCGCGCCCGCCTGACGGCGGCGGACACTGCGCGTGGCGGCGTCCTCAGTCGGCCAAATAGCGCTGCTATTCGGCCTCCCTGCGTCCTTGCCCCGCTTGGTCCGGCGCTCGCCAGTCGTACACGCGGGCTCCCCCAACTCCTCCTACTCGCTGACCTCGGCCAGCGGGCGCGCCATCGCCGGCGTCTCCGGCGCCACCCGGTAGGGCTGCTCGGCCGGCTCGGAGCGCTCGTGGTAGACGCTGTCGGCGTTGACCGCCCAGACGTCGTGGCCGGCGCCGTCGCAGAGGTTCTCGACCGCGCGCATCGCCGTCAGCATCGAGTGGTCTGAGTTGTTGTACCTGTGGAGGCCGTTGCGGCCGACCTGCTGCAGGTTGGCGATGCCGCCGAGCCAGCCGCGGATCCGCTCGACCCGCCCCGCGTACTCGGCGTCGTAGACCGGGTAGGCCTTGGGGACGCGGACGACGTGCCCGCCCGCCACCTTGGCCGGGTCGACCAGTCCCAGCGCCGCTATCTCCTCGCGGCCGAGCGCCACCAGCTCCTCGTCGCTGCTGCTCCAGAGCTCATCGCCTTCGAAGCAGAAGTACTCGAGGCCGAGGCAGGAGCGGCGCGGGTCCGGCGTCATCCACGGGCTCCAGGCGCGGAAGTTCTGGATCCGGCCGACGCGGGCGCGCGGATCGTGGACATAGACCCAGTTGTCGGGGAAGGGCGGCTCGCCGTCGACCGGCAGCGCCACGGTGAGGAAGTCGCGGTAGCGGAGGCCGGCGGCGGCGACCGTCACCTCGCGCGGCGGCGCCGGTTCGGCGACCCCGATCGTCGTCCGCAGCGGGATCGAGGAGATCGCCGCCGCGACCTCGACCCGCTCGCCTCCTGCCCGCACCGCGGTCAGCCGGCCACCGCTGTGCTCCAGCCCTTCGACCGGGGCGCCGAGGCGGATTTCACCGCCCTCGCGCTCGATCCGCCGCGCCATCTCCTCCCACATCTGGCCCGGGCCGAGGCGCGGGTAGCGGAACTCCTCGATCAGGCTCTTCGGCGGCTCGCCACCGCCCGGCAGCGCCGCCCGCAGGGCCGAGCCGAGCGAGAGGTCGGCGATCCGCTGCGCCGCCCACTCCGCGCGGAGCTCGTCGGTCCCGACCCCCCAGACCTTTTCCGTGTAGGTCTTGAAGAAGAGCTCGAAGAGGCGGCGGCCGAAGCGCGCGGAAACCCAGTCCTCGTAGGTCTCCTCGTCGCCGCGCCGCATCAGACGGGCGCGGGCGTAGGAGCCGAGACTGCGGGCCAACTCCACCGGGCCGACCTTGGCGAAGACGTCGGCGGGGCGCAGCGGGTACTCGATGAAGCGGCCGCGCCAGAAGATCCGCGAGAGCCGCGGCCGCACCAGCAGCTCCGGCCCCAGCAGCTCCTCCCAGAGGCCTTCCACCTCCTCGCTCTTGGTGAAGAAGCGGTGGCCGCCGAGGTCGAAGCGGTAGCCGTCGCGGACGACGGTGCGGGCGAGGCCGCCGACCTCCCCGTCGGCCTCGAAGACGATCACCGGGACGTTCCGCCGCGCCAGCCGGTAGGCGGCGGTGAGCCCGGCGGGGCCGGCTCCGAGCACTGCGACGGGAGCGGAACCGGGTCTGGAGGCGGGCGCCGTCATCGGGGCGGGAGATGCTATTAGGTATCCCTAATGCCGGATACCTCCCCGGCCTCGGACTCCTCCCGCGGCCCTTCCCTCACGATTGCCGCGGTGATCCCGGCAACCGACCGCCCCGCGACCTTGGGCAAGGCCCAGGAAGCGCTCGAAGCCAGCCGGCGGGCGCCGGACGAGGTGATCGTCCAGCGAGAGCCGGAAGGCGCCGGCCCCGCCGCGGCGCGCAACAGCGCCGCCGCGGCGAGCGAGGCGGACGTGCTCGTCTTCGTCGACTCCGACGTCGAGGTCGACGCCGAGGCGCTGGCGCTGATCGAGCGGCGCTTTGCCTCTGAACCCGACCTGTCGGCGGTCTTCGGCGCCTACGACGACGCGCCGGAGGATCGCGGACTGGCCTCCCAGTACCGCAACCTCCTCCACCACCACGTCCACGCCGGCGCGGCGGGCGAGGCGGAGACCTTCTGGGCCGGCCTCGGCGCGATCAGGCGCGAGCGCTTCGAGGCGGCCGGCGGCTTCGACGCCGATCGCTACCCACATCCGAGCGTCGAGGACATCGAGCTGGGGATGCGGCTGCGCCGCCAGGGAGCGAGGATCGTCCTCGACCCGCAGATCCGTGGCCGCCACCTGAAGCGCTGGACCGCCCTCAGCCTCGCCCACACGGACTTCGCCAGCCGCGGTGTCCCCTGGGTGCGGCTGCTGCTGCGCGAGGGGCACGACAGCACCGCCCTCAACCTCGGGCGGCGCCGACGCCTCAGCGCGGCGGCGACCGTCGCCCTGGCGGGGTCGCTCCTCGCCCGTCGCCCGCGGCTCGCGGCGGCGGCCCTGGCGACCAACCTCGCCCTCGATCGCGGTCTCTACACGCTGCTGCTCCGCCGCGGCGGCCCACGGCTGCTCCTCGCCGGGATCGCCCTGCACCAGCTACACCAGCTCTGCGCCGCCGCCTCGGTCCCGGCCGCCCTCGTCCTCCACGCGGCCGAGAGGCGGGACTGATGCGGATCGGAATCGCCGGCTGCGGCCGGATCGCCGAGCGCGGCTACGTGCCGGCGGCGCTGACGACGCCGGGGGTGGAGATCGCCGGCTTCGCCGACCTCGACCGCGAGCGCCTGGACCGCTGCCGGCAGCTCTGGGCACAGGGCGACGCCGAGGCGCCGGGCTTCGCCGATGCCGGCTCGATGCTGGAGGCGGTGGCCCTCGACCTGCTCGTGGTCGCAGCCCCAGCTGGACAGCACCTGGCCCTGGCCGCCGAGGCAGCAGCCGCCGGCGTCCGCTCCCTGGTCGAGAAGCCCCCGGCCGCCGACCTCGAGGGCGCGCGCCGGCTCGCCTCCCTGGACCCGCCGCCACTCTTCGCCTTCAACCGCCGCTTCCTCCAGGGGGACGAGCTGCGCGAGGCGATCCCGGCCGAGGGCTGGCTCGAGCTCGACCTCGAGCTGCGCTTCCGCCGCGAGGCGTGGGGCGCGCACCAGGCCCACGACGAGGCGCTGCTCGACGCCGGCATCCACCTGATCGACCTCGCCTGCAACCTCACCGGCGCGGCCCCGATCGCCGTGCGGCAAGCGAAAATTGAGCACGAGCGGGCCGAGCTCGAGCTGGAGCTGAGCCGCGGGCGCGCTCGCATCCACTGCGCCACCGATCGCTCTCACCGCGAGCAGGTGAGCGTCAGCGACCGCTCCGGCAAGACACTGGCCCGATCGACCTGGGGTGGAATCCGAAGTCGTCTCTCCGGCCTCTTGGGCCGACCCGACCCCCTCGTCCTGTCCCTACGACGCCAACTGGAGGCGGTGGGGGTGTCCCTGACGGAGCCTCCCCATCTGTTACTCCGTCAGGGACACCCCCACCGCCTCGCCACCGCCGCCGACGGCGTCGCCGCGATGGCGGTCGTCGAGGCCGCCCGCCGCTCGGCCGAGCTGGGCGGCGCCGAGGTCACGGTCGCGCCCGTGACGGAGGCCGCGGCGTGATCGCCGTCGTCCAGTTCGACGCCGCCAGCGCCCGGCTGCTGGCGCGGCTGGGGTCAGAAGGGCGGCTACCGAACCTCGAGGCGCTGCGGCGGCGCGGCACCCGGATCGACCTGGAGACCCCGGCCGAGCACTTCCCGGCCAGCGCCTACCAGACCCTCTACCGCGGAGTCGAGGTCGGCGACCACGGCCTCTTCTACCCCTTCCAGTGGGCCGGCGCCGACCAGCGGGTGCGCCTGGCGGCAAGCTTCGAGGCGCCGCCGCCGATCTGGGACCTGCTCGGCCGCGCCGGCCGCAGCACCCTCGCAATCGACCCCTACGAGTGCCACCGGCCGCAGCAGGCGCGGGGCGCGCTCGTCTGCGGCTGGGGGATGCGGGAGCGGGTCGTGCTCGAGCGCTGGTCGGTGCCGGACGGCGGCGACCGCGCGGCCGGCCGCCGGCACGGGCGCCCGCCCGACGTAACCGAGGTCTTCGGCGCCCAGACGCCACGCCAGCTTCAGCGGCTGCGCGAGCGCTTCCTGGCGGCGCCGGCGCGGGTCGCCGACCTCGCGATCGAGCGCTTGGGAGAGCGAGAGTTCGACCTCGCCTGGATCGTCTTCGCCGCCCCGCACCTGGCCGGGCACCGGCTCTGGGGCGACGGCGCGCTGGACGAGATCTACGAAGAGGTCGACGCCCAGCTCGGCCGCCTCCTCGACGCCCTCCCCGACGGCTGCGACGTGATCGCCTGCTCGGTCCTCGGAATGGACGAGAACACGAGCCGCGCCGACCTGCTGCCGGAGATGCTGAGCGCCGTCCTCACCCAGGAGCGGCGAACGGCCGAGGACTCCGACTCGGGGGCGATCTGGCGGCTGCGCGGCGCCCTCTCGGGCCAGGCGCGGGCGCGGATCGCCGCCGCGATGCCCGACCGGATGGCGCTGGAGCTGACGGCGCGGCTGGAGCTGCGCGGTGTCGACTGGTCGACGACCCGCGCCTTCGCCCACCCCGCCGACAATCAGGGCTACATCCGCCTCAACCGCAGCGGCCGCGAGCGCGACGGCATCGTCGGTGCCGGCGAGGCGGAGGAGCTAGTGGCCCAGATCCGCGAGGGCCTTCTCGACTTCCGCGACCCCGACGGCGAGCCGGCGGTAATCGCGGTCGAGGAGGTGGGCGAGCGCTGGCAGGGAGCCGCCGCCGACCGCCTGCCCGACCTCGTCGTCCGCTGGCGCCCCACCTCGTCCGTCGACCTCGACGCGGTCCACTCCCCCAGCTTCGGCACCGTGCGCCGCCATGGCCACGGCAGCGGCCGCACCGGCAACCACACCGACGGCGACGCCTGGGCGATCCTCGCCCCCCGCTCCGGCCACCTCCGCCAGCTCAGCCGCCCGGCCCGGATCAGCGACATCACCGCCACCGTCGCCGCCCTCTCAGACATACCGCTAGAGAGCCTTAGCGGTCAGCCCCTCATCGAACGCTGATCACCGAGTCCGCGAAAACCCGTGTACAGCACGGTTTTTCGCGGACTCGCGGATTACTCCCGCCGCAGTGGCCGCCTGAGCGGTACAGACGAGAAGGCCGGGGATGACTCCTGCCCGGAAGCCGGCGCGGATCAGGCCGAGATAGAAGGACGGCGAGCCGGAGCGGCGGCTCGGGTCGGCCTTCCGGTACCTGGCCGCGCCCTGGCCGTAGCGGTACTGCTGGCGGAGGAAATCGCGGACGCTCGCACCACTCCGGTGGACGACGAGGGCCTCCGGGACGAACCGTGGCGCCGCGCTCGCCCTGGCCGCCCGCTCCCCCCAGTCGCGGTCCTCGCCGGCCGCTGCCGGGAAGGACTCGTCGAAGGGGAGCCGTTCGAGCAGCGACCGCCTCGCTGCCAGATTTGCGGTGACGGCGAACCCCGGCGACGCGGTCCCGGGCGCGGCTGCCCTCACCTGCAGGTAGTAGACGATCGCCTCCCAGGCCCTGTCGGCGGCGGTGGCTCCATCCCCGATCGATACCGGGCCGCTCGTCGCCTCGACCTCCCCCGCCAGGATCGGCCCCGCCAGCGCCTCCGCCCAGCCCGCCTCCGGCTCGCAGTCGTCGTCGGTGAAACACACCACCTCGCTCCGCGACCGCCGCACGCCCTCGTTACGAGCCCAGGCCGGCCCGCGACCCTCGACGTCCTCGACGACCACGACCTCCACCGCGATCGACTGCGCCTCCAAGGCCGCCCGGCAGCGCCGCAACGCCGCCGGCCTGCTCCGCGTCGGCACCACCACCGAGACGCGCGGAACCTCGGCGCCCATCACCCCACCGCGTCGAGCACAGCCTGCCGCGGCTCGGATTCGTCCCCCACGGCGATCGCGGCGACCACTTGCGCCACCGCCTCCCGCCCGGAGAGGCCGCCGAGCTCGGCCAGTTCCGCGGCTTCGACGATCGGTCGTGACTGCCGCCTCGCCTCCCGGTCGGGCTCGCCGACGTAGGCGACCGCGGTCGAGTCCTCGGTCGCCCGCCGCGCGTTCGCACCCACCTGCGCCAGCGTCCAGCCTCCGTTCGACCCCGCCGCGTCGAGGCAGACGACCCGCAGCTCGAGGTCCTCGTCCCGACTGCCCCGCGCCGCCTCCGCCCGCGCTTCCTCGCAGAGGCGCCGCCCCGCCTGCGCTTCCTCACCGCGCAGCGGCGCGCTGACGTAAATCACCACCGTCGCTCCGCTCGCAGCCCCCTCTTCGCCACAGCCGCCGGCGAGGGCGGCTGCGAGAGCAACGGCGATCAGGGCGGGAGCCAGGCGCGACATAGGCGACGATCCTAAGCCGATTCCCCGCCGGCCCTCCTAAACTCGCTCAATGCGCATCGGAGTCCTGACCGCCGGAGGAGACTGCCCGGGCCTCAACGCCGCGATCCGTGCCGTCGCCCGCTCGGCGATGCAGCGCGGCGACGAGGCGGTCGGTATCCGCCGCGGCTACCAGGGCCTGGCCGAGGACGACTACATGCCCCTGGACATGCGCACCGTCTCGGGAATCCTCCACCAGGGCGGGACGATCCTCAGCACCTCCAGCTTCGAGCCGATCCGCGAAGGCGTCGTCGACAAGGTGGAGGCCGCCTTCGCCGAGCAGCGCCTCGACGCCGTCGTCGCGATCGGCGGCGAGCACACGATGGAGATCACCCGCCAGCTCCACGCCGACCGTGGCCTACCGCTGATCGGCGTCCCGAAGACGATCGACAACGACGTCGGCGGCACCGACTTCACCTTCGGCTTCGACACCGCCGTGCAGATCGTCACCGACGCGATCGACCGCCTCCACACCACCGCCCAGTCGCACGACCGGATCATGGTCGTCGAGGTGATGGGCCGCAACACCGGTTGGATCGCCGCCTACGCGGGGCTCGCCGGCGGCGCCGACTGCATCGTCATCCCCGAGCAGCCGACCACCGTCGAGGAGGTCTGCCGCGACGTCACCCGCCGCCACGACCGCGGCAAGGACTTCTCGATCATCGTCGTCGCCGAGGGGGCGAAGCTCGCCTTCGAGAGCGGCGAGGAACGGCTGATCCAGCCGGTCAAGGACAGCGACGAGTACGGCTACCCGCGCCTCGGCGGCATCGGCGCGGCGCTGGCGAGCGAGCTGGAGAGCCGCACCGGCTACGAAAGCCGGGTGACGGTGATGGGGCACGTCCAGCGCGGCGGCACCCCGACCTCGACCGACCGCGTCCTCGCCACCATCTACGGCGCCCAGGCCTACGAGATGGCGAAAGCCGGCGAATTCGGGCGGATGGCGGCGATCCACGGCACCGAGATGACCAGCGTGCCGCTGGAGGAGGCGGTCAAGGTCAAGCAGGTGGACCTGCAGATGCTGGAGATAGCCAAACGCTTCTTCACGTGAGAGGGTGACATCGATGAGCGACGCGCCCGATTTCCAGGCGGCAACCAGGAACTCGCAGGCGACCTGGGCCGAGGGGGACTTCGCGATGGTCGCCAGCATCGTCCACTACGGCGCCGAGACCCTCGCCGAATCGCTGCAGATACTCCCCGGCGAGAAGGTCCTCGACGTCGCCTGCGGCAGCGGCAACGCCGCCCTGGCGGCCGCCCGCCGCGCCTGGGGCAACACCGTCGGCGCCGACTTCGTGCCGGCGCTGCTGGAGCGAGGCCGCGAACGGGCGGCGGCGGAGCGGCTCGAGGTCGAGTTCGTCGAGGCCGACGCCCAGGACCTCCCCTTCGCCGACGGCGAGTTCGACGTGGCGATGTCGATCTTCGGGGTGATGTTCGCGCCCGACCAGAAGAGGGCGGCATCAGAGCTCCTGCGGGTGGTGCGGCCGGGCGGCCGCGTCGGCGTCGCCAGCTGGTGCCCCGACGGCGGCCTCGCCGGCCTCTTCGGGGCGATCGCCAAGCAGACGGGCGGCCCGCCGCCGGGGGTCGACCCGCCCGTCCTCTGGGGCACCGAGGAGCGGGTCCAGGAGCTGTTCGGCGACGCCGTCTCCGAGATCCGGTTCGAACGGCGCCCGTCGCGGCAGGCCTTCTACTCCGCCGACCACTACCTCGAGTTCTTCCGCACCTACTTCGGCCCGATCAAGACCGCCTTCGAGAAAGTCGACAGCGAGGGCGAGGCGGCGCTGGCCGCCGCCGTCAAAGCCTGGCTGGAGGACGAAAACGTCGCCGGCGAGCGGGCGCTCGTGATCGAACCGGAATACCTAGAGGCGATCGCGGCGAAGCGCTAACGCAGGTCGCTGTTCGACGCCGTTGCCTGCAGGGTGCGGATCGCGGCGCCGATCATCAGCACGCCGAAGAAGATCAAGCCGGCGACGCCGCCGCCCTGGCCGAACGCCGCGTAGCCGATCACCATCGCGGCGATCGCCAGGAAGAGGGTTACGACCATTCCCATATCGCGGCGCATCCTATCCGGCGAGGGCGACGCGCGTCTCCGCGAGGAACGACGCCACCGCGTCGGCGGCTTCCCGCGGCGATTCCCCCTCGCCGACGGCGCGGACGAGGCGACTGCCGATGATCACCCCGTCGGCGATCTCCCCCACCTGCCCCGCCTGCTCGGGGGTGCCGATCCCGAAGCCGACGGCGACCGGGGTCGCGGCGTCGGCCTTGGTCGCCTCGACCAGCTCGGTCAGCGCCGCGGGTATCTCCGCGCGCTCGCCGGTCGTGCCGACGCTGGAGACGACGTAGACGAAGCCGCGAGCGGACTCGCAAATCCGCCGGCGGCGCTCGGCCGGCGTCGTCGGCGCCAGCAGCGGCACCAGCGCCAGCCCCTCGGCCGCGAAGGCCTCCCTCACCTCGCCCGCCTCGTCAAGCGGCAGGTCGGGGACGATCACGCCGGCGGCGCCGGCGGCGCGTGCCAGCTCGGCGAACTCCCGGGAGCCGCCGTGGGCAAGAACCATGTTGGCGTAGGCCATGAAGACGACCGGGACCTTGTCCCCCACCGCCCGGCAGACCTCGAGGGCGGTGGCGAGAGTGGCGCCGGCCTCCAGCGCGGTAGTCGCGGCGGCGTGGATCGTCGGCCCGTCGGCGAGCGGGTCGGAGAAGGGGACGCCGAGCTCGATCAGGTCGGCGCCGGCGTCGACGTAGGCGACTGCGACCGCCAGCCCGGTCTCCCGGTCGGGGTAGCCGGCCATCATGTAAGGCATCAGCGCAGCCCGCCCTTCGTCGGCGGCCGCCGCGAAGGCCGCCGCGATCCGCTCCTCGCCGCTCATGGCAGGACGTCGGCGGGCGGTTTCAGCCGGGCAGTGGCCTCGGCCATGTCCTTGTCGCCCCTACCGGAGAGGCAGAGGACGTCGAAACCCTCTCCCTCCAGGGCGTTCTCCATCAACCAGGCGATTGCGTGCGAGGACTCCAGGGCCGGGATGATCCCCTCCAGCCGGGACAGCTCCTGGAAGGCCGCCAAGGCCTGCTCGTCGGTCACCGCCACGTAGGTGGCGCGGCCGCTGTCGCGCAGCTGCGCGTGCTCAGGGCCGACGCCGGGGTAGTCGAGCCCGGCCGAGATCGAGTGCGCCTCCAGGATCTGCCCCTCCTCGTCGGCAATCACCGAGGAGAGTGAGCCGTGCAGGACGCCTTTGACGCCCCCCTGCAGGGAGGCGCCGTGCCGCTGGGTGTCGAGCCCCTCGCCGGCGGCCTCGACGCCGACCAGCGCCACCTCGGCATCCTCGACGAAGGGGGTGAAGATGCCGATCGCGTTGGAGCCACCGCCGACGCAGGCGATCACCCGGCGCGGCAGCGAGCCCGCGGCCGCCAGCGCCTGCTCGCGCGCCTCTTCGCCGATCACCCGCTGCAGGTCACGGACCAGCGCCGGGTAGGGCGCCGGCCCGACGGCGGAGCCGATCACGTAGTGGGTGGTGGCGGCGTTGGCGACCCAGTCGCGGATCGCGGCGCTGACCGCCTCCTTCAGCGTCCGCGCCCCCGCCTCGACCGGGGCGACCTCGGCCCCCAAAAGCTTCATCCGCTCGACGTTCGGCGCCTGGCGGCGGATGTCCTCGGTGCCCATGTAGACGACGCATTCGAGCCCGAGCAGGGCGCAGGCGGTGGCGGTCGCCACCCCGTGCTGGCCGGCGCCGGTCTCGGCGATCACCCGCGGCTTGCCCATCCGCGCCGCCAGCAGCGACTGACCGATCGCGTTGTTGATCTTGTGGGAGCCGGTGTGGGCGAGGTCCTCGCGCTTCAGGTAGACCCGCGAGCCGACCCGCTCCGAGAGGCGCTCGGCCAGGTAGAGCGGGGTCGGCCGGCCGATGAAGTCACGGCGGAGCTGTTCGAGCCGGCCCATGAACTCGGCGTCGGAGCGCGCCTCCGCCCAGGCGGCGTTGAGCTCGTCCAGGGCCGGGATCAGGGTCTCCGGCACGTAGCGGCCCCCGTAGGGCCCGAACCTCTCCTCGACCGCGCTCATGCCGCCTTGGCGCCGACCGAGTTCGCGGCCTCGAAGAAGGCCGTCATCGCCGCGTGGTCCTTGCGGCCGGGCTCGAGCTCGACGCCGCTGGCGACATCGACCGCGTAAGGGCGGGCGATCACGATCGCCTCGGCGACGTTCTCCGGCCGCAGGCCGCCGGCGAGGATCGCCGGCACCTCGGAGCGGTGATCGCGAAGCAGCTCCCAGTCGAAGCTCTCGCCGGTCCCGCCCCACATTCCTTTGCCGCGACGGTCGAAGAGGTGGAAGTCGGTCCGGAACGCCTCGGCCCCGTGGACGTCGGCGGCGCTGGCGACGTGGACCGCCTTCGCGACCTTGAGGCCGGTCCGCCGCTGCACCTCGGCGCAGAACGCGGCCCCCTCGGCGCCGTTCAGCTGCACCATCGTCAGCCCCTCGTCCTCGACCGCCCGCGCCACCTCGTCGAGGGTCGGGTTGACGAAGACCCCGACGACCTCGCACTTGCGCCGGAAGGCGGCGGCGATTTCAGTCGCCGCGCCCGGGTCGACATTGCGGGGAGAGCCGTGGAAGTGGATCAGCCCGATCGCCCAGGCTCCCAGCCGGACCGCCTCGGCCGCGTCGTCGATGTTGGTGATTCCGCAGAACTTGACTCGCACAGAGCCAGCGTACGCGAAGAGGGGGCTGGACCAAGGAGAGGAAGCCCAGCCCCTTCCGCGCTATTCGGAGCCGCTCTGTGGCTGCGTTCCGAGGGTGACGTCGGCGGTCTTTTCCTGATCGCCGCGGAGGATCGTCAGTTGAAGTTCGTCGCCCGGCTTCGATCCCTGGATGATTTCGACGAGTTCGTCCATGCTCTTCAGCTTCTTGCCGTCGACCTCGGTGATGATGTCGCCGCCGAGCTGGACTTCTTCGCCGTTGATCGTCGCCGAGGTATTGCCGGCCTCGAGCCCGGCCTTGTCGGCCGGCCCGTCCTTGACCACCGTCTGCACGATCACGCCTTCGGAGGTCGGCAGGTTCAGCGCCTTCGCGAGTTCCGAGGTGACCGTGCCGCCGCTGATGCCGATGTAGGCGTGCTCGACTTCGCCCTTCGTCTTCAGCTGCTCGATCTCGGCCTTGACGGTGTCGATCGGGATCGAGAAGCCGATGCCGACGTTGCCGTTTCCGCCCCCGCCGGTGGCGATCTGGGCGTTGATCCCGATCACCGCCCCTTCGGCGTTGATCAGCGGCCCACCGGAGTTGCCGGGGTTGATCGCCGCGTCGGTCTGGATCACGTGGGAGATCGAGAAGCCGTTGGGGGCCTGGATCTGCCGCTGCAGGGCGGAGATGATGCCGCTGGTGACGGTCCGGTCCAGCCCGAAGGGGTTGCCGATCGCGACCACCGGGTCGCCGACTTCCACCTCGGAGGAGCGGCCCAGCGTCAGCGGGTGAATCTCGTCCTTGGGAGCGTCGACCTTGAGCAGGGCGACGTCGGTTCCCGGATCGGCGCCGACGACTTCCGCGTCGTAGGACTCTTCGGAGGCCCCCAGTTTCACCGTCACCCTCGAGGCCCCTTCGACCACGTGGTTGTTGGTCAGCAGGTGTCCTTCGTCGTCGATCACGAAGCCCGAGCCGGTGGCGGCCCCGCCTTCGGGGGAGGGTTCGGGTTCGCCGAACGGGCTGAAGCCTTCCGGGGCGGCGCCTTCGCTCGGCGCTTCCAGCTGCGATTCGATGAAGGCGACGCCTTCGCCGTCGGTCTTGTAGATCTGGTTGACGACGTTGCCGCTCCCGTCTTCCGCCTTCTCGTCGACCGGCGCGCTCAGCGGAGCGGCGACCGTGGTCGTGGTCGAGCCGCCGTCGGACTGAACAAGGCCCGCCGCGATGGCGATCAGGCCGATGACGGCGACGACGAGGCCCCCGAGCAGGGCCGAGGCGAACGGGTTGCGGAAGTTCTGTTTGAGCTTGGACATGGCACGCATGATGGCCCAGGGAGGTCTCCCGTCCCTAAATGCTCTTGAAATTTTTTCTAAATTCGGCGGAGCCGGGAAGCCTGTATCTAGACGAGGTGCTCGCGGGTGCTGTCCTCGCCGCCGGTCAGCTCCCTGACCTTGGCCTCAGGATCGGGCACCGTCATCAGGGCGCCGCCGATCAGCACGGCGTCGACGCCGACGCGGTCGAGGTCGTCGAGCTGATCGCGTTGTGAGATCCCTGACTCGGCGACGACCGTCTTGCCGGCGGGGATGCTCGGCATCAGCTCGTAGGTGGTGGCGACGTCGACGTTCATGTCGTCGAGGTTGCGGTTGTTGATGCCGATCACCTCGGCGCCCGCCTCCAGAGCCCGCTCCAGCTCCCTCTCGCCGTGAACCTCGACCAGGCAGTCGAGGTCGATCGAGCGGGCCTCCTGGTGCAGCGAGCGCAGGTCCTCGTCGGAGAGGGCGGCGACGATCAGCAGGACCGCGTCGGCGCCGTTGACCGCCGCCTCGTAGAGCTGGTAGGGGTCGACGATGAAGTCCTTGCGCAGGATCGGCAGGTCGCAGGCGGCGCGGGCGGCGCGCAGGTCCGCGAGCGAGCCACCGAAGTGCGGCTCGTCGGTGAGGACCGAGAGCGCGACGGCGCCACCGCGCTCGTAGGCGCCGACCTGGGCCGCCACGTCCACGCCCTCGGCGGCGAGCCGGCCGGCGCTCGGGGAGCGGCGCTTGAACTCGGCGATCAGCGAGAGGCTGGGACGGGCCAGCGCCTCGCTGAAGGGGCGATCCTCGCCCCGGGTGGAGAGGCGCGACTCGAGCTCGGACTGCGGGGTGTCGCGGCGGCGTGCCTCGATCCCCTCCCGGGCCCCTGCGATCAGCTGGTCCATCATTCCCACTTGAGCCACGAAAGCCTAGATCACCGCTTACCCGGCAGGGGCGTCCGTCGCCGCCTGCAGGCGCTCCAGCACCTTCGCCGCCGCGCCCGAGTCGATCGCCTCGGCTGCTTTCGCCACGCCCTCCTCGAGGTCGGCCGCGAGGCCGCCGACGTAGAGCGCCGCGGCGGCGTTGAGGAGGACGAGGTCGCGATGGGGACCGGGCTCCCCGGCCAGCACCGCACGGCTGACGGCGGCGTTCTCCTCGGGGGTCCCCCCCGCCACCCGCTCCAGATCGGTCGGCGCGAGGCCGAACTGGCCCGGCTCGACGAACCACTCGGCGGTGCGGCCGTCGGCGACCTCGATCACGCGGGTGCGGGCCGAGAGCGTGAGCTCGTCGAGCCCGTCCTCGGCGGAGACGACCAGGGCCCGCTCGCTGCCGAGCCCGAGCAGCGCCTCGGCGATCGTCTCCTGGTAGTGGCGGTCGGCGACGCCGAGCAGCTGCCGCTTGGCGCCGGCCGGGTTGGTCAGCGGCCCGAGGAAGTTGAAGATCGTCCGCACCCCGAGCGCTTTGCGGGCCGGCACCACGTGCTTCATCGCGGCGTGGTGCTTGGGGGCGAACATGAAGCCGAAGCCGACCTCGTCGATGCAGCGGCCGACCTGCTCGGGCTCGATTTCGATGTTGACGCCGAGCGCCTCGAGCAGGTCGGCGGAGCCGCACTTGCTGGTGTTGGAGCGGTTGCCGTGCTTGGCGACGGCGCAGCCGGCCCCGGCGGCGACCAGCGCCGCCGTGGTCGAGACGTTGAAGGTGGAGGGGCCGCCGCCGGTGCCGCAGGTGTCGACCAGGTCCTCGCGCGAGGTCGGGACCGGCGCCGCCAACCCCCGCATCGTCCGCGCCAGCCCCACCAGCTCGGGGACCGTCTCCCCCTTCGCCCGCAGGGCGATCAGAAAGGCGCCGGTCTGGACCGGGTCGGTCCGCCCTTCCATGATCTCGCTGAGCACGGCCGAGGCGTGGTCGGCGGTGAGGTGATCGCCGGCGCAGACGGCGTCGATCGCGCGGGAGACGACGTCGTTAGGCATGGCTCGGCTCCTCGGCGATGAAGTTGGCGAGCAGGTGCTTCCCCTGCGGGGTGAGCACGGACTCGGGGTGGAACTGGACGCCCTCGATCGGCAGCTCGCGGTGGCGAGCGCCCATGACGACGTCGCCGAGGCTCGCGGTCAGCTCCAGCACCTCGGGTAGGTCCGGGTCGGCAATCAGCGAGTGGTAGCGGCCGGCGACCATCGGGCTCGGTAGGCCCGCGTAGATCGCCTTGCCGTCGTGTTCGACCTCGCCGTCCTTGCCGTGGATCGGCTCGCCCTGGACGACGCGGCCGCCGAAGGCCTCGACCATCGCCTGGTGCCCGAGGCAGACGCCGAGCACGGGCGTGCCGGCCTCGCCGAAGGCCTTGATCGCCGCGCCGGAGATCCCGGCCTCGGCCGGGGTGCAGGGGCCGGGCGAGACGACCAGGCGGTCGGGCTCCCGCTCGAGCAGCTCCGCGACCGTCGCCTTGTCGTTGCGGACGACTTCCACCTCCGCCCCCAGCTCGCCCAGGTACTGGACGAGGTTGTAGGTGAAGGAGTCGTAGTTGTCGATCACCAGCACGCGCACTCAGATCACCCGCCTAGGCCCAGTCCGGCTGTTCGCAGGCGACCTCGACCGCGCGGAAGACGGCGCGCGCCTTGTTCACGGACTCGTTGTACTCGTAGCTCGGCTGCGCGTCGGCGACGGTGCCGCCACCGGCCTGCACGTGCAGCTGACCGTCCTTGACGACGACCGTGCGGATGTGGATCGCGGTGTCGAGGTCGCCGTCCCAGGAGAGGTAGCCGACGGCGCCGCCGTAGCCGCCGCGCTTGACCTGCTCGAGCTCGTCGATGATCTGCATCGCCCGCACCTTCGGCGCTCCCGAGAGAGTGCCGGCGGGCAGCGCCGAGCGCAGCACGTCCATCGCGCTGATGCCCTCTTTGAGCTTGCCGGAGACCTGACTGACGATGTGGAGGACGTGGGAGTAGGTCTCGACCACCATCAGCTCGTCGACCCCGACGCTGCCGTACTCGCAGACGCGGCCGAGATCGTTGCGGCCGAGGTCGACCAGCATCACGTGCTCGGCCCGCTCCTTGGGGTCGTTGATCAGACGCTCGGCGAGGCGCCGATCCTCGTCCTCGTTGCCGCCGCGAGGCGAGGTGCCGGCGATCGGGCGGGTCTCCACACGGTCACCGATCACCTTGACCAGCGGCTCCGGCGAGGCGCCGGCGATCTGGAAATCGCCGAACTCGAGGAAGTACATGTACGGGGAGGGGTTGACGGCGCGGAGGCCGCGGTAGACCGAGAAGGCCTCGACCGGCGCCGGGGCGCTGAAGCGCTGCGAGGGGACGACCTGGAAGGCGTCGCCGGCGTGGACGTACTCGACGATCCGCGACACCGCCGCTTCGAACTGCTCCCGGCTCATGTTCGACTCGAACCGCGGCGCCTCGGCCACCGACGGCGTCGCCGGCAGCGGGACGGGGCCGCGCAGGCGCTCGCGCATCTCGCCGATTGTCGCCGCCGCCTTCTCATAAGCCTCCTCGACCCCGCCGTCCTCCTCGACGAAGGCGCAGGCGAGGATCGTCAGCTCGTGGCGGAGGTGGTCGAAGACGAGCATCGCGTCGGTCACCATCAGCGCCATGTCCGGCAGGCCGAGCGGATCGGGGTTCGGCTCCTCGAGCGGCTCGACGGTCCGCACCAGGTCGTAGGCGAAGAAGCCGACGGCGCCGCCGGCAAACGGGGGCAGGCCGGGGACCGGTGCCGGCTTGTACCGCTGCAGGCGCTCGGCGACAGCAGCGTAGGGATCGGGTGCCGCCACGGTGTGGCTCGGCTCGCCGCCGCCCGAGGCAGCGGGCCCGCTCCATTCCGAGAGGACGCCGTCGCTCCAGCGCAGCAGCGCCCGCGGGCGCAGGCCGACGAAGGAGTAGCGGCCGACCTGTCCCTGCTCGGCCGACTCGAGCAGGAAGCAGGGCGCTCCCTCCGGCTCGCCGGCGCGCAGCTTGAGGAAGGCAGAGACGGGCGTCTCGCAGTCGTCGACGAGCCGGGCCCGCACCGGCACGACGTTGCCGTGGCGGGCCAGCTCCCGGGCCTCCTCGAGCCCGGGCTCGAGCCGCAGCTCGCCCGGGTCAGGCGCTCGCACTCGTGACTCGCTAGCCGCTACGGGCATTCAGCACTTCCAGCACCTTCGCCTGCGAAATCCCCCGCGAGGCCAGCAGCACGCTGAGGTGGTAGAGGACGTCGGCGGCCTCTTCGGCCACCCGCTCGTCGGTCTCTTCGCGGGCCGCGCGGACGACCTCCTCCGCCTCCTCCTCGACCTTCTCGGCGATCAGCTCGCGATCGTCGAGCAGCTTCACCGTGTAGCTGCCGTCGGGTCGCTGCAGAGAGCGGTGGCGGATCGTCCGCTCCAGGGACGAGAGCGCTTCGAAGGTGACCGGGAAGGGCTCGCCGGGCGCCGCCGGCGCGTCCTTGCGCGGCGAGGCCGAGCCCAGCACCTCGCGGTAGAAGCAGCTGCGCTCGCCGGTGTGGCAGGCCGGGCCGGCGGGGTCGACCAGCGCCACCAGGGAGTCGCCGTCGCAGTCGTAGCGGAGCTGGCGCAGGTGCATGAAGTTGCCCGAGGTTTCCCCTTTCTTCCACAGTTCGTCGCGCGAGCGGCTGTGGAAGTGGAGGTCGCCGGTCTCCAGCGTCATCTCCAGCGACTGGCCGCTCATGTAGGCGAGCATCAGCACCTCGCCCGAGGCAAAGTCCTGGACGACGCACGGCACCAGGCCCTGCTGGTCGAATTCGATTTCGGCGAACATCCGAGCAATCGTAAACGCCGCGTCGCTACTCAATGCCGAGGCGGTCGAGCAGGTCCTCGTCGCGGCGCCAGTGGCGACGGACGCGGACGGTGAGGTCGAGGTGGACCTGGGAGCCGAGCTCGCGCTCCAGGGAGCGGCGCGCGCCGGCCCCGATCTCGCCGATCTTGACCCCGCTCTTGCCGATCAGGATCCCCTTCTGAGACTCGGTCTCGGCCCAGATCTCGGCTTTGACGGTGACGAGGCCGTCCTCGCGCGGCTCGACATCGAGCACCGAAACCTCGACCGAGTGGGGAATCTCCTGCCGGGTCCGATTGAGGACCTGCTCGCGGATCAGCTCGGCCAGCACCAGCTCGCTCGACTGGTCGCTGCTGTCCTCAGGCGGATACATGTAGGGCCCCTCGGGGACCAGCTCGCCGAGGCGCTCCAGCAGCGGCGGCAGGCCCTCGCCGCTGCGGGCGCTGATCGGGAAGACCTCGTCGACGCCCTCCAGCTCGGCGACCTGAGCCAGCACCGGGACCAGCTCGTTGGGGCCGAGGCGGTCGGCCTTGTTGACGGCGCAGATCACCGGCAGCTTGGTCCCGGCGCCGAGCAGCGCCCGGACGATGAAGCGGTCGCCCGGTCCCACCCCCTCCTCGCCGTTGACCACGAAGAGGACGACGTCGGATTCGGCCAGTTCGCGCTCGACCCGCCCCTGCATCCGCTCGGTGAGGACGTCACGGGGGCGCTGCACGCCCGGCAGGTCGACGAGGATCAGTTGCAGCTCCTTCTCGAGGTCGGTGGCGACGCCGCGGATCGCGCGGCGGGTCGTCTGCGGCCGGTTGGAGACGATCGCGACGTGGGAGCCGACGAGGGCGTTGACGAGGGTCGACTTGCCGACGTTGGGGCGGCCGGCGAGGCCGACGAAGCCGGAGCGGCTCATCCCAGCCCCGCCAGCACGCGCGCCTGCAGGGCCAGCATCTCGCCCTCGTCGGCCTCGTGGTCGTAACCGCAGAGGTGCAGGGCGCCGTGGACGGCGGCCTCGGCGACGTCGCTGCAGTGCTCGGGGCAGATCGCGACGTCGCCGAGCTCACGCGGGCCCGCCACCGGCCCCGGTCCGTCGATCGGGAAGGCGAGGACGTCGGTCGGCGCGTCCTTTCCCCTGTGGTCGCGGTTGAGCTCGCGGATCCGATCGGCATCCACGATCTCGACCGCGAGGTGACCCTCGCCGACCCCGGCGGCCTCCAGCGCGGCGGCGACGGCGCTGCGCAGATCGGGCGGGACGTCGGTCAGGTCCAGGCTCACGAACGCGGCGTCGGCCCGTGTTCGGCGCGGGCGTCGCGCTCGCGGGACCCGTGCGCGTCGTAGGCGGCGACGATCCGCTGGACCAGTTTGTGGCGGACGACGTCCTCGCCGCCGAAGCGGACGAAGGAGATGTCCTGGACGTCCTCGAGGATGTCGCTGACGGCGATCAAGCCGGAGCGCTGGTCGGTCGGGAGGTCGATCTGGGTGATGTCCCCGGTCACCACCATCCGCGAGTTGAAGCCGAGGCGGGTGAGGAACATCTTCATCTGCTCGGGACTCGTGTTCTGGGCCTCGTCGAGGATCACGAAGGAGTCGTTCAAGGTCCGGCCGCGCATAAAGGCGAGCGGCGCCACCTCGATCACGTTGCGCTCGAAGTAGCCGTTGACGCGGTCGGGGTCGAGCATGTCGAAGAGGGCGTCGAAGAGCGGCCGCAGGTAGGGGTCGACCTTGGCCTGGATGTCGCCGGGCAGGAACCCGAGGCGCTCGCCCGCCTCAACCGCCGGCCGGGTGAGGATGATCCGCTGCACCTTACGTTCGGTCAGCGCCGCGGCGGCCATCGCCACCGCGAGGAAGGTCTTGCCGGTGCCGGCGGGGCCGATCCCGAAGGTGATCGTGTGGCGGCGGATCGAGTCGACGTAGCGCTTCTGGTTCAGCGTCTTCGGCGCCACTTTCGTGTTGCGGTGACGCCAGACGACGTCGTCGAGAATCTCCGCCGGGCTCTCTTCGGCGTCGAGCGCGCCGGTCACGGCTTCGATCGTCCCCGGGGCGACGTCGTGGCCCTGCTCGATCAGCTCGACCATCTCGTCGACGACGGTCGCCGCGGCGGCGACGTCGTCGGGCTCGCCCTCGAGCGTCAGCACGTTGCCGCGCAGGTGCAGGTCGGCGTCCAACCGCCCCCGTAGGGCGCGGAGCACGCTGTCCTCCGAGCCGGCCAGCTCGGCCGCGACGTTGTTGTCGAGGGTCAGCTGCCGGCGCGCCAACTTCTCAGGCACCCAGCTTCTCTCGCACGGCGGCGCTGACCCGCTTGCCGTCGGCGCGGCCACCGACCTTCGGCATCAGCGCCGACATCACCTGGCCCATCTGCCGCTGTTCGCTGGCGCCGGTCTCCTCGACCGCCGCCGCAACCAGCTCCGCCAGCTCCTCGTCGGAGAGCTGCTGCGGCAGATAACCCTCGATCAGCTCCGCCTCGAAGCGCTCGGCCGCGGCCTGCTCGGCTCGCCCGGCCTTCTCGTAGGCCTCGGCTGCTTCGACCCGCTTCTTGCGCTCGCGCTGCAGCACGGCGACCTCGTCACCATCGCCAAGCTTCGCGTCCTTCTGGAGCACATCGACGATCATCCGCAGGGCGCCGGCGCGCTCGCGATCGCGCGCTTTCATCGCCGTCTTGACGTCGTCCTGGACCTGTTCGAGAGCGCTCATGCGATTAAGGGTAAACGGCGGCGTCGGGAGTCACGGCGAGGCCCTTGGAGACAAGGTCGCGAATGTCGGTGCTGATCAGTTGCCAGCCATACCGCCCGGCCGCCGCGACATAGGCCGCGTCATAAGCAGTGAGCTCGTACTCGGCCACCGCATGGAGAGTGGCTTCCAGCAGCTCAGCGTCAAGGGCGAGAATGCGTTCTCCGCATCGCCGCCTGAGGATGTCGGTCACGGTGCGCGCAACCTCGGGCCGGCGTTCCCGCGCCCCGATCACGTTCGCCACCTCGTACAGAGTGAGGTCGATCGCCCCAAGTGGCTCCGGTGGCTTACGAATCAGGGCTTGAGCCGCCTGATGCCAGCGGTTGGCCGGGGCCGCTGAATCGATCCACACACCGGCGTCGAGGAGCAGCATCAGTGGGATTCCCGATCTTCTCTCACCAACCGGGCGGCATCGACTCCCCCGAGGTCGAGGTCCAGTGAGTCGAGCATGCGCCCAATTTCCGCATCCTCATGATCCCCGCGCGAGGTTAGATCACGCTCCGCCAGCCGCTGCAGGAAGCCGCTGCGGGTCTCGCCCGTTTCCTTCGCGCGGAGGTCGAGGCGCTCCAGGAGCTTGTCGGGAATGGAGATCATCACCTTGGCCACAGGGGGAGTATATACGGTATTGCCAGGCGTCAAAACGGGCATGGCCGGGAGTGTGAAGGGTCGGATCGCAAATGTGGCGCGTAGAAAGCGCCAACTCTGGATCAGCCCTGAAGCAGAACTCAGATTTCGACCTGCTCGACGTCCCCGAGGGGCATCTGCAGGAAGCGGGTGCCGGTCGCGTGGAAGGCCTCGCAGTCGCCGGTGCAGAGGAAGTCGTAGCTGCCCTCGCCGCGGGGCTCACGGGCGAGGCCGGAGCCCTCCAGGGCCCGCTGCACGGCGGCGGCGACGGCGTGGCCGCCGCTGACGAGGCGGATGTCGCGGCCGAGGATGCGCTGCAGCATCGGCGCCACCAGCGGGTAGTGGGTGCAGCCGAGGATCAGGGTGTCGACTTCGGCCTCCCGCAGGGGCCGGCAGTAGGAGCGGGCCATCGTCATCGTCTCCTCGTCGAACAGCGACCCCTCCTGGATGAAGGGAGCGAGGTCGGGCGCGGCGACCTCGATCACGTCGAGGCCGCGGCCCACCGCTTCGAGGGCGCGGCGGTAGGCACCGCTCTCGACCGTGTTCGGCGTCGCCAGCACCCCGACCCGGGCGTTGGCAGTGATCGCGGCGGCGATCTCGGCCTGGGGCTCGACCACCGGCACCACCTCCACCCCACGTTCGGCCGCCGCCTCGCGCGTCACCTCCTCGCCGACCGAGGTCGCCGTGTTGCAGGCGATCACCAGCAGCTTGGCGCCGCGGTCGAGCAGCATCTCGGCGATCCGGCGAATCCGCTCCCGCAGCTCGTCCGGGTCCTTGTCCCCGTACGGGAACATCGCCGTGTCGCCGAGGTAGACGAAGTCCTCCTGCGGCAGCGAGACCAGGCACTCGTGGAGGACCGTGAGGCCGCCGACGCCCGAGTCGAACATCGCGACCGGAAGATCGATCACATGAACGGCTTGTACGACATGAAGAAGATCGTCACGACGACGATCAGGCCGGCGATTTTGCCGACCTGGCTGAGGCGCATGGAGATCGCTTCGAACTCCGGGCTGAACTCCTCGCCCTTCTCCAGGTCCCGCTCGGCGAGCTCCTTCGCCTTCGCGGTCTGCGGCCGGAAGAAGGCGTGCTGAAGCCCGAAGAGGGCGATGATCGCGAGGAAGCCGATGCTGATGAAGGCGTCGCCGCCGTCCCAGGCGTCGTCGCTGGCGATCAGCAGGTAGATGCCGGCGAGGAGCAGGACGATCATCCCGGGCTGGACCAGGTAGCGGTCGCAGCGCTGGATCCCGGTCATGATCGCCGGCACGGCGCGCGGGTACTGGGGCGCGACCGAGAAGAAGAGCGCGTAGCCGAAGGTCGGCCCGAAGGCGAGCACGACGGCGAGGATGTGGAGGAACAGCGCGATCTTGTAATCGGCGCTGACGATCGAGGCAAACGGCATGTCGGAACCCTATATCTCAGGCGCGACGGAGCAGGAGCGCGGCCCAGTCGCCGTCCTGGCGGCGGTCTGACTCGGTCAGTCCGGAACGGCCGAAGGACGAGGAGACCTCGTCGAGCTCGTGAGGGAGCAGGCCGGAACAGACGAGGATTTGCGGGGCGTCGCCGAGAAGCCCGGCCACGGCGAGCAGGATCGGCGCGGTCATGTTCGCCACCACGGTGGGTGCCAGCTCGGGCAGTTGTTCCCGCAGGTTGGCGCGCTCGAGGATGAGCTCGACGCTGTTGGCTGCCGCGTTGGCTGCCGCCGCCTCGATTGCCGCCGGCTCGTGGTCGTAGCCCCGCACCGGAGCCCAGCCGAGCTTCGATGCCGCGATCGCGAGGACGCCGGAGCCGGTTCCGAGGTCGACCAGCTCTCCCCCGGGCTCGAGCTCGCAGAGGTATTGGAGGCAGAGGCGGGTGGTCGGGTGGGCGCCGGTGCCGAAGGCCTGGCCGGGGTCGACGACGATGTCGACGGTGCCCTCCCGCGGCGCCTCCCAGGAGGGGCGGAGCCAGAGGCGGTCGGCGACCAGCAGCGGCTTGTGGAAGTCGCGCCAGCGGTCGGCCCAGTCGTCGGGAATCTCGGTGGCGCTGACCTCGACCCGGCCGCCGGCGATCGCCGCGTCGAGGTCGCCCAGCTCCGGCAGCTCGCCCTCGCCGCCGTAGATCGCGTACTCGACGTAGCCCGGCCCCCGCTCCTCCTCGACGCCGTTCGGCGCCAGCACGGTCAGCTCGGCGAGCACCAGGTCGGCCTGCTCGGGCGCGCAGCGGACCGCGAGGCGGATCAACCGAAGGCCCGCCGCAGGCGGCTGAAGAGCCCTTCGCCGTGCTGCGGCGCGAGGTTCTCGTCCCCGAGGCTCTCGTCGAGGCGCTCGGCGATCTCGCGCTGCTCCTCGCCGAGGTTGGTCGGGACGAAGACGTTGAGGATCACCCGCTGGCTGCCGCGGCGACTGCTGCCCAGGCGCGGGAGCCCAGCCCCGCGCAAGACCCTTTCGGTGCCCGGCTGCGTCCCCGGCTCGACCTCGATCTCCTCGCTGCCCTCCAGCGTCGGCACCGTCACCGTCGTCCCCAGCATCGCCTCGGTCGCCGGGATCGAAACCATGCTGATCAGGTTGCTGCCGTCGCGCTCGAAGCGCTCGTCCTCGGCCACCCCGACCTCGACGTAGAGGTCACCCGCCGGCGCCCCCGGCTCCCCCGCGTGCCCGGCGCCGGCGATCCGCATCCGCTGCCCGTCCTCGATCCCGGCCGGGACGTCGATCGCGCTGGTCCGGCTCTGGCGGGTGCGGCCGCTGCCGCCGCAGGACTCGCAAGGCGTCTGCGGGATTTTGCCGGCGCCGCCGCAGCGCTCGCAGGCGGTGCTGCGGACCATCTGCCCGAACGGAGTCCGCGTCACCTGGCGCAGCTCGCCGGCGCCGCCACAGCGCTCGCAGGTGGTGATCGGGGTTCCCGGCTCGGCGCCGTTGCCGTGGCAGTGCTCGCAGGCGGCGACGACGTCGTAGGTGACCTCGCGGCGGGCGCCGGTCGCCACCTCGGCCAGCTCGACTTCGACCGCGACCGCGACATCGCCCCCCGGAGCCGGCCCGCGCCGGCCTCCGAACCCGAACCCGGCGCCGCCGAAGATGGACTGGAAGAGGTCGTCGATACTGCCGCCGAAGCCGGCGCCGGGGTCGAAGCCGCCGGAGCGCAGGCCCTCGTGGCCGTAGGCGTCGTAGGTGCGCCGCCGCTCGCCGTCGGAGAGCACCTCGTAGGCCTCGGCCGCCTCCTTGAAGCGCTCCTCGGCGTCGGGCTCCTGGTTGACGTCGGGGTGCAGCTCCCGCGCCAGGCGGCGGAACGCCTTCTTGACCTCGGTCTCGCTCGCCTCCCGGGAAACCCCGAGGACCTCGTAGTAGTCGCGCGGCATCGGCTAGTCGGAGTAGACGGTCTCGAAGTAACGGGAGAGCTCGCGGGCGGCGTGGCGGACCGAGGCGATCGCCAGCGCGTAGTCCATCCGCAGCGGCCCGACGACGCCGACGGCGCCGAGGTTGCGGTGGCCGAGCCCGTAGTTGGCCCCGATGACGCTGACCGACCGCAGATCAGGCTGCGGGTTCTCGCCGCCGATCCAGAAGAAGACCGAGCGCTCCTCAAGCGAGGAACGCAGCATCTGCAGAACGTCGGCGCGGCGCTCGAGCGCCGTCATCAGCTGGTCGGCGCGCGGCAGGTCCGGCCGGTGGGCGTCGGAGAGGAGCCGCGAGGTCCCCTCGAGGTAGAGCTGCCCTCCTTGGTCGGCGACGAGGTCGGTGAAGGTGGCGCCGAGCGTCGCGACGAAGTCGGCCTCAACGCCGCTCAGCTCCGGGTCGCGGAGGCGGGTGGCGATCATCCGCGCGCCGACCCCGAGCCCGGAGAGGCGCTCATTCAGGTAGCTGGAGGCCCACTCGACGAGGCCGCCGTCGACCGGCCGGTCGAAGGCGAAGACGCGGCGGGTGACGTCGCCGGTCGAGGCGATCGCTATCACCACCACCTCGTTGGGCCGCAGGCGCAGCACCTCGACCCGGTGGATCGTCGCCGTCAGGCTCGCCTGCGGCGCCGTCGCCATCGCCACCAGGTCGGTGACCTGGGCCAGCGCGACGGTCGTCTCCCGCATCGCCTCGTCGACCTCGCGGCGCAGTCGCGAGAGCTGCAGTCCGACGCCGGGCCCCGCCGGCACCTGGCCGGAGGCGATCATCGAGTCGACGTAGCGGCGGTAGCCGGTGTCGGTGGGAACGCGCCCGGCAGAGGTGTGCGGGTGGGTCAGGTAACCGGCCGCCTCCAGCGCCGCCAGCTCGGCACGCACGGTCGACGGCCCCCACCCCACCTCCTGCCGATCCGCGACCTCCTTGGAAGGCACGGGCCGGCCGCACTCGAGGTAGGCCTCGACGACCAGGCGAAGGATCAACTCTTGGCGCTCGGAGAGCATCCCTACATCTTAGGAATCAACAAGCACTGTCGAGGAGGGGCCGGGTGGCTCCCTCCAGACACTCAACATCGAGCCATAGCGAGATGTGTCTGGAGGGGGCCACCCGGCCCCTCCCTATCACCACCGCTAAACCTCGAGCTCGGCCTCTGCGTTCTTGATCAGGGCGGTCTCGCCCTGCGTGGCGACGGTGTCGACGACGACGCGATTGCCGTCCGCCGACTTGACCGTGCCGGTGACGACGATCTCCTGCTCGGGCACGCCCATCCCGCGCATCTGCACCGAGAGGCGCTTCAGCGCCCGGGGGTCGCCGTCGGCGACGGCCGCGTTGGCTTTCGCCACCAGCCCCATCGAGTAGAGGCCGTGGAGGATGTTGCGCGGAAGCCCGACCATTTTCGCGAACTCGTCGTCGATGTGGATCGGGTTGAAGTCGCCCGAGGCACCGGCGTAGCGGTGCGGCAGGTACTTGTCGGGAGTGACCCGCAGCTCCGGGATCGTCTCGCCCTCGTTCAAAGCCATTCTCATACCCCCCTGACGATCAGCGTCCAGGTGCCGCGAGCGACCTGGGCGCCGTCCTGGTTGACGGAGTTCGTCTCGAAGACGTAGAAGCCCTTGCCGTCCTTCTCCTCGATCGAGAGGCATTTGGACGTCGTCGTGATCTCGTCGCCCGAACAGGCGGGCTCGTCCCACTCGAAGGCCTGGCCGCCGTGGACCATCGCCGCGAAGTTCAGCTCCACCTCGGGATCGAGGATCGCCGGCCCGACGGCCGGGCTGCTGTAGACGACGGCGAACATCGGCGGCGCGACGACGTCGCGGAAGCCGGCCGCGCGGGCCGCCTCGACATCGTGATGCACGGGGTTGTCGATCCCCAGCGCGTTCGCGTACTCCTTGATCTTCTCCCGGCCCACCTGGTAGGTGGTCCCGGGCCATTCCTTCCCAACTGCATCAGTCTTGATCGGCATGGCCGGGCACTCTAACTGGCCGCCTGGCCAGGAGGGCGCGCGGCTACTCGTCGATCTCCAGCACCGCCAGGAACGCCTCCTGCGGCACTTCCACCCGGCCGACGGCCTTCATCCGCTTCTTGCCCGCTTTCTGCTTCTTCAGCAGCTTGTTCTTGCGGGTGACGTCGCCGCCGTAGAGCTTCGCGGTGACGTCCTTGCGCAGGGCCTTGACGGTCTCGCGGGCGAGGATGTTGGAGCCGACCGCGGCCTGGACCGGGACGTCGAAGAGCTGGCGCGGGATCGTCTTCCGCAGCCGGCCGACGAGGCGCTTGCCCTGCTCGTAGGCGAAGTCGCGGAAGACGATGATCGAGAGCGCGTCGACTTTCTCGCCGGCGAGGAGGATGTCGACTTTGACCAGGTCAGAGACCTGGTTGCCAATCGGCTCGTAGTCGAGCGAGGCGTAGCCGCGGGTGTTGGACTTGAGGAGGTCGAAGAAGTCAAGGACGATTTCGGCCAGCGGCAGGTCGTAGCGGATCTGCACCCTCTCGGGGCTGAGGAAGTGCATGTCGACGTGGGTGCCGCGGCGCTGCTGGCAGAGCTCCATCACCGCCCCCACCTGCTCTTTCGGGCAGATCAGCGTCGCCCGGATGTAGGGCTCTTCGATCGTCTCGATCGTGCCCGGATCGGGAAGATCGGTCGGGCTGTGCACCTCCTTTACCTCGCCGTTGGTGAGGTTGACCAGGTAGCGCACGTTCGGCGTCGTCGCCAGTAGGTCGAGGTCGTACTCGCGCTCCAGCCGCTCGCGCACGATCTCCATGTGGAGGAGGCCGAGGAAGCCACAGCGGAAGCCGAAGCCGAGCGCCTCGGAGGTCTCCGGCTCCCAGGAGAGGGCGGCGTCGTTCAGCGAGAGCTTCTCGAGCGCGTCGCGGAGGTCTTCGTAGCGGTCGGTGTCGATCGGGAAGAGCCCGCAGAAGACCATCGGCCGCACCTCGCGGTAGCCCTCGAGCGGCTCGGAGGCCGGATTCGCCTGGGTGGTGAGGGTGTCGCCGACGCGCAGCTTGGTCACGTCCTTGATCCCGGTGATCAGGTAGCCGACGTCGCCCGCGTCCATCCCCTGGACGCCGATCATCGTCGGCCGGAAGAAGCCGATGTCGTCGATGTCTGCTTCGGTCCCGTTCTGCATCGCCAGGATCCGCTCCCCCTTGCGGAAGGAGCCGTCGACCATCCGCACATAGGCGATGACGCCGCGGTAGGGGTCGAACTCGGAGTCGAAGATGAGGGCCCGGGTCGGGGCTTCGGGTTTGCCACCGGGCGGCGGAATCCGCTCGACGATCGCCTCCAGCACCTCCAGCACCCCCTCGCCGGTCTTCGCGGAGATCGGCAGCGCTTCCTCGGGGTCGCCGCCGAGCAGGTCGGCGATCTCCTGCGCGGTCCGCTCCGGCTCGGCGCCGGGCAGGTCGACCTTGTTGATGACTGGGATCAGCTCGAGCCCGTTCTCGATCGCCAGGTAGGTGTTGGCGACGGTCTGCGCCTCGACCCCCTGGGCGGCGTCGACGACCAGCAGAGCGCCCTCGCAGGCGGCGAGGCTGCGCGAGACCTCGTAGGAGAAGTCGACGTGGCCGGGAGTGTCGATCAAATGCAGGTGGTAGGTCTCGCCGTTTTTGGCGGTGTACTCGACCCGCACCGCCTGCGCCTTGATCGTGATCCCGCGCTCGCGCTCGAGGTCCATCGAGTCGAGCAGCTGCGCCTGCATTTTCTTCGGGTCGACGGCCCCGGTGAGCTCGAGGATGCGGTCGGCCAGGGTCGACTTGCCGTGGTCGATATGGGCGATGATCGAGAAGTTGCGGATGTGGTCCATGGGCGGGTGAGGAGTATGGAGGACGGCGCTCAGCGGCAGGCCGAAGGGTCGAGCGGGCCCTCCAGCGCAAAGACCACCGTCGGCGGCTCCCGGAGAACGACCCTGGCCCGAGGCCCTTCGGTCCACCTGATCTGTGGCGGGAAGGCGGACTTGCCGGGCTCCACGCGGTCGCGCGTGGCGACGACGTAGTCGTATTCGCCTTCGTCGAGAAAGCGACGGTAGGTGCGGCAGTCCCCGGCCGCCTCGAAGCCCCCATGGGCCTGCTCGACGCCGACGAACTGGACCCGATTGGAGAGGTCGGTCCCGAAGAGCGGGTACTGGCGCGTGCTGGTGGTGGCGATGCGCGCGTCGGAGACGTCGCGAGCCCAGGCGAAGGCGGCGTTGAGGCCCGGAGCCGAGGTGAAGCTCGGGTCCGCGTACCGGCTCTCCAGATAGTGCCGCTGGACGGGATAGCCCACGGCGATCGCGAGCAGCAGCAGGATTCCGAGCGCGAGCCTCCCCCACCAGCCGTCGCTTCCTGCATTGGTACCGCTATGCGGGACAAAAGAAGGAAGCGATGCTCCCAGCGTCGCCGCTCGACGCCGAACCCCCGGCGCAGTGGGCAAAAGCGCAAGGCCGAGCACGAGCGCCGGAGCGAGGTAGCGAAGGCCCGACTCGAACCCGCGCGGCATCCCCTCGGGGCCGGAGGCCGACGTCGGCGCAACCAGCCACGCCAGCGCGGTCGCGAGGCCGACGAGGCCCGCTACTCCCAACGCCACGTCCCGCCGGGGCGCTTTTCCGTCCTCCTGGGACGCAAAAGCGCCCCGCACCTGGATGGCGGCGAGGATGAGGCCGGCCGAGGCGGCAAATACGAGGAGTGGCCAGACGAGCCACAACCCGTCGTGGAGGCCGGGGAGGAACCAGTCCGACCAGACGCTGCCGTCGCCGAGGTAGCCGAGGACCGAGTGGGCTTCGCGCCCACCGAGGGCCTGCTCGGGGGCCGGCAGGTCGATCGGGCCGAGGTGATGGATCCACGGCAGCGGATTGCCGCTGTGAACGAGGTTGCGCAGGTACCAGTAGCCGCCCCCCGCCAGTGCGGCCAGAGCGGCAGCCGTCAGCCCCCTCGCTCGCGCACCCCGGGGCGCAATCAGCGCCAGACCCGCGACCAGCACCACCGCCGGAAGCAGGAAGTTGAGCTTCGTCCCCGCCGCCAGGCCTGCGGCAAGACCGACCACGAGGTAGACACCGACGCCGGCACCCGCCTCCTCCCTACCCAGCTTCTTTTCCGCCCCGCCATCCCCACCCCAGGCGTTCACCATCACCGCCACAGCCGCCAACAAAAAGAAGATCCCGACGATGTCGTTCCTCGCCTCCCCGGCCTGATCCGCCAGCGCCGGGACGCTCAGGGCGACCGCCCCCAGCCCCAGCGACCACGGCGCGACCCGATACGGCCGACCGATACACCAGCAGGCGACGAGGCAACCGAGGAACCAGCCGATATTGAGCAGCGGCGAGAGCAAATCGCGCCCAAACGCCAGCATTCCCGCTGCATGGAAGATTTCCCCGTTCGCGGGATAGAACCAGGCCAAGAACTGTGGCGCGATGAAGTGCAGATTCCACGTGTCACCGCTCTGGAAGAACCCCGCCGCGAACGGCCCGTGGTACCAGGTGCTGTCGAACCCGGTCATCCCGGTCGAGAGCTTCCCCTTGGCTTCCAGAGCGAACTTGAGCACGGCCACAGCCGCCACCAAAAGCGCGACTAGCGTCGGGAGGGGGGTCGCTCCCACCCTTACTTGCCTGTGAGGGTGGGAG
>Ga0307503_10000118_pt1 | contig 40233 bp, 38 predicted proteins | sample 17_S_MG_FD_194514 | JGI IMG/M metagenome (GOLD analysis project Ga0307503, IMG submission 194514) | Soil microbial communities from Populus trichocarpa stands in riparian zone in the Pacific Northwest, United States - 17_S | ecosystem: Environmental > Terrestrial > Soil > Riparian zone > Trees... | reverse complement strand
GCTGAAGTCTTGAACGATCGCGCCGTACTCGCCTCCTTCGGGGGCGCTTGAGATGTTGGTCATAGAGAATCTGAGCGTCGTCCGAAACGGACGCAACATCCTGGACTCCGTCTCACTTACCGCCAAGGAAGGTCAGGTTCTCCTGATCGCCGGCCACAACGGAGCCGGCAAATCGACGTTGCTCAAAACGATCTTCGGCGAACTGAGTCCTTCTCGAGGCGCCGTGCGAGGCGCGGAGACCGGATCAACATTCTATCTGCCGCAGGGTAGAACGGTTTTCCCCTCGCTCAAGGTGAGCGAGCATCTGAGGCTCTATCGGTCACTGGTGCCCGAATCGGAGCGTCCGGAGGCACTGCTCGCGGCTGCCGTTCTCCCGGACCAAGCACTGGCCGGAGAGCTGTCCGGCGGACAGCGGCAATGGCTGGCGGCATCGCGTCTGAACGCCGGTCGGCCCCGCCTAATTTTGATCGATGAACTAACCACAGGACTCAGTCCTGCGTGGCGCAAGAGAATGCTGGAGAGTCTTCGGGACACCACCGACGCGGCGGGTGCGCCGACGCTTTTGGTCGAGCATAATGTGCGTGACGCCATAGAGATCGCTGACCGTCTCCTTGTCCTCAGGCAAGGGAAGCTGGTGCTGGACACGGCGGCAGCACCTCTCAGGCAGGACACAGCAAAGCTGGAAGAAGTCCTGGTGCTGTGAGCCGGTTGTGACCGAGTTTCCGGCGCTCCGACCATGGGGATCCGGTGTCGCGCTGGTACGCTAGCCCAGCGACGGCCCCGCCGATTTTACATAAGATTCATTAGCGGACTGCAGTGCAACCCCACCCCTCGGCGAGATTCGTGAAAACCCGGGGACTCTTGCCGTCTCGTTTATCATGCTAAGCCGGGTGAGAAATGCAGCTCGGCGCGGCAAGATGGTCTCATGTCCGTGTCTCCCCATACGGAGACGATTCTCAGCTAGGACGGGAATGTGAGGCGGTTCTGCGCCAATTGCGGGCCTGCAGGTTATTGCGGAGAGGGCGCAGGCTGGACTCGATCTACGGGGATGATAGTCTGGCGCCACCTATACGATGGCAGCGTGAAGAGTGACTTGGGGGTGCGCTATGACTTGGCTTCTGGTCGTGTTTGTCTTCAATCTCAATTCAACCGGCAATCCGGACCGCCCGACTATTTACTGGCGGCCGTATCCGAGCGAGACACAGTGTCATGCCGCGGGCCGGAATTCCAGGTCTCTCCTCTCGGTTCCGGCACACCGGCGAAGCATGTCGGTCTGTGTGCCGGAGGCGGCATTCCGGTCCCGCGACTGGCGGGTTCTGGACTGAACGGCCACTGCCGGCCTAGAGCGGGGCCTCGAGGCGCGCTCCGCCAGGGAAGCCTGGCAAAGACCCCCGGGGCGGCAAGGAGCGATGGATGCCGGGCCGCGGATGGGGTCCGGCGCCGGCTTTGCGGCGGCGGCGACCGCCGCTATCTTGGGACACCAGCAAAGGGCAGAAGGTGGGCAAGCGGAGGCAGTCAAAGTGGTTTGTGCGGGGACTGGCAACGGGCACGACCGGCATATTCTTCAGCGCGCTCTGCTCGGGGTTGTTCGCGCTGCTGCTGGCCCTCGGCGTGGAATGGGTCGAGCTCCTCGAGCGGCGGGGAGCGGATCTTACGATGCGTTCCATGGTGGCCCTTTATGGCCCGCTTTCGGACGACCTCGCGCCCGACGGCCGGCCTGCGACCCCCATCGTCTTCCTGGACATTGATGAAGAAGGCTGTGCGAGGCTGGCCCCGCGTCCGCAGCGTTGTTTCGCCCAAGGCATCGGCGAGCCGGCGGTACAGATAGCGATCGGCGAGGCTTTGCGGGAAAGCGGCGCCGCGCTCATCGTGCTCGATGTGCGATGGCCCGAACCGGAGGCCTTCCAGGGAGAGTTTTCGCGTGAAAGAATGATCCGCGCCTGGGCAACCGGGCCCGGCCCGCCAGTTGTGGCCGCGGTGCCGAGCTCGCCGACCGGGGGAATGTCGCTCGCCATCGACCGAGATGCGATTCGAGATATCCCGCCCGGCCGGCTCAGGTTCGCAGCCAGCACCGTCTGGCCGAGCGAGGCCGATGGCGACATGGTGATCCGGGCCATGCCTGACGCTGTCTCGATCGTCGCCGATGCGCGACCGGATTCACCGACCCGGATTTCGGCCATACCTGCGACGGCCCTGACCGTTTTGGGCAATGATCGAGCCCTTCGCGATGCCGCCGATCCGACTGCGGCGCGCCCGATATTGTTCACCCTGCCGTCGCTTGCGACGGAACAGGGCGCCAATCTGGCCTCCGAGCATATCGGGGATTGGGAGCGGCGGATCTTGTCTCGCATGCTGACCGCCCCGCCCGTGGGCTGTGCCGGCTGTCGGCCGACCATCCGAACCGAAGGGTTGGCCGGCCAGATCGTCGTGGTCGGCTCGAGCGCGCCGGTGGCGGGCGATCTTCACATGACCCCGCTCGGTGTAATGGCGGGCGCGGAGGTCATCGCCAACGCGATCAGGGCACGGCAGCTGGCCGCCACGCTCTCCGAGCCAAGCTCGGGCGCGGTCTTCTGGTCGAAACTGTGGGGCACACTACCCGGGATGGCGCTATCGTTGATCACCGGCCTGGGCCTTGCCTGGGTCGCCGCTTGGCCGAGGAGCCGGTTATGGAAGCGATCTCTCCGCAAGGGGACGCTGACGGTGCTGATCTTCTCCGCTGGCCTCGGCGGCGCGCTTGTCGCCAATCTGTGGTTCGAACTGCGCGGCGCCCTCCAGCCTGGCCATATCGAGGCCCGCGTGGATATCCTCTTGCCGACGCTAGCTCTGTTCCTGGAGCAATTTGTGGCGATCGCCAAATGGATCATTGGGCAGGTCGAAGCCTTGTTCGTCCGGTTCTTCACACGCATCGCGGAAAGGTACGGGAGACAATGAGCTGCTTGGCACGATCGAGCCCCACCATTTCGGCGACCCTGCGTACGATCCTCGGCCTGTGCGTGCTGGCGGTGCTGCTGGTTTCACCGGCGGATGCCCAGAGATCGTCTAACGTTCTACGAGCCGTGGCGCGCATCGAGCAGATCGAGCACGGCGCACGCGCGGAGAACGTGATCCTGCTCCGCGCCAACCGTCAGCGCCGGCCGGCCGAGAATTATGATTATCTTTATGACGGGGATAGCCTTCTGCTTGCCGGAGACACGACGCGCGTATGGGTTCGATATGCGCGAGGGACTGGGACCGAGATCCTCACCCCGCAAAGCCAGAGCGTCGTCCCCTTTCGGGGCGGCGGTGGGCAGCAGCGCCCGGGCGGAGGGTGGCGAAGTCTCGTCGAGCGCGTCGCCTATTGGTGGGGCAGCGGCAACCGGCGTGTTCCCATCTTGCTCGTGGCGCGCTCGTCGGATGCCGCCAGCGCAGCGCCCCCCCCCCTGACCGAAAGCAGGTTGAGCGCGGTGTTCGCGTCCGAGCAGTCGATTGGCGCCTCTCGTGCCGTCGTGGTTCCCGCTTGGAGGGGAGAGGCTACGCGCATTACCGCAACCAAGCAGGACGGCGGGGAATTGCTGAGCGCGCTGGCTATCGGAAAACGGCTCACTCGCATTCGCCTGGGAACCGACATAGCCCATGTCACGCTGACCCTGACCGGCCGCGGCGGCCCTATCACCTACAGGCTGACGCGCGTCGCCGACGGTCCGCCCGCGCCGCCATGGATCGGCGACATTCGGGACGCAGAGGACGCCGAGCTGGCAACCGCCGCTTGGCTCGCGCTCGAGGCTCCTCCGCAATGGCGGCTGGAGGGATATTCTCGGCTGGCCGAACTTGCGGATCGCAATCTGGCGGCACAGTCGCTGCTCGAGGCCGTAACCGCAGAATTGGTGATTGGCCGGCCCCGATCGTGAAGACAGGCCCGGGCGCGCTCAGCGGCGGCCGTCGCCGACAAGAGAAAAGGCAGCCCAGGCCGCCGGGTGGGCAAGTCTCGGCTCGTCCTCGTCCTCGCGAATCCGTCGCATAGACCGTTGCAGGGCCTGCGCGCGCGATAGCCCGCCCCTGATATAGCCGTCGAACATCTCAATGGTGGTGCGTGCGGCGAGATCGTCGCGGACGCGCCAGTGCGAGGCGAGAAGCGCCCGCGCCCCGGCATAGAAAAATGCCTGCGCAAGGCCGGTCAGCCCTTCGTCCGAGCCGCTTTCCGCCGCAGCCGTGTTGCACGCGGAAAGCACGACGAGATCGGCACTGATCCGCAGCGTCGAAATCTCCTCGGTGGTGAGCAGGCCGTCGGACCCGGCGTCCGCCGTCGGACCCGGCGTCAGCAACAGGCTGGTACGGACGATGCCCGGTCGTTGGCCGGCGAGGACGGCGTGAGTCGCGAAGGCCAGGACACGCGTCCGCGAGATGTCGAGCGTGCGCAGGCGGCGCTCGCTGGCTTCGCCCCGGAGGAAAACGCTGTCTTGCGGCGCGCCGAGCGCATTGCGCAATTCCTCAATCTCGGTCCCGGACCCGGGAAGGCGCGGCAAGGGCGGAAGCGCGGGGGCGTTTGAATACCCCGCAGGAAGATGGGGCTGATCGACGAGGGGATCGCCGAACCCGAAGAACAGGTCCGTGACCCGCGGGATTCGATCGGTGCGCGTCGCCGCGACGTCGCGAAGGAACTGCAGAGATTGCAGCGAGGGGATCTGAACGAGTGCAAAAGCGTCCGCGAACCAATCGGTGTGCCGCAGCGCCGATGGATCGTCGTCCCTGCCGGTGGGGGGAGAGGTGACGAGAACGCCCAGCGGGAGAGAGCCGAGCGATCCGCCGACCGCCACATAAAGATGGGTCTTCCCGGCGATATGGGGGGCGACCGGCTCGATCAGTTCCCGATAGAGGCGATAAGCGAGCCTCCGATCGAAGCCGCGCTCGAGCGGTCCCCGCTGTCGCTCTGCGGTGACGGCGTTGGAATCCAGATCCGCCCGAAGCGCAAGGGTCGCCGTTCGAATCTCCTCGGCATTCATGTCAGAGCGGGACCAGCGCAAGCCGGCGCCTGTGATGGCGATCGTATGCGTCCCGAACTCGGTCGGAACTATCATCAGCACGGCTTCGTCGACATTGAGCAACGCCCTGGCCGCGTCCTCGGTCAGCGGTCGCGGGCGGACGAAAGCGAAGTAGCGGTTGAAATCGGACCGGAGCCTCAGGTCGATCGCGACAGCCTCGGCCTCGAGCGATGCGCGGCGCTCCCGAAACCCCTCCAATTCCTCGGGCGCGATCTCGCTCAACCGCGCGAGGGCGTCATTGCGGGCGCGCTCGTTCGCTTCCCATGCCTGACGCAGTTCGCGCCTGCGCTCGATCAGGCCGGCCAGCGCCGCATTCTCCGAGCCGGCCGTCTCGCGCGCCGCCATGATCGCAACCGATCGGCTAGTCGAGTCGATCAAGGTCTCCTGAAGAGATGCGAAGGCATCCGCCTGAAGGCGACCCATCTCGGCCTGGGGCGGCCGCGCGCCGGCGGCGACCGCCTCTGGGCGAAGGCCGGGGCCGCGGGCCCAGCTCGCATCGGCGAGCAGGGACTGGAGGGACTGGAGGCCGCCGCGCCAATTCTCGACCCCCGCCTCGCCGGGCAGGTCGAAACCGGCCGCGCCTTGCTCGCGGGCCACGCTCTCCCAAACCTCGCGAGCGGGCTCGAGCGCGAGATGCGCGCGGGCTGGGTTCCTCAGGCGCGCCGCGGCGAGGCCGTCATAGGCAAAACGGGTGCGCGGATGGTCGCGTCCGCGAACGGCCAGTCCGATGCGGACGGCTTGCTCATAGAATTGCTCGGCTTCGCTGAATCGGCCGAGCTGATACAGGGCCGAGGCATAGGCATGAACCCGGTCGAGGCTGTCGCGATGCTCCTCGCCGAAAACGCGGAGCTGCCGCTCCATCATATCCCGGGTGAGGGTCAGGGCCTCCTGCTCTCGGCCCAGGGAACGGAGCACCTCCGCGTAAGAGGCACCGGCCCTGATCGTGTCCAGGGAATTGGGGCTGGCTGTCCGGTCACGCCCCTCCCAGCTGGCGCGCAGGAGCGGCTCGGCCTCTTGAAAACGCCCGACGTCCCTGAGAAATTGCCCGTAATTGGCTCGCATGTCGCGCGTGCTGACATGGCCCTCCCCGAACAGGGCCTCGTTCTGGCGAAGGGTTTCCTGGAGAAGCGGTTCCGCCTCCGAGGATCGCCCGAGGTCGTGAATCGTGTTCGCATAGGTATACAGCATGGTCAGCGCCATATGGTGATGCGGCCCGAACAGATTGCGAACGTCCGTGACAAGGGCCGCGATGATCGGCTCGGCATCGACCGAGCGCCCCTGAGCCAGGATCATCCGCACGAGGTTATGGCGCGCGTTCAACAGATGATAGTGATCGGCGGGTAGATGGCTTTGATAGGCGGTCACCACTCCGCGCGCGAGCGCCTCGGCCTCCGCGAAGCGGTGACGGTCGTGGAGCAGGTCGGCGAGCGCGTCCCTCGTCCGGGCGAGCCGAAGACTGTCGGGGCCGAAACTGGCCTCCTCGAACGCCGCCTGACTCGTCAAGGCGCCCTGTAGGCCCGGACCATTGCCTTCGACGGCCATCTGAACGGCCGCGACGAGGCGTTCATATTCGGCGCGCCTGGTTCGCGAGAGGCGCTCGGCCGGTTCCCTGGCCGCGACCAGCCGCTCGAAGGTCTGGGTGGCGACGAAGCCGATGGCGGCATCGTAATTGATCCATGCGTTGACGGCGCAGGGGCTGGGCGGCCCCAGCGCCTCGAGGCAGGTCTCGTAGAGACGACGGTGCAGGGAGACGGTCTCCTCGGGGCGCCCGTCGCGGGTGCGCGCGACAATCAGCCTGGCGAGCGTCCCGGCCAGACCGGGATGCCGCGGTCCGTAAGTGGCTTCCTGCAACCGCAACGCCGAAAGGAGCGCGGCTTCGGCGGCGCGCATATCGCCGCGGTCGAGCGCGGCGCGCGCCGCCGCCTGAAACTCGGCATAGCGCCGGCGTTCGTCCGCGTTCGGCGCGCGAATGGCCGGGGCGATGGTCTCCGCCGCCGTTCCCACGCCATCCCAGAAGGCCAGCGTATCGAACGCCAGGTCCAGCTCGCCAGGGGCGAACGTCCGGTAATAGACTCTCACCGGATCGTTCGGGATATCCGCGACGAATTGCTCTTGGGCGGCGCCGGGAGCCGCGAGCAAGGCCGACATGGACACCGCCAGCGCGAGCAAGCCTCGTTCGACCCATCGTTTCAAGATCATTTCCGGTCTCGATACGGACGAGGGTGATGAACTGCCGAATGCCGGTCCTCCGACGGTTCAGTAATGGATATTCCAGGCATAGCCCGATCATAATGTTCTCGATTGGCCAGGACCATCCTCCTAAACTAAAATTCGGCCGGGCAAGCCGTGCGAATCGTTGCCGGCCGCCGGTCGTTGCTTGCGCTTTGTTGCGGTTCGATCTCGCCAACGGACGGGAATCTGTCTGATGAAGTCGATGCTGGTGCTTCTCGCCTTGACCGCCCACTCGGCCGCGATCGCCCATCAAGGCGAGCCGGCCCCCAGGCCCGGCCAGGAATCGGCCGCCGGCGACACACAGCGTTTCGAGCAGGGCTCCCGGCTGCTTGCCGAGCACCGGTTCGACGCGGCGATCCCGCTGCTGGAGGCCGCTCAGCGGGACGCGCTTTCGCGCCTGGGACCGCTCGACCCGGTGACGCTCGATCGAACGGCGCGGCTGGTCCAGGCACTCGAGATGGGAGGCCAGGCGCGCCTGGTCGCCGATGTCTATCAGCGCAGTTTCGATGCGGCGGTACGGCGCGACGGCGAGGCGCGCGCGCTCGGAACGGACCTGGCGGTGTCGCTCGCATCAGCTTATCTGTCCCTTGGCCGAATCGCCGAGGCGGCGGCGCTCGCCGCCAGGATCCGCCGCGAGCTGGAACGAAACCCGTCCGCAAATCCCGTTTTCCAGGCGGAGGTCCATGCGCTGCTGGCCGGGATCTTCCATCGGCTGGGAGTTGGGACCGACGCCGAAAGCCACTATCTTCGGGCAATCGATATCGTCGTCCGTCAGTCCGCCGCCGAGCAGTCGGACAAGCTGCCCGGCTACCATCAGGGACTGGGGCTGCTCTATCTCGACCTCGGCCGCGTCGCGGATGCAGACCTGCTGTTCGAACGGGCACGGGACGCCGGCGTCCCGGCCGGCTATCGCGGGGCGGTTCAGCGCTTCCTGCTGGAAAATGGCAGCGCCCTGAGCACTCGTACGAAGGGACAGGTCGACCCCGCCCGGCAGAGATTCGCCGATCTGCTCGCGACCGCGAGCAATGAAATAGGCGAGCGGCATCCGGTCACGCTCATGCTGCAGAACAACCTTGCCTTCACGCTGGACATGCAGGGGCGGCTGGCGGAGGCATCCCCTCTCTACCGCGAGGTCTATGCCAGCAGAAGGCGCGCCCTCGGGGAAGGCCACCCGCATTCGCTTACCTCCGCGAACAATCTCGCATGGGCCCTTTCCCGGGCCGGAGATCATGCCGGCGCCGCCGCCTTGTTCGACGAGGCGCTGCCGGTGGCGGAACGGGCGTTCGGGTCGGAAAACGCCATCACCGACGCGCTCCTGATCAATGCGATCCTCAATATCCTCGCTCAGCCGCAGCCGAATCTCGAGACGCTCGAGCGCTATGCGACCGCTCTCGCGGGCGCCGTCGAGCGAGGCAGGGTCTCGGAAAGCGCCCTTGTCCGGGACATCGCGACCGAGCCTCCATCCGAGTCGATGACATCGTTGCGCAGCAGGCTGCTCGTCGATGCTCTTTGGCGTCTGGTGGAGACGGGCAACGGCGCAACGGATCATTATCAACGCGCCTTTCGCGCGATGCAGCTCGCCATGGCCGGTGGCTCGACCAGAGCGATTGGCGAAATGATCACGCGCCATGCGTCGGCGACGGGGCCGCCACGCCTGCGCGCCCTGCTCGCCGAGCGCGGCCGATTGTCGCAGGCCTGGCGCGCCGCGGACGATGCGATCGCTGCCGGAATCAGGGCCCAGGGGCCTGCGCCGCAGTCGCAAGGCGAAATCGTCGTTCGGCGCCAGGCAATCCTGTCCGACATGCAACGCGCTAACGAGGCCCTGGGCCGGGAGTTTCCGTCCGATGCGGCCGCGCTGACCGGAGAGCCAATTTCCGAGGCCGACGCGCAGGCGATGCTCGCCCCGGACGAAGCGCTGGTCGTCATCCTGCCGTCGGATCAAAGCACATATATCTACGTGATCAGGCGTATCGGCACGTTGGGGACCCGCTCGTCGATCCCCCTGGATGTCCTGCAGGGCGCGGTCGACGTATTGCGCCAGAATCTCGAAGCCAACGCGATCAGCGGCGGCGAGGATTATCCGATCGAGATCGCTCACCGCCTGTACGATTTGCTTCTCGGTCTGCTCGGGCCGACGCTGTCGGACGTCCGCCACCTCTACGTCGTGGCGAGCGGCCCGCTTTCCCGGTTGCCGCTCGGCGTCCTCGTCCGGTCGCGTCCGGGCGGTGGCAGCGCCGCAGTGCCTCTGCGGGAGGTGGACTGGCTCGCCAATGCCTTTTCGATATCGCAGCTGCCCTCGGTGCAGTCGCTGCAGCTGCTGCGTCGGTCCGATCGGGGGCGCAACCGCTTCGGCACGATGATCGGGATCGGCGATCCGGTGCTCGATGCCGACTGGACGAGCCGTGCGCCGGAGCTTGCCCGCAATCAGCGGCTCTTCCCCCAGGCTGACCAAGCTTTCAGGGAAAGGTGGCTCAGGCGCAACCAGCGGGCGCGCGCCCTCCCCAGGCTAGCCAGCGCCGCGACCGAGCTCGGAGAGATCCGACGCGCGGCGGGGGCGGGCGACGCCACGCTGTTGACGGGTGTCGACGCAAGCGAAGGCCGGTTGCGCGATCTGCCACTGGAACAGGCCGATCTGCTCGTATTCTCCACGCACACCCTGTTCGGTGGCGAGGAGAGCGCCGACGGAGGCGCTCTTGTTTTGAGCGTTCCGCGATCGCCGCCGCCGAACGAAAGGGACGACGGCTTCCTGACCGCGGCCGACGTGCTCGGCTTGCGGCTGCACGCGGACCTTGTGATACTTTCGGCCTGCAACACCGCCGGATCCGGCCTGGACACCGAATCCGCCATACACGGCTTGATGCACGCCTTCCTCTACGCGGGTGCCCGCAGCATCATTGCTTCCCATTGGTCGGTGCGCGACGACGTCGCTGCGCGAATGACGATCAGCGTGATCGAGCAATTGCGGTCGGATCCTTCCTTGTCCGTGCCGGACGCGCTTCGACGCGCGCAACGATTCATCCGCGAAGACGCCGACCGACGCGGCGATGCTCATCCTGCCATCTGGGGCGCGTTCAGCTTCATCGGCGACGGCCGCCGTCCGACGCCGCCAAACCTTCAGCGCTGACCGGAATGTCTTGAAGGCGCCGACCAGGATTCTCCAGCAGCGTGCCATGAAACTCTCGACGGATCGGATGGAGACGAGTTCGCAGCTGACTGCCTCCACCGCCATTCGCCCGCCTGCCATGACAGCCGGCCTGCATTGCCGCCTGAAAAAGCAGTTGCGCGGCTTCCTTGCGCTGCCCTACGTATCGGCGAGGAATGACGGCGGCGGCGGCCGCTTGCGCCCTGTCACCCGGGCGCGGCTTTGATCCAGCGAGACGGAGAGATCATGGAACTTCAGCGTGGTGCGAATATCGCGGTCGGCGCGGCCGACGCGGTGGTTTCCATCTCCTATGCGGCGCCGGCCGGGACCGAGGCCGACGCCTCGGCCTATCTGCTCGGCGAGAATGGCAAGGTGCGTGGGGACCATGACATGGTGTTCTTCAACCAGGCCCTGGCCGGTGGCGACGCGGTCAGGTTCACGCCGCAGCCCGGCGCCGGCGGCAGGTTCGAGGTGGCGCTCGCCAAGCTGCCCGCGGACGTGGCGAAGATCGTCTTCTGCGTCACCGTCGACCAGGCCGGGGCGAGCAAGACGCTGGGCGGTTTTTCCAACGCGATCATCGAGGTGAAGGACGCGGCCGGCGCCGCGATCGCCTCGTATCGGCCCGAATTGCAGGGCGCAAGCGAGGCGGCGATGACCTTCGGCGAGCTCTACAAGCGCAACAATGAATGGAAGTTCCGCGCCGTCGGCCAGGGCTTCAACGGCGGCCTCGGGCCGCTCGCGCGCTCGTTCGGCATCGACGTCGCCGACGAGCCCGCCGCCCCTCCGCCTCCGCCGCCTCCCGCGGCCGCGCCACCGCCCCCGCCACCTCCGGCCGCCGCGCCGGCGCCGCCGCCAGCGCCGTCCGCGCCGATCAGCCTGTCCAAGGTCAGCCTCGAGAAGAAGGGCCAGGCGATCAGCCTCGAGAAGAAGGGGTCGAGCTTCGGCGAGATCGTGATCAACCTCAACTGGACGCGCGGCAAGAAAAGCTTCTTCGGCGGCGGCACCGCGATCGACCTCGATCTCGGCTGCCTCCTCGAGATGATGGACGGCCAGAAGGGCGTCGTCCAGGCGCTCGGCCGGCAGTTCGGCGCCTTTTACGATCCGCCGTTCGTCCAGCTCGACGGCGACGATCGCACCGGCGACGTCAGCCAGGGCGAGACGATGCGGATCAACGGCGCCGAATGGCAATGGATCAAGCGCGTCGCCATCTTCGCCAACATCTATGACGGCGTCCCCAATTGGCAGGCGACCGACGGCGTCGTCACCGTGACCATGCCCGATCAGCCGCCGATCGAGGTCCGCATGACCGAGGGACGCAACAACCAGCGCCTGTGCGGCGTGGTCATGCTGGAAAATGACGGCGGCAAGTTGAAGGCGACGCGGATCGTCGAATATTATCGCGACCAGAGCGAATTGGACCGGGCCCATGGCTGGGGCATGCGCTGGGTCGCGGGCAGCAAGGACTGACGAGGGTTTCAAAAGGGGAAAATCGGGTGATCCGCAAATATTATTCGGGCTCGCTGCTGTTCACGGCGATATGCCTCTCGCTTGGCGCCTGGCTGGGCTGGGAGCTGACCGGGACCGTGCAGGGCACGCTCGGCATCGTCTGGATCGTGCTCGTCCTCGGCGTGCTCGAAGTCTCTTTGTCCTTCGACAATGCCGTGGTCAACGCCACCGTGCTCAGGGACATGGACGCGAAATGGCGGCGCCGTTTCCTGACCTGGGGCATCGCCATCGCGGTGTTCGGAATGCGCATCATCTTCCCGCTGGCGATCGTCGCCATCGCGGCGATGGTCAATCCGATCGAGGCCGTCCGCCTGGCCGCGACCGAGCCCGAAACCTACCAGCACATCATCGAGGGCGCGCATGTCGGCATTGCCGGCTTCGGCGGCGCCTTCCTCGCCATGGTCGGCCTCAAATTCTTCTTCGATTCGGACAAGGAGATCCATTGGATCGGCGTCGTCGAGCGGCAGCTCGCCAGGCTCTCCGACGTCTCGGCGATCGAGATCGGCATCGTCCTCCTGATCCTCTACGGCATTTCGACGCAGCTGCCCGCCCATGACGCCATGACCTATCTGGTGTCGGGCATTTTCGGCCTCCTGACCTATATCGCGGTCGACGCGCTCGGTGGCCTGCTCGAGGGGCCCGAGGACGCCACCGGAATCGTCGTGCGCTCGGGCATCGCCTCCTTCCTCTATCTGGAGGTGCTCGACGCCTCCTTCTCGTTCGACGGGGTGATCGGCGCCTTCGCTTTGTCCAACAACCTCTTCATCATCGCCTTGGGCCTCGGCATCGGCGCGATGTTCGTGCGGTCGATGACGGTCATGCTCGTCGACAGGGGCACGCTCGCCCAATATCGCTATCTCGAGCACGGCGCCTTCTGGGCGATCCTCGCGCTCGCCGCGATCATGCTGCTCTCGGCCAATGAGAAATGGCATATCCCCGAGACGATCACCGGCCTGATCGGCGCGGTGCTGATCGGCGTCGCTTTGTGGTGGTCGATGCGGCACAATCGGCTGCACCCGGAGGATCGCGAGGACGTCGACCTCAATGCCGGGGCCGACGACGGCGATCCGGTCCTCGCCACCGGCGAGCGGATGAATGATTAAGGCACCATAGGGCAACGTTACCCAAGCAGGAGAAGAAGATGTCGATCAGTATCGCGAAGGGCGGCAATGTCAGCCTGTCGAAGGAAGCGCCGGGGCTGACCAAAATCCTCATCGGGCTGGGCTGGGACGCGCGCGCCACCGACGGCGCCGATTTCGACCTCGACGCCAGCGCCTTCCTGTGCGCCGAGAGCGGCAAGGTGCGCTCGGACGCCGACTTCATCTTCTACAACCAGCTCAAATCGGCCGACGGCTCGGTCGAGCATACCGGCGACAACCTCACCGGCGAGGGCGAGGGCGACGACGAGGCGATCAAGGTCGACCTCAGCCGCGTGCCCGCCGAGATCCAGAAGATCGCGGTCGCCGTCACCATCCACGACGCCGACAACCGGCGGCAGAATTTCGGCATGGTCCAGAACGCCTTCATCCGCGTCGTCAACGATTCGGACAATAAGGAGATCGCCCGCTACGACCTCAGCGAGGATTATTCGACCGAGACGGCGCTCATCTTCGGCGAGGTCTACCGCCACGGCGCCGAATGGAAGTTCCGCGCCGTCGGCCAGGGCTTCCAGGGCGGCCTCGCCCCGCTCGCGCGCAATTACGGCGTCAACGCCAGCTAGGAGCAGATCGTGGCAGTTTCACTCAGCAAGGGCGGCAATGTCAGCCTTTCGAAGGAGGCGCCGGGGCTGCGCACGATCCGCGTCGGCCTCGGCTGGGACGCGCGCGTCACCGACGGCAGCGCCTTCGATCTCGACGCCAGCGTCTACGTGCTCGGCGAGAGCGGCAAGGTCCGTTCCGATTCCGACTTCATCTTCTTCAACAATTTGTCCGGCGCCGGCGGCGCCGTCGTCCACCAGGGCGACAATCTGACCGGCGAGGGCGAGGGCGACGACGAGGTCGTCGTCGTCACCCTCGACCAGCTCGGCGCCGACGTCGCCAGGATCAGCTTCGCGGTGACGATCTACGAAGCCGACCAGAGGCGGCAGAATTTCGGCATGGTCCAGAACGCCTTCATCCGCGTCGTCAACGGCGACGGCGGCAAGGAGATCGCGCGCTACGACCTCTCCGAGGACGCCTCGACCGAGACCGCGATGATCTTCGGCGAGCTCTACCGGCACGGCGGCGAGTGGAAGTTCAAGGCGATCGGCCAGGGTTTCGCCGGCGGCCTCAACCCGCTCGCCCGCTCGTTCGGCGTGAACGTCTGACCCGGCGCGGCCGGGGCCATGGCTGAGCTCGTCCCCGGCCAGCGCGTCCCGCTCGAAGGCGGCACGCTCAGCCTCCGGCTGGAGGGGCCCAGGCTCGACAGCCTCGCGCGCGAGCTCGGCGCGACCCTGGTTGCGCTCGATCCGGCGCGGCGCATCTCCCAGGCCTTCGCGCCGCTCGACATCGGCGCGCGCGAGCTTCGGCCCGGCACCGGCTACGGCACCGACGGCGCGCTCTCGATCGACTTCGCCGCTTTGCCCGCCGAGATCGAGCGGCTGCTGCTCGTCCTCCACATCAGGAGCGGCGTCGGCTGCGGCCTCACCTTCCGCGATTTCGGCCTGATCGGCGTCGATCTCGGCGAGAACCGCTTCCGGCTCGATCTCGGCGGCCGCGGCGAGGCGGCCCTGATCATGGTCGAGATCTACCGGCGGGGGACGGAATGGCGGCTGTGCGCGAGCGGGCAGGGCTTCACCGGCGGCATGGCGGCGCTCAATGCGGCGCTCGGGCTCGACCTCCCCGTCCCCCTCCCCGCCCACCAGGATCGCCACGGGCCGGATCGCCACGGGCCGGATCGCCATCAGGGCGACGACCGGCGGCCGCCGCCCGGCAGCTCCTTTTCGGGCAGCGGCTTCGCCGTCGACCCCCAGCATGTGCTCACCAACTTCCACGTCATCGACGGCGCCCACAAGGTCGAGATCGCAAGCGACAAATTGACCGCGCCGGCCGAGATCGTCTTCTCCGATCCGCGCAACGACATCGCCTTGCTCCGGGTCGACCGCAATCTCGCCGCCGCCGCGCGCTTCCGCGACCCCGCCGAAGTGCATTTGGGCGAGGACATCATGGTCCTGGGCTTCCCGCTCCAGGGCCTGCTCGGCTCGGGGCCGCAGGCGACGGCGGGCAACATCTCGGCCCTGTGCGGGATCGGCAACGACACCACGGTCGTCCAGTTCAGCGCGCCGATCGCGAGCGGAAACAGCGGCGGGCCGATCCTCGACCAGTCCGGCCTCGTCGTCGGCATCGTCCACGCCTCGCTGAACGTCGACCGCATTCGCGAGGGCGGCAGCAATGCCGAGAACATCAATTTCGGCGTCAAGGGCGCGATTGTCCGCGCCTTTCTCGGCACGGTCGGCATCGAGCCGCAGCTCGGCGGCGCCGGCGCCGCGCGGGGCCGCGCCGACATCGTCCGCGAGGCGCGATCCTACATCTACCGGATCAAATGCGAAGCCTAGCGACTCGGCGCCTCCCCCACGCTACACCGCGCGGCTGAGATGAGCAGTGCCGCCTCCACGCCGCCCCTGGCGGGGCCCGTCGCCATCCCCTTGCCGGGCGGCACGCTGCATCTTGACGTCGCGCATAGCCTGAGGCCGCTCGACGAGCTGTGCGCCTTCGCGGTGCGGCGCAATGCAAGGCGCTCCTTCCTGATCGTCTCCAGGCTGCTCGGACGCCATCTGCCCGTCCGCCCTTCGGCGATGCGCGCGGCGGCGCGCGATCTGGCCGCTCTCGTCCCGGCGGACCTGCCCCGGCCGACGTTGGTGATCGGCCTTGCCGAGACTGCGGTCTGCCTCGGCCAGAGCGTGCATGAGGAATTGGTCCGGACCGGCCGCGAGGCCGCCTTCGTCCATTCGACGCGCCAGCAGGGCGACCATCCTTTGCTCTGCCGCTTCGACGAGCCGCACAGCCATGCCGCCAGCCACCTCATCTATCGGCCTCGGGACGTGGACCTGGGCGCGGTCCGCTCGCTGGTATTGGTCGACGACGAGGTCTCGACCGGGACCACGCTCGCCAACCTCTCGCACGCTTTGGTCTCGGTCCTGCCCGGCGTCGAGCGGATCGCGGTCGCCTCGCTCACCGACTGGTCGGGCGGCTCGGACTGGCTGGCGCGCATGCCGAGGCCCGCGGCCAGCGTCAGCCTGCTCGGCGGATCGCTGCGCTGGCAGGCCCGGCCGGCGCCCGCCGAAGGCGAGGCTGCGCCGCCGCCGGCGGGCGCGTTCGGGACGATGCCGGCGCCGGATTTCGGCCGGCTCGGCGCGACCGGGCCGTTCGTCCTTCCCGAATTGCCCGGCCTCGCTCCCGGGAGCGCGCTCCGAATCGTCGGCACGGGCGAATTCACCTATCCGCCTTTCCTCCTCGCCGAGCGGCTCGAGCAAGCGGGCCATGACGTCGTCGTCCAGGCGGCGTCGCGCAGCCCGGTCCGGATCGGCGGGCCGATCGCGAGCGCAATGAGCTTCCGCGACAATTACCGGGCCGGCGTCGCCAATTATCTCTACAATGCCACCTCGGGCGACGGCCGCCGCACGATCATCTGCCACGAAACGCCGCCGGGCAGCATCGACCCGGAGCTGGTCAGGGCGTTGGACGCGACATGCCTCCATTTCCAAGGGGGCCGGCAGTGCGCGCGATAGTCCTGGTCGATCTCGACGACACCTTGTTCCAGACCCGGCGCAAATGCCCGCCCGACGTCCCGGAGGACGCCTTGCGCCCGCTCGGCTTCGGCCGCGACGGCGGCCCGCTCGGCTTCGCGACGCCGCGCCAGACGGCGTTCCTCACTTGGCTCGGCGAGGCCGCCCTGGTCGTCCCCGTGACCGGGCGCAGCCACGACGCGCTGAGCCGCGTCCGCATCGATTATGGCGCGGCGGTCTGCGCCCATGGCGGCGTCATCCTCGACGAAAAGGGCGCGGTCGATCCAGGCTGGGCCGCCGAGATCGCCGAACGGGCCGCGCCGCACAAAGCGAAGCTCGCCGCTCTGGCGGAGGCGGCGCGGGGGACGAAGGTGGCGGCGCGGATCCTGGCCGAGGGCGGCACCGACCTCTATCTCTTGCTCAAGGACCCGGACGGCGACGAGACCTTGCTCGACCCCGTGCTCGAGCGAATCTTGCCGAGGGTGCCCGGCGACTGGACGATCCACCGCAACGGCAACAATGCCGCCTTGATGCCGCCTTTCCTCGGCAAGGCGCATGCGGTGCGCGCGCTGCTGCCGCGGCTCAGGGCATTCCATCCCGACGCGCCGGTGATCGGCATCGGCGACAGCCTCTCGGACGCGCCGTTCATGGCATTGTGCGATTATGCGATGATGCCGGCCGGCTCGCAGCTGAGCGCCGCGACGCTCGAAGCTTTGGCCTGACGGTGATCGCCGCCCTCGCCCCTGGCCTGGCGCCCTTTTCGGGCAGCTACGATCCGGACGATGTCCATTTCCTGATGAAGCCGGTCGCGCTCGCGCCGACCGAAATCGCCGCCAAGGAGCGGCTGATCCAGAGCGGCGCCCGACATTATTCCGAGATGATCCCGCGCGAGAATGTTCCCGGCGAGGCCTATCTCGCGCTCTACCGCGACGCGCTCGCGCGCAACGGCGCCCGCCTCGCCCGCGACATTGTCGACCTCGCCGGCGCGCTGGCCGAAAGGCGGCCGCGGGTCGTCCTCGCCTCGCTGGCCCGGGCGGGGACGCCGATCGGCGTGCTGCTGCGCCGCGCGCTGAGGCGGCTTGGCGTCGCCGCGCCTCATTATTCGCTCAGCATCATCCGCGACCGCGGCATCGACCGCGAGGCGCTCCGCCACATCGCCGCGCGCCACGATCCGCGCGACGTCGTCTTCGTCGACGGCTGGACCGGCAAGGGCGCCATCGCCACCGAATTGCGGGCGTGCCTGTCCGATTCTTCGCCTTTCCTCGCCGTCGTCGCCGATCCCGCCGGCCAGGCCGACCTCGCCGCAACGAGCGAGGATTATCTGATCCCGTCGGGCATCCTGGGCGCGATCGTCTCGGGCCTCGTCAGCCGCTCGATCCTCAACGACACGCTGGTCGGCCTCGGCGATTTCCACGCCTGCGTCCACCATCGCCAGCTCGCGCCGCACGATCTCTCCCGCGCCTTCGTCGACGCGGTCGACGGCCTGGCGCGGGCCGAACGTCCGCGTCCGCTCGCCCGGACCGACGCCGGGCGGGCGGAAGCGGCGGCGGCCTGCGAGGACCTGATGGCGCGGCTGATGCGCGACCATGACGTCGCCGACCGCAACCGGATCAAGCCCGGCATCGCGGAGGCGACGCGCGCCGTCCTGCGCCGGCTCCCCGACCGGCTGCTGGTGCGCGATCCGGGCGACGCGGACGTCCGCCATCTCCTCCTTCTCGCTCGGGAAAGCGGCCTGCGGGTCGGCCGCCTGCCCGGCGACAGCCGCTACCGCGCCGTCACCATCATCCAGAAAGTCTTCTAATGGACGCCATCGCTCTCGGCGCGACCCTCTACATCCCGGCCAGCCGCACCGATCTCGCCGCCATCCTAGGCGGCCGCCATCCGAACCTGCGCTCGGCGGTGCTGTGCCTCGAGGATTCGACCCATCACAGCGACGTGCCGCGCGCTCTGATCAATCTCGCCAGGCTGCTGCGTGATGCGGCGCGGAAGGAGGAGGCCAGTCCCGGCCCGGCCTTGTTCGTGCGCCCGCGCGACGCGGCGATGCTCGCCCATATCCTCGGCTTCGAGGGGGTCGAGACCCTGGCCGGCTTCGTCATCCCCAAGGCCTCGCCGGACAATTTCCCGGCCTATCTCGATTGCCTCGCCGACGACCGCCACCTGCTGATGCCGACGCTCGAGGCGCCGGAGCTGCTCGACGGCGCGGAGATGCGCCGGCTGCGCGACCAGCTGCTCGCCGTCCGCGCGCGCATCCTGGCGATCAGGATCGGCGGCAACGACCTTCTAAAGGCGATCGGCGCGCGCCGCTCGGCGGTCCGCACCGCTTATGACGGGCCGCTGGGCACGATGATCGCCGGCTTCGTCGCCGCCTTCGCGCCCTTCGGCTTCGCTTTGTCGGCGCCGGTCTTCGAGCATTTCGCCAATGCCGATCTGCTGCGCGAGGAGGTCGAGCGCGATCTCGAACATGGCCTCTTCACCAAGACCGCCATCCACCCCGCGCAGATCGAAATCATCCAGGCCGCTTATGCGGTCGACGCCGACACGCTCGCCGAGGCCGAGGCGCTGGTGATGGACGAGCCGCGCGGCGTCTTCGCCAGCCGCGGCGCGATGTGCGAGCCCGAAACCCACGGCAATTGGGCCCACAGCATCATCCGCCGCGCCGAGGCGTTCGGAGTCACCGGCGCGGCGCGGGTCAGCGGATTGCGCTCCTAAGCTCCATCCGGAAAAGGGGACAGTCACAGTGACTGTCCCCTTTTCCTAGTCGAAGGGGGATGACGCCCCGTACTTCGTGTCGACGAAGCGGATATTCTCGGAAAAAGCGTCGAGATTGCCGCGCGCGAGCTGGCGCGACATCTCCTCCAGCCGGTCGCTGATCTTGTCGAGCCGCTCGTTCAAAAGGAAGCTTGCCGAACGGCCGGTCTCGCGGAAGATTTCGGCGCGATGCTCGGGCGGGATATCGGCATAGCTGCGCAGCAGAGCGGGCAGATGCTTACCCCTGAGCCGCTCCAGCTCGAGCTTCTCGTCGAACAATGAGCGTTCCCGCGCCCGCTGGTCGAGCTCGCCGAGCATCTTGCGGATCTCCTGGACCTTGGCCAGCGACGAATCGGGCAGGCGATCGTCGCAGGACGTGTCATCGGCCGCGGGCGCCGGCGATGCCGGCGGCGGCAGCGTCGCCTGCTCCTCCGGCGCTCGCTGGAAGAAGAAGGCTTTCAGCCTTTCCCAGAAGGTGGGTTTCGCCATGGCGCGCTTTTAGGTGCAAATGCGCGCGGACGGAAGGCGCGCGCGTGCTACAGATTCGCCGATGCGCCTGATCTATCCCCTGATGTGGTCGCGGCCCGACCGCAAGGCCTGCCGCGAGCAATCGGTGAACACCGCGGCGGCGCTGGCGCGGCGCGGCGTCGAGGTGATTCTGCTGATGCCGCGCGGCGCCGAAGACCCGGCGCTGACGCCCGCCGATCTGCGCGCCTATTTCGGGGTGGAGGGCGATTTCCGCCTCGTCCAGCGGCCGAGCCGCTGGGCCGGCGAGGCTTTGGTGCGCACGCTGATGTGGCTGCGGCAGGTCTGGCGCGACCCTGAATTGCGCGGCGCCGATCTTCTCTATTCGCGCATTCCAGCGATGCTGGCGCTGGGCGGACGATCGCCGCTGCCCTTCGCCGTCGATCATTACCGCCCGTGGCCCGACGACCTGCCGGCGATCCGGCCGCTGATCCGACGCAGCGCGCGCAGCCCTTTATGCCTCGGCTTCATCCTCCATTCCGCCTTCGCCGCTTCATCCTATGCCCGCGCCGGCATCGCGCCCGAGAAGATCCTGGTCGCCCACAACGGCGCCGAGCCCCGGCGCATGGGCCCGCCCGGAGAAAAAGGCGCGGCGCGGGCCGCGCTCGGCCTGCCGGCGGATAGGTTCATCGCGGCCTATGCGGGGCGGATCAACGCGCAGAAGGGGCTCGACCAGTTGCTGGCGCTCGCCGATCTGCGCGCCGAGACCCTGTTCCTGCTGATCGGATCGGAAGGAGAGGGCGCGATCGAGGCGGCGGCGGCGGCGCGGCCCAATGTGCGGATATTGCCCTGGCAGGCGCCGGCCGACCTGCCCGCCTGGCTCCATGCCGCCGACGTCCTGCTGATCCCGCCCTCCAGCGCGCCGCTCGAGCGCTTCCGCAATTGCGTGCTGCCGCTCAAGCTCTTCTCCTACCTCGCCGCCGGCCGGCCGATCCTGGCGCCGCTCGCGCCCGACACGGCGGAGCTGCTCAGCGACGGCGACAATGCCCTGCTCGTCCCGGCCGGCGAGCCCGAAGCCGCCGCCGCCGCGCTCGACCGCCTCCGCGACCCAGCGCTTGCGGCCCGCCTCGGCGCCGCTGCTTATGCCCGCTCGGCCGAGCTGACCTGGGACGCCCGCGCGGAGAAGATCCACGCCTTTCTGGCGGCGAGGCTGGCCAACGTCGAAACGTCATCCCGGACTTGATCCGGGATCCATCTTCTTTGGCAGGTGGAGCAGGAAGGTGGATGCCGGATCAGGTCCGGCATGACAAAGTGAATTCTTCTAGCGGTTGAGCCAGACCGCCAGCGCGAGGCCGGCGATGACGAGCAGGCCCCAGCGCACCTGGCGTTCGAGCGCGAGATCCTCGTAGCGGGTGAGGATGATCGCGGAGAGCGGCATCAGGATAAGGAGCAGGCCGAACGCCAGCGCCGCGCCCGCCCAGATCCCGCCGAGCACGGTGCCGGCGACGGCGAGCACCGCCCAGACGACGCAGAAGAGGAAGGGCTCGAGGTGGAATTTCGGCAGCTTCACCGTCAATGCCCCGCCTGCGGGCCGCGCGCGATGCCGGACAAAGCGAGCTGCTCGTCGATCTGGGCGACGAGCCGGTCGAGGCCCGCCTGGGTCGCGGCCTCGGCGCGGGCGACGAGCACGTCCTGGGTGTTGGACGCGCGCAGCAGCCACCAGCCGTCGGCGGTGTTGACGCGGGCGCCGTCGGTGCGGTCGACATTGGCGCCCGACCCGGCGAGCCGCTCCAGCACTTCGTCGACCACCGCGAACTTGCGCGCCTCGTCGACCTGGAAGCGCAGCTCGGGCGTGTTGATCACCGCCGGCATCGCCGAGCGCAAGGCGGTCAGCGACCCGCCGAGCTGGGTCACCGCGCGGATCAGGCGGACGGCGGCGTAAAGCGCGTCGTCATAGCCGTAATAATCGTGGGCGAAGAAGATATGACCGCTCATCTCGCCGGCGAGCGGCGATCCCGTCTCCTTCATCTTCGACTTGATCAGGCTGTGGCCGGTCTTCCACATCAGGGGCACGCCGCCCAGCTCGGCGATGCGATCATAAAGCGACTGGCTCGCCTTGACGTCGGCGATGATCGTCGCGCCGGGCATGTCGCGCAGCACCGGCTCGGCGAGGATGGCGAGCAATTGGTCACCCCAGACCACGCGCCCCTCGCCGTCGACCGCGCCGATCCGGTCGCCGTCGCCGTCGAAGGCGATGCCGAAATCGAGGCCCTCTCTGGCGACCAGCGCCTTCAAGTCGGCGAGATTGGCCTCGTCGGTCGGATCGGGATGATGGTTGGGGAAGCGGCTGTCGACGTCGGTGTAGAGGAGGTGATGTTCGCCGGGCAGGGTTTCGACCAGTCTCTCCAGCGCCGGCCCGGCCGCGCCGTTGCCGGCGTCCCAGCCGATGCGGAAGGCGGCGCCGTCGAAATTGCGCTGCAGCCGCGCGACATAATCGGCGAGCACGGCCGCGTCGGAAACCGATCCCCGGCCCGAATCCCAATCGCCGGCCTCGGCCATCAGCCCGAGATTCTTGATGTCCGCGCCGAAGAAGGCGCGATGGCCGAGCGCCATCTTGAAGCCGTTATAATCGGCCGGATTGTGGCTGCCGGTGATCATGATGCCGCCGTCGACATCCAATTCCGCCTCGGCATAATAAAGCATCGGCGTCGGCCCGAGGCCGATCCGCACCGCATCGACGCCGCTCTCGGTGAGTCCGCGCACCAGCTCGGCCTCCAGCACCGGCGAGCTCTCCCTTCCGTCGCGGCCGACCGCCACCCGCGTGCCGCCGCTCCGCCGCACCAGAGTGCCGAAGCTGCGCCCGACCGCATAGCCGTCCGCCGGTCCCAAGGTCGTTCCGATCACGCCGCGAATGTCATATTCGCGCAGGGAGCTCGGGTGGAATATGTGGCTCACTCTGGTTCCTTCACCGCGCGCGCTTGAGCTCGGCGATCAAGGCGTCGCGCGCCGCATTGACCCTCGTCGCCAGGCCCGCCGAGCCGCCGGCGTCGGGATGGACCTTGGCGATCAGCCGCCGGTGGGCGGCGCGTATGTCGTCGATGCTCGCGCCCTCGCCGACCCCGAGCAGGGTTCGCGCCTCGCTCGTCCGCATCGCCGGCGCTGCGAGGCTCCGCCGCAGCCAGGCATAGATGAGCGCGGCCACGACCAGCCCGATCAGCAGCTTGAGCAGGAAGCCCATCAGCCCGCCATCGCGGTCTGGCGCGGGAAGGCGCCCGGCTCGGCGCCGGGCTCTGGCAGAGCGAAGCCGGCGATCATCTCGCGCAATTCCTGGCGCGCCGCGATATGGCCGAGGCCGACCTCGCCGATCTGCTGGAGGTCCAGGAGGGTCAGACCCTTGGGGAAGAGCTCGCGATAGATGACGCGCTCGCCAAGCCCCGGAATGATGCGGAAGCCGACCCGGCGCGAAAGCTCGTTCAGCGCCTGGCCGACGCGGCGCATATTGCGCGCCTCAATATGCTGCATGCGGTTCCTGAGCACCACCCAGTCGACGCTGGCGCCGTGCGCCTTGGCGCGCTGGGTGCGGCTGTCCCAGACCAGCTCGGCATAGAAGCTGGGCTTGCGCACGCGATAGGTTTCGGCGTCGACCTCGCCGATCAGGTCGAGGTCGACGAAGCTGTCGTTGATCGGCGTCACCAAAGTGTCGGCGCGCACGATCGCGGCGCGGGCGTGGGGATCGTCGCGCCCCGGCGTGTCGATGATGACGAAATCGGCGCCCGCGGCGATCCGCTCGATCGCCGCGTCGAGACTCTCGCCCGTGTCGGGATCGAAGGTCGCATAAGCGGGCATGGCCAGATCGAGCCCGAGCCGGCGCGCCGAGGCGGCGCGGTTGTCGAGATAGCGGCCGAGCGTGCGCTGGCGGCTGTCGAGATCGAGCGCGGCGACCTTGCGCCCCTGAGCGGCCAGAGCGACGGCGCTGTGGACCGCGGTGGTCGACTTGCCGGTGCCGCCCTTCTCATTGGCGAAGGTGATGAAATGCGGCACTGCGCGGGGACCTCGGGCGACTTGAACATGATGCATGCGAGCCGCTACGGGACCCGTCTCCCTTATCCTCTATCGGAGCCCTCGAAGCGGTGCAAATCATCCGTGACGCCGACCTGCTGAAGCGCGAGATCGCCGCCCTGCGCGAGGGCGGCGCCACCATCGCCTTCGTTCCGACCATGGGCGCGCTCCATGCCGGGCATATGGCGCTGGTCGCGGAAGCCCGGCGCCGGGCGCGCCATGTCGTCGCCTCGATCTTCGTCAATCCGACCCAGTTCGGCGCCAATGAGGACCTTTCGACCTATCCCCGCCGCGAGGCGAGCGACGCGGCGATGCTGGACGAGGCGGGCTGCGCGATCCTGTGGGCGCCCGACGTCGCCACCATGTATCCGGACGGCCCCGCCGCGACGGTCCACGTCCGGGGCGTCGGCGAGGGGCTGGACGGCGCCGCCCGGCCCGGCCATTTCGACGGCGTCGCCACCGTGGTGGCGCGGCTCTTCGACCAGGTCCGGCCCGACATCGCCTTGTTCGGCGAGAAGGATTATCAGCAGCTCGCGGTGATCCGCCAGATGGTCGAGGACATGGGCCTCGCGGTTGAGATCGTCGGCGTGCCGACCCAGCGCGACGCCGACGGCCTCGCTCTCTCCTCGCGCAACGCCTATCTTTCCGAGGAGGAGCGCGCAGCGGCGCGGACCCTGCCGCGCGCGCTCGGCGAGGCGGCGCAGGCGATCGCCGAGGGCGCCCCGGTCGCCGAGGCGCTCGACAAGGCGCGGGCGCGGCTCGAGGGCGCCGGCTTCGATCCCGTCGACTATGTCGAATTGCGCGACGCCGCGACGCTGGCGCCGATCGCCGCGCTCGACCGCCCCGCCCGCCTCCTCGCCGCCGCCCGCATGGGCCGAACCCGCCTCATCGACAATCTCCCGGTGGAGCCGAAATAATTTCCGTCATTCCAGCGAAAGCTGGAATCCCCCTTCCTTCGCGCTGCTGTTGGAAAGGCAGAGAGATTCCAGCTTTCGCTGGAATGACGAGCCGGGGTCCTGTCTTCACGGGAGCGCAGCCCCCAAATATCGTCATCGCCGCGTTAACCATTTGTTGGGAGATGGCGCGCCAGAACGGCCCCGATAAATGATTGAGGGGCACTGAAATGGGTCACAGTCTCAAAGCCGGCATGTTCCTGATCGAAAGCCGGATGGCCGACGCGGCGATGGGGGACATCCACGCGCTCTACGAGCTCGGCGTCGCTTATTCGACCGGCACCGGCGGCGTCGAGATCGACTATATCGAGGCCCATAAATGGTTCAACTTGGCCGCCCTCAACGGCAATTGCCAGGCCCAGGAGTGCCGCGCCGACATCGCCGAGGACATGAGCGCCCGCGAGATCGCCGAGGCCCAGCGCCAGGCCCGCGCCTGGCTCGCCGACATCGCCGACCGCCGCGCGGCCTGACGGCCCCCACAGGCCGTCATCCCGGCGAAGGCCGGGATCTCCCTGCCTTTCAGCCGCTGGAGCAAGGAAGAAATGAGATTCCAGCTTTCGCTGGAATGACCTTCTTCGGCTTCATTGCACCGCCGGCTGCGGCCGTGGCGGCGCCCCATTCCGCCAGCGCTCGAACCAGGCGAGGATCGCGCCCGCTTTCGCCCCGCTCTGCGAGGGCCGCGCCGCTATGCCGCCATGGCTGGCGCCGGGCACCTTCACCAGGGCCGTCGGCACGCCGCGCAGCTGCAGCGCCGTATAATATTGCTCGGATTCGCTGACCGGCGTCCGGTAGTCCTCGCTGCCGACCACCACCAAAGTCGGCGTTTGCACATTGCCGACCAGCGACAAAGGCGAGCGGTTCCAATAGCCCTGCGGATCCTCCCATGGATAACGGCCGAACCAATAACGCGAGAAGAGCGCCGGCCCATCCGCGGTCAGCACGAAGCTCGCCCAGTCGATCACCGGCTTCTGCGTCGCCGCGGCGCGGAAACGGTTGGTCTTGCCGACGATCCAGGCGGTGAGCACGCCGCCGCCCGAGCCGCCGGTGACGAACAGGCGATCCGGATCGGCGAAGCCCTGCGCGACCGCCGCGTCGACCGCGCTCATCAGGTCGTCATAATCCTGCCCCGGATAAGCGTGGTGGATCAAATTGGCGAATTCGGCGCCATAGGAGGTCGAGCCGCGCGGATTGGCGGAGAGCACGACATAGCCTGCCGCCGCATAAAGCTGGTTGTCGGTCGAGAAATGCGGACCGTAGGCGGCAAACGGCCCGCCATGGATTTCAAGGATGAGCGGGTGACGCTGCCCCGCGACATGATTGGGCGGCAGCGTCAGCCAGGCGTCGATCGGGCGCTGGTCGACCGAGGAGGCGACCTGGATGTGGCGCACCTCGCCGAGCCGCTTGTTGTCGAGCAGCTCGGCGTTGAGCCGGGTCAGCGGCCGCCGCGCGCCGCCGCGGACCAGCACGACGTCGGGCGGCCTGGTCGCGCCGCCGCCCGCCAGCGCCACCGCGCCGTCGCGCGCGACGCTGAAGCTGCCGCCGGTATAGGGCCGGTCGAAATCCGCGCCGGCCAGCCCTTGCGCGATCGTGCGCACCGCGCCGTCAAGGCCGACCCGCGCCACCCGGGTCTCGCCATGATCGTCATACTGGACGTAGAGCGCGCGGCCGTCCGCGGCCCAGACCGGGCCGCTGACGCCGCGGTCGAGCGTCTCGGTCAGCGCCCGCCGGTTCGAGCCGTCGACGTTCATCACGTAGAGGATTGCATTCTCATAGCCGCGCTGACGGTCGTCATAACCGGTGAAAGCGATCAGCCGGCCGTCGGGCGACACCGCCGGCTCGTTGTCGGGCCCGTCGCGGCTGGTCAGAGCGGTGATCCGGCTGGAGGCGACGTCGAGCGCATAGACTTCGGTGTTGAAGCCCTCGCGCTCCCAATTTTCCGCGCGGTTGCCGCTGAACAGGAGCGTTCGCCCGTCCGGCGTCCAGCTCAATGGCCCGCCATTGTTGTAGGGACCGTAGGAAAGCTGGCGCGGCGCCCCGCCTTCGGACGAGACGAGGAAGAGCTGGTCGTAGCCGGCGCGCAAATAGCCCTGCCCGTCGGCCCGGTAGGTGACCGCGGTAATGACCTGCAAGGGCTCGGCCCATATCGCGCCTTCCGGCCGCGGCTGCGGCGTCCCGAGCTTTTGCCCCTCGTCGGGCACGAACATCGCATAAGCGATCTGCCGCCCGTCCGGCGACCAAGCGACGCTGCTCGGCGCGAAACCGAGGCCGGTGATCGGCACCGCCTCGCCCGACTGCATCCAGCGCACATAGAGCTGCGGGCGGCCGCCATCGGCCGCGGCGATATAAGCGAGCCGGTCGCCGGCCGGGGACCAGCGCGGCTGCGCGGCATCACGCGCCAGCGGCATCTGCCGGCCGGTCGCGGTGTCGACCAGCCAGATCGAGCGGCGGAAGCGGTCGGTCATGATATCGCCGGAGCGGCGGACATAGGCGATCCAGCGCCCGTCCGGACTGATCTGCGGATCGTCCGCGGCCTCGAGGTCGAACAGGTCTCGGGCCGTGAAACGCTGCTCCGGCCCCGCCGGCGGGGCTGCGGCGGACGCGGCGCCCGCCCAGATGAGGATGATTGCCAGACCCGCCAGGAACTTCCGCATGACTCGCCCTCGCCGCTCAACAGGAGGCGCGGATCATATAAGCTGTCAGCCTTTCTTGAAGGGGGTCATTTCGTCCAGCGCGTGGATCTCGTGCGCCACCGCCTCGCGCTCCCTTTCGAGGAAATCCTCGACCGCGCGGCGGAAGCCCGGATCCCGGATGAAATGGGCCGAGAAGGTCGGCACCGGCTGATAGCCCCGCGCCAATTTGTGCGCGCCCTGCGCGCCCGCCTCGGCGCGCTGCAGCCCGCGCGCGATCGCGGCGTCGATCGCCTGATAATAGCAAAGCTCGAAATGGAGGAAGGGCACCTCCTCGAGCGCCCCCCAATAGCGGCCGTAAAGCGCCTCGGCGCCGATCACGTTCAAGGCGCCGGCGATCGGCCTGCCGTCTCGCTGGGCGAGGATCAGCAGCAGGGCGTCCGCCATCCGCTCGCCGAGCAGGGAGAAGAAGGCGCGGGTGAGATAGGGATGGCCCCATTTGCGCGCGCCCGTATCCTGGTAGAAGGCCCAGAAGGCGTCCCAATGCGCCTCCTTGATCGCGTCGCCGCTCAAATGGACGATCTCCAGCCCCTGGACGGCGGCGGCGCGCTCCTTGCGGATCGCCTTCCTCTTGCGCGACGACAAGGTGGCGAGGAAATCCTCGAAATCCGAATAGCCCCGGTTCAGCCAGTGGAACTGGCTGTCGGCGCGGATCAGCCAGCCGGCGCGCTCGAACAAAGCCGCTTCGGCCGGGAGGATGAAGGTCGCGTGCGCCGAGGACAGGCGGTTGGCCTCGACCACCCGCTCGGCGGCCAGGATCAGCGCCGGCGCCAAAGCGGGATCGCGCGCGAGCAGCCGCCGGCCCGGCACCGGCGTGAACGGCACCGCGATCTGGAGCTTGGGATAATAGCGCCCGCCGGCGCGCTCAAAAGCGTCGGCCCAGCCATGATCGAAGACATATTCGCCAAGCGAATGGCTCTTGAGATAAGCGGGCATCAAGGCCGCCGGCCGCCCGTCCGGTCCCTCTATCGCGATCGGCAGCGGCCGCCAGCCCGTTTTCGCGACCGCGCTGCCCGATTCCTCCAGCGTCGACAGGAAAGCGTGGCTCAAGAAGGGATCGGCGTCCCCGGCGCAGGCGTCCCAATCCCCGGCAGCGAAATCGGCGACGCTCGCGCCGACCCGAGCGACGACAGGCTCGCCGCTCACCGGGCCGGATCCTCGTAGATGATCTGGTCGGCATGCTGGGCCGCTTTGGCCCTGTCCTGGAGCGAGCGCACCGTCCAGGTCAGCACGCGCAGCCCCCCGCGCCGCTGCGCCTCGGCGAAGCGCGAGGGCAGGTCGCGAATATCGTAGGCGAGGAAATCCGCCTTGCTTCGCCATGCGGAGAGCCGCCGGGCCAGCCCGCCGCGCCACTTCTTGCGCCGCTCCGTCACCACCAGCCCGCGCAGCCATTTGGGCTCGTGCCGCGCGAACCAGTGACCGACCTCGGGGTTGAACGACATCACCGCCGCCGGCCCGCCATAATCCCCCAGCGCATCGGCGATCGCGCGGCACAATGAGCCGACCTCGCGGCCCGGCGCTTTCGCCTCGATCAGCAGCGGCGCCCGGCCGGCGATCAGCGCCAGGATCTGCTGCAGGGTCGGGATGGTTTCCTCCGAATCGCGCAGCCGGATCCGTCCCAGCTCCGCCGCCGAGCGCCCGCGCACATAGCCCTCGTCCTCGGCCAGCCGGCCGAGCTCCTCGTCGTGGAATACCATCGCGCGCTTATCGCCGCTGACCTGGACGTCCAATTCGATGCCGTGGCGCGCCTCGATCGCGGCTTCGAAGGCGGCGCGGCTGTTCTCCGGCGCCGCCGCGCCATGCAGGCCGCGATGCGCGAACGGCCGCGCGATCAGCGCGCGAAGCTCAGCTTCCCTTGATTGCGACGATGGCATCGATTTCGACCGCTGCGCCGAGCGGCAGGACCGGCACGCCGACGGCGCTGCGGGCGTGGCGGCCCGCTTCGCCGAACACCCGCTCCATCAGCTCCGAGGCGCCGTTGGCAACCTGCGGCTGCTGGGTGAAATGGGGGTCGCACGCGATGAAGGCGCCGAGCTTGACGACCCGCGCGACCCGGTCGAGCGAGCCCAAGGCCTTGTTCATCTGGGCGAGCAGCATCACGCCGCAGCGCTCGGCCGCTTCCTGCCCATGGGCGACGTCATAATCCTCGCCGAGCCGGCCGGTGATCAGCGAGCCGTCGGCGCGGAACGGCAGCTGGCCCGATATGTAGAGGAAGCCGCCCGCTTCCACTGCGGGCACATAGGAAGCGACGGGCGCGGCGGGCTCGGGCAGGCGGATGCCGAGCGCGGCCAGTCGGTCGGAAATGTTGTCGGTCATTCGCGCCCGGTGGACCCGTCCGCCGCCCGGGTCAAGAAGGCCGGCGCGCCGGGGCGCCGCCTCTTCCCTCCGGATCGGATCCAGTTTCTCCCCGGCGATCGCAAGACCGCTTGCGATGTAGGATTTGGTCCAGCATCTTCCGCGCCATCGGAGGAACAAATCATGAACGCAACCTTCCCACTGACTTGGCTCGCCGACGTGCTCAGGGGCGCCGGCCTCAAGGTGGCCGAGCAGCCGGGCTGGCGGATGCGCGGCCGCGGCCCGATGGGCCATGTGCGCGGAATCATCTGCCACCACACGGCCGGCCCGAAATCCGGGATCATGCCGAGCCTCTCGGTGCTCACCAACGGTCGTCCCGGCCTCGACGGGCCGCTGTCGCAGCTCGGCCTGGGCCGCGACGGCACCTGGTTCGTCATCGCCGCCGGCCGCGCCAACCATGCCGGCGTCGGCGCCTGGAAGGGGATCACCGCCGGCAATATGAGCTTCATCGGCATCGAGGCCGAGAATCAGGGCATCCCCGCCGATCCCTGGCCGGCGGTGCAGGTCAGCTCGTACAAAAGGGGCTGCGCCGCCATTCTCAGGAAGATCGGCGCCCCGGTCGAGATGTGCATCGGCCACAAGGAATGGGCGCCGCGGCGCAAGATCGACCCGACCTTCGACATGAAGGCGTTCCGGAACGGTGTCGCCGCGATCATGAAGGGCATCGACCGGCCCTGACTCTCCCACGCGCGGCGGTCAGGGCGCCGGCGCGGCCCGCCCCGGCACCACCACCAGCTTCCAAGCCCGGCCCGGCTGCAGGAAGGTCCGCGCCGCGCGCTGGAGATCGGCGGCGGTGATGCCCTCATATTCCCCGATCATGGCGGCGATCGTCGGGGCGACGCGCGGATCCCGCTGGACGCGGCCGAGCGCGAGCAGCCACCAGGGATTGCCGTTGCGCTGCCGCTGCAGCGTCTCGACGCGCGGCCGCAGCGCCCGCTGCAGCTCGTCAGCCGGGATCGGCCGGTCGCGCAGATCGGCGACGATCGCCTCGGCGTCGCGCAGGAAGCCGGCCAGCGCTTCCGGCCGCGCCTCGATCTGGGCCGAGAAGATGCCGTAATCGGCGAAGACCGGCGAGGCGCCGTGCGCGGCCTGCGGGCTGTAGGTCGTCGCCTGCTCCTCGCGGATCTTCTGGATCAGGCGCAATTCGAACACGTCCGAAAGCACGTCGAGCGTCCGCGCCTGGCGGGTATCCGGATAGAGGCCGGTGGTCGGCCAGCCGATATAGGCGAGGCCCTGGTCCGGGCGGCCGGCATGGGTGAGGCGCACTGGCTCGGCCGTCCCCGCCGGGAAGCGGATCCGGGTCGCGGGCGGCGCGGCGTCGGCGCGGGGCGGCAAGGCGCCGAAGGTCGCCGCCGCCTGGCGGATCGCCTCCTCGACCTCGACGTCGCCGACGATGACGATCTCGATCGGGCCCTGGCCGAGCGCGCGGTCGAGCACGAAGCGCGCATCGGCGATGCTGCTCGCCGCCATCTCCTCGCGCGACGGCATCGCCCAGCGCCGGTCGCCGTCATGGAGCAGCCGGCCGGAGTCGCGGCCGAAGACGCCGCCCGGCGTCGCCGCCGCCTGGTCCTGGAGCGTGCCGCTGAAGCCGCGCATGCGGTCCCAGCCGGTCGGCCGCCAGCCCGGATCGGTGACATAAGCGGCGAGCAGCTGCATCTGCAGCGCGAAATCCTCGGGCCGGGTTCCGCCGATCAGCTGGAAGGCATCGTCGCCGACGACCAGATCGGCGCCATAAGTGCGCGCGGCGAGCGCCTCCTGCATGTCCTCAAAGCTGATCCGGCCGAGGCCGCCGGCGCTGAAGGCGCCGGGCAGCGCCCATTCGGGGCTCGGCCGGTCCGCGGCGAAATCCTGGCGGCCGTTGCCGGTGCGCACCGAAACCAGGATCTGGTCGTCGGCGAAAGCGGTCCGCTTGACGGTGAGCCGAACGCCGTTGGCGAAGCGGATCGCGGTCGCGCCCACCTCGGCCAGCTCGCGCCGCTCGGCGACGATCCCCGGCGCGCCGAACGACGTATAGGGCCAGGCCTGGGCCTGCTGCGCGGCGCCGGCGGCGACCGGCGTCGAATAAGCGGTCCGGTAGGCGGCGAGCAAAGCGCTCTCGCCGCCCTCCACCGGCGTCGGCGAGGTCATGTAAAGGAGCGGATCGCCGGCGAAGATGGCGCGCGCGGCGGCGTCGACCTGGGCCGGCGTGATCGCGGGCGCCGCCTGCTCGAAGCGGCGCAGGGTTTCGGCCGGCGCGGTGAAGACCCGATCCTGGTCGACGGCCGCGATCAGCCCCTCGGCGAGCGCCGCCGATTGGCGCGTCGCCGCGCCGGCGGCGGCCGCCGTCAGCGCGGTGCGCAGCTGCTGGATCTCGCGCGCGAGCTCGGCCGCGGTGACTCCGTGCAAGGCGAGGCGGCGCTGCTCGACCTCGATCGCGGTCAGGCCGGCCTGCCATTGGCCGGGCTGGGTGATCGCCATCAGCTGGGTGATGTCGGCGCTGTCGGCGAGCGTCGTGCGCACGCTCACGCCGGCGATGAAGGGCGCCGGCGACTGGGTCGCAGCGATCCGCTCCATGCGGCGGTTGAGGATCTGCAGCGCCAGCTGCTCGACCAGCCTGGCGCTCCGCGTCGCCGCAGTGTCGGGCCTGAGGTCGGGCGCGCGCACCCAGGCGAGACTGACCCGCGTCGGCACGCCCGCCGCGACATGGACGCGGGCCTGGCCGCCGCGCGTGGCGACGCGGCCGAGATCGGGATTGCGTCCGGCGGGACCGCGGCCCCGCCAGGTGCCGAACCGGGCGCGGATCTTGCGCTCCATCTCATCGAGGTCGAAATCGCCGACCGCGACCAGGGTCGCGCGCTCGGGCCGGTAATAAGAATTGTAGAAAGCGGCGAAGCGCTCGCGCGGCGCGCCGGCGATCACTTCGGGCCGGCCGATCGGCATGCGGTTGGGCAGGAGCTGGCCGGGCAGCATATAGCCGAGCTCGTCGACCACGACGTTGAACTGCGGCGTCGCGCGGCTGCGCTCTTCGGATTGGACGATGCCGCGCTCGGCGTCGATCGCCGCCGCCGCCAGCGTCGCCTCGCCGGCCACTTCGCGCAGCAGGAACAAGGCGGTGTCGACGGTCTCGGCGTCGGTCCGCGGCAGATCGAGCTTGAACACCGTCTGCTGGAACTCGGTCGTGGCGTTGGTGTCGGGCCCGAACCTCAGGCCGTGCCGCTCGAGCCGGCGGACGAACTCGCCCTCGGGCACGTTGGTGGTGCCGTTCAAGACCATATGTTCGAGGAAGTGGGCGAGCCCGCGCTGGTCCTCGCCTTCGTGCAGCGAGCCGGCGTCGAACCTCAGGCGCAGCGAGGCGCCGCCGGGCGGCGTCGCGTTGCGGCGGATCGCGTAGCGCATGCCGTTGGGCAGCGCGCCGAAGCGAACGTCGGGGTCGGCGGGCAGGTCGCTCGCCTGCTGCGGCCAGGCCGGCGCCGGCGCGGCGGCTGCCGGTCGGGTCTGGGACAGCGCCGGCGGCGCGGCCAAGGCAAGGCCCGCGGCGAGCGCGAGCAGGGAGATGCGCGAAGTCATGACAGTCTTTCTCGATTGAGCCCCAAGGCGCCCGCTCCAATCATGGCGGCGCCCTGTCGGCAAGGCCCGTCGCTCAAAAAAGCAAGAGCGATCAATCTCTTCCGTCAGGCGAGCTTACCGAGAATCCACGGTAAGGCCTCGTCCCACGCATCGATCCGGGCATGCGCCTGGGGCGCCGGCGGACTGATCGCGGCGAGCCGCGGCTCGGCGATCATGTGCAGCCGCCACACGTCCGGGGCGTGGCTCGCCACCGAATCGTGATGATGGGCGAGATCGTCGACGAAAACCGTGGCGCTCGGCGCCATGTCGGCAATCAGTTCGGCGACCGGCGGGCCCTTGCCGCCCTGATTGCACAGGACGCGGTGGCGGATGTCGAAGGCCTCCAATTGGGCGATCCGGTTGGCGCGGTGCTGATCGCCGATATTGGTGAGGATGACGATATCGGCGGTCTCGCCGATCCGCTTCAGCGCCGCGAACGCGCCGGGGACGAGATGCTGGCGGTGCATCTCGGCCAGGAAGAAATGGTCGAGCAAAGGCCAGACCCGCTCGCGCGCCACCGGTTCGCCATCGGCATCGCGCAGGGCGCCGGCGAAATTGGGCTGATCGAGGTTGAAGACGAGCCCGTGCGTCTCGGCGACCCATTCGGCGAAATGCGGCGCGAAATGGAGCAGCACGTCGTCGCAATCGCTGATCAGCAGCGGCTTGTTCATCGCTCCAGCCCCGTGCGCGCCGCGACCAGCCGCGCCGGCGCCACGCCGAGCGCGTCGGCGCAGGCGAGAAGGTCGGGCTCATGGGCTTCGAGGAAGAGCAGCACGGCGGCGAGGAAGGTCCTGTCCTCGAGCCGCTCCCTCAGCAGATCGGGCGTGACTCCGGTCAGCGCGAGCAGGCGCGAGGCGCGCTGATCCTCGCTCAGCGTCCAGCCGAGCGCGCCGAGCGCCAGCGCCTCATCGTCATTTGTCTGTTCATCCCGCATCTTCTAGGAAGGCCCGGTGGGACAAAAAATCCTGGTTGTCGAGGACAACGAGCTCAATCTGAAGCTGTTCTGCGACCTGCTGCGCGCCCATGGCTATGCGGTCGAGCCCGTTCGCGACGGCCGCGAGGCGGTCGAAACCGCGCGCGGCTTCGCGCCCGACCTCATCGTCATGGACATCCAGATGCCGCATATTTCGGGCCTCGAGCTGATCGAGCAGCTCAAGGCCGATGCCGAATTGCGGGCGACGCCGATCATGGCGGTGACCGCCTACGCCGCCAAGGGCGACGAGGAGCGCATCCGCGACGCCGGCGCCGAAGGCTATGTCTCCAAGCCGATCTCGGTGCTGAGGTTCGTCGAGGCGGTCCGCGCCTTGCTCGACATCGCGGCGGAGCGGGTGGCGGAGGCGCCGGCCGAGGAGGCCGAGGAAGAGGCCGAGCCCGCTGAAATGCACGAAGCGGCCGAGCCCGAAGGCGAGGCCGCTGCGGAGGAAGCCGAAGCCGGGGAGAGCGCGGAAAGCGAGGGCGAGGAGCCTGAGCCCCCTCCGCCGTCACCCTGAACTTGTTTCAGGGTCCATCGACGAGCCGCGCGACGGGTGGAGAAATGGATCCTGGAACGAATTCAGGATGACGGGATCAAACAGCGATCCCGCGGATCGCTATTTGATCTTCGCTTCCTTGAACTCGACGTGCTTGCGCACGACGGGGTCGTATTTGCGGAAGTTCATCTTCTCGGTGATGTTCCGCGGATTCTTCTTGGTCACGTAGAAAAAGCCGGTGTCGGCGGTGCTGACGAGCTTGATCTTGACCGTGGTCGGCTTGGCCATGACGGGCCTCTCTTCAATCTGGTGCGATGAAAAAAAGCGGCGAAACCGCCGCCTGCTGCCCGGCGCCTCTGCCCCGAAACGGGGCCGATTGTCAAGGGGGAGAGGGTAACCAAGGGGACAGTTACTATTTATCGCGGCCAGGCCGCCGCCGCCCCCACCGACGGTGGGCGATAAATAGTAACTGTCCCCATCCTGTCCCCATTCAGCCACACATGGTTAACCGCCTGGTAACCATAAGCGCGCATGCTCGCCCCGAATGAAGGAGCAAGCGGCGATGCGGGCGGATCATGACGGGATGATGCTGGTGCGCGCGGACCTTTGCGACCGGCTCGACAGCCTCCAGCGCGCCGCCGGCAGGATCGCGGTGCGCGATCTGGTGCAGCGGCTCGGCGCGATCCGGACGATGGCGCAGGCCTACGGCCTCGTCCCCGTCGCCCGCCTCGCCGACGCCTTCGAGCGCGCCATCGCCAACGAGCCGCGCGGCTGCCCCGCCGGCCTTTATTTCGACCGCCTGCGCGATGCCGTCGGCTGCGCCCGCCTCGACGAGGCCGCCAGCCAGGCCATGCTCGCCTCCGTCTCGATCCGCCTGGGCGCCTAGGGGGCAGTTACTCGTTGTGACCGGGGACAGTTACTTTTTGTCGTCATCCGCTGGTGTCCACTGGCGTGTGCTGGCGTCAGCGACAAAAAGTAACTGTCCCCATTCGCCCCATTCCTGATGGACGCCCTCCTCACCGCCTTCGTCGCCGCCTTCCTGGCCGCCTGGGGCGACAAGGCCCAGCGCGTCGCCGCAATGCTCGCCGCCGTCACCGGGCGGCCGGCGACGGTCGCCGCGGGCCTCGTTTTGGCCGCGCTAGCGGGCAACGGCGTCGCCGCATTCGCCGGCGCCTGGATCGCCGAGACCATCACCATCCGCGCCATGACCCTGTTGACCGCAATGGCCCTGCTCTTCGCCGGCGCCTCCGGCCTGATCCAGCGCCGCCAGCCCGGGCCGCAAGCCCCCAAGCGCCTGCTCCTCCCCTCGGCCTTCATCCTCCTCCTCGCCGCCGAATTGGGCGACCGCACCCAATTCCTCACCTTCGCGCTCGCCGGCCGTTTCGACAGCGCCCCGCTCGCGGCGGCGGGAGCGACCCTGGGCATGGTCGCGGGGTGCATGCCGGCGGTGCTGCTGGGCGACAGGCTCATGACCGCGGTGCCGGTGCGCGGGATACGCTATGGCGTGGCGGCGCTGTTCCTGGTCGCGGGCTTCATCACCGCGGTGAATGCGCTGCAATTGACCTGAGATGAGGCTCCGGCGGATCGGAGAGCCCGGCGGCGCTTGACAGCGAACCGGCGCGCGAGTCCTTCGTTCCGCTATTATGCGCGATTTCTCCCAGCTGCTCGACGCGCTCGTCTACACGCGCTCGCGCAGCGCCAAATTGAAGCTGATCGGCGATTATCTGAAGCGCACGCCCGATCCCGACCGCGGCTATGCGCTGGCGGCGCTGACCGGCGAATTGAACCTGCCCGCGGTCAAGCCAGCCGCGATCCGGGCGATCGCCGAGGAACGGGTCGATCCGGTGCTGCTCTATATGAGCCGCGACTATGTCGGCGACATGGCCGAGACGGTGTCGCTGCTCTGGCCCGCCCCGCCGGACGCGCCGGCGGAGCTCGACGACGGCACCTTGCGCCTGTCGAACGTCGTCGAGCGGCTCGCTTCCCTGGGCCGCGCCGAGGCGCCGGGCGCGCTCGCCGCCATGCTCGACCATCTCGACGCCAGCGGCCGCTTCGCCTTGCTCAAGCTCGCCACGGGCGCGCTTCGCATCGGCATCTCGGCCCGCCTGGCCAAGGTCGCCTTGGCCCAGGCCTTCGGGCTCGACGTCGACGCGGTGGAGGAGGTCTGGCACGGCATCGGCCCGCCTTACGCGCCGATCTTCGCCTGGGCGGAAGGGCGCGGCGATCAGCCCACCGCCGAGGACGTGCCCGTCTTCCGCCCGTTCATGCTCGCCCACGCGCTCGAGGAGGCGCGGGTCTCGCTCGACGATTATCTCGCCGAATGGAAATGGGACGGGATCCGGGTCCAGCTCGTCCACGCGGGCGGCGAGACCAGGCTCTACAGCCGCGCCGGGGACGACATCACCGGCAGCTTCCCCGACGTCGCTTTGGCCTTCGCCCGCGAAGGCGTGCTCGACGGCGAATTATTGGTGAAGGGCGAGGCGCAGGGCGGCGAGGATTCGGGTGGCGGCGCCGCGAGCTTCAACGCGCTCCAGCAAAGGCTCGGCCGAAAGAGCGTGTCCGCGAAGATGCTCGGCGACTATCCGGCCTTCGTTCGGCTCTACGATATCCTGTTCGACGGCACGGAGGATCTGCGCGCGCTGCCGCTGACCGAAAGGCGCGCGCGGCTGGAGCGTTTCGCCGACGGGCTCGACCGGGACCGGTTCGACGTCTCGGCCTTGATCGAGGCCGCGGATTTCGACGCGCTCGAGGCGATCCGCGCCGGCGCCCGCGACGCCTCGATCGAGGGCGTGATGCTGAAGCGCCGCGACAGCCCTTACGTCGCCGGCCGCCGCGCCGGCCTGTGGTACAAATGGAAGCGCGATCCGCTCGTCGCCGATTGCGTGCTGATGTACGCGGTCCGCGGCAGCGGCAAGCGCTCCTCCTATTATTCCGATTTCACCTTCGGCTGCTGGTCGGACGGCGGCGAATTGCTGCCCGTCGGCAAGGCCTATTTCGGCTTCACCGACGAGGAGCTGAAATGGCTCGACCGCTTCGTGCGCAACCACACGGTCGAGCGCTTCGGCCCGGTCCGCGAGGTCGAGAAGACCCTGGTCCTCGAAGTCGCCTTCGATTCGATCCACCTCTCCAAGCGCCACAAATCCGGCCTCGCCATGCGCTTCCCGCGCATCTCCCGGATCAGGACGGACAAGCCGGCGGCCGAGGCGGACCGGATCGAAACGCTGAAGCGGATGGCGACGTGAGGGGAATGGGGACAGTTACTTTTTCCGCCACGAACGGATGCGCTGCACCGGCTGGTGACGGAAAAAGTAACTGTCCCCTTTAACGCTCAGACGGTCGGTCGCCCGCGCGGCGCCAGCGCCTCGCCGATCGAGCGGAAGTCGCGCCCGCCGGCCTGCATGGCATCGCCGCATCGGGCGAGCAGCCGGCCCCGTTCCGCGCCCTGCGGGGCTTCGCCCGCCAGCGCGGCATCGGGGTCGAAGCCCGGCTCGGCCGCGTCGATCCGGCCCAGAAAATATTGCGCGGCCATCCGCCCGAGACCCTGGACCCTGGGGTCCCGGTCCTCGGCCAGATCGGCCATCAGCCGGAAGCAGCGCTGGTTGAGCGCGGATCCGGAGACCGGTTCGTTGACCGGCGCAGCTGGTGAAGCGACCATCATTGCGGCCGCGAGTAGCACGCTTTCCATGGCCGTCTTGGTAAACGGCAAAGGTGGACGCGGGGTCGCCAGCAATGGTTGACGGAAAAATAAGCACGATGAGAAAAAGGGCGCGGCGACCCGAAGGCCGCCGCGCCCTTTTCTCTATCCGTCGCCCGCTCTTACTGGATCGGGACCAGATTGACCGCGGCGGTCTTGCCGCGCCGGTCGACCTCGAGCTCGAACTCGACGCGGTCGCCCTCGTTGAGGGAGATCATGCCGGCCCGCTCGACCGCCGAAATGTGGACGAAGGCGTCGGGCTGGCCGTCGTCGCGGGTGATGAAGCCGAAGCCCTTGGTCGCGTTGAAGAACTTGACCGTTCCGCTCGCCTTCTCGCCGGTCAGCTCGCGCTGAGGTCCGCCGCCGCCGCCCGGACCCGCGCGGTCGCGCGGGGGCCCGCGATCCTCGACCGGGAGCGGATCGCCCTCGATCTTGAGATCGGTCGCCGACACCCGGCCGCCGCGATCCACCAAGGTGAATTCGAGCGGCTGGCCCTCGGCGAGGCCGGTCAGCCCGGCCTGCTCGACCGCGCTGATATGGACGAAGACGTCCTCGCCGCCATCGTCGCGGACGATGAAGCCGAAGCCTTTCTGGCCGTTGAAGAACTTTACGACGCCCTTGGCCTCGCCGACGACCTGCGGAGGCATGCCGCCACCGCCGCCGCCGCCGCCGCCGCGGAACCCGCCGCCGCCGCCGCCACCGCCGCCGCGATAGCCGCCGCCACCGCCGCCGCCGAAGCGATCGCCGCCGCCGCCATAGCCGCCGCCGCCACCGCCGCCGAACCGGTCGCCGCCGCCCCGTTCCCCGAATCCGCCGCCGCCGAAGTTGCTGTCTTCACCGAAACCGTCGCGCTTGTCTCTGCCGCGCCCGCCGCGCTCTCCGCGGCGCCCTCTGTCGAAACCCATCCGTTCTATAACTTTCGTACGCCCGAACCCCTGTCAAAACCACCGCGCCGGGCAAAGCGCGCAACGGCCTTCGGCGCCGGAAGAGGCGCACTGGCGACTCACATAGACGAAAATATCCAATCCCGCGAGCGCTTTTGGCTGTGGATAATTTCGAATATCCGGCGCGGATTGCTCCCGCGCCACAGTTCATGCATGGGCGCAGGCGAACGGCAGCAGCAGAGGCGGACATGATCGAAGCATTGAGCATCTTCGCGCAACCCGAAGCCTGGGTCGCGCTTGCTACCCTGGTGGTGCTCGAGATCGTGCTCGGCATCGACAATCTGGTGTTCATCTCGATCCTGTCGAATCGGCTGCCCAAAAACCAGCAGGCGAAGGCGCGCAAGATCGGCATCACGATCGCCCTGGGGCTGCGCCTTCTCCTGCTGCTCGGCCTCGCCTGGATCGTCAACCTCACCAATACCGTCTTCGATCTCGGCCTCGTCGGGCCGCCGGGCGAGCATGGCGCGCCGGTCTTCGAGACCGCCTTTTCCTGGCGCGACATGATCATGGTCGCGGGCGGCCTGTTCCTGGTCTGGAACGCGACCAAGGAGATCCATCATTCGATCGACGCCAGCCCGACCGAGGGATTGCTCGACAAGAAGGGCAGCCGCGCGCTGACCATGGGCGCGGCGATCGCTCAGATCGGCCTCCTGAACATGGTCTTCTCCATCGAT
>Ga0307503_10000117_pt1 | contig 40540 bp, 53 predicted proteins | sample 17_S_MG_FD_194514 | JGI IMG/M metagenome (GOLD analysis project Ga0307503, IMG submission 194514) | Soil microbial communities from Populus trichocarpa stands in riparian zone in the Pacific Northwest, United States - 17_S | ecosystem: Environmental > Terrestrial > Soil > Riparian zone > Trees... | reverse complement strand
CCCATGGGAATATTTTTCTCCCCACCCCCCCCGGTCAGTTTTTTCCGCATCGTCTGCGTCTTTGGCTCACTTGCGCAACTCTTGGCACGATCCGCCAAGACGAACCCATGACAAGGGCGGCTAGTGTTCATTCCCCAACAATACGAAACGGTACCCATATGAAACCCCTTGTCTTAGCTGCCGTCCTGGTGGCCGCCGTCATTGCGCCAGCAACCGCACAGACTACGTACACACAGTGCTCGAGTGCCACGGCCAATGGAACTACGCAGAGTGCCTGCACCACAAGCACAGTACCGCCGCCCTACACAGTACCGTCCTCACTCACGCCATCGCAGCGAGTTGCTGCCTATGGCAAGAGGTACGGTGGCGAGGTGAAGTCCTCGCTTACACCATCGCAGCAAGTCACCGCTTACGGCGCCAGGTATTAGCGCCGCATTCGCTCGGCGCGGGCGCGATAGGTCTTGCTGGTGTGGTGGCTACCGCACAGGCACATGCCATTGGCCGGATCATACATCGCACCGCCATCTCTGAGCTCCACCACGTGGTCGGCGAACATGCGATGATAGGGTTCGGCCTTAGGGCAGCGGTAGCCATTGTCGGTAGCTTGGCATCGACGACCAGCACGACGGATGACCACCTCTCGCCATTGTCGGTACTCTGGCAGTTGATAGATCGGGTCGGCGATCTTGGCCTCGGGCCTGACAGCCCGTGCATCCACGACCTTGCCGATGAGTGGCTTGAGCTTACGCACTATCAGCGTGCCAAGGACACAATGCGGATAGGTCCCACACCCATCAACGCGCTTATCACCCAGATCAGAATGATCAACACCACAATCAGCCAGATCGCCTTCTCGATCTTATCCGGGATGGCTATCCCGACGAAAGATTTGACGACCCAAAAGATGATATAGACGACAAGGCAAAGGACGATGATGGACACGAGCAGCCACAGCAGATTGATAACCATGACGAATGGCCCTCGATCCTCGCTCGGCGATGTGTGCTGAAATGCGGCAACTTGGTGGAGGACGCGCACCATCCCACTCCACCATGAATTGATGGTTCTGCTGGTACCATGAGTTCCATTGATGCACAAGATGTTGATGTTGAGACGGTCTTGCCGGGCTTCACGGCAGATGAGACCGAGCCTAGCCTTGTTGAGGGTGGATGTTGGCAACCCTCTCGCGCGCTGACCGTCACGCCTGCGTTGTTCACACCACCGGCTGTCCTTGGCGCCGCAGCTCCACGGCCACGACGTGTGCACCAGCACCGACATACCTATAGAACGTCGTGCGTGGCCAACGCCGCTTGGCCAATAGCCTGCGCAGGGAACGGCCATAGGCTACTGCGGTGGCCCACTGTGACAGGCACAGGCGCTCCTCTGGGTACGGTCCCAAGATGACGCGCAGCCAGTCGTGCGCGGCTTCCATGAGGCCAATGTCGATGGCGGTTACGCCTGAGCCGGCGTATTCCCAGGACTGGAACCGTTCTTTTCGATCATCGTCAGCTCGCCCGACAATGTCGCTGAATTCGACGGCCATGACTGGCCATGTGTTGGTGACCGGGCGTCGGCGCAGATGTGGAAGCCTGCGCTCGACGCTGTAGGCGCGGACCAGCCGCTCCTGCACCCATTCGCCGGACCATTCGGCCGGAGCAGTAGCGATGTCGGCGTCGATCGCGATGGTGCTCAGGCGCTGCATCATCTGTTCTCGATCAGGGTGGAATACGCGGTGTCGTTGGCGCGCTTTTGCAGTTTGTCGAGGTCGGCACGCAACCGCTCGATCTCGCCACGGTGAAACTCTCTAGGCACTGCCACGCGCAACATCTCCCGCAGCCGCTCGATCTCGTCGGCGGCCTGTTGCACATGCTGATACAGGATCACGGCAAAGCCATCTCGCAGTCCCGCCTTGCGCAGCCGCTCGACGATGTCGGTCATGCTGGTCTCCCTCGTGCGCACCGCCATCGGTATCGATCCGTCCAGACCGTGCGCATCCCATGTCGTGTGCACACGCCCTCGGCGCGTGATCGTTTGGTGGCGGGTGCACGCCTGGGCACGGTCGGCTCGGCGATGTGGTCTGTGGGACGTTCCGGTGGCAGTGGGATGGCTTCCGCGGGCGTGGCCGCTACGGTGGTAGCTGCGGCTTCCGCCAAACGCACCGGCTCCCATTCGAACGGCGCATAGTCTGGCGCTGGCAGCCGGTCGGTCTTCACCGGCCGTGGGTGGGTGCTCACGAGCTGCTTGGCCACCGCAGGACGAGCGGGCGCAATATTCGGTGAATTTTGCGCCTGCCCGGTGACGGCGGCCAGCAGCATGGCCACGAGGCCGATGGTGGCGACGGTGCGGTCACGCATCGAGCCGCTCCCGGATGATGCCGTGGCAGATCCATTCGTCGCCGAAATGGTAAGGTCCCAGGAACCGCACCCAGGCGCGATCGCCGATCAGCCGGCCGATGCGGTCGACCTCGCTGGCGACGGTGATCCGCGCCTCGGCGGCAATGCGGAATTCCACCAGCTCGCCGAGGTGGTCGGTGCGGCGGGTCACCTCGACGGCCGGCGGGAACGCCACCACGATGGCGGCATAGGCGCGGCCGCTCGTGACAGCAGCTTCACGTGAAACAGCGCGGTTGCTCATGGTCTGCCGCCTTTCTGGCGTTCGCCGCGGGCTCCTGCACCGCGCTGATGCAGCGGATGCCGTGACGCCGCCACAGCGCCTTCAGCGCCGCACGCAGTGCGCGGATGCCGTCCGGGCCGGGGGCGGGTCGGAGCCGCACGAGGAAGGTCGCGGGCGGGGTCGGCGGCTGGCTCATGACGATGCCGCCGATCGTCTGGCCGCGAACAGTTGCTCCAGCTCGGAGCGAGACATTTCGTTCGGCTTCCGCTTCTCTGCGGCATCCTCGGCGTCAGGCGCGGGAGCGAGCGCGCCCGCAGGGAGCGCCGTAGCGAGCGCACGCGCCGGGACGGGATCACCAACTTCTTTGCTGTCGGCAGCATTGAGCACAGCATCGCCGCCCTCGCGCGCGGCACAGAAGGAAGAAGAAGTAAAAGAAGAAGTTTTCTTTCTTTCTTTAGGATAAGGGTGGGGCGGCCCGGTTTTATTTTGCTGCATCACTTGCCGCGGCATTTGCTGCGACAAGGCGCGAAAGTTTTTATTTATCAAGTTCGTATGGGCGGCGCCTTTCCGTCCGGCTCGCGACCGTTTCGCGGAAAGTTCTGTATCCCGCACCATACGCCGGTTGAACAACCGCCCGGTGCGGTCACGGCTGGCAGCGCCCTTGGTCAGGATGCCTGCAATGTGTTTAGCCACCTCATCTGGAGATCCGGCGTTGGTGACGCGGGCAATCTCGTCGAGGGTCAGTGGCTCCCCTTTGTCATTGCACACAAAGCCTCTAGGTGTGCCTGCTGCCGCGAGTGCTAGTAGATCGATCCATACTCCTCGTTCGGCCGGCGTGAGGCGGCGAACCGCCTCGTCACCGAGCCAGTCAGACCAAAACCACATGGTTTTGCTGGTCGCGCTCATGCGGCTTTTCGCTCGCTCAATAGGTTCATCAATTGAGCGCGCTCGGCCGCCGTCAGCTTCGGCAGCAGCTTCAGCATGATCTGCATTGGCGTGGGCTTCTTGCGGAAGCCAGCCGCGATGGCGGCGGCATTAGCCGACAATTCTCCAGCCTTCACGCGCTCGAACAGATCCGGCCGCTCGCGTTGCAAACGGTCGAGCATGTAAGCCTTTCCACGATCATTGCGGATAACTTCCGTAGGATTACTACGTAAGTCGTTTCGTGCCCCTTGTTCCTTCATCTCCTGCCGATACAGCGCCAACGCCTCGGCATCGTCGGCGACGAGCTTCTCGACGGTGTCGAGCTGAATACCGACGCCATTGGGTGGTGGTGACGTCAGATAGGAGCCGAGCGAATTCTGACCGAAGGTCGATCCAACCCAGCGCCAGCGCTGCCAAGCTTTGGTCTTGATGATTTCCTTGAGCGTGTCCGGCAAATCCGACAGCGACCGCTGCTCGCGAACCATGGTCAGCATCTTGTAGTACAGCATGCCGGCGCCATCGGCGGTCTTGAACACCGCCCTGGTTTCCTCGGCGCTGATCGTTTCACCCCGGCGGATTTTCTCCGCCAGGACTTCCCCATCAAGAATATCAGGCTGCATCACGGGCCTCGAGTTGCTCGCGTAGCCACGCGCGTTTTGCCTTCAACTGTTCGACAGTGGCGATGTTGATATTGGTGATGCCGACCGCGCGATTAGCCGCAAGGTGAACATCGTTAAACTCTAGCTCGCGGGTCTTCGCCATTTTTTGTGCCAGTTTCTGGCACTGCTTGCGAATATCGTCGTGGTCCTCGTCATCATCCGCATTCAGATCAAACTCCGACTGACGAGGGTGTTGTGGTGCTGATTGTGCCGTCCTCACAAACTTCACCATATTGATGATCTGCTCTTCAGCCAGATTGGGCCATTGCAGACGAAGACGTTCGGCAATCTTGATTTCATCCACACTGAACATCTCGCCAGCAACGACGTTGTCGCGCTCTTCACCATCCACCTGCCCGGACTGATATGCACCGGGTCCGGCTCCACCTCCTCCACCTTCGTCGCGGCGATTTTTCTCGCGCAGATCGATTGCCTCTTTAATCTCCTTCTCGATGGAAATGCTCACCTCCATCAAACGCTCGTCGCCGGGAAAGAATATGTAACCCTCGCCCGAAGGGTCTCCCTTTCTGGATTGATCGCCCTTGAAATGGCGCACTACGCGGCCGAGAAACTGAATAAAGGTTAGCTTCTGAACGACGTTTGACAGATAGACGCCGACGCGAAGTCGAGGAATGTCGACACCCTCGGTAACCATTCGGATGGCAACGAGCCACGGTGCAAAACCATGGGCAAATGAATCAATTGCCTGATCTGACCCAGGCTCGTCGTCCAAGACCAGAACAGCCCGATGACCACTGATACGCTGGATCAATTCACGCACCTGCCGCGCTTGGGCTTTTTCACTACAAACAATCAGACCGGCAGCGCGCTCGTGTCCAGCAGTACGCAAATCCATCAACTGCCGGTTTGCGTGAAACAGCATCTCCTCCAGCATCATGTTGGGCTGGCCACTCGCACCTTTTGACTGACAAGAAGCCCACAGCCGAAGTCCTTTGTCCTTCGGATCGATGTTGTCGGCAAACGTCGAAACGCGAAACTGTGTATCGTTCTCGCGCTTGTATTCAATTGAACCATCAAACGGCTTAAAGATGACGCGACGGCAAATGCCCTCGGCTACCGATTCCCCATAGCTGTAGTTAACGTGAGGATCATACTCGAAAACGTCATTAGACCCATTAGATGGCTGCATCCTAGCAAACGGTATAGGCGCCCCATTTGATGAGAAGAATGTGCCAGACAGGCATAGTCGGAACGACGCGCTATCGAACGCAACCCTCGCCGCCCTGCCCCATTTTGCTTCTTCAGCGTCATTAAGGTGATGAACCTCGTCGAAGATAACAAACGTTTTCTTGGTGCCACAGAACGCCGCATGTAGATCACAGAATGCGCCGACACTGGCATAGGTCGTGATGTAACCCGCACAATCCGGCGGTAGACCGTCTTTCAAACTGCTGTTACCGCTGAGCAGCTTTAGTGTGATGCCGAGTTGCTTCATCTGTTTCGACCATTGCCGCTGGCAACGACGATTGATGGTTACGACGATAATTTGCTCGGCCCGTCCAAGCTCCATCGCAATCTCTGCAACACCGCATGAAAAATAGGTCTTGCCGGAACCAACGCCGGCAGCAACCGACATGTCGTTCTCATTTCTGATATTCAGGAGTTTTGTGGCCAACTCAATTGCCTTCGACTGCCACTGCCTATAAGGGCTACTCATCTTTCGTTCCTTTCGTCCTGTTACATTCAGGGCAAAGGGCTTGGCCATTTTCACAAACGGTTTTTCCACCGCGCGCGAACGCAACTCGATGATCGGCATGCCACCCTTTTTCGAGGGGCTTGCCACATCGCCCACATCGGCCGCCCGATGCCCACAAGAGCGCCACCCGGTGACGCTGGTTAAATCGTCGTTTCAGTCGACCTCTCCGTATTTCAAACTTCGACTCGATTTTAGTTTTCCTCCTTTGCTGGTTGTTGATGATTGCTGGAACTGGTCACCCCTCGAAGTCGATCGACCGGAGCGTCTCGCTCGCCGGCATCGGCACCCGCATCGGCGCGTCGGTGCCGTTGGGGCTGCCCATGCTGGCGCGATCCGGGTGCTCCCGCATCAGCGCCGCCAGCATCTTGGCGCTGGCCTCGAGCCGCGCCTTGTCCTCCAGGCGGTCGATGTTGCCGAGCTCGAAGGCGTCGCCCTCGAGGGGCTTGTATTCCCGGCGGCCGCGGCCGCGTGATGCGCCTTTGCTCATCGGGAATACGCCTTGCGGTGGTGGTCGTGGCAGTACGGCGAGCCCTCGCGGGCCACCTGGCCGCAGAACGTGTAGGGGGTGTCGCGGTCGCCGCCGGCCGGCCAGCGACAGTTCCAAGGGTGCAAATCCTCCAGCGGCAAATTGAGAAACCCGGCCGGGATCGGCGGCGCTGGCGGTGCGGGCGGTGGCGGCGGCTTCATGGTCATCGGCTTCGGCTCCGGCTTCGGTGGTTTCGGGCGCAGCGGCCGCGTGTAACCCTGGCGATGCACCAGCCCGATCACGGCGTTGCGGGTCGTGATGATGTCGAGCATCCCGGCGATCTGGCCGGCCGAGTAACCCTTGCCCCAGAGCTCGCGCACGGCGGTCTTGCGCTCCGGGGTCCAGTTGACTTGCAGCCATCGCATCTCAGGCCCTATCGTTTGGGCTTAGCCACGGCGCGATGAGGCGCGCGAGCCATTGAGCGCAGCGCATCAGCATGCGGGCGGCCGAAGTCCTCATCCTGAACAAGCAGGGCATCCGCACGCCCGATGGCGGTCGAGAGGGCGGTGTCAGCATCGATCGCCTCCCTGAGCTTGCGGCGTGCCGCGCGCTGCAATCGGTGTGCATCGATCGCGGCAAAATAAGCCTTGGCCCGGAGCCACCATGGCGGCTCGGCGCCGACCATGATTGCGGCGAGAAAATCGAGCCCGTGCTCGGAGCGAATTAGTGCCGCGAGCGCGTCGGCCGATAACGCACGGTCGCCCGCAAGCCATCGCTCCGCTGTGCGGACCGAAGCCCCTGTAAGTTCAGCTAATTCGGCGGCCGTCTTGCGCGGCCACAAGCTGCGCGCAACCAGCATGACTGGTGAAATCGACCGACACTTTGGCCGGTCATTGCAGACCAGTTGGACGGTCACGGAATTTGCTGAAACGGCGGCGGTGTTGGAGGGTCCGCGCATGAAGAAACTCACAGAATGTCGCCGCCTCAGCGGGGGTCATGTGTCGGTGGGTTGGGAAGTGACGTCTGCGTCGGGGACAGCTGTCGTCCCGAGAAAGTCGTCTGCCGTAAGTTCAAGGCCAGCCTCCCGCGCTCGAGCAAGTAGGGCTGGAATGTGATTTTGAGGGATGCGCCCGCCGGTGCCCCCTGCTTTGCGGGGCCGCTGCCAACTAGACACGCGAGTGCGGTGAACGCCGATAATATCCGCAACGGCCGTAGGCCCGCCGAGCTTCCGAATGATCGTCTGTGCTGGCTCCATGATGGACAGCATTGTACGATATTCGCTACTAAGGCAACCCGCCCTGTAGCGATTTTCATCACAGACGAAGCGTAGCGGTAACCGCTACAGTTCTGGCATGGCATCAACAAGCATTATGCAGTGGGTTGTGGGTGCGCTGGCTCACGCCAACAACATGAGCCAGGCGGATTTGGCGCGAGCCCTTACGAAGCGGCTGCGGCACACAATAGACCGGGCCGCGGTCAGTAAAATGACCAAGGGGAAGCGTGACGTTTCAGCCCAGGAAATGCTGGCAATCGAGGAAATAACCGGATTTCCAGCGCCGGTCGAAATGATCACTAAGCTCACGACTGTACCGCTGATCTCGTGGGTGAGTGCGGGCCCCCTTTCCGACCCGCAATCACAGACCGGCGCGCAGGAAGCAGACAAATATCTGTATTTAACTGACCTCGGCAAAGGGGATTTTTTTGCCCTTCAAGTCGACGGAGATTCGATGAACCGAGTGTCGCCGCCGGGATCCGTGATTGTCGTCAACCGGCTGGACCGGGATCTGGTTGCCGATCGCTATTACGTCTTCATGGAGCGCGGCGAAACAACCTACAAGCGCTGGCAACCAGAGCCAGCAAGGCTTGAGCCATGGTCTACCAACGAGACTCACAAGCCAAAATACATCAAGGGGAAGCGGGATTTTGAGGTCGTCGGCCGTGTGCGGCGCACGGTACTGGATCTTTGATGGCGAGGCCAAAATGACCGATGAGCCCAGCCGCTATCTTGAGGGAGAAGATCACCCATGCCTGTTGCTGAAATCGCGATGGGAATCACAAGCCTTAAGGCTGCCTTCGATATCACGAAGGCGATGGTAGACTTGCGCGATGCCGAGGCGTTTCGATCGAGAACTCTCGAACTTCAGGGTGTCATCGCCGAGGCGCTCGGCAAGATCATTGAGGCCCGTGAGGCTCAATCGGTGCAAATTGATCGCATACGCGCGCTTGAAACAGAAGTGGCTGATCACAAAGCATGGGGAGCTGAGAAGGAGAGCTATGAGCTTAAGACTATCGGGCATGGATCCGTGGCTTACATGCTGAAGCCAGAGGCACGCGGCACCAGTCCACCGCATTGGCTTTGTCCAAATTGCTACGCGAAGGGAAAGAAGTCGTTTCTGCAAGCCCTCGGCCCCCTCATTCAACGCAAAACCGTTTACAAATGCGCTGGCTGCGACAGTACTACGTCTGTAGAGGGCGCGCCAAAGTTTGAATAGCGAGGTGCCGCGATGACCGCCGCCTCCAAGCCGCCTTCTCCTCCGCCGGCAGAACCGCTGCCACGGCCCGACCCAAGCACTCCATTCAAGAAAGGCGGGTAAGCCAGAACGCTATGGCCCCCGCGACAGGCGACATGAAGGCGGTGGCCGCACCGGCAAGCACGAACTTTGCTCCCTTTTCAAGCGAGCGGGCATTGGCATCAATACGCTTCTGCACATCCTCACAGGCGTAGCGTTTCATCCATACGACATTGCCGGCCGATTTTCTAAAATGGCGCGGTTCATAGCCGCCGAGAAAGAAATCGCTCGGCCGTGCGGCCCATGCGCAGCAGACCGCCGCCGCAAATAATCCAGCCGCTGTAGTGAGCGCGGCAAAGAACAGCGACGGCATGTAGCGCTGGTTCGTGGCGATCGCCGCCGCGACCGCTAGCAGGGCAACAAATCCCGCACCGAAGATGCCTGCCATGGCAGTGGCCCTCTGATCGGCGGCAACAGCGATCTGCACAGTTCCGGCAAGAGTTGCTTCACCAAGCCTCAACACATCATCGACAGCGCCTTCCGGTAGGTCGGTGAAATCATAAGGCTGCTTTTGAGGTTCCATTTGTCTTTTCCCGCTGATCACAGCGCGCCAAATCGCGCCAAATCGCGTCAACCGGATGACCAATCTGTTCGCACATCCACAATCAACCCGTCCAGTCCGCCGGACGCCCGGGGGCTACTCCGCCGGGGGCTGGTGATTTGCAGCCTCGCCGGTGGGGCTCGGCAAAAATTTAATTTCAGTTTGTGTAGCTTTTTTCGCTACGCCAAGTTGACATCGTAGCACATATCGCTACACTACTCCGCACACCAGGGAGACACCCCATGTCGCAGACCCTCAAGACCCAGATCGAAGCCCTCAAGGCCGCGCAGGACAACAACGCGCAGTTCGACGCGCTGGTCGAGGCCATCCGCAGCGACCGCGCCATCCGCACCTCCGACGTGCGCGAGATCGCGGCAGGCTTCCTCGGGTTCGCGCTCAAGGCCAACAAAGGCCGCGCGGCTGCCCTCAAGGCGATTGCCGACAGCCAGCGCGTCAGCGCTCGTCAGGCCGCTCGCGGGCGCGTCCTCGAGCGCAGCCTGAACGCTTGGTAATCACATGACCATCCACCAGGCGCACGCCGACCTCATCGCCAAGCTGGCGGCTGCCAAGCCGACCCGCATCACCACCGAGCGCGGCGCCGACGAGACCGACATCGGGCTTCGCGAGCTGCACATCCGCGCGGTGACGGGCAACTATCTCCGGTACGTGAAGGCGATCATCGAGGACCTCAACGAGCACCTCGTTGCCGGCGAGAGGATCGACTGCGGGCAGTTCGTGGCAGCGTTTGTCGATGTTGCAAATGACCATCTCTATGCATCGCTGCACGCAGCGGCGAGCGCGACCGAAGCCGCAAGAGAGTGGATGGGCGCCTGATGCTGACACCTGCCCAAATCGACGCGCGCAAGGGCAAGCTCACGGCATCTCGCGTGGCGTGCCTGATGGTCGCCGACACCGCCAGGATCATGCAGCTCTATTACGAAATGACGGAAGACCCGGCATTCGCGCCCGTGGACCTCTCCGAGGTCTGGCCGGTGCGGCTCGGCGAGGCCACCGAGCAGCTCCAGGTAGACTGGTTTGAACTCAAGCACAGCCCGGTGACGATGCGAGGCGAGGTCCTCGTGCATTCCAACGGCTGGGCGGCGGCGACACTGGATGGCTGGTCAGTGCTCCATGGCTGCCCGATCGAGGCCAAGCACTGCGGCGGCCACGAGCCATTCGAGACGCTGGTCGAGCGCTACATGCCGCAGCTCCACTGGCAGATGATAGTCACCGGCGTGAAGCAATGCGCGCTGTCGATCATCCTGGGCGCGCGCGAGCCGACCGTCGATTTCATTGACTTTGACGACGCCTATGGCGCCGAGTTGGTGCGCCGCGCCGAGGCGTTCATGCAATGCGTGTGGACGAAGACGCCGCCGGTCGAGATCGCGGAGCCGGTGCCGGCGCCAGTGCCGGGCAAGACCTACGACATGGAATCTTCCAACGCCTGGGTGTCGGAGGCATTCGTGTGGCTCGCAAACATCGGCGCCAAGAAGGCCGCCGAGGCCGCCGAGAAGGAACTGAAATATCTGGTGCCGGCGGATGCGAAGAAATGTTTCGGGGCCGGCGTGCGCATAACGCGGGATCGCGCGGGAAGGCTGAGCCTTAGGGAGCTGACATGACCCTTGAGGAACGTTTCTGGCAATACGTCGACCAAGAATCAAACAACGGTTGCTGGCTTTGGAGCGGCGCCACGCAGAAAGGGTACGGCGCACTTGTAACAGGGTCGCGCCTGGATGGCTCGCGACATATGGTTAGAACGCATCGCCTTTCGTGGACAATGCATCGCGGTGAAATCCCGAATGGAATGCTGGTTTGCCATACCTGCGATGTAAAACGCTGCGTCAATCCAGATCATTTGTATCTTGGCAACCATCAAGACAACATACGAGATGCCATACAGCGCGATCGGTGGGAACCATGGCAGTCCGCAAAGACGCACTGTGTTCGTGGGCATGAATTAGACGGGGAAAATTTACGATGGACGGCCGGGAAACGCCGATGTCGTGAGTGCTCCAGATTGAGAACGGCAGAACGACGAAAGAGGATAGGCCAATGACTGCTCCAGTAAGGGTTGATAGCAGCGAAATCATTGAGAGTGTCTTAGTCAAAGGAGATTTGGCTAAATTATCTCCCGACGAACGGACGCGCTATTACATTGAAACCTGCAAAAGCCTGAACCTCAACCCACTAACACAACCGTTCGCCTATATCACACTCAACGGAAGACTGACCTTGTATGCCAAGCGCGATTGCACCGACCAATTGCGTAGGATCAATAGTGTCTCGCTGGAGATTATATCGCGCGAGATTGTGAGCGACATCCTCACCGTGCATGCTCGCGCCAAGCTGCCGGACGGCCGCACCGATGAGGATTTCGGATCTGTTTATTTTCCCGAGACCCTCCGGGGTGAGGCTAGGGCTAACGCTGAATTAAAGGCTGTCACTAAAAGTAAAAGGCGAGTCACGTTGTCTATTTGTGGGCTTGGCTGGCTTAGCGAAGAGGAGGTCTCAGACATACCGGCGGCAGCCCGCGCCGCCCCTGTGCCGGCGCCGTTGAAGATCGCAACACCAAAGCCGGTCCCAGCGCACGACCAGGAGACCGGAGAAGTCGCTGACGACGACCCGGTTCGGGAGCGCGACGACGGGGCCGGCACGGGTGAGGAGCAAATCTCGCTCGAGGACATGGCGCGCGAGGCAGCCATGCGCGGCGAGGACGTGTTCGCCACTTTCTACAAAAACCGTGCGCATGGAGAAAAAATCAAGCTCAACAAAATGGGAGACGAATTGCGCTCTTTGATGGGTAAGACAAAGGAACAGATCAATGAGTGACGCAATGAGATCAACATTTTCATATGATCCAGACACCGGAAATCTAACTTGGATAGTGGGTGACAGGCGAGGAAAGATAGCGGGCTGTATCAACACATGCGGCTATCGCGTGATCTGGTATGACGGAAGATTACGATTAGCACATCGCCTTGTCTGGGCTTATCATTTCAACGAAATGCCATCCGACGAAATTGACCACATCAACGGGGATAGGGCGGACAATAGAATTGCCAATCTGCGCATCGCAACCCACGCCCAAAATTTGGCAAATCAACGCACCCGAAAGAAACGAAGGTTCAAGGGTGTCTGCTTTCATCTCCGGTCACAAAAATGGATGGCGTCCTGTGGAGAAAAATATCTAGGACTGTTCGAAACACCAGAATTGGCTGCCGCCGCTTACGATTCCGCTGCGATTGAAATGTTTGGTGCATTTGCCAGGCTCAACAAGATGGGCGACGAGCTGCGCGGGCTGATGCCGACATGACGATGACCGATGACGACCGCATCGACGTGCTGGTGACCGCTCTGCAGCGCATTGAGAGCTGGGCCGAGGCATATCCCACCGACATCTTTCCTGCGCCGGATTTGAAGCTGGCCCGTGAGCTGTTGGCCGCTGGTGGGATGACGTTGGATGCGGTTTCGGCTGACATTATGCGTCACGCTCTCAAGGGCATTGGCAAGATTTGTCGGGAGGCGCTGGAGGAGCCGACATGACCGAGCCGCGCACCATGCCGACCTATGTCGACGCCCCGCGGCTGTGCGAGGAGCTGTCCATCGGCGAGCGCACGATCGACGCCTGGGTGCGGCAGGGCATCATCCCGGCCCCGATCCAGCGCGGCCACAAGCGGCTGTGGAAGTGGCGAGAGGTGGAGCGCTACCTTGATGAGGGCGGCCCCGACATGCCAACGTCCGCCGACGCCAAGGCTGACGAGGTGCGCAATGCCACAAAGAGACTCGCGCAAGCGGCCACCCAGAATCGTCGAGGGCTGCTTCGCGGCCGTCATCCGGGCATATCTGGCAAGCCCCAAGTTCACAGCGCTGGCGCCGGAAACGCAGCGAAACTATCGGACGTTTCTGGCAATGGCTGAGCATCCCGAAACCCTCGGCGCGCTCTCGACCCTGGAGGTGCGCCCCTCGCTGGTGCAGGCGTTTCTCGATGGGCTGGCCGCCACGCCGGGGCGGCAGAAGAACGCCCGCACGGCGCTCAAGGCGGTGGAGAAGTTTGCGCTGGTGCGCGACCTCCTGCCCTACCCGATCATGACCGGCACCGAGACCATCAAGCTCGACGGCGGCCACGAGCCGTGGTCGGACGCGATGGTGCGGCTGGCGATCGACAATGCCCGGCCTGATCTGGCGCGCGTCGTGATGCTGGGCGTCGAGCTCGGGCAGCGCGGTTCCGACATCATCAAGATGCGCTGGTCCGACATCGAGGATCAGGTCGACCCGATCAGCGGCGAGCAGCGCCCCGGCATCCACGTCATCCAGAAAAAGACCGGCGTGCGGTTATGGATACCGTTTACGCAGACGATGATCGCCGCCATCGAGATCTGGCGCCCTACCCGCCGGCCGCCGTTCTTCCTGGTACTACGGGCCGATGGCACGCCGTTTGATCGCAGCGCCCTCTCATGGGCCTGGAACAACGAACGCGCCCAGAACAAAGCCCTGGCCCCGCTGGAAGCCGCCGGGCTGGTGATCCACGGCCTGCGGGCAACGGCGGTGGTGCGCGCCCGCCAGCGTGGCGCCACGGTGCTCCAGATCAGCTCCATGTTCGGAATGAGCGAGCCGATGGTGGCGCGCTATTCACGGCTGGCCGATCAGCGCGAAATGGCGATGGCCGCCGTGCATCACATCGACGGAACACGACGGGATCGGCTGCCATCGAAAGAGAAGAAAGGCGGCGGCAATGAGCATTCCTAAGTTTATGGAATTAACCGAAGTTGCTTTCCACACTTCATGTTCGCCAGAAGAAGTAATTGAAATGGTCGAGGCTGGAGTCCTGCCCGGACCTGAAAAGAGAAACGGTAAAATTCTATGGAGATGGGATCAGGTCGACCGCGCATTGTCAGACGACCCCGAAGCTAGTCACCGGGTCTACTTTATTCAGACAAACGATTTCATCAAAATAGGATTCACTCGGAATATGACGAGGCGCTTTGAAGGTATAAACTCCTCTGTTCCATACGATATCACGCTTCTGCATGAGATGCCTGGAAGTTTCGATCTGGAGGTAGACATGCATCGGAAGTTCAAGCACCTGCGGGTTAAGGGCGAATGGTTCCGCGCCGAACCTGAGCTGGTCGACTTCATCCAATCCCTGAAGAACGATCCGTAAACGAAAATAAGCAAAAGATTTAGACCATACCCCATTAACCCATTGAAAACATTATGACCCAAGCGTTCACCATAAAACCTTGGCTCGCTCCTAAGCGGTTGAAATGGCTGCATTTTCAAACCGTAGGAAAAAATACAACGCAGCCAAGAGCGTCATAATCCCGCAATTCACCCCACCCCACCAGAGGACCACACCATGACGACGAAGCATCTCGCCGCCCTGCTATCCGCAGCGGCGCTATTAGCCTGCACCGTGCCGACCAGGGCCGCCGATATGGTCAACAACCTGACCATCGACGCTCTCGGTGCCGGCGCCGTTTCGCAGAGCCAGAGTAACCCCTGCGTAATTTGCGCCACCACCGCCCAGAACCCGACCGGGTTCGGCTACAACAACTTCAACTCGACCGGCAACGACAGCTCGTTCAATCTGTTCTCGTCCGCCGTTACCGGCCAATTCGCCAACGGGGACGACGTTAACGTCACGCCCTATCAGTCAAGCTTCCTGCGCAACTTCTTGATTTCCCGTGGCGACCTAAATCTGACCTTCGGCATCGCCATCGACATCAATACGGCCGGCGGCGCCAGTGGCGGCAAGGAAACCTTGACCGAATTCCGCCTGATCGACCTCGACCTGATCGGGCAAGGCCCGCTCGGTTCGGCGGTGATCTTCGATATCAGCGGCAGCATCCCGTTGCCGGATCTCAACAACGGTAACGGCTTCGCCGATTATCTCATCTCTGGCTTCGACCTGTCGGCCATCCAACCGGGCGACCGACTGTTGTTCCAGGCCAGTTGGGATCACGCCACCGACGGCGGCGAGTCGTTCTACATCGTCCCGATCCAGAACGCGGTGGGCGCTCCCGGCCCGGTCGCCGCAGCCGGCCTCCCTGGCCTGATCATGGCCGGCGCGTTCGGCATCTGGGGTTGGCGCCGTCGTCGCGTGGCGACTGTCGCATAACGGACCTATATGTTTGGTAATAGTTACGTCGATTTCGGCCGGACGACCCCCTCGCACCGGCCGGAGTAGTGGGACGGAGCCAGTAGCGTGACGCCACGGCTCCGTCTCTCAACCCCCCGCGCTCTGCTTCGCCGCTCGAGCGCGGGGACCTTGCCAACGCATCGGGGCCATGGTGAGGCACGGCTAGCGCCAGTATTTTGCGGCCACCAGCAGCACGACGATCGCCACCATTCCTATCAGCACCAGCTCGGTCACGGCCGAGGCGTTTTCGACGCGAGGACAGCGTCGACTTCCGATGGTGCGGCGCCGAGGCCGAGGCACCAAATCAACGCCACGCCAGCGCCGGTGAGGATGTCGCTGCGGGCGCCGCCCATCAGCAGCGCTCGCACGCGCTCAAGCTCCAGCTCGATTTCGGCGGTCGATTTTGTCATGTGGAACCAATTGCCTGGCCGCCCGCTATATTGACGCGCGCCCCGAATGCGGGGCCAACCGCAGGGAGGCCGAGATGAGTGGCCAGTATCAGGGCAAGAACGTCCGCAACCAGCGTGACGCGCGCGAGGGCGATCCCGAATTCCAGGAGGGCGCCGACCAGGTCGTCATCACCCAGCAGGACGGGACCGAAAAGACGGTCAAACGCTCTGAGGTCACGCAGCCCCCGCAGCAGCACCAGCGCTGACTATTCCGCGGGCGGCTCATCGACGGTCTGCGGCATCTCCTCGTCGAGCGGCGCAATGACCTTGTCGGGCTTGCCGTCGTAGTTATCGTCGGCGATGCCCTGAAATAGCAGCGCCTCGCTCGCGCGCCGCCGCGTCAGGCCGGCCAGCACCTTGCCGCCGCCCTTGTTCCACCGGGCGAACTCCTTGGCGGCTCCGTCGAAGTCCTTGGCGTTGACCTTCTTGAGCAAGGTCGATTTGCCCAGATTGCCCTCGCCGCAATTGTAGGTGAACGACACCAGCGCATCGAACTGGCATGGCTCCAACTCGACCGCGACCAGGCGGCGCACGGCTGCTTCATAGACAGCCATACTCTTGGTGAATGCCTCGTTACATTCGGCCATTGACCAGACTGTGTTCGCATTAAACTTGTAGTCGTCGTGTTGGGTTGTCCCATACCCGATCGTTAAAACCCCAGCCGGGCAGCGGTAAGCCTTATATTGATCAGCCCCAACCTTCTGCATGCAACTCTCAAAGTGCTTGATCAGGTTTGCCCCCGCGCGCGTCAGATGTCGTTGTTCATTCATTGGTAGCTCCTGCCGCGCGGGTCGGATATTTCAGCAACGGCAGCTCGAGCCATGCTGGCTTCGCCGGTTGCCTGCAATCACGAATATCGCGCACCAAATTGCTGATCAGCTCGAGCTGCGACTTGTTGCGCTCGCTGGCATTGGCGGCAACCTCGCCGAGCACATAGGCGGCAAAGCCGAGGAAGCCCACATTCACCACCAGGAGCGCAATCGCGAGCGGCGTCGACTTCATGGCATCCAAGGTGGATGCCGCGACCTGCCCGATCTGCTCGGTCACCATGATGTCTCACAAACTCGTCGAGTAGTTCACATTGAGCGTGTCGGAGCTGACGACCGCCTTGTCCCCCGTACTGAACGTGCCGGCCGACCACAACACGCCGCCGGTGTCGTCCTTGGTGGCGCTCGCGCCGGTGCCGTAGACCAGGAACGCGCCCTTGACTGTGCCCGAGCTGGTGATGGCAAACGACAGCGTCGCCGACAGTGCCTTGCCGCCCGCCGTGGCCGCCGACCACACTGCGGTCTTGCGGGCGCCGGTGTAGGTCGGCGCAGTGGCGCCACCGGCCTCGAGCCATCCCGAGTGGGATGCCATAGTGTCGCCGGCCGCGACGGACGAATAGGACGTCGACGAGATCAGCCCCATGAACGGCCCGACCACGGTATAGGCCGCGCCGGCAAATGCCGTGTCGAGCATCAGGTTCTTGCCGACCGTGCAGACCACGTTGTCGATCACCTCGCGCCACTTGAGCTTGCCGTCCGCCCCGATGCACTCGATCTCGTAACGGCCATGCGCCTCGGCATGTTCGCTAAGGCCGCTGCCCCGTATTACGGACGCGTCGTTATGCTCGCGCGCGCTGGCGCGTTCGTCGGTCATGGGATTTCTCCGTTGGAAAGGTCAGGACAGCGTCGGTAGCGGTTCGATGTAATAGGTCGCGCTCGCCTTGGCTGCGCGCACGTTGATGTAGATGAAGCCCTTCATCTGCGGCTGCGGTGAGGTCAGCGTGGCCACCAGCTTGAATGGCGACCAGCCGGCCCCCGAGCCGCCGCCGTTCCAGGCCGAGCCATCGGACGAAACATTTGCCCCGGTTGCCAACGGATGCGACTTAGCCGTGCTCTTGAACGACGCCACCGGCGAGCCCGAGCTGCCGAGATACTGCACGTCCATCCAGATCTCGTCGTTGTTGGGCAACGACGCAGCGTTGATGGTGCCGTAGACCGTGACGGTGACATCTGCCCCGGTGGTCTCGTTCCAAATCGCCAGCGGCAGCATGCGGAACGGCGTCAGCAACGTCGCCTGCGCATTGGTGACGATCTTCTCGCTCTGCGGCGTGGTGCCATCGGTGGCCCCGCCGACCCGCGTGATCGAGGTCTCGGTGGACTGCGCGCCTGCGTATTCGTCGCGGGTGGCCTTGTAATTGGTTGCGCCGCTGTCGCAGCGCACGGTGATCACTGGCTGCGACCAGTAACCACTCGTCGAAGTCCCGTACTTGGTCATCGACGCATGGAACTTGCAATCCTCGAACACCCAAGGCGGGCTGGCTTGCGTGTTATTTTGCAGCAACAACCCCGAGAACGCCGAGAAATCGACGCCACGGCAGGTCATGAGCGGAACGCCGGAAGACTGCGTAGTGAACAACACGGTTGGCAAGGTCGCGCCCGCAATGGCGGATGGTGTGTTGCGCCATTCAAAAACAATATTCCTGACCGAAATAGATTGCCCGACGGCGGCGAACTGCACCGTGCAATTGTCCCAGAACACGTTATTTGGGTTGGTACCCAAGCTTGGCCCCAAAATGATAAGGCCGCTGGAGCTGGTGCCTCGCACGACAAATGCACAATTCTTGAAGCTGTAATTACCGGACGAGGAAAAGTTTATGGCGGCTGCGTTGGTACTGTCGCCAGCAGTAAAGGTTATGCCCTGATAATAGTGATTCGTAATGGCGCCTCCGCTACCAAAGGTGATGCTCCCGGTCGTGGTCGTCGAGATCGACGCCCCAGTGTTGTAGTTGGCCTCGACCGGCGGGAGTGCCGCTGTACGGTCCACGCAGATGGCATAGGTCGGCCCTGCCGCCGCCGTTGCCGGACTGGTCAAGGCCATCGCCGTCGCCTGCGTCTCGGCGTGGTTATCGGCGAGGTAGAACCTGTGCCCCGCCGCGCCCCAGTTGGTGGCGTAGGCGTTGGCCAGCCTTGCATGAGGTGCGCCCCAGGCGGGAAAGTTGGAGACGGGACCTAGAGAGGTCCACACCGCTGTGGTGTCGGTGGTGGTGACGCCCGCAGTGTCGCTGAACGCAGGTTCGGACGCGCTCATCGCCCCGGCAGTCGTGCAAATCTGATAGCTCGCATTATTGCTGCGCTTGATGATCTGCCCCAGCACGGCAGGCGTTACGGCTTTCGCCTGCGCCCAGGTCGCTGTGCTGGTCAGGTCACCGTTGACGGCGGGCTGCCCAGTGCATTCCTGCCAGGTGGAGGTTCCGTCCGTTGTCTTCGATCCGCGCGTGAGCGCCCACGTCGCATCTGTAACATTTGCAGTGGTGCCGGCGACAATGCAGACAAAGCACCGCTCGCTGTTGACGGCAGGCGCCGTGAACTGCCGGCGCACGACACCCGCCGCCACGGCAGTATTTTGCGGGCGAGCAGTAACGGCGGCGTAGGCAACCGATGAACAATACCAAGTGGTGTCTACGAGTGCCAAAGGCTAAGCTCCTGCTATGACTGTTCCGGACTTCAACCGGCTCGTGCGTGGCGCGCTTGTTGTGACCTGCACCGGCTCTGTCCCGCCGGCCATAGCGGTTCGGAACGCTGCCGCCGCCGCGGCGTCTTGCGCAGACACGGCCGCCGCCGCCTCCGCTATCGAGGCCGCAAAAACAGCCCCGGCCGCGACTGAGGGCGTGTCGGCAGCGCTCGCCGTCTCAGTAACCGTGCCAACAAACGCCAGCCCGGCGTTGAGAGTAGCGGCGGCGGTTGCCGATTCCGACACCGCCACATTCCAGGTGGTGGGATAGCGCGGTATCGTGATCGCGCCGCTGTCGGTCGCGTTGCCGGGATTGCCTGGCTCGAACATGGAACCAATGCAGGACTCGAGCGACGGAGGCATCAGGTGAAATCACCTACCCACAGAGTGTCATAATCGGACGCAACCACATGTTTGCCATCGGCCGAGCAGGCAACACTCCTCAAGCTGATTGAACCAGGCAAATTCGGCTGGTCTTGCTTGACCCAGCTCGCGCCACGATCCGTCGATCTGTAGATATAATCGTTTGAAATCGTATAGAGGATCATTCCGTCATCGGACATGCACAAACCGCCGCCGGATAAACCCCAGTCCACATCCGGAGGAGTTCGATCCGCCCACGACGCGCCGGCATTGGTGGACACCCAGATTTTCACTTCATAATCCTCATAAGCCATGAGGATCTGACCGTTGGCGGAACAGGTGAATCCCATAACATTATAACTGCTGCCGGGATCTGGAGCGTTAACCGTCAGATCGGTTTGGTATATTGGAGCAACATTGATCCAGGTCGCTCCACCATCAATCGATTTCGCTAGGACATTGCCGCCGCTGGCGTTCGCGTAAATTGTCGATCCGTCGCGGGAAATCTTGACGCCGTCAATCCAATCGGCGCCGGCGAGATAGGCATAAGGCACTCGCCCGGTCCACGTTGTCCCACCATCAGCGGATATATAAACCTTGCCGTCGCCCATGGGCGTGTAGATGCCGCCGACGATGATCTTCGAACCGTCACCAGACACCGATACGGAGCGTGCGTAATTGATCCCAGGAATCGCGTGCGCAGTCCAGGTTGTGCCGCCGTTTGTCGAAATCTGGACTGCGTTCGCAGGAATGGCGACTGTGCTTGTTATGCCGAGTGCCACCACACTGCCGTTAGTTGAAGCGGCGACCCAGCATTCCTCGGTCGTGAAAGCATTGGTGAATATTGCGCCGCCATCATGACTGACGTTTACAGAATATGGCGCAGATCGAACAATGGTCAACCCATCACCGGAAAACGCCAGGCTTTTCCCCCCAATGCCATCACTGGTGCGTGTTGTAATATCCGTCCAGACTGCCGTCGCTGGCAACGCCTCGATCGCGCAATTCAGGAACGCTTCGCCCTTGACGTCGACGGTGAAATCAGCGCCCCGCACGATCTCGTTGACGCGATGGTAGAGCTTGCGGCCGCCGGCCGTGGTCCACTTATACAAGTCGCCCGGCTCCAGGCCGAGGTAATAGGCCATGCCGGAGAATTCCGATTGCTGTCGCGCGACTTCATTGGTGTAATAGGCAAATGAGGTCTCGTTCATAACGATGTCGGCCGACGAGGCAACCGGGATGTCATAGTTATCTGTTTCAAATGAGTCGCTCGAGATGACCGGATCGATGTCCTCGGCGACTCGTACATTGCTAGGCTCGTAGTCGCGGGTAACATCGAGGTAGTGGCAGATTCTCTCGCGCGGCTTGTCGAAGGCGTCCGTATTGTGCACCGTGATCGGCTGCGCGCCATGGCTGAGCAGTTTTGCCCGGTCGAGCGTCAGGTCGAGCGCAAATCCCTTCTCGACCAGATAAAGCTTGTCTGCCGTCCGCACATTCCACTGCGGCTTGTGCTTGCGCATCCCGCTCAGAAACTCGATAAAATTAATCTTGCTACCGAGAATCAAGGCGCCGATGCCGCCCATGACATCGACCGTCGCGAATTCGTCAGGTCCGCGCCCGTCGTAACGCGCCAGCGCTTCAATCGCATCGGCCCAGGCGACGAGATCGCCCGGCGTACCGTATGCCGTATCGTCGACCATAACGCTGGTGAATGGCACGGCATTGCCGAATTGCGCGATGCGAATATTCTCAAACGTGGCAGTGACCATCGGGACATAGGCGACCGCCTGCGCGCCATAGCGTGCCACGCTCCAGGCATCTGGCGTCTGCGCCAGCGTCCCGGTCGCAAAGCGTACCGTTTGCGCGCCGCCCACAGTGGCCACCCCGACATTCAGGCCGCTCAGATACGCCCCATCGGTGAGCGTCCACGCCAGTTGGCCGCGAAAAGAAAGACTGCTAATCGTTCTTGTATCATCCAAGAAATTAACCGGGATGTAGTAGCCGGCGATGAAGCTGACGACGCGCTCGCCGCCGATCGTGCTAAAGACCGGCCCCTCGATGATGCGCCCGCCCCATTGTGCCCGCGTCGAAAACCCGAGCGGGATGGCCTTGTCGTATAGAACCGCGGCGAGCTGTTGCGGATCGAGTGGCGCCACCGCCGCCGGCACTGGCGGCGTTGCTGCCGGAACCACGGGCGGCGGCGTTGCTGCCGGTGCCGGATAAAACGGCGCCGGGGCCTCTGACCATCTGGTTCCGAAGGTCCCACCTTGCCACGTGAAACCGGCGCCACTGTTGTCCCACGCCATTAGTTCTGTTCCAAGGCAACGGCTTTGGCCCCTTCGTAGTAGGGGAAGCCGCCGAACCGGCGCACGTTATCGAATGGTGCTTCGCACTGCGCGATCGTCTTGTTGCAGTCTTTCCAGATCAGCGCGGTGTCGCCGGGGTTCACACAATTTCCGGCTGGCAAGAACGTCGTCAATTGCAGAAGGCTCGCCTGCCAGCCGCCGATCTTATAGGTGCGCCCCTTGAGCACGCCGGTGACAAATTGAATTTTCCCCGGCGCATACCAGTCGTCGACCGCGCGCGGGTCGGGGGAAGCAGTCAGCGTCATATTGTGCGGGTCGGGCACATCGGCGATCGTACAGGCCCGCTCATAGGCATTGCGCGCGGTGAAGACGGCGGTGCCGTCCGTCGTCGTCGCACCCACCGAATAGTTGTAGCTCGGCACCGATGGCGCCGTTGTCCCCGCGGTCGTCGTCTCAAAATAGACGTTGCCATATCCCGCCGGCGCAACGCCGGTCAGGTTGCGCACGCTGGTCCCGAGTGCATAGGCGGTGCCGCGCTCGACCTGCGGCCGCATGATCGGCACCCCACAGAACTGATCGCCGAGTGCGAACCGGCACATGACCGAGAAGACCGGAACGAGATTGTGACGCGGGAAGGCAAACGGATTCTTGAGCTTGAACGTAACGACATCATGCGCCGGGAGCGACCACGAGCCGATGCGGCCAAAGAATTCGAAATCTTTCGCAGTCGGGTTGTCCGCATTGGTCAGGAACATCTCGACGTCGGCGCCGACATACAATTCGTTCTCGATGTCGACCTCGGTAATGATGCCGCCGCCGGCCGACATCTGAAGTTGCGTCGATGCCGGCTCGCCGTTGCTGCGCTCGCCGATGTCGAACGTCTTGAGTCCAGGCGCCGGCCGCCAGGTCTCGCTACCGATATGAATAGTGCTCGGCCAAGTCGTCAAACGGATGACCGTGTCGTCGCGGCGCGTGATCGTGATCAACCGCGCAATGGTCGCCGTGGCCGGATCGAGCGCAAACGTCCTCACTCGTCGAAAACCTCGATCAGGTCGGCCCTGTTGATTTCCTGCTGAACTTCATACTCCGAAAACGCCTGTGTAATATTCGTCTCGATGTGATCGGATAGCCACCGCACCGGCGTGTCATACTGAAAGTCCGCGTTCGGGACTTCCGATGCGCTCGGTGCGATGGCAAAGGTGATGACTCCGGTCCCGTAATCGACCGTGTAATCCGCGCCTTCGACCTTCGGCGTCGCATTGAGCCGCAGCTCGAGCAGCGGCGAGCGCGGATGCATGACCTTCTTGGAGGCGGTCTTGCTGCCGAGAGCGCGGGTAATCTCAAGCTGGAACGTCACTGTGGCGCCATCGCCGATCGGCGCGCCGGTGACGGTATTGCGCAGCGGTTGGTCCGTCTCGGTGTAGTCATCGGCGCGATTGGGCCGCAGCAAGAAGCTCGTATGCGTACCGAAAATCTCAAACAGCTGTTCGACGAATGGAACCTGCGCGGTAACCCAGCTTGCCGACCAGACCCGCCGCGCGAGCGGGGCGCGTTTGATCCTGCGTTCCAGCAACGTGTCGCCGGTCTGGATGATCGCATCGTCGGTCAGCCGACGCACCAGCGACTTCAGGCATCCCGTCTGATCGAGGAAAACATTCTCGGCGGCCATTTTTGTTTATTTGCCAGTTGCTGCGACCGCCCGCCCATAGGCGTTCGCAGCCAGGTATTGCGTCCGTCTGTCGCCCATGATCGCGCCGGCCGGGAAGTTGTTGTTGATGACGATCAGATTGCCGCTTGGTGCATTCTCGTTGGCGGGCGCGCCGGTGGCGTAGCCGGTCCCGGTAACGGTGCGCGCGGTGCCGCCAGCGCCCTCGCCGTAATAGCCGATCCGCAGCGCCGCCCTGCCTTCGGTGTAGATCGGGTCGAGCTGGTCTTGCAGCGCAGTGGTATTGGCGTCAACCGAACTGGCGAGCTGCTGCATTGCATTCGCCAATTCCTGATTGGCGACCTGGTGCGCCAGATCGGAGGACACGCCTTGCTTCATCAGATCCTCATAGGTGATCTGCGCTTGGATTTGCGCCTTCTCCTGCGGTGTGGCGGCGGCGCCGAGGCGGTATTGGTTCTGCAATGACACAAGCTGATCCTGCGCCGGCTTCTGCGCCTGTGTAAACGCCACCTCTTGCTGAGCCGCGGCCACGAGCTGTGGCAATTCCCTATTCTTCACCAGAGACGCTGCGGTCAGGTTTCCGGACAAGAAGGTCTTCGCAAGCCCCGATCCAGCTTTGGCAGCCTCCATCAGTTGCTGGACCATTTCCTCGATTCCAGTCTGCCGATATGTCTTCTTCTGTGCTGCATCGAATTCCGAATCCTGTCGCTTCCGCTCCGCATCTATCTCCGCTGCATCTTGCTGCATCTGCTGTATTCGGATCTGCGCAATTTGCTTCGCCCGCTGCGCCAGAAGATTATTCATCGTCGCCGCTTGGAGGTTCATGGCGTCCATCTCACTGGCGCCCTGACGAATAGCGTCGTTGTAGGCCTGCTGAGCACGGACGTTCATTTCATTGATGCCTAGAATTTTATTTTCATTGCCGGCTTGCGCCTCCAGGTCGGCCATCTGCGCACGGATCAATTCCGACGATTGATCCAATTTATAAACCTGCTCCTTTATTTGCGCATTGACCGCCGCCTCCGCATTCGCCCGCGCTTGCGCGGCAACGGCGGTTGCCTCCTCCAGGCTGACGCCTTGCTGCAGGAGAGTATTGATCGTCGCCATCTCTTGCGCGCGTATTTTCGCCTGGCCGGTCACCGCCGCTGCGACGGCATGTTGATTTTGCAGATTGAGTAATTGTTGCTGCGCTGCTGTACTGATCTGCGCCTCCGCGACAGCGCGCTCCTTGCCGGCCATCGCCGTCGCCTGCTGCAAGGTCTTGCCCTCGAGCCGGAGCTGATTGATGCGAGCCTGCTCCTGGGCTTCCAGTCGCGCGACACCCGGCATGGCCTGCGCGATGCGGAGTTGATCCTCGAGCTGCGCCATTCGGATCGCGTCCTGCGCCACCAGGCCGGGATACTCCGCCTTGATGGCCTTGATCGCCTCGAGCTGCCTGTCATAGGTGCCGGGCGCGACTTGTGCCGTCTCAAACTGCACTTGCCCGCGCGGGTCCGGGGCGGCAGTCGTTGGCTTGGTCGTTGCCTCCGTTTGCTTGAATGCGCCGGCGAGCCGTTCCTGATCGGTCACGGCCTTCTTTGTTTCTTCGTCAACCTTAGTAGTAGCGTTGGCAAGGGCGAGGGCGGCCTGGATACTCGATGCGAGCAATGGCGACGAACTGCGCAAGACATCGAGCATGCCGCCAAGAGCCTCGCCGCCGCTCTTTGATTTTGTCGCGTCCGATGTCAATCCGATTTTCAGCACCGCCTCGAGATAAGCCAATACGTTGTTTTTGGCTTCAAGCCATGGCACTCCGAAATAGCCATAGATTTTATTTGAAATATTGGACCCGCGCGCGTCGATTTCCGACTGTAGTTTCTTGAGGTCTTCAATGATCTCTTGCGACAGGCCGCGGTCCTTGTAGCGATCCGTCACGGCGCCAAGGTCGAGGTCCTTCACCATCAGCGCAATATCGGAGCCGCCGCGGCCAAAGGCGGCGCGCGCCAGCCGAGCCCGGTCGAATTCGTTGGTCGCGCGGCGCAGAGCTTCGCCGACGACGGTCAACGCTTCTGTCTCACTGCCAGCCGCCACCGCCTGTCGGGCGAGTGCAGGGTCGATCTTGGTGATGATGTCGAGCATGGCGCCACCGCCGCTGCGCACTTCTTGGAAGCCGGCGGTGAAACGCTGGAGGCCGGCATGCAGCTCTTCGGTCGAAATGCCGAATCGAGTGGCCTCTTTGTTGAGCCCCTGAACTTGCGATGTCGTCAGTCCTGTCTCTTCCGCAAAGTGGGAGATGTCGCGCGCATACTGCGCGGTCTTCGTAACACCCTCGTCGAGTTTGTTATAAGCCAGAGCGACCGCACCGATGCCCACAGCCGCGACCGTTCCAAATCTGCCGAGCGTCGAGAGCGACGAACCCAGCACGCCTGTTGAAGCAGCCAGTCCCTGCGCCTGCGCCTGCACTGCCTGACTGACCTGGCCAAACGCCGTCTGCGCCTGTCCTGCCTGGTGTGTCGCCTGCATTGTCGCTTGATAGCGTGCAGCAAGCGTCTGTTGCACCGCCGCCGCCCGCTCGCCTAGCGCAGGGTTCTGCGCGACCGCGGCGTTGAGCGTCTTCATGGCGCGCTCATATTCAAACGTAGCACGCGCCGTCTCGCTGTAGCGCCGCTCGAGGTTTCCAAACGCGCGGTCGAGATTGAGCGAGCTCGTCCCCAGGCTGGTCGACGACGCCTCGAGTTTCTTCATCTCGGCAACGGCGACGTCGGCGCCTTGCGTCTCGAAGATCATGCGCAGGCGCGCGATCGCTTCTTGCGTCGTCGCCATGACCTACAAGCCCTTCATCTTGACGACGATTGCCGGCGCACCGACCACCGAGCCGGCCCCGCGACCGGCGCGGCCACGGCCGGCATGGTCTGCATAGGCTTTCGCCCGCCGATAAGCCTTGGCATGATGCCCAGCGAGCTGACGAAAGCTGTACGCAATGTCTGCAATATCCTTGAACTTGCTGCGCGCTTCCTTGGCGGTGCGGTCGTAGACGCGCTCATTCGAGGCAGAGAGCGTAAAGCTGCGCCCCGCTTTGGTCTTGCCCATTTCGATCTTCGGCGAATACGGTGCCGTGTCCAGAAATACATATTCGTCGGCCGGCGGCACCCGCCCATAAGGCGAGGTCTCGCGCCCATCGGCGAACATGACCTGGGCGGCGATATAGCGGCCGCTCCTCGACGGCGAGCGCGCCTTGAGCGTGTCCGCAATCCAACGCAGGACGTCGGTGCCGAGGTTGAATTCGGCGATGATCGAGCCGCCGTTGGTGTTGACGCTTTCGAGCGGCGCCCCTACACGGCCATCGACCGAAACGGTGTATTTGACCTCACCGCCGGTCGCCGCCTTGTTGACCGCCTCGGCGCGGGCAATCTCATCGCGCGCGAATTCCGCGGCCATGGCCTGGCGCTGCTCGTCCAGTCCCGACAGCAGCGTCCTGGTCATCCTATCGATCGGATCGACGCGAAAGCTTACGCCCATGTGGCTGCGTCTCCTTTGGTGGTTGTTCCGCCGGCCGGGTCGATAGAATGTGTGCGCGCGCGCTCGAGAGCCGCATCAGTGCTCGCCGCTCCCACGGCTCGAGCGAGCCGTTGAGTTGCTCGTAAGCCTGCAGGGTTTCCCAGGTGATGGTCGGCAGCGCCATGCCAGACACGACGAGGCCCATGGAGACGTCGTGGAATGTCGACCAGAGATATTCGAGTTCGAAAGGAAACGGCGGCGCGCCATCCTCGTTGATCGCCCTGGCCTTGTCGCCGCGGCCGATCTTGCGCAGCGTCTGCGCGGCGGCGCCGAGGTGCTCGCCCTCGCTGGCGCCGTCGTTCAATCGGCGCTGGTTTGCAAACGCCCATTCCCCGTAGCGGAGGAGGTCGGCGACCCGGACGGCAAAAAATTTGCGACACTGTTAGCCGCAAACCAGACCGCGTTGAAAACATATGCCAGCCCGGGCTCGCTGTAGAGCTCGGCGGCATTTTCCGCCGTGCACGGCAGATCGATGACCTCACCGCGCAGATCCACCAGGTGCCAGCCGACCGTCAGCAGCGCGAGCAGCGCGATATTGTCCTCGATCTGGTCCGAGGCGTCGATGCTCCCGGTTCTCGATCGCATGATCCGCTGGCGCAGATCCTTGCGCTTGCCCTTCTCGAATTCTCGCGCGCGTTCGCAATCGGACGAGAGCACGTCGATATAGGCGACATTGCCGTCGCCGTCGCGCAGCACCAGGTCGGTTCGTGGATCGCGCAACTCGACGCGATAGGGCGCCGTAACGTCAGCCGCCAGCGCGGCAAATTTTGAAGGCATGGACAACTCCGGATTTACACCGCGTTGGTGTCGCTGATTTGCAAGGTCGTCGAGGGGATGCCGGGCGTGGTGCCGAAATAGCGCGCCGCCTCGAAGGTGGCGTTGACCATCTTGCCGCCGGCGCTGTCCTGTTCCTGCAACGTCAAAATGCGGATGCGCGGCAGGTAAAACGTATTAGCCGGGGTCGCGGCTTGGCGCGGCTGCGCCGGCAGATAGACCAGCAGGCCGAACTCGACATTGTCGGCGTGCAGATCGAACAGCAGCGTATCGTCGACATACGCGGCGAACGTGCCGTCGCAGACGAAGTCGTCGAGGAAGATCGCCGCGACCAAGCCTTGCGGGTTGATCACCTTGGCCGGCTGCGGGTTGAGCTTGACCGAGATTTTGACGCTGGTCGCAACGCCAAACGGCTGTCCGTCGAAGAGCAGCAACCCGTCCATGGCGGTCGGGATGTCGGACGAGGTCTCGTTGGCTGGCGCAGTGAAGAACGGCGCCGCAGTCGTCTTGTAGAGCTGGCGGCCGCGGCCCATGACGCCGAAGTCAAGCTTCGGGTTGTCGTTGACCGGAATGTCGAGGTCCATGCTGCCGACGCGGCATTCGGTGTAGAGCCGCGCCAGATCGACTTCCGGGCTGTAGAGCTCGAGCGCGAATTTGTAATTGACGAAGCTGAGCGTTGCATTCGGGTTGGTGATCGTCTTGCCGACATTGGCAACGCCGAACGTCGTCACTGCGGCGAGGTCCTCGGCCGGCGCCGGAAACACTGTCACGACGCGGTGGCTGGTGCCGCCGAAGCCGAGGATGGAGAACCTCTGATTGAGATTGAGGCCGGTGATGCCGCTAACGGCGATGGTCTCCCCGACACCGAACCCAGCCGCAACCGGGTCGCCGCCGCCGAAGGTGATCGTCTTGGCGGATTTCGAGAACGCAACCGAGGTTAACACGGCCTCGGTGGTGCTGACGGAGGGCGACCAGGTATTGCGCATGATGGCGGCAAACAGGTCTTGCTGCGTCCCCGCACTGAGATAGCCCTTGATCGTGCCGGCGATCGTCTTCGACCCGTCATTGCCCATCGGGCGCTGTCGGTCCTCTCTCATTTCGGTGGGCCTGTATTGGTCTTTGGTCAATTGCAGATCGTGCGACAGATAGCGCAGAACCTGCCCCAGAGCGGTGCCCGGATCGGTCAGCGGGTCCGGCACGGTCTGCGACTGGATGAGCGGATCGGTGTAGAGCTTGTAGGAGAGCCGTTCGGCTCTGGTTTCGGCGACGACGGGCATGGCCTTGGCTCCTTTAGGGTTAACCGACCAGATCGAAAAACAGGGTGGTTTCGCACGCGGCCGACGCGTAGTTGCCGAGGTTGGTGCCACCGGCCGGCGCCAGGCTATCGCCAGGAAACACGTCGGCCTGCTCGCAGGTAATTGCCGCGTCCTTGTAGCTGCGCAGCAGATTGGCGATCTGGTTGGCGATCAGCTCGGCCTGGTCCAGGCCGGTATCCTGCGGGACGAAGCACCACGAGACGGCGCGCGCAAAGTTGCGGTAGCGGTTGTAACCACGTCCGCGGCCGTGCTCCACGAACACGCCGCTCTCGACCAGGAATTCGGTGTAGACGAACGGCGCCGGCTCATCGGGCAGATCGGCCTCGGGCTCGTTCTGCCAGCGCAGCGGCACCGGATTGTTTGCCCCATCGACGATGTTGCCATTTTCCATAACGGCGCGCAGCGCAAGCCGCGCCTGCGTGACCGTCGTCAACCCACCGCTCCGATCTTGACGAAGATCTGCGTCGTGCCGATGCGCCCGGTGTTGTTGTCGACCGAGTTGATCCGTTTCCGCTCGCCCCGGATGACGACGTGGTCAGTGCTTCGCACCGGCAGCGGGAAGGAGCCCGCGACGAGGTCGGGATAAAACGCGCGAATGATGACCTCGCCTTGTTGGATGTCCTCGGCAAGAACGTGCGGCCGGTCGCTTTTCACGCGGGCGCGGCATTGCACCCGGACGACGTTGCTGGAGTCGGTTCCGGACTGGCGCCCGATCTCGATCGTCTCGCCCACACGGTCGAGCGCGGCTTCCCAGTCGGCGGTCGCCTGCGCTGCCGTCAACTCGCCCATCAGCCGACCATGCTCTGGGTCATGAAGCGCCGCAGCCGCCGCTCGCTCTCGGGCGCAAGGCCCTCGCCCATCAGGCGCGAGAGCCCGCCGACCTGATAGTCGACCTGCCGGCTTTCGACATCCGGGATGTCGGTACGGATCGAGCGCGCCAGCGGATCGCGGGAGCCTTCCGACGCCTTGAACTTGATGCGTGACTTGGCTTCGGCCTTGAGCTCGTTCGGCACGACGTCGAAGCCGGCGGTGTAGGACACCTCGACGATGGTCCCGCTCCAGCAGCACTTCGCATTGCCGGCCAGGCGCATCAGCTTGCCGGTCTCGGCCTCCAGCAACCAATCGGCCGGCGTCAGCGCGACCGCGTTTTCCAGAATTTGCGAGACGTCGCTCACATGCTTGCGCGAGAGCCACAGCGCACCGGAGGAACAGTAACGAAACACGTCGGTGCATTCCTCCGACCGCAGCGTGGGCGGGTTGACGCCGTCGCTCGCGATGGCGCAATCGGACGCGATCTCGGCGGCGACCTCCGCCTCGTATTCCGCGAGCGTCTCGTCCTGGCTGGTGTCGGCTCGGTCGAGCCCGGCGGCAACGCGTATTTCCTCTGGCGTCAACAGCGTCAGGTCGGTCGCCGGCGTGACGACGGTGAAATGCGGCAACTTCAAAACATCCACGTTCAGCGTCGCTCCGCGTCGTAACGCTCGAAGATTGGCCGCAGATCACAAACCTTTACAATGCCGTCCGAGAGTGTGAACACCAGCGACCAATCCTCAAAATCAATCGCATCGATGCCGACCCCTGGTGGCCCCGGCAGTCCGGCCTCGCCGCGCTCGCCTTGCGGGCCGCGCGGCCCCGGCTTGCCGGGTTCGCCCTTCTTGGCGCCAAGCAGCCAGTCATCACCCGGCAATGACCCCGGATTGTCGCAGCGCGCCCGCCATTCGCTGCCGTTGAACGTGACGACGTCGAGCGCACGATACTGCGTCTGCTCATCGTACAAGCCGCAGGCGTAGCCTGGATATCCGTCGCACCCCGCCGGCCCATCTTTGCCTTGCTCGCCGCGGTCGCCCTTGATCCCGCGCGGGCCAGGGATGCGCGCCAGGGTCCGCACTTCGTCCAATGCCCGCCGCGCCACCGCGAGGCATGTACCGATCGCCTCGAAGATCGTGTATTGCGGGATGGGGATAGCCGGTTTGTCGATCATATCATCCCCTTATGCGGCCCGGCGCATAAGGGGATAGTCGATCATGTCGACTTCCCACCGATGCTGGCCGCGAGCTCCTCGGCGAGTTGCCCCCGCGTGGGCTTGAGGTCAGTCTTGCCTTCCAGTGCAGCGACCCGCGCGCGCAGCGCCTGCAGCTCCTGCAGCAACACCGGCACATACTTGCTGTAGTCGATGCCCCACCAATCATTCGCCTCATCAAACGTAACTGCGTTTGGGTAAACCGTAATTGCTTGCTGCGCGATTACCCCAAACGATCGCTCCCCCGTGGCCTTCCACTTGAAATCAAACACGCGGGTGTCGTCGATGATTTTGCCAGCATCAAACGATTGCAAATCCTCTTTCAGCTCGCCGCTGGATGATGTGTTGTAGGTCGTGTTGGTCGCCGTAACGCCGATGGTGCCGACCGTGTTGCCGCTCCTGTTCCACAACATCAGCGTGCCGTCCTGGTTTGAATTGAACAAACCAGAATTACCGGCGGCACGGCTCACTGCAAAGCCACCGTTGTCCGTAATAGAGATGCCGACATCGGTGTTGACATATCCGGGAGCGACATTGGGCGGAGAGCCGGCAAACCCAGCGCCGCCAGGCACCGTGATGTGGTGGTGGAAAGTCGCGTCGCCAGTCGACCGCTGGATGCCAAGAGTGCTGTAGTAACTATCGTCGTCCAAGACGGCAATCAATGCGAAGTCCGATCCGGCGCTCGCGCCTGTCTCCGCACCGCCGCCGAGCACCACGTTCCAGCGCACCTTGTTGTTGCTATTAACTCCTTGCACCTGAGCATCGATATCTGTCGTGCGCCTAAGAACGAGAGCCGGTGTGTCTTTCTGTATAATCAGGTTGCCCGTCATGGTATCGCCGGCCTTCGCCACTCGCGATGTGTCGGTCGGGTGGACGTGATCCTGACGCGCGAAGAGCATCGACGTGCCGACCACCGCAGGCGTGGCGTCCATTAGCGGTGGCGCCGTCGCTGGTGAGCCCGCGCCATCGGCACCAGCCGGACCTTGCGGCCCTGTGGCTCCTGGAATGCCCGCCGGCCCCTGCGATCCGGTTATACCGGTGTCGCCCTGCGGACCAGGACTTCCTTGCGGCCCTGGCGGCCCCGCAGGCCCAGGTTCGCCCTGCGGACCTGGCGGGCCTCCCTCGCCCGAGCCGTCGCCCTGCGAGCCGCCGCTGCTGCCAATTGCATCAATTCCTTTCAGCGTGTGGTCGTCAATAAATTGCGCAATCTGACCCTCGGACGGTGTGCCGCTGATCTCGGCATAGACCGCCGGTGGCGTTGCAAGCCGTTTAAGCCATGCCCGTCGTTCTGTGCCGTGCATTCTATTTCGTGCCGAGCTTTTCTAATCTATCGGCGATCTGCGCGCTAACCTGTTCGGCGATGAAATATCGGATCAGGGCAACATCGGCGGCATCGCGCCCGTCACGGCCCGGTTCCCCCTTTTCGCCTCGATCCCCAGACGGCCCGGCCGGTCCTGGCGGGCCTTGTGGCCCCTCTGCTCCCTCCGAGCTTTGTAGCACCTCGACGCCGCTGTCGGCGGCCCCCATCGTGATCGGCGGCAGCTCGTGCAGCATTCTGGCGGCGATAGCGACCTCGCCGGCAAGCTCGGGCGGGAGGATGCCGTAATCGCCAGACGGCCCTGGCGGCCCGATAGGCCCGCTTTCGCCCTGGGGACCTCGCTGGCCGCATTCGCCGGGGGAGCCTGCTACCCCGATGACCCCCGGTGAGCCGTCGCGTCCTGGGGCGCCATCGCGGCCGTCGCGCGCGGCCGGGCGGGTCTCAAGCGCGACAACCCGGCCGGCGAGGCGTTCCAGGGTTTCGAGGACGCGGTCGACAATGCCAATTCGGTCAGGCATGCGGGTTCGGCCCCAACATCGCATCGATGCGCCCGATGTGGACGTTTTGCCTCACCAGCGCGGCAAAATCCGCCGATTGAGGATCATCGGCCGCAGGCGCTTGCGGATCGGCTGCGAGCACGCCCGGCGCCGCCGGCGGCGGGGAGGACATTGGCGCGGCCGGCGGCACCGGCGGCTCGGCCGCAAAGCTCAGCGGCACGACCTGCTGTTGCACCCGCGGCTCGTCACCGAACTCGACTGCCGGTAGCTCGAACTCGGCGCGGGCCTCGTTGGGCGCATGAATGCCGGCAATCGTCCCGCGCGCGAAGGCCTCGACCTTGTCCTTGAGATTGCTGCGCAACAGCACCGATGAATCCAGCTCGGAATATTCGCTCGCCGGCAAGCCGAACAGCTTGTCGAAAGCGAGCTCGACGCGGTCGAGTGCAAAGCCCAGGCCGCCGGCGATCCAGAAGTTCATCAGCGCCTCGGTCGAGCCCATCGGTTGCTGCTCGGAACCGACGATGGCCAACGGCACCCGAAAGACTTGCGCGACCATTGCGTCGTTGAGTTTTAATGTCTCGGCCGCCTGGCTGTCCTTGGCCGAAATTGCCATTGGCTGGAACTTGAGCCCGGCCGTCAGAATCGGAACGCCGCCGACATTGAGGCCCTTGGAAACTTCGTTCCAGAGCTGCCGCAGTTCATCGACCTTCGGCTTGGAGAGCGTTAGATCGGTCGAGAGAATGCCGCTCGGCCGCGATTGATTGGCAGCGAAACTGATCGACTGGCGCAGGATTGCGTTGTTTGCGGCAACCGCCAAGGCAGCGGCGCACAGCGGCGTTTCGCCGTGCAGCACATCGGTCACCGAATTGAGTTTCACGTGCAACACGTCGCGGGCGGGAACAAAGCGCAAGGCACCGGGTCCCATGCCGAGCGCATCCACGCGTCCGTCGATGACGGGATTGCCGCCGAGCTCGTAGAAGATTTCACCGTCGACGACCTCGGCGCGGCATAATCGCGGGTCCATGCCGTGCAGGCTTGAGATCTCAAAGCGATTGTTGCGCAGCGCCAGCGCGTAAGCGTTGCCATCGAGGTAGAGCGCGCGCACGAGGTTAAGTAAGAAATCGCTGCGCGTCTGATAGTCGTTCGGCACAATCGCGATGCGCGAGAGCGCCGAGGTCGTCACCCGCTCGCGACCGCCGTTGTCCAACTGCGCCCAATGCGCCATCGGGCACATCGCGACCGTCTGCGCATAGGCCGAGACGCAAGCCTCGACCATGGCGTTGATGCCCGCGCCGGAACGCGGATCCTGGTTCATTTGCCAATGGTTCCAGGCTCCCCATTCGTGCGGCAGCCATCCTGGCGAGTTCGTCGTCAGGATGCGATAGGGGCCATCGTGATAAGCGCCTTCCGGCGCCGCCTTCAGGCCGAGGCCGAGCAGGCTGCGCAAGCCGCCGAGCAGGGTCATTTCCTGGTGACGTCCCTGGTCTGGTACCCCTGGGGCGGCTTGTCGGCGCCAAGATCGCGTGTGACCTGGGTTTGCGCCTTGTCCTCGGGCTCCGGTTCGCCGCGCAGTTTGCGTGCCGCTTTCTCGGCCTTGGCCATGACCTCGGCGCGCTCTTCCTCGGTCATGGGTTTGGCCTCCTTCGCCTCTTCCTTCGTCGGCACCGGCGCATTGGGATCGGTTGCCCATTTATCGGCGACCGCCGCGTCGGCATCAGCCTTCGGCATTGTCAGCCGCTGCCCGGCATAAGGCCCGGCAGTTACCTGGATCACCACTGGCTCGTCGGTCATGTTTTGCCTCCTCTGGTGTGGGTCCGCAGGCCCTCATGGCGGTTTGGTTGCCGGCTTGGAGCCTCGGGCGCACGAGTTCTCACCGGATCGACGAATGTAAAGTCGAGCTCATTCGACGACACCGCGCCGTTGCGCACCGAGCATTGCACCACGACCGGCGCACCCCACAGTGATGGCTTCACGCCGGTCGACAGCGTGCCGTCTTCGTTGAACGTTGTCGGCTCATCGTGGCCAGCAAAGTGGATCACGGAGCTTTCCGTAAAACCCTGGCCGGTTATGAACAGCGTGAAGTCTGGATCGCCGATGGCCGCTTGCGCCGGAACTAGGCTGCTGATGACAATTTCACTCGCTGGCGATTCGGCCTCGCCGCTTCGCAATTTGGCCGCCCCGGCGTGCGCGGCCTCATAGACGTGATCGGCATTCGCTTGCACTGTGACATCGAAAGGAGGGTCGTGCGGCGGCGCATATGGGTCGATGGCCCATCCATCCGCGATTGCCTGGGCGGCGTCCGCTTCCGGCATTTGGATGTGCTGGTCGCGGTACGGCCCGTAGATGACGTGCATCAGGATGGGCATGAGGAAAGCTCCAGCAGTTCGTCGGGAAAGTTCAACATGAAGCCAGCATACATGCGTGCCACCGCATCATAGGCGCGTGCGGCGTCTTCCTCGTTGGCAAACATGCCAAGGAATCGGCGGCGGCCAGCAACCTTGATTTCCGCCTGCCATTTGCTGGAAATTTTGCGCCAGCAAACACCGCGGTACTTCGACGAAACAGCGGCCCGCTTGCGGCGGTTGCGTTTTTGAATCGTCGGCGTTGTCCAGCGGCAATTGCCTGGCTCGTAATTCCCGTCGTTGTCGATCCGGTCAATTTCCATGCCAGCGGCTGGCGGATTTCCCATGTCTTCAAAGAATGCCCGAAAATCGCGCCAACGCTCGCAAACCTCGATGCCGCGACCGCCATAATTCTTCCAGCCATTATCGTGGGAATTTGTGCAGCGTTGAATCATGGTTCCCCAGACGGCATAGATTTTTTTGCCATGCATTCCGTGTTTGAACCTGAGATCGCGCAAGTGGCAGCCGCATGACACGACCTGACCGCCAGTGAGATGCGAAAGCCTGACCTTCTTGACTGCCCCGCAATCGCACTCGACCAGCATGGTGCGATAACGTCCGGCTGGTTCTGCTTCCTCAACAATGACAAGTCGTCCGAAGCGTTGGCCTTCCTTGATTTCCAGCCTGCGCATGGTGGGCTTCCCCTTGCTTTGCAACAAGGGGAAGCATACCATTACACTCCAGAATACGTAAGAGCGTTCTAACTACCAGCCAACGCTCACTATAGTTTGGACCATTCCCGTCCGCCTCATTACCCAAGTGACATACAAAGTCAATCTTATGGCGACGCTGTCGGTTTGGAACAGCGACCGCATCGGAGCGGCGACAACGTTTGGTGAGCCGGTCGTACCGAGTGCCAGCGGCGTGGTGTCTTCTTCGTGCAACGTAGCCTCATTCGAGATCGCAAACCGCGGCGAATCGCCGGTCGCGGTCGCAAACTCGCTGGCGTCGATCGCGATGACGCGGCCGGCGGTGACGGTCTGCGAGACGATGAAGCTGACGTTGAACTTCTGCCCCGCCTCTTGAACGGTCGAGAACAGGAAATCGCCGGTCGTCGTCTGCGCGAATCCCAGCGTGATCGCCTGCGCCGGATTGATCAGGAAGACAACATCGGCTCCACCACCAGCCGCAACGATGGCGGCAAGCATTTGCTTGATGTCGGCAACCATCTTCTCGGTAGTGGTTCCAGACGCGGTTGCTGTTAGCGGTGTAACGGTGTTCAGCAATCCTGCCGGCCGACTCGAGCTCGAGGCAACGGCATCTATCAGGTAGGTGTCGAGACTGACTGACGTGTCGTCTTGCAATGCCTGGCGAATGATGGCTTCGATCGCCGGATTGCTGTAGAGCGCCATCTCTTCGGTGAAGGTCGAGATGATTGCCAATTTGTACGGGATCAACGGCACCGAAGAGAACGATGCCTTCTTGACTGGTTTTGCTGCGCCTTCGCCAACCCACGCGCCAGACAACAAAGCGGTCGTCGTGCGCACGGGAATCTTCAACTGGCTGACACCAGGCCCGAACGTGTAGCGGTTGCCGCGACTGGCGAGCGGCATGTAGATAGACTTCGGTAGGATACGATCGAGGAAGCCGGCATTTTGCGTTTGCACGAGCTCGGCGGCCCAGCCGGCAACGGTTGTGGTTGCCGGATTGACCGCAGCGCGCAGCACCATGTTCATCCGCTCGTCGCGGTCGCCATAGCGCGAGCGCAGAACGTGTTCGATCGTTTCCCGGCTCGCATGCGCCGAAAGCCATGTTGCCAGCGAGCGAAAGACATAGTCGCCATCGGTCAGTTTCTTTTCGCCATTGCCAAACGGCCTCCGCTCGCCGCGCTCGCGCTCGGCAGAACTGAGTTCGCCGGGGCGGACGATTTCGGCTGCCTGCTTGACGGTCTCGATCGAGGTCGAGCCGACGCCTTGCATGACGACATTGCCGTCGCGCCGCCCGCCGCTGATGGCGCGCTCCTGCCGCAAGAGCTTTTGCAGCGTGTCCTCGGCGGTCTCGACTTCATCGGGGAGTTCATCGGCGCGATGCCGCTCCTCTTCGGTTTGCTCTTCCTTGCTGGTGATTTCGTCGAGACGAGTCCGCAAGGCCATGACGTTCTTCTGTGCGACATCGATCCTCGATGCCAGCGTTTGATTGAGTTGCATTGAAATGCCCTTCATGTTGCGGGCGGATTTCGGCGGGCTTGCCGGGTTGACGGCACGAGCTTCGTTTGCGGGCTTGCAGAAGATCGCACCGACTAGGTCAGGTTTGAGATTGAGTGATCGCGCTAACGCGACCGCGTTCGAATTGGCGGGCACCGAGACCAGAGACACCTCGAGCAGCTCGGATTTTAGGAACCGGAACGGCCCCCAGTATTCGGAGGCGTCGTCCGCGAGTTTCTCTTTTTTGAGCGGCATGAAGCCGACCGACGTTGCGCGCAGAATTTTTTGCGCGATCAGCTTGCGCACGGTGTCAACGAGCTCGGATGTCCCCTCGGCCGCCAGTTTGAGCTTACCGAGCAACCGATCACCGTCGACGTGAACGCCTTCCCATCCGCCGATCACCTGATCGCGGTCGTGGTTGAACAGCGCGATGGGGTTTTTCTTGAACGCCGTCAAAACCCAATTCTGCTCAATCACGTCGCCCATACGGTCGACACTATTGTCGGACAGGACGAATTCCATCGTGTCGCCGCTCGGCGGCGGCGCAGTACGCGTGCTGTATTGCATGTCAGGCCACCATCGCTGCTACGTCGGGTTCTGCATTCGGGTTGCGCATCATCACCGTGACCCCGTCCATCAAAGCGGCCCACGCATCGATCTTGGCGTCGCCTGCATTCTGCTTGGTGGCGCGGATCGCGGTCGCGGTCGGTTCGATCCGCACGTTGCCAACGCACCAGTCCATCAACGCCGACTTCGCATGCCACAACGTGCCATTGGCCAATTTTCGCTCGCTGCTCTTGATCGCATTCATCAGCTTGTAGCCCTGCGGCACGCCGACGATTTGCTCGTCCTTCTCGGTGACGCCGATCTCGGCCAGCGCATCGACCAGCTCGCCATACGGCCCCTCGGGATCGAGCGCGACGCACGACAGCAAACCCGCCTCGTTGACCCGATTAATGATCGCGACCATCTCGGCAACATCGTCGAGCTTGTCGTCGACAATGGTGAGTTCTCCCGCCTTCGCGAAATCCTGCAGCCGCGACGCAATGCTTTTCCTGCGATCCAACACGCCGCGATGGCACCACGCATGCGACCAGGTCAGCCAATCCTTGGTCGTCGCATCGCGGCCGATCAGGCCAAAGCCGAATAGGTCGTCGAGGCCGCCACCATCGGCGCAAGCCACAATGACCTCACACCGCTCCAGCATGGACTCGATCGTGATCGACGCGTCCTCGGCGTCGGCCCAGAACTCGGCACCCGGCCAGCCGTCGCTCTTGAGCGCCAGCCCCACCTCCATGTTGAGATGCTGCGAAGCCCACCGGCAGATTTCTTCGCTGCCCTTATAGGTCGCCGTTTCGAAATCCGCCGCCAACCGCTCGACGGTGATCGACCTGCCGAGGTTGGGTGTCACCATCGGCCAGTTCGCCACGTCCTGCCAGGCCGGCGGATGGCCGCGGTCATTCGCGATCGCCGCCGGGAATTCGTACAGCACAGGCAGCATCGCGCCGCTCGCCCGGCCGTCGCGGATCGCCCGCGCCATGCTCAGTTCGGCGCGAAAGGCGCCCACCGGCGGCTCGTCGCTTTGCGTGGTAATGATTGCCAGGAAAGCCTCCGGGATCGGCAGCAACCCACCTCTGATCTGTCCGATAATGCGGCCCGCCTTCGATGTCTTCGCGATCTCATGGAGCTCATCGATGAGCACGCCCGCCGGCTTGACGCCCGTGAGGACCGAGGTGTCGAAACTCTTGATCTTGAGCTGCGCCTTGGTGCGCCGGTCGGTGATTATTTTCAGGTGTTCCTGAATCAACATTCTCTTCTGCAGGAACCCATCGTCGTCGAGCTGGGTCATCCCGGCCGCCTGCTGGAACGCCAAATCGGCCACCGCTTGCGTCGGCGCAACAAGCAAGAATTCCGCGCGAGGCCTTTTGTTGAGCAGCAGCGCCGTCACCATCAGCGCCGCGCCATACGAGGTCTTGCTGCTCTTCTTGGCCGCCAACAGGAACAGCTCGCGGATCACGCGCTCGCCGCTCAGCGGATTGACAGCGCCGAGCAGCACCCCGACGATCTCGCGAAACCATTCGCCGGCCGCCTCGGCCAGCGCCGGCGTGCCAGGAACGTCCGGCAGCCGCAGCTTGTCGAATATTCTGATCGCCCGCCTGGTCTCGGCCGGGTTGATGCCGTGCGCACCCGCAGGAATGAGCGAGCGCCGATTGCGAATACGCTCTTCCCAGTCCGGGCACGAAAGGTCGAGCATTATTGCAGCACCAGGTCGCCCCACTCGGTGCCCTTGGCACTGGTGACCGCAGCTAGTTGTGCCTGTTCCTTCTTGCCCACGACCGTGTCGGACACCCGCGGGTGACAATAGGGAGCTGCCGCAATAGCCATGCGGTCTCGACGGGTTTGCGCGGCAGTCGGGTCACGAATAACCGCGAGCATGTAGTCGAGCGGCGTGATCTCACCATCGGATTTTTCAATCCGCGCCGCCGCCGCCTCATAGGCCGCCGCCGCCCGTGCTTGCGCCCGTGCCGTCTGGATAACCGACGTTTTTTTGAGTGGCTTCTTCGATGTGCTCATAAAGTCACGTTATGACGCCTTCACAGTCCAAAAAATCCACGCATGAG
>Ga0307503_10000116_pt1 | contig 40882 bp, 40 predicted proteins | sample 17_S_MG_FD_194514 | JGI IMG/M metagenome (GOLD analysis project Ga0307503, IMG submission 194514) | Soil microbial communities from Populus trichocarpa stands in riparian zone in the Pacific Northwest, United States - 17_S | ecosystem: Environmental > Terrestrial > Soil > Riparian zone > Trees... | reverse complement strand
AGGCCCGAGATGCGGAACGATTCGCCGCGCTTGTAGAGCTGGTCCTCGGCCGAGGAGCGGTTGACGCTGGTGCCCATCGCATATTGGTTGTTCTCGATCACGAAGATGATCGGCAGCTTCCACAGCTCGGCCATGTTGAAGCTTTCATAGACCTGGCCCTGATTGGCCGCGCCGTCGCCGAAATAAGCCAAGCAGACGCCGCCATCGCCTTCATATTTGTGCTTGAAGGCGAGGCCGGTGCCGAGGCTGACCTGGGCGCCGACGATGCCGTGGCCGCCATAGAAGCGATGCTCGACGCTGAACATGTGCATCGAGCCGCCCTTGCCGCGGCTGATCCCCGCCTCGCGGCCGGTCAGCTCGGCCATGATCACCTTTGGGTCGATGCCATAAGCGAGCATGTGGCCATGATCGCGATAGCCGGTGATGACGCTGTCCTTGCCCGGCGTCAGCGCCGATTGCAGGCCGACCGCGACCGCCTCCTGGCCGATATAGAGGTGGCAGAAGCCGCCGATCAGGCCGAGCCCGTAAAGCTGGCCGGCGCGCTCCTCGAAGCGGCGGATGAGCAGCATCTGCTTGTAATAATCGAGCAGCTCGGCCTTGTCGGCCTTGCGCCTTTTGGGCTCGGGCGGGCGTTCCCGGTTACTGGCGCGATTGGCGGTCTGCGGCGGGTTGGACGCCGCCTCGCTCTTGCCGGCGCGTTTCGGCGATGCTGCCCTGGCCACTCTCCCGGCCCCTTCTCTTACTGCGACAGTGGCGGCTCCTATGGCGGCAAACGCCAGGACGCGCAACAGGAGGGCTTTGCGGCTAGGGACCGGAGTCCGATCCAACCGTCATTCCAGCGAAAGCTGGAATCTCACTTCTCTCGGAGGCTGGAAGGAAAAGGGATTCCAGCTTTCGCTGGAATGACGAGTCGAACCCATTCTAGCGCGCGCGCGGTGCGGCGGCGGCGGGGCGGGCCTGAGGCGCGCCGTCGAGCGGGATGATGATCTCGTCGGGCCGGACATAGCCCCAATTCTGGCGGACCAGCTCCTCGGCGAGATCGGGATCGGCATTGGCGGGATCGAGCAATTGGGCGCGATGGGCGAGCCGGGCGCGCTCGGATTCGAGCTGGGCAAGCTTGACGCTGCGCTCGGCATTGGCGCGGCGATAATCGCCCCAGGCGAGCACGCCATTTTCGCCGACGACGGCGGCGCCGAGGAAATAGCAGATGACGAGCAGACCCGTCGCGGGCAGCGCCGCCCGCCGGATCAAAGCCAAAGGATTCCGCCCCACCGTCATGCCATCATCACAGAATCAGTAAAGCGGCCCGAAATCAAGCCCTTTGAAGCCGATTGAGTATAAATCGGGTAATCCGGGCGATTAGCGAGTCGAACCGTTGAGCACGCCCCGGCCCGGATAAATGGCGGCGCTGCCCAGCTCTTCTTCGATGCGCAGGAGCTGATTATATTTGGCGGTGCGGTCGGAGCGGGCGAGGCTGCCGGTCTTGATCTGCCCGCAATTGGCGGCGACGGCGAGGTCGGCGATGGTGGTGTCCTCGGTTTCTCCCGAGCGGTGCGACATCACCGCGGTGTAGGCGGCTCGCTGCGCCATCGACACCGCCGCCAGGGTTTCGGTCAGCGTGCCGATCTGGTTGACCTTGATCAGGATCGAATTGGCGATGCCCTGCTCGATGCCCATCGCCAGCCGCTTCGGATTGGTGACAAAGACGTCGTCGCCGACGAGCTGGACGCGGCCGCCGAGCGTCGCGGTCAGCGCCTTCCAGCCGGCAAGGTCGTCCTCGGCCATGCCGTCCTCGATCGAGGCGATCGGATAGGAGTCGCACAGATCGGCGAGGAAGCCGGCCATGTCGTCGGGCGAGAGGGTCCGCCCCTCCCCTTCCATGGCGTAGGCGCCATCCTTGAAGAATTCGGTCGCCGCGCAATCGAGCGCGAGCATGACGTCGTCGCCGGCCTTGTAGCCCGCTTTGTCGATCGACCGCATGATGAAATCGAGCGCGTCGCGGGCCGAGGCGAGATTGGGCGCGAAGCCGCCCTCGTCGCCGATCGCGGTCGAGAGGCCCGCCTCGTGCAGCCCCGCCTTCAGCGTGTGGAAAATCTCGGCGCCGCAGCGCAGGCCTTCCGCGAAGCTCGGCGCGCCGACCGGCATGATCATGAATTCCTGGAAGTCGATCGGATTGTCGGCGTGGGCGCCGCCATTGAGGATGTTCATCATCGGAACCGGAAGGGTGGCGGCCGAAACGCCGCCGACATAGCGGTAGAGCGGCAGGCCGCGCGCGTCGGCGGCGGCCCTGGCGACGGCGAGGCTGACGCCGAGGATGGCATTGGCGCCGAGCCGTGCCTTGTTGTCGGTGCCGTCGAGGGCGATCATCGCCAAATCGATCTCGGCCTGGTCCTCGGCGTCCATTTCGAGCACCGCCTGCGCGATCTCTCCATTGACCGCGTCGATCGCCGCCTGCACGCCCTTGCCGAGCCAGCGGCTCTTGTCGCCGTCGCGCCTCTCCACCGCCTCATGGGCGCCGGTCGAGGCGCCCGAGGGCACGGCGGCGCGGCCCAGGCTGCCATCTTCGAGCAGCACCTCGACCTCGACCGTCGGATTGCCGCGGCTGTCGAGGATCTGGCGGCCGTGCACGTGGATGATCGCGGTCATTTTGTTGCGGCCTCGTTATGAGTTATGGAAGGAATGGCTGGCGAATATCGGTCCGTCCGGCCTCATGCAACTTTCGTCGGGCGCGCGCGGAACGAGAGGCGCGGCGCGATTGTTCTGAGCGCACGAAGTTTGTCGTAACGATTGGAGATTCCCATGCCCCCTCGCCAACCCGCATTGCCCGAAGGCACCGATCATGTCGTACGCGGCGCCTCCGGCTCCAGCGGCAAGGAGGGTGGCGGCTTCGTCGCCTCCGGCGCCGAGAATGGCTCCGGAACCGACCGGCTGGTCAACCAGGTCCGCGAGCAGGTTTCGACGATCAAGAGCCAGGCCGGCACCCGGATTCGCGGCATTGCCGACGAGGGCAAGGAGAAGGCGACTGGCCTGCTCGACGATTTCAGCGAAGTGATCGGTGAAGCCGCCCGCGCGGTCGACGGCAAGTTCGGCGAGGATTATGGCAGCTACGCCCATCGCGCCTCGGACGCCGTCTCCAGCCTCGCCGAGAAGGTGCGCGGCAAGAGCGTCGACGACCTGATCGACGACACGCGCGATTTCGTCCGCAAGAGCCCGGCCGTCGCCATCGGCATCGCCGCAATCGCCGGCTTCGCCCTGATCCGGCTCCTCAAGACCGGGCTCGAGGATGTCGGCGCGCGCGACCGCGGCGCGGCCAACGACGGAGCCTGAACTTGGCCGACTCGGAGGGGGATCCCCAGGAGGAATCGATCGGCGCGCTGTTCGGCCGGCTCGCCGAGGACGGCCGCGCTTATGCCAAGGCCGAGCTCAACCTCTACCGGCAGATCGCCCGGCATCGCGCGGCGCGGGCGCGCAATGGGCTGATCGCGCTGATCGCCGGCGCCGTGCTGCTGCTTTCCTCGCTGACCGCATTGATCTTCGGGCTGGTCCTTTGGCTGGCCGGACTGATCGGCGCGCTGCTCGCAGGCCTCGCCGTCGCCGCCCTGCTGATACTGACCGGCTATGCGCTCGTCCGCTTCGGCATTAACGGCCTCAGGGCGCTCGGCGGTGACGACGAGGAGCGCGCGGCGCTGGCGCGCGGCGAAAGCCTGCCATGACCGCGACGAACCTCGAGCAGGCGAAGCGGGACGCGGTCAATGCCCGCGGCCGCCTCGAAACGACGGTCGCCGACCTCCAGCAAAGGCTGCGCCCGGGAAGCCTCGCCGGCGAGGCCTGGGACGGGGTCAAGGGCAAGAGCGCCGACCTCGCCGATGGCGCCCTCAAGGCGGTGAAGAAAAGGCCGGCGGCGGTGTCGCTGGCGCTCGGCGCCTTCGCCTTGTTCCTGGCGCGCGCGCCGATCAAGCGCGCGGTCACCCGGCTCGTGTCGGGCGATGGGGACGGCACCGAAGACGAGGCTGAAGAGTTGAACGCAAAGGCCGCGAAGCGCGCCGATGCCCGTACCAAAGAAGGAGTGAGTTGATGGCAGCCAATGGCGATAGCGACAGGAGCCGGGGCCGCGCCGCGAGCGCGCTCGAGGCGGCGCGCGAGCGCACCGCATCGGCTTATGAAGCGGCGCGCAGCCGGGCGAGCGACGTCACCCGCAAGGCGTCGGATCAGCTGACCCTCTACCCGATCGGCGCGGTGGTCGGCGGCTTCCTGGTCGGAGCCCTGGTCGGCGCGCTGCTGCCGCGCACCGAAACCGAGACCAAGGCGCTCGGCAAGACCGGGCGCAAGCTCACCGGCGCCGCCAGGGACGCCGCCCAGCGCGGTCTCGACGCGGGGCGCGAGCAGCTCGGCGAATTGCGCAGCAAGGCGGCCGAGAAGGTCAGCGAGGCGGTCGCCGACGTGGTCGGCGGCAAGCAGTAAAGACCGGAATGAGCAAGCTGCACCTGGTGTTCGGCGGCCGGGTCAAGGATCCGCGCGGCATGGAGTTCGACCTCGGCACGATCGACATGGTCGGCCTCTACCCCGATTATGCGAGCGCGCTCGAGGCCTGGCGCGGCAAGGCCCAGCGCACCGTCGACGACGCCGAGATGAAATATGTCGTCGTCCACCTCCACCGCCTGCTCGATCCGGCGGCGGAGGGGACGGAAAACTCCGCCTGACGGGGTGTGTTCCGCTCGCGGCCCTCAGGCCTTGCGGTAGCGGAACAGCAGCAACGGATTGGCGAGCAGCAGGCCGACCAGGAAGCCGCCGATATGGGCGGCGACCGCGACCTGGACGCCGTCGCCGCCGAACAGGAAGGCGGAGCCGGCAAGGGCGATGCCGATGCACAATTGCAGCACCACCCAGGCGGCCATCAGCCACAAGGCGTTGAGCCACAAGGCCAAGGTCGGATTGGCGACCTTCACCTTGTTGCGCCCGAACAGCATCGCATAAGCCCCGATGATCGCCGAGATCGCGCCGCTGGCGCCGACCATCGGCGCCGCCGCGAGCGGATTGACCGCATATTGGGCGCCGGCGGCGGCATAGGCGCCGAGCACGTAGAGGCACACCAGAGCAACCGGGCCGAGCACGGATTCGACCGGCCGTCCGCAAAAGGCGAGGATGACCATGTTGAGCAGGAGATGGAGGAAGTCGGCGTGGACCAGCGTCGCGGTCAGCGGCGTCAGGACGAAGGGCGCCAGCATCTCGTCGGCGCCATAGGTGAAGCGGGCGGGAATGAAGCCGCCCCAGATCGTCGCCCATTCCTGGCGTCCGAACAGCCAGGCGAGCAGCCAGGCCGCCGCGGTGACGGCGACCAGGCCGAGCGTCACCCGGGCCTTGTTCCAATTTTCGGGAGGACGCATGGGTCAGCCGCTCCGGCGGTGCAGAGGGACGATCAAACGAACTGGATCTTCTTGATCTCGTAATATTTGTCGCCCGACGGCGCCGAGAATTCGACCTCCTCGCCGACCTGGCGGCCGATCAGCGCGCGGCCGAGCGGCGAGGCGTAGCTGATTCGCCCGATCTTGGCGTCCGCCTCGGTCTCGCCGACGATCTGATATTTGATCTTGTTGTCATTCTCGTCGAGCAGATGGACGGTGGCGCCGAACACGACCTTGTCGCCGCTGAGGGTCTTGGGATCGATCACCATCGCCCGGCTGAGCCGGTCGTCGATATCGGCGATCATCGCCTCGACCTGGCCCTGGCGCTCCTTGGCGGCATGATATTCCGCATTTTCGGAAAGGTCGCCATGGGCGCGCGCTTCCTCGATGGCGTCGATGATCGCCGGCCGCTCCAGCTTCAGCTGGCGTGCGTCGTTCTGCAGCTTCTCATAGCCCTCGGCCAGCATCGGCACCTTGTCGACCGTTGCCATTTCACGCGTGCCTTTCGTCAACTCGTCTCAAAAACGCATTGGAGCGACGCTGCTCGAACGCACCGCCTGATCTCGGCTCGATTGTACGGGATCATGCTCCGGAAGCGGAATAATAGTCCTGGAGCGAGCGCACTTCAAGGCCATGCTCCTTGAGCACCGCGATGGCCCGCGCCACGGCGACGCTCGAGGCGGCCGTGGTGAAGTAGGGAATCTTGCCCATCAGGGCCGCGGCGCGGATCGAGGCCGAGTCCTTGTGGCTCTGCCAGCCCTCGGTGGTGTTGAAGACGATGTGGACGCCGCCGTCCTTGATCCGGTCGACGATATGGGGACGGCCCTGGGCGACCTTGTTGACCCGCGCCACTTCGAGGCCGCGCCCCTGCAGATAATCGGCGGTGCCGCCGGTCGCGATCGCCTCGAAGCCCAGAGCGATGAGGGCGCGCACCGCCGGCTCGACGATCGGCTTGTCGCTGTCCTTGACCGAGACGAACAAGGTGCCCGAAATCGGCAGGTCGAGCCCCGCGCCCTGCTGTGCCTTGAGGAAGGCGGTAGGAAAATCGTTAGCGATTCCCATCACTTCCCCAGTGGACTTCATCTCCGGTGAGAGAACCGGGTCGATGCCCGGGAAGCGCGCGAACGGGAACACCGCCTCCTTGACCGCGACATAAGCGAGGTCGCGGCGGATCGGCGGCAGATCGGCCAGCTTCTCGCCGGCCATGACGCGGGCTGCGATCTTGGCCACCGGCACGCCGATCGCCTTAGCCACGAAGGGCACGGTGCGGCTGGCGCGCGGATTGACCTCGATCAGATAGACGACGTCGTCCTTGACCGCGAACTGGACGTTCATCAGCCCGACCACGCCGAGCGCCTTGGCCAGCACCCGCGCCTGCCGCTCGATCTCGGCGACGATCGCTGGGCTCAGGCTATAGGGCGGCAGCGAGCAGGCGCTGTCGCCCGAATGGACGCCGGCTTCCTCGATATGCTGCATGACGCCGGCGATGACGACGCCGGAATCCCCTGGGGTGCCGTCGCAGATCGCATCGACGTCGACCTCGATCGCGTCGCGCAGATATTGGTCGATGAGCACGGGGCTGTCGCCGGACACCTGCACCGCGGTGTGAATGTAATCGTCGAGCTGGGCCGGCCCGTCGACGATCTCCATCGCCCGCCCGCCGAGCACGTAGGAGGGCCGGGTCAGCACGGGATAACCGATCCTCTCGGCGACCGCGATCGCCTCGTCGCGGCTGCGGGCGATGCCGTTGAGTGGCTGCCTCAGGTCCAGCCGGTCGACCAGATCGGCGAAGCGCTCGCGGTCCTCGGCGAGGTCGATCGCGTCGGGCGAGGTGCCGAGAATGGGGATGCCCTCGTCCGCGAGCGCCTGAGCGAGCTTCAGCGGCGTCTGCCCGCCGAACTGGACGATGACGCCATGGAGCGTCCCGTTCGAGCCCTCGACGTGGAGGATCTCGAGCACGTCCTCGACGGTCAGCGGCTCGAAATAGAGGCGGTCGGAGGTATCGTAATCGGTCGACACCGTCTCGGGATTGCAATTGACCATGATCGTCTCGTAGCCGGCCTCCTTGAGCGCGTAGGCGGCGTGGACGCAGCAATAATCGAACTCGATCCCCTGCCCGATCCGGTTCGGCCCGCCCCCCAGGATGACCACCTTCCTGCGGTCCGACGGCTGGCTCTCGTCCTCCGGGGCGCCGAAGCTCGGCGTCTCGTAGGTCGAGTACATATAGGGCGTCTTCGCCTCGAACTCGGCGGCGCAGGTGTCGATGCGTTTGAAGACGGGGCGGACGCCGAGCTTGTGGCGCAGGCGGCGCACCTCGTCCTCGGTGGTGGCGCCGATCATCGCCTTGACGGCGTCGTGGAGCAGGCCGTGCGAGCGAGTCCGCGTCTTGACGCCGCCGCCGGCGACATTGGCCGATTTGAGGTTGAGCTCGGCCAGCCGCCGGTCGGAGAAGCCCATCGCCTTCAGCCGCCTGAGCCCCACCGCGTCGCCGGGCAGGCCCTCGCGGCAGACCCGCTCCTCCTCCTCGACGATCTCCCTGATCCGCTCCAGGAACCAGGGATCGTATCGGGTGACCGCGTGGACCTCCGCGACGCTCAGCCCCTCGCGCATGGCTTGGGCGGCGACGAGCAGGCGGTCGGGGCCGGGCACGGCGAGCGCGGCCTCGATCTCCTCGCGGGAGGCGCCGTAGAGCGCGCGGACGCCGTCGAGGCCGATGAGCCCGGTCTCGAGGCCGCGCAGCGCTTTTTGCAGGCTCTCGTGGAAGCTGCGGCCGATCGCCATCACCTCGCCGACCGACTTCATCGCGGTCGACAGGATCGCGTCGCTCTCCTTGAACTTCTCGAAGGCGAAGCGCGGGATCTTGGTGACGACATAATCGATCGTCGGCTCGAAGCTGGCAGGCGTCACGCCGGTAATGTCGTTCTGGATCTCGTCGAGCGTGTAGCCGACCGCGAGCTTGGCCGCGACCTTGGCGATCGGGAAGCCGGTCGCCTTCGACGCCAGCGCCGAGGAGCGGCTGACGCGCGGGTTCATCTCGATGACGACGAGGCGGCCGTCCTTCGGATTCACCGCGAACTGAACGTTGGAACCGCCTGTTTCAACGCCGATTTCGCGCAAGACAGCGATGCTGGCATTGCGCATGATCTGATATTCCTTGTCGGTCAGGGTCAGCGCCGGCGCGACCGTGATCGAATCGCCGGTGTGGATCCCCATCGGGTCGACATTCTCGATCGAGCAGATGATGATCGCATTGTCCGCGCGGTCGCGGACCACCTCCATTTCATACTCCTTCCAGCCGAGCACCGATTCCTCGATCAGCACCTCGGTGGTCGGCGAGGCTTCGAGGCCGCCGCGGACGATGTGGACGAACTCGTCGCGATTGTAAGCGATGCCGCCGCCGGTCCCGCCCAAGGTGAAGCTCGGCCGGATGATTGCCGGCAGACCGATCTCGTCCAATGCCGCCATGGCGTCATCGATCGAATGGGCGATCGCCGAGCGCGGGCTCTCGAGGCCGATCCGGTCCATCGCCTGGCGGAATTTCAGCCGGTCCTCGGCCATCTCGATCGCCTCGGCGTCGGCGCCGATCATCCGCACGCCATATTTCGCGAGCGTGCCGTCCTTGAAGAGCGCCAACGCGGTGTTGAGCGCGGTCTGCCCGCCCATCGTCGGCAGCACCGCGTCCGGACGCTCCTTCGCGATGATCGCGGCGACATATTCGGGCGTGATCGGCTCGACATAAGTGGCGTCGGCGAGGTCCGGATCGGTCATGATCGTCGCCGGATTGGAGTTGACCAGGACGATCCGATAGCCCTCCTCCCTGAGCGCCTTGGCCGCCTGCGTCCCCGAATAATCGAACTCCGCCGCCTGGCCGATGACGATCGGCCCGGCGCCGATGATGAGGATCGAGGAGATGTCGGTGCGTTTGGGCATCAGATAAAAAGCGCTATGATCGAGACAAAGAGGGACGCGATTCCGGCAACCGAATTTCCCCGATTAATGATCTCCCAGATCAGATCGACAGGCGGATCGGGAGATCCTGCGAGTCCCTTTGCTGCGAGAATGTAGGCACGAACTTGGGCCTTTTGACTATTGCCGAGTGGCATGGAATCGAGCGTGCCCTCAGCGTTTTCGAGCGAATCGAGGAGCTGGTTCCGCTTTTCCTCCGTCAAGACGAAGGTTGTAGGCAACCCGGTCCATTTGGAGCTGTCGATATCTCCCGACGCACGCTCCGGTGATTCGTTCTCCTCGCCCGGAATTCTAACGAGGACAATCCCCGCATCCAGCAAACGCTCGGCTTCCTTAACCCCATTCGCTGTCAGTTGGACGTACTGCTCGAGTTCACCGCCATGGTGCATGCGGCCTTTGGCGAAGCCGGACTCGGTAAAACTCGTGAGAGCGCGTCTGATCCAGTTTGGCCGCGGGTCGAGAGGGTGTTTTTCAAGTACTTCGTTAACCCGAACAATGTCCTTGGAGAGCTCCTCAGAAACTACATAGCTAGCGACGAGAAACATTGTCTCGAACTTGGTGTAGGTGCTCAATTTGAAAGTCCTTCAACGAACTTCCCGAACAGGTACGTGCTGTCCTGCGGCCCGGGGCTCGCCTCCGGATGATATTGCACGCTGAACGCCGGCCGGTCGGTCAGCTCCAGCCCGCACAGGCTACCGTCGAACAGCGAGATATGGGTCGGCCGCGCATTGGCCGGCAGGCTTTCCGCCTCGACCGCGAAGCCGTGGTTCATGCTGGTGATCTCGACGCGGCCGTCGGCGAGGCGCTTGACCGGGTGGTTGGCGCCGCGGTGGCCCTGGTGCATCTTCACGGTGCGGCCGCCGACAGCGAGACCGAGCAATTGGTGGCCGAGGCAGATGCCGAAGAGCGGCTTGCCGGTTTCGAGCATGCTCTGGATCACGGGCACGGCATATTCTCCCGTCGCGGCCGGATCGCCGGGGCCGTTGGAGAGGAAGAAGCCGTCGGGCTTGTGCGCCATCACCTCCTCGAAGGTGGCGGTGGCGGGCAGCACGGTGACTCGGGCGCCGGCGTCGGCGAGGTTGCGGAAGATGTTGCGCTTGGAGCCGTAGTCGATGGCGACGACATGGGGACGGGTGTCCTGCTCCTCATCCGTGCCAGCGCCCTTCGACTTCGCGCTCCGCGCTCCGCTCAGGACGAACGGGCTTTGTTCACCCGCTCCGGATGAAAGCCGATGGCCATCCCCAATCTCGTTCGTCCCGAGCGAAGTCGAGGGGCGCTCCTCATACCCACGCCCGAGACGCCAAAGGCCCCCACTCCACCGGTACATCTGCCGGCAGGAAACCTCCTTCGCCAGATCCATCCCCTCGAGCCCGGGCCACGCCCGCGCCTTGGCGAGCAAAGCCGCGACGTCGAACCGTCCGTCCTCGCGATAGGCGACGACGCCGTTCGGCGCGCCCTCGGTGCGGATCTTCCGGGTCAGCGCCCGCGTATCCACGCCCGAAAGCCCGATCCGCCCGTTCGCGCGCATCCACTCGGCGAAGCCCGAAGCGGCGCGGAAGTTGCTCGGCGCGGTCACGTCCTGGCGGACCACGCAGCCGAGCGCGAAGGGATTGTCGGCTTCGAGGTCTTCATAATTGGCGCCGACATTGCCGATATGGGGGAAGGTGAAGGTGACGATCTGGGCCGCGTAGCTGGGATCGGTCATGATCTCCTGATAGCCGGTCATCGCGGTGTTGAAGCAGATCTCGCCGACCGCCTCCCCTTCCGCGCCGAAGCCCCTGCCCCAGATCACGCTCCCGTCCGCCAGCACCAATGCGCCCGTGGCGCCTTCGGGCGCGGGCTTGGGGCTGGCGTCGGCCATCGTGGCGGGCACTCCGTTCCAGGGCTTGGCGATGTCGCTAAGGCTCGTCCGCTAGAGAGGCCGTCCGGCACCGTCAATCTATTAAAAGCCCAAGCGCCCGGCTATGCTGATGGTTTCCCGAAAAGGCCTTCGAAAGAGCTCCATGATTCGCGACGACATCAAATCCGCGCTGGTCGGCGCCATGAAGGCCGGCGACACCGCGCGCCGCGACGCGATCCGCCTGATCCAGGCGGCGCTCAAGAATCGCGACATCGAGCTGCGCGGATCGGAGAAGCCGCCCGAGGACGATGTGCTGGTCACCGAGGTGCTGCAGAAGATGGTCAAGCAGCGCCGCGAATCGATCGACATGTACGAGAAAGGCGGCCGCGAGGAGCTTGCCGAAGCCGAGGCGGCCGAGGTCGCGGTGATCGAAACCTTCCTCCCGCGCCAGCTGGACGAGGCCGAGCTGGCCGCCGCTCTCGACGCGATCGTCGCCGAAACCGGCGCGGCGAGCGTCAAGGACATGGGCCGGGTGATGGCGCTGCTCAGGGAACGCCACGCCGGCGAGGTCGATATGGGCAAGGCCAGCGCGGCGGTGAAGGCGCGGCTTTCGGCATGAGGAAGGCCAAAGACTTCGTTCGTCCCGAGCGAAGTCGAGGGGCGCTGGCAGGGCGCTGATGCAGTTCTGGGTCTATATCCTCCGCTGCCGGGACGGCTCTTATTATACCGGCCATACGGACGATTTGGAAAAGCGAATGGCGGAGCACGAGCAGGGCCTGGCAGCGGACTGGACGCGTAGGCGCCGACCGGTGGAGCTCGTTTGGTGCGAGGATGCTCCCACGCGCTATGAAGCTTTGGCCTTTGAGCGGCGGGTGAAGAACTTGTCGCGGGCAAAGAAGGAAGCGCTGATCGCGGGCGACTGGAAGAAATTGGGTCACTTTGCGCGGCCGCCTCACGAGCGCCCCTCGACTTCGCTCGGGACGAACGAGGTTGGGGGTCTCGCGACAAGTGGACAGAATAGCCCTGCCCAGGACTCGTTCGTCCCGAGCGCAGTCGAGGGGCGCCCCGCTCCCGCCGGAGACCCGCGATGAGCCTTTCTCCCCAATTCCTCGACGAGCTTCGCGCGCGCACCACGCTCTCCACGCTCATCGCCCGGACCACCAAGCTCCAGCGCGCCGGGCGGGAGTTCAAGGCGTGCTGCCCGTTTCACAAGGAGAAGACGCCTAGCTTCTACGTCAACGACGAGAAGGGCTTCTATCATTGCTTCGGCTGCCAGGCCCATGGCGACGCGATACGCTGGCTGACCGATCAGCAGGGCCTGGCCTTCATGGATGCGGTCAAGGATCTGGCCGACGCGGCGGGGATGCAGGTCCCGGCGGCCGATCCGCGCGCGCAGGAGCGGGCCGAGCGCGCGGTGGGCCTCTACGCGGTGATGGAGGCGGCGTCCGCCTGGTTCGTCGAGCAGCTGGACGGCATCGAGGGCGGCGCCGCGCGGGACTATCTCAAGGAGCGCGGCATCAGCGAGGCGACTCGGCGCAAGTTCGGCTTCGGCCTCGCCCCCGATTCGCGCGGCAGGCTCAAGGCGGCGCTGAAGCAGTTCGGCAACGACAGCCTGGTCGAAACCGGCCTCCTGATCGCGCCTGAGGACGAGGGCCGCGAACCCTATGACCGCTTCCGCGGCCGGCTGATGTTCCCGATACGCGACGCGCGCGGACGCTGCATCGCGTTCAGCGGGCGCATATTGGGCGAAGGCGAGCCCAAATATCTCAACTCCCCCGACACGCCCCTGTTCGACAAGGGACGTACCCTGTTCAATCTCGACAAAGCCGGCCCGGCGAGCCGGGCGACGCGGCGCGTGATCGTCGTCGAGGGTCAGATGGACGTGGTCGCGCTCGACGGGGCCGGCTTCGCCGAGACGGTGGCGCCGCTCGGCACGGCGCTGACCGAGGGCCAGCTCGGCCTGCTCTGGAAGCTTTCGCCCGCCCCCTTGCTCTGTTTCGACGGCGACGCGGCGGGGCAGAAGGCGGCGGTGCGGGCGGCATTGCGGGCGCTGCCGCATGTCGGGCCGGGGCGCTCGCTCGGCTTCGTCACCTTGCCGCCCGGGCAGGATCCCGACGATCTCGTCCGCGCCGGCGGCCGGGCGGCGCTGGAGGCCCTGTTCGAAACGCCCGAGAGCCTGGTCGAGAAATTGTGGCGGCACGAGCTCTGCGCCGAGCCGCTTGACACGCCCGAGCAGAAGGCCGGCCTCAGGCGGCGCCTCGCCGACCATGCCGCTTCGATCCAGGATGGCGACGTCCGCGAGCAATATCGCTTCGAGCTGCTCAAAAGGTTCAACGAATTGACCCTGCCGCAGCGGCAATGGACGCCGCGCCCGCCGTTCCGGCCCGGCGGCCGCTTCACGCCACCGCCACGCCCGGCCTCGTCCGAGGCGCGGGCGATGGGGCGCACCGGCCTCAGCCAGCAATTGGGCCGCGCCGTGCTGCTCGGCCTGGCCCGCTATCCGGCGCTGATCGGCGAGCATGCCGAGGCGATCGCAGGCCTGCCGCTGGTGGAGGGCGACGCCGCTCGCCTCCGCGATCTGATGCTCGAATCGGCGATGGTAAACGCCGCGCTTGATCCCGAGGCGCTCAATACCATATTGGCCGACAGTGGCGGGGTGTCTCTCATCGGGAGTCTCGGCCGGAAACGTGGACTTGGATTTTCCTTCACGCGACGTGACGCCGATCCGGAACGCGCCTGCCGCGATCTGGTGCTTGCGATAGAGACGCTGGCGGCGCGACCGGGATTGGACGCGGCGCTGGAGGCGGCGACGATGCGTTTGAAGGATGTGGGGGACGAAGCGGCGTTCCAGGAGCAGCAGCGGCTCCGGGCGGCGCGGGACGAGGCTGACCGGCAGCTTGCGACATTGTTCGAAGCGGGCGGGGACTAAAGCCCTCGAACGGGATAAGGTAGGTTAATGGCGAAGACCAATACGGCGGAAACCGAAGAGAAAAACGAGACCGGCGACGCGCCGCTCATCGACCTCAACGAAGCCTCCCTGAAAAAGCTGATCAGCCGCGCCAAGAAGCGCGGCTACATCACCTATGACGAATTGAACGACGCGCTGCCGCAGGACCAGATGTCCTCGGAGCAGATCGAGGACGTGATGTCGGCCCTTTCCGAAATGGGGGTCAACATCGTCGAGAATGAGGAAGCGGACGAGGACGAGCAGCCGGAGGCGGATACGGGCGGGCTCGACGAGCCCGACGGCGCCGGCGAGACCTATGTCCTCGAGAAGAAGAAGGAGACGGTCGACCGCACCGACGATCCGGTGCGCATGTATCTGCGCGAGATGGGCGCCGTGGAGCTTCTGTCGCGTGAAGGCGAGATCGCCATCGCCAAGCGCATCGAGGCCGGCCGCGACACGATGATCTGGGGCCTGTGCGAAAGCCCGATCACCTTCAACGCGATCATCGAATGGTCGAACGCGCTCAACAACGGCCACATGCAATTGCGCGAGATCCTCGATCTCGAGGCGATGCTGTCCAAGGGCCCCACGCCTGAGCAGGTCGAGGGCGCCGAGGCCGACGAGAATGCCGACATCTCCGAATCGACCGCCGGCCCCTCTTTCAAGGAGGAAGAGGAGCCCGAGGAGGTCGTCGCCGAGGAGGAGGACGAGGAAGAGTCCATGGTCGAGCGGCGCACGCCGCGCCCGGTCGAGGAGGAGGATGAGGACAACACGCTCAGCCTCGCCCAGATGGAAGAGACCCTGAAGCCCGCGGCGCTCGAGAAATTCTCCGCGATCACCGATCTCTACAAGAAGTTCGCCAAGCTCCAGAACATTCGCATGGGCTCGATGTCGGGCGGTCAGGAGTTCGCGGCCAACGACGAGAAGAAATATCAGAAGCTGCGCGAGCAGCTGACCGCCGAGGTCGAGAGCGTCCAGTTCCACGGCGCCAAGATCGAATATCTCGTCGACCAGCTCTACAGCTACAACCGCCGCCTGACGACATTGGGCGGCCAGATGCTGCGCCTCGCCGAGCGCCACAAGGTGCCGCGCCGCGCCTTCCTCGAAGCCTATATGGGCCACGAGCTCGACGAGGGCTGGGCCGAGCGCGTCTGCGGCGTCGACAAGAAATGGACCGCCTTCTGCGAGAACGAATCGGGCGCGATCGAGCGCATCCGCACCGAGATCGCCGAGATCAGCCAGGCGACCGGCATGAGCCTGAACGAGTTCCGCCGGATCGTGAACCAGGTCCAGAAAGGCGAGCGCGAGGCCCGCATCGCCAAGAAGGAGATGGTCGAGGCGAACCTGCGCCTGGTCATCTCCATCGCCAAGAAATATACGAACCGCGGCCTGCAATTCCTTGATCTCATTCAGGAAGGCAATATCGGCCTGATGAAGGCGGTCGACAAATTCGAATATCGCCGCGGCTATAAATTCTCGACCTACGCGACCTGGTGGATCCGCCAGGCGATCACCCGGAGCATCGCCGACCAGGCGCGCACCATCCGCATCCCGGTCCACATGATCGAGACGATCAACAAGCTCGTCCGCACCAGCCGCCAGATCCTCCACGAAATCGGCCGCGAGCCGACCCCGGAGGAGCTCGCCGAGCGCCTCTCCATGCCGCTCGAAAAAGTCCGCAAGGTGATGAAGATCGCCAAGGAGCCAATCTCCTTGGAAACGCCGATCGGCGACGAGGAGGATTCGCACCTCGGCGATTTCATCGAGGACAAGAATGCGGTGATCCCCGTGGACGCCGCGATCCAGTCCAACCTCAAGGAAACGGTCACCCGGGTGCTGGCGAGCCTGACCCCGCGCGAGGAGCGCGTGCTCCGCATGCGCTTCGGCATCGGCATGAACACCGATCACACGCTCGAGGAGGTCGGCCAGCAATTCTCGGTGACGCGCGAGCGCATCCGGCAGATCGAGGCCAAGGCGCTGCGCAAGCTGAAGCATCCGTCACGGTCGCGGAAGATGCGGAGCTTTTTGGATCAGTAGCTTACGCCGGAGATGCCGTGCGAGGCGTCGGTATCGGCAACTCTCAGGATGAGGCGAACAAGGAGTACGCCACCACCGATCCGAGCGAGGGTGAATGATGGCTCGTATCCCAATGAAAGGCGATCCACCGTCGCTGCAGCAAATTGTCGAAAAATACGGCGGCCCTGCCGATTACATGGCAGCGGGCTATTTCGACGCGCTCGCGCGTGCTGATGAGCACGAATCGACGGGAGAGGTAGACGAGGCACTCGCCTATCGTCAGATTGCGGAGCGGTCCCGGAAGGACTTAGCAAAGTACGGATACGTACCTGGAATGCTCGATGGGATTGCGAAAGCGGTGCGGCCGAAGTGACCGAAACGTCCCATCAGTCAGGAGCAAAAGGGGACAGTCACTGTGACTGTCCCCTTTTTTGCGGTAAGTGTTGGTCAACGCCCCGTCCGGCACGCCTAAGGGGATTGGATGCCAGGTTGGTGTCAGGCACGTAACTGACACCACCGGGAACCGGCAATTTTGGTTCACGAAGCCGCAAAGGACGCGAAGGAAGCGTGGAAGGCGCTGCGCGGACAGGTACGTCCCTGCCCCCCGACGCTTAGGAATCTTTAAAAGCGGGCCGTGCTACGCCCCGGGCTTTGGGGAGGCATGCATGCGCTTCTGGAATGCCGTGAAGGCGGCGATGAGCGGCGTCGAGGACGATGGCAGCTACGAATCCCCGGGCGGGCCGGAAGACTGCGCGCGCCTTCGGCGCGAGGCGTTCACGGTCGGCGCCGACAGCCTGGGATTGCCTCCGGACTGGGGCGGCAAGCCCTATGGCGTGATCATGGAGACGGGAGCGGAACGCGGCATCCTCACCCTCGCCGCGTTCGTCACCGGCGACGGCAGCCTCTACGTCAGCACGGGCGGAGGCGTGATCGGACGGGCATCGCACGTTCATGTCGTCGCCCAGGCGAAAGCGCTGGTGGCGCGGGCAGCGGACCATGTCGACGCGTTCGAGGACGCCGCCGGCTTCCCCTCCCCGCCGGTGGGGCAAACCCGCTTCTATTTGTTGACCTCCGACGGCATCGTCACGGCCACGGAACAGACTCAAATGCTGGCCGCCGGCCAAAGCCCGCTGTCGCCATTGTTCGGCACGGGCCAGGAGCTGCTTTCGGAGTTCTTTCAGCTGACGGCCTAGCCTTCGGGCGACCTGGCGCTTCAGGCTCCGCGCCAGTAAGCTACGGGGTCGATCCCGAGACATCACCCCAACCGCCCTTCGCTAGAGCCTCCTGGTCCGTGGATCCGCACTCTCCTTCCCGAGCATCAGCTCGGTGAGCGCCCAGACCATGGCGTCGGCGCGGTCGGGCGAGGCGCCGGGACCCTCGCAGTCCCCGCCCGGGGCCATGCCGAGCAGCTCGCTTCGAGCGGGGGAAATGCCCGTGCAGCACCACCTTGCCCGCCTCGAACCTGCCAGAACCCCATTTGCCATTGCCGAGCCTCCGCGGGGCTGCCAGATTGTGCCGATGGAGGGTGGGATGTCGTCGAAGGAAGCTAAGCATTCGGGCTGGCTGCGGAAGCTGACCCGCGGAGTCGCCCCGTTTGCGCTCATGATGACCGCGGGCGGCGCCGTCCCTTGCCCGGCGCAGGACGCCCCCGCTGCCGCCGCCCCGGCGGAGGTCGACCCGGACCGCCTCGCGCTCGCCAGTCAGGTCATCGACCTGTCCTTTCCCCCGGAGGGGCGGCAGGCGATGCTGATGAGGGCGGCCGACACGATGACGAACCAGATTCGTACCGCCGTGGCCGAAGCGACCGGCGGCAATAGCGATGCGGGCGCGGAGCGGATTCTCCAGCGATTTCTCGGCCGGATGCGCGCTCTGACGGACCGCGCGATCGCCGAACATTCCCCCGCGCTCTTCGCCGCAATGGCCCGCGCTTATGCCCGGACCTTCACCCGCGACGAGCTGGTGCAGATCAGAGCCTTCGTTTCGACGCCGGCAGGGCGGAAATATCTCGAGAAATCCATGGATATGATCGCCGATCCGGACGTCGCGCGAGCCAACACCGCCTATATGTCGAGCGTGTTCTCAGCGATTCAGCCGATGCAGGTCGAACTGCGCCGGGAGCTGCAGGAATATCTGCGCAGCCGGCCCCGCCAGCCTGTTGGGGCCCCCACGAGCTGAGGCCCGTCACGGGACTGAATCCCGTGACATCGGACGGGTTCGCTCCCCCGGGATCCAGTCCGGGGTCGCGCCCCGCCGGCCGGGCGTTTGGCGTCCCTCGCTACGGCGCTCGCGCGCTCCTGTGGAACAGAGCGGCGGAGATGAGCCAGAGCACCGCGAAGCCGGCGCTCAGCACGAGGACGCCGAGCGGGCCCTTGGGATCGTCGCGCAACGTGGAGGGGGCGGTGGCGATGGCGACGGCGACCAGCGCCTGGACGGCCGCCACCGCCAGCATCGCGCGCGCCATGCCGTCGGCCCGCCAGCGCGCGGTGAAGGCGCACGCGCCGGCGGTCGCGACCACGAGGAAGAAGGCCATGTTGACCGGATTGTCCTCGCTGCCGACGATGCCCACCGCCAGGTTCATCCAGACCTGAAGCGCGGCGGCGAAGAGCGCGACGGCGGCGCCAAGGCGATAGGCGGTGTTTCCGGGGCGGGTCGCCATGGTGAGGGCTCCAGTTGGCATTGAGGCCTTATCCTAAAGGAATGCGCGGGCGAGCGCATGAGCGCGTTGTGAGGCTTTGATGCAGAAGCGGAGGAGAACGCCCGCTGCTTGAGAAGATGCGCGGGTCGTCAGGTGGAAATCTGCCTCACACGAAGACGCAAAGGCGCGAAGAGGCCACGCCCCTCCCCTCGTCATGCCGGACTTGACCCGGCATCCACCTTCTCCTCCTCAATGCCAAAAGGAGATGGACCCCGGATCAAGTCCGGGGTGACGGATTGGGAGTCGCGTCCTACAGCCTCCGGATCCGCGGCACCCTCACCTCCCTCCCCAGCATCAGCTCGGTCAGCGCCCAGACCATCGCATCCGCGCGATCCGGGCTCACCCCCGGGCCTTCATAATCCCCGCCCGCGACCATGCCGAGCAGCTCCGCCTCCAGCTTGGGGAACTCCCCGCGCCACCTTCCCGGCCTCGAAGAGCATCGCGTCGGGCTCGGCGCGTTCGGATTTGCCGCAGGTAGCAGTGACGAGCTTGACGTTGAGGTCGGGCTCGGCGGTGTGGAGGACGGCGCGGACCATGGCGCCGCCCTGGTTCTTCTCCGCCACCACTTTTGACGGGGACACTTTTATACAAGTGTCCCCAGAGCCGCGCCGCCTCCGCCACGGCGCGGGACCAGCCTTCGGGGAGCGGGCGGTGACGCTGTGGTCGGCGAGGACGTGGGCGCGGCCCTCCTCGTCCTTCGCACAGGCGATTATGCCGCAGGTGCCGTCGCCGGCGGGCGGATCGGCGCCGACGATGATGCGGGTGAACTGGGGGTCGCTTTCAGCGCCGCCGTTGCGTGAATGGGGACAGTCACTTTTCGCGCCGCCGTGCGTCCCGTCCTCACTCCGCGCGGGAAAGTGACTGTCCCCTGCGTGAGACTGTCCCCTCGGCATTTCTCCAGCAGCTCCACCGTCCACAAGCCCCCCGCCGCGGAACCTGAGCGTGCCGAGGCTCGGCCGCCATTCCCGGAGCCACGGCCCGGCCACCTCGAGCAGGCCGCTGCGCCCCCTCGACCATCACGCGGCGCGCCTCGGCGAAGGTCGCGCCGACGAGGGCGATGCGGGGACATGTACTTGTACGTGTCCCCATTAGGGAGGCCGGATGGGGACAGCCAGATAGGCTGTCCCAGTCGGTCCAGCGCTTGCCGCCGCCGCGGATGATTTGCGGGCCGTCCTTGCCGCCAGCGCGCACGTTCGTTCCCGTCGGCCCGCTGCCGACTCGCTTCTTCGCCGTCCCGATTTGCCTCCGCGTTCCTTATATGTTCCCATATTTCGGTTCGGCCTCTCTTGCTTGACAGCCGGCGACCGCGCCCGCTTTGTCGCGCGGTGGGAATGTTCGGATGGCTCGGGGGATTGTGGCGCTTCATGGTCGGCTTCGGCGCCGCGGCGCCCTGGCTGTTCCTCGGCTTCCTGCTCTTCGTCATCGGCCTCGTCCTGGTGCTGCTCGGCTTCGATTTGGGCGACGTCGACCGCTGGGTCGACGCGCAGGGGGGCTGGCTCGAGGCCTTGGGGTCGGCCTTGGTGCGGCTGGTGTCCGGGCTCGTCATCCTGCTCTGCCTGCTCACCATCGGCCTCGCGGTCTTCGGCCGCCGCACATCCGAGCGGCCGGGCCCGGGCTGCGCGATGCTGGCGGTCGTGGTCGCCTATTTCGCCTGGTTCGGCCTGATCGGCGGCTGAACGGCCGGGCCTTTCCCGCCCCCGTCGTAAACCTCCTCTTTACGCCGCCGGTGTAAGCCGGGGCTCAAGGCAGGCCGCATGGCGCGCGCCGGAGGGTCTTCGATGGCTTCACTCTCGGTCGAATCGGTTGGCGGCGTCCGGACGGGCGCCTTGCTCGCGGCGTGCGTCGCCGATCATGGCAGCGCCACCCATCCTTATTATTCGAGCCCGGCGCTGCGCAACGGCGCCAACCTCGCCGACGCCGTCCATTTCCTGTGCGCGCTGCACGGCCGCCATCCCGGCATCGTCGATCTCGCCGCCACCCGCATCGTCGATCCCGCCGGCCGCGCCTGGCTGGCGTCGGCAGCCGAGGCGGCGGCGGCCGAGCGCGCCTTGCTGACCCGGCTCGCGGTCGCCGCCGGGCCGATCCCCTCGACGCCCGGCGGCGGCGGCAGCGAGGCCGCGATCCAGGCCCAGCGCGCCGCGCTCGCCACATTGGCGCTGTCAGACCGCAAGGGCTGCGCTCTGGGCGCCGCTCTGGCCTTCGCCGCCGACTGGATAGCCCTGCGCAGCGTCATCGAAGCCGCGGCCAAGCGCCTCGGCGTCGAGCCGGCGCCGAGCAGCCTCGGCGGGGAGGCGCGCCTGCGCGCCGTCGCCGACGAGGCGGTCACGGTCGAGCGCGCCCTCCTGTTCGGCGCCCAGCAGCTCGCGCTCCAGCACCGCGCGCTCTGGGACCTGCTCGAAGCCCGCCAGCAGGCGCGCCGGGATTATTGAGCGAAGCCGCGCCGGCATGGTGCCTTCGCGCCAAGCCCGGAATCGGCGCCCGCCGGCCGACGGGGCGTCCTGAGCCCGCCGAAGCGCCGAACCCGCCCTTGCCACGGTGCCTGACACGGCATCCGCGCGCCAGCCTGAGCGCCTCGGCTCAGGCCGCCATCAGCTGCCCGATGCGCTCCATCTCGCGTGAGAACTCGAAGCACAATTGCGCCGCCTCTTCCTCGGGAAGCCAGCGCGACATTTGCGGGAAGACTACCTTGTTGTAGCGATAGGTGCGCTCGTCCCACAGCGCTTCGGCGGTCACCCGGCGCGCTCCGTCGAGGATCGAGTGCAGATCCTCTCGGATCTCGTCGAGATTGGGCTCATAGGCTCCGCTCGCCGGCTTGTCGCCGAGGTCGAAGCCGAGCTGGGTTTCATTCTCGTCGGGATTGTCGCTCATGTGGCTTCGTCGTCAGAGGGGAATATTGCCGTTCACCCTATTCCTACCCGCCGGGCGCGCAACCGCCCGGGCTTCGATTTCTGTGGGCAAGTTGTGGAGCGATGGCTTTTTTCGATTCGACGGGGCAGGAGGGCGCCATGACGCCCGACCGTTTCAAGCCGCTCCTCGACCGCGATTTCCTCAAAGCCGAGCTGCACTACGAATATCAGGATTATTGCGCGGGCGGCGAGGACGAGGCGCTGCGCGGTCGGCTCGCGAACTGGAGCAGGCGCGAGCTCAGGCGCGAGACTCAGGCGGAAGGCTCGTTCGTCCAGCGCTTCTTCGTCGAAACCTGGGGATATCGTGACGATGGCACCGGCGCGGAGCGTTATCAGCTTCATCCGAAATTCCCCATCGCCGGCGCCGGGGCGGGCGGCAATACGGGTGAGGCCGATCTTGCCATCGGCCAGTTCGGTGCGGGGCTCGCTAAGACGCCGCAGGTTATTTGCGAATTCAAGGACGTCAAAAGCGACCTGGACAAGCCGCAGAACCGCAAGGGCAATACCCGCTCGCCCGTCTATCAGGCGCGCGATTATCTGTGGAACGCGCGGCGCGGCATGGTGGGCAACGAACCGGTCCAGCCCCGCTTCGCCATCGTTACCGACATGGACGAATTCCGGCTTTATTGGTGGGAGGGTTTCCCCGATCGCTACCTGCGTTTCGCCCTCGCCAAGGCGGATCTTTTCAATACGTTCACGTTGCTCGACGAGGGCGAAGAGGCTCAGTTCGATCGCTTCGTCTTCTGGCGGCTGTTTCGTCCAGACATGTTGCTCAGCGAGGCCGGCCGCACTCAACTCGAACGGCTGATCCACAAGCAGGGCAAGGCGGCGCGCAAGCTGGAGGGCGTCTTCTACGAGGATTATCGCCACTATCGCGAGGCCCTGATCACGGAAATCATGCTGCAGCGGCCGGAAGGAGTCACCCGCGGCGGCGCTGTGCGTCTCGCCCAGAAACTGCTCGACCGGCTGATTTTCGTCATGTTCGCAGAGGATATGGGCGGCCGCGTCGGCTTTCCTCCCGGGGCGCTGCAGGAAGAGCTGGAGCGGCAGAGCGCCGACCAGTTCCTCGAGCCCGAAGGCGACGAGGTCTGGCGGCGGCTCTCGCAGATTTTCCGCACCATGAACAGTGGCGGACGTCTCGGCGCGGCCACCATTCACGAGTTCAACGGAGGCCTGTTCGCCGACGATGCGGCAATCGACGCCCTTCGACTTCCCAACCGGCTCTTCGTTCGCTTCGGCCAGGCGCGCAATCCGGCGGCAGCCGCCGAGCACCGCCAGACTCTCTATTATCTCGCCTCAACCTACAATTTCGCGCGCGAAGGCAATTCCCGAAACAGTATCGGGCTCTACACGCTGGGCCACATTTTCGAACAATCGATCGTCGAGCTCGAAAAGCTGGAGGCAGACGCCGAGGAGCGTCCGTCGCTAACCGACATCACCAAGCGCAAGCGCGACGGCGTCTATTACACGCCCGAATGGGTGGTGCAGCGGATCATCGAGGAGGTGATCGACCCGCTCTTCGCAAGCTGGAGAGTTGAAGCCGGCTGGGAGGAAGGCGCCGATCCATCGCGCGAGGCGGCGGTGGCCTATTGGGATCGGCTCCGCCGCATTCGGATCATCGATCCCGCCTGCGGCTCGGGCGCGTTCCTGATCGTCGCGCTTCGCCATCTGGAAAAGGAGTTCGCCGGCGCCGGCGAAGCGGCGAAACGGGCTGGCGCCCTCACCGAAGCTCCCGACGCGGCGAAGATCACCGACATGATCCTCGCCAACAATCTGTTCGGCGTGGATATCAATCCAGCCTCTGTCGAGATCACCAAGCTCTCGCTCTGGCTGCATACGGCGATGCCCAACAAGCCCCTGTCGGGCCTCGACGAGGCCATCCGTTGCGGCAACAGCCTGGTCGACAAGCGATTCTACAACAAACGCCGCCTCGATGATCCCGAGGAGCGGGACCGCATCAACACCTTCGAATGGGAAGGCGCTTTCTCACCCGGCAGCTTCGATGCCGTCATTGGCAATCCACCCTATGTCAAGCTCCAGAATTTTCGCCAGGTCCACGCCGACATGGCCGACTGGCTGGTGAGCGGGTCGAGCGGAGAGGCACCCTATCAGGCAACCCGCACTGGCAATTTCGACCTCTATCTGCCGTTCATCGAGAAGGGCCTTACCTTGCTCAACGAAGGCGGGCGCATGGGTTATATCGCGCCCAATCTCTGGCCGACGCTTGAATATGGCGAGGGATTGCGAGGTTTCGTTCATGCCGGGAGCCATTTGGAAAAGTGGCTCGATTTTCGTTCGTTTCAGGTGTTCGAGGAAGCGACCGTTTATACGGCGATCCAGATTTATTCGAAGGCGCCGGTCGCAGCGATCCATCTCGGCTTCGCTCCGGACGGCGATATCAGTCGAATAACCTGGGGCGATGAGCGCCAATTACTGCCTTACGGCGAGATCGTTTCGCCGCTGAAGCCCTGGTTGATCGCTCCGACCCCGGTTCGCTCGATGATCGATCGGCTCGGACGAGAGGCGCTGCGCCTCGATCATCCCGAGAATACGAAGGCAATTTTTCAGGGCCTCATCACCAGCGCGGACCACATCTACCACCTGAAAAAGGTGGGTAAGGACCGCTACGCATATACTCCGCGTCAAGGCGGTAAGAAGCTCGCTCCGGTCGTCGTCGCGATTGAGGACGCGATCATGAAGCCGCTCGTCTCGGGCGCCGACGTAAAGCGCTTCATCGAGCCGCGCACCCAGACCTATTTACTCTTTCCGTATCACGTAGATGCAAAAGAGGCTCGCCTCTTCACGCCGGAAGAGATGCAAAGACAATTTCCCAAGGCGTGGAAATATCTGCGTGGATTCGAAGGCGAGCTGCGCAAGCGGGACAGCAACAAGAACGACAGCGATTCGAAATGGTTCGGGTACATCTATCCGAAGAACCTCGACAAACAGGAGTTGCCGAAACTGTTAGTCGCACAGCTCGTCCCGAGTCTACGCCTGTCGTTCGATGAAACAGGACAATTCTACGTCAACAATGTGCGGGTGAATGGCATCCTCCCACGCGGCGACAATGGATGGTATTTGATGTCCATCCTCAACTGCCCGACGACCAACTATATTTTCAAGTGGCTGGGAAAACCCAAAGACAACGACTATTTCGAGGCCAACAAGCAATTCATAGCGCCGCTTCCCATTCCCAAGGCGGACCGTAGGGATCGCGCGGCCTTCTCCGCGCTGGCCAAAGGAATGCAGGAGCGCCGCACGCGGCGCGTCACCTGGCGCAAGGATGTCGACGAACGGCTGGAGGCCATCACTCGCACCAATCTCCCGCTGGAGCGCATTCTGATCGGCGTCCGCCCCGTTGCCGAGATCGAAGAGGCTGCACCGAAGAGCGTACCCACTTCGGAGCGCAAGGCTTGGGTCGATGCGCAGCGCGCGGCGGACGAGGAGGCGGCGCTGGCCCGAATCGACGGCCTGATTCATCCGGCGGCTGAAGCGACGGCGCAGGTGGAGCGCGGCAAGCTCTCCTTCCTGATCGACGAGCAGGAAGTCGCGCGCTTGTACGTCGGCGAGGAGGAAGCCGATTTGCTCGAAGCGCAGTGGCGCGCGGTCGCACTCGATTTCGAACCGACCGGGAAGGGCGACGCCCAGCGGCTCGTCGCGCGCCTGCGCCGCGTCGCAATGACCGCCGACGCGGCGGTCGCTACGCAGATCGTCGCCCTGGGCAGCAAGCTGGCCCGGCTCACTTTGGCCCTGCGCAACGACGAGACACACCTTCATGAGCTGACCTGTCTGCTCTTCAATCTCAGCGACGACGAACGCCGGCTGGTCGAACAGGGGCGATAACCCAACCGCTTGCGCCCCTCCCCCGCCCCACCTATGCCCGCCCGATGCGCTTCGAAGGCACTTCCTCTTATGTCGCCACCGACGACCTCAAAGTCGCGGTCAACGCGGCCGTCACGCTTCGCCGCCCCCTGCTCGTCAAGGGCGAGCCGGGAACGGGCAAGACCGTGCTTGCCCATGAGATCGCCGCGGCGATCGGCGCGCCGCTGATCGAATGGCACGTCAAGTCGACGACCAAAGCGCATCAGGGCCTCTACGAATATGACGCGGTGGCGCGGCTGCGCGACGGTCAGCTCGGCGACTCGCGCGTCCACGACATTTCCAATTACATCCGCAAGGGCAAATTGTGGGAGGCGTTCACCGCCCCTGCCCTCCCCGTCCTCCTGATCGACGAGATCGACAAGGCCGACATCGAATTCCCCAACGACCTCCTCCAGGAGCTCGACCGGATGGAGTTCCACGTCTACGAAACCAAGGAGACGATCCGCGCCGCCGAGCGGCCGATCGTCGTGATCACCTCGAACAACGAGAAGGAGCTGCCCGACGCCTTCCTCAGGCGCTGCTTCTTCCACTATATCAAATTCCCCGACCGCGAGACGATGCAGGCGATCATCGACGTCCATTTCCCCGGCATCCAGAAGCTTCTGGTCGCCAAGGCGATGGACATCTTCTACCAAGTCCGCGACGTGCCCGGGCTCAAGAAGAAGCCGTCGACCAGCGAATTGATCGACTGGCTGAAGCTGCTCCTCCACGAGGACATGCCGCTCGAGGTGCTGCAGTCGCGCGATCCGGCCAAGGCGATCCCGCCGCTGCACGGCGCTTTACTCAAGAACGAGCAGGACGTGATGCTGTTCGAGCGGCTGGCGTTCATGAGCCGGCGGCAGGGCGGCTAGCGGACGCGCCGTGATCTACGAAAAGCCGGTCAAGGCGCTGATGCACGACTTCGCCCGGGAGCGGCTGAAGTCCGGGCAGGTCTTCTCGAAAGCGGAACCCGTTCAATGGTTCGCGGAACGCTTTCCAAAGATCAAGCGCGCGACGGTGATGATCCACGTCGACGCGATGTCCGTCAATGCCGCGAACGAGCGAAAGCACCATCGCTCGGTCCGGCCCGGCAGCGGGCACGACCTGTTCTTCAAGCTCGGAAAAGACCAGTATCGCCTCTGGAACCGCGAAGGCGACCCGCCTCCCGTTTATGCGGAAACGATGCTGGCCGGCGAGCCGCTGGACGGGACAATCGACTATGAGGCGCAGGGAGAGGATGGCGTCGAGCCGGTCACCCAGCGCGAGTTCGCATTCGAAAAGGACTTGCGGAACTACCTCTCGAAAAACCTTCACCTCATCGAACCGGGGTTGCAGCTCTACGAGGACGAAGGCGTTTCCGGCCTGGAATATCCGGCCGGCGGCCGGTTCATCGATATCTTGGCTGTCGACAAGGGCGGCCATTATGTCGTCGTCGAGCTTAAGGTCTCGCGCGGCTACGAGCGTACGATCGGTCAGATTCTGCGCTACATGGGGTGGATCAGACAGAATCTATCGGCCGGCGAACCCGTGCGCGGTGTGATCGTGGCCAGCAGCATCAGCGACGACCTCAAGATCGCCGCTTCGCTCGTGGCCGACCTCAGCCTCGCCGAATATGAGCTCAGCCTGACGATAAGGCAGGCGAACTGAAGGCGCCGCGTCGCGCCGGCCCCGTTCGCCTGACGGCCTGCCCGATTGCCGATGCGCCATCAATGACTTAGGCTTCCATCCAGACGGGGTGGGGAGCGACGACGATGATCCGACTCTTTGTGATGGCGCTGGCCTTGGCGGCGGGCGCGAGCCAGGCCGTCGCGCAGGCGCCGGCGCAGCAGCAGCAGCAGCAACGGCCGGCGCCGCGCACCTATACGCAGGATCAATTGTGGAGCCGGAGCGACGGCCGGATCTCGTTCACGCCGGCCCGGATCAGCCTCGCCTTGCGGGCCGGCCCCGTCTCCTTCCTGGAAACGGGGGAGGTCGGCATGCCCGGGCGCGGGCTCGACAATGTGATGCAATATCGGACGGAGGACGGGCAGGTCTTCGCCAGCGTCTATTTCTATCTTCCGCCGCTCGCCCATGCCGGCCTGTCCGCCTTCACCACCGAGCAGGGCCTGGGGACGCTGTCCGGGGGCCGCCTGCGGCGGGTCGCGGCGGGCACCGCCGCGGTCGGCGGCGTCGCCGACGGCGCGGTCCGGATCGACTATCGCGGGTACCGGGAGACGCTGGCGAGCAGCGCCGCTTTCTTCAAGGCCGGCCGCTGGATGGTCAAGCTGCGCGTCTCAGGTCCGGAAGATAGGCGCGCCGACGTCGAGGCGGCGATGACCGCCTTGATCGCTTCCTTCCGGTTCGAGGGGGAAATCAGGCCTCGTCCCGCCGTCCTGCTCGACGTCGCGGGCTGCGCCTCCGCGCCGACGACGGCCGCCCGCGCGCTGCCCGACAATCAGGACACGTTCACCGATTCGCTGCTCGCCGTCTTCGACCCTGCCGGGGAGATGACGCAGCGACCGGGGGCGAGCAACCCGGCCCCCATTCTCGCCCGTTTCGGCAACAGCTGGTGCCAGTCGACGCGGGGGCGGATCGGCGACAACACGATCCCCATCCTGCGCGCCACGGGTCCCGCCCCGAGCGGGACCGGCCGAGTCAATGCGCAGACCGTCGCGGTCGCACTGATCAGCGACTCCGGCAGGCTGCTGGAAGTGGTGCGCAGCGAGGAGAACCGCTTCACCCTCTTTCATCATCAGATCGGCGAGACCCTGGTGCTGGGCGCCTATGCCGCGCCGCCCACCGACGAGCAGATCATCGCCATGCTGACCGGCGCCGACCGGGAGGCGGGCCGGATCCGCGCGCGGATCGGGTTGGGGCTCGACGGGAGCACCGAGATCGAGCTGCGATCGATCCCCGGCCTGACCGACCGGCCGACGACGTAGGATCGGTTGATCAAGGTTGAATGACGGACGTTTCAAATCGAACAGGAACGATCCCAGGCGGAGCGCTCAGCGCACGCTTTCGTCGCGATAGGCGAGCTCGAAATTGCCCCAGCGGCGGCCGCGCACGTAGAGCGGCACGAACACGTTCTTGACCGGCAGATAGCGGCCCTGGCCCAATTCCATGCCGTAGGTGGCGAGCATCGCCTCCTTGTCCGACGCGATGGCGCGCCGGGTGATGTCGTCGATGAAATTGCGGCGGTTGCGGCAATATTCGGCGTTCCATTCGGGATCGTCGCTTTGCGGCAGCGAACGGGCCGAGATGTGGGTCGGCAGATAGCCGTTGATGTCGGTGATCGCGGTCGCGATCAGCCGCGATTCCTCGGCCATCAGCCGGTCGAGGACGGGCCGGACATGGGCATCGGCGAAAGCGCAGAAGCGGGTTTCGTACTGAACGGGATTGGTGCCGGGCATGGGCACGTAATCGACGTCGAACACCGCCTCGACATCGACCTCGCCGCGGGCGATGCCGGCCTCGATCAAGGCGTGGATCTCGCGACAGGCGACCTGCGCATGCTCGATGAACGGCGTGTCGTCGATTCGCACCCCCGACGAGGCGAGCCGGTCGAGCATCTCGTTGGAGAGCAATTCGAGCTTGGTCAGCCGGTCGTGCGTCTCCTTCAATTGGCCGCCATTGTCGCGCGCGTCGGCGGCGAAGGTGGTGAGGCCGCTCTTCACGCTGTCGACGCTGGCCTGGATATGGCTGGTCGATTGGGCGATGCCGTCGGTCTGGCGATCGACCAGAGCGACGATCTCGGCGACGTCGCGGACCGTATCGTTGATCCGGGTGAAGCTGCCTTGCGCGACCCGGCTCTTGTCGACGCCGGCCTTGATCTCGGACGTCACCGCCTCGGCCTCGCGGGTCAGCGAGGCGATGGTGCCGGCGATCTCGCCGGTGGCGGCGCGGGTGTCGTGGGCGAGCTTCTTCACCTCGGCGGCGACGACCGCGAAGCTGCGCCCCGCCTCGCCCGCGCGCGCCGCCTCGATGGTGGCGTTGAGCGCGAGCATGTTGGTCTTGCTGGCGATCGTCTCGATCGAGGAGGAGACGCGCTGGACGCGGGTCATCGCCTCGGTGAAGCCGGCCATGCGGTCGCCGAGCTGAACGACGAGATCGGTGAGCCCGGAGAAGATCCGGATCGTGTCCTCGATCGCCGCCCGGCCCTGGTCCAGCTTGCCGCGCGCCTGCTCGGCCAGCACGCGCGCCTCGTCGGTCGAATCGGAGACGCGGGCCTGATCGGCCATCAGCCGGGTGGTGACGTCCTCGAGCGAATCGAGCATCTTCAGATTGGCGGAGATGCGCTCGTTGACGCCGGCGACATAGCCGGCGACGTCGCTGCACTCGATCGCCAGCGAACCGCAATTGCGCGCGACCTGGTTGATCGCCTCGCCGTCCGTCCTCTCGCCCGCGCTGCTTGCCACCGGTGACCCCTTGCGTCTGGTTCTGGAGAGCATGGCTAGGGGCAATAGGTTGAAAGGGCGTTAACCAACGGGGGCGCGGCCCACGCGCCTTCCCCGCTCATCCTGAGTAGGGACCGAGCCTGGCGAGGGCCCGTATCGAAGGATGGTCCTTCGATACGCCGCTTCGACTTCGCTCAGCGGCTACTCAGGATGAGCGGATTGAGCTACGCACGTCCGCATGTTCTTCTCCTTCGTCGACGAATTGCGCGCCGCGGGCATTTCGGCCTCGATGAAGGAGCATCTGACCTTGCTCGAGGCGCTGGACGCCGACGTCATCGGCGCCAGCCCGGAGGAGTTCTACTTCCTCGCCAGGGCGACGTTCGTGAAGGACGAGGGGCTGCTCGACCGCTTCGATTTGGTGTTCGGCAAGGTCTTCAAGGGGCTCGAAACCAGCTACGGCACCGAGGCCGTGCCGATCCCCGAGGAATGGCTCAGGAAGATCGCCGAGCTTTATCTCACGCCCGAGCAAATGGCCGAGATCAAGTCGCTCGGCTCGTGGGACGAGATCATGGCGGCGCTGAAGCAGCGGCTCGCCGAGCAGCAGGGCCGCCACCAGGGCGGCAGCAAATGGATCGGCACCGGCGGCACCTCGCCGTTCGGCAATTCGGGCTACAATCCCGAGGGCGTGCGCATCGGCGGGGAAGGCAAACAGGGCCGCGCGCTCAAGGTCTGGGACCAGCGCGCTTTCCGCAACCTCGACAACAAGGTCGAACTGGGCACGCGCAACATCAAGGTCGCGCTACGCCGGCTGCGCCGCTTCGCCCGCGAAGGCGCCGCCGAGGAGCTCGACCTCGACGAGACGATCGACGGCACCGCGCGCAAGGGCTGGCTCGACATCCGCATGCGGCCCGAGCGGCACAATGCCGTGAAATTGCTGCTCTTCCTCGACGTCGGCGGCTCGATGGACCCGCATATCAAGCTTTGCGAGGAGCTCTTTTCCGCGGCGACCTCGGAGTTCAAGAATCTCGAATTCTTCTACTTCCACAATTGCCCCTATGAGACGGTGTGGAAGGACAATCGCCGCCGCACCAGCGAGCGCATTCCGACCTGGGACCTGCTCCACAAATACGGCCACGACTACAAGCTCGTCTTCGTCGGCGACGCCTCGATGAGCCCCTATGAGATCACCCATGCCGGCGGCTCGGTCGAGCATTATAACGAGGAGGCCGGCGCCACCTGGCTGCAGCGCATGACCACCACCTATCCCGCGGCGGTCTGGCTTAACCCGGTGGCCGAGCAATATTGGAGCTACACCAGCTCGATCCAGGTGATGCGCACGCTGATGCAGGACCGCATGTATCCGCTGACGCTGGAGGGGCTGGACGAGGCGATGCGGACGCTGACCCGGAAAAGCTGAATGGAAGATGCGGCGCCGCTGCCTTGGGTCACGGCGGCCAACCGCCTGCTGTCCGCTCTCCGGCGCTCGCGGCTTCTGTCGCCGGGGACGCTGGACGTCGCGGCGATCGAGACCCGCGCCTTGCGCGGCGCTTCGCCGGCCGCCTTCGGCAGCGACGATAACTGGCGTGAGCCGCTCGCAATGCTCGTCCGATCGCTGCGCGAGGAAGCGGATCTGAATCCGCTCGGCCATTTCATGGCGCACGGATGGATCGTCATGGCGTTGCGCGCCCGCATCCGCGCCGCTTCGCTGTGGCGCGCCCATCCGGAGATTCTGGAGCGTCCGCTTGCGGCGCCGATCGTCATTCTCGGCCAGATGCGATCCGGCAGCACGCGCCTGCAGAGGCTCCTGGCCTGCGACGACCGCTTCGCGCACACGCGATTGTTCGAATCCCTGATGCCCGTGCCGCAGCGTGGGCGGCGCTTGCGCGCACGCGCCGGACAGGCGCTCTTTCATCGGCTGAACCCGGCGCTGCGGCGCATCCACCCATCGCATCCGACCGCCGCGGAAGAAGAGTTCGGCCTGTTCGACTTCTCCTTCGGCAACGCGCTGTTCGAGATCTTTTGGCGCGTGCCGGCTTTTACGCAATGGTGGGAAGAAGCCGATGCGCGGCCTCTCTACCGGGAATTCCGCGCGCTGCTCCGGACGATCGCCTGGTCCCGCGGCGAGCCGGCGGACCGGCCCTGGATCCTCAAGGTTCCCCGCTTCATGGAAGATCTGCCCGTTCTGCTCGAGACCTTTCCCAACGCCCGTTTGATCTGCCTCGACCGCGACCTCGATTCGGTCGTCGCCTCGTCCGCGTCGCTGGCGTGGAATAACATGCGCATCCATTCGGACGGTGCGGACAGGTGCTGGGCGGGCCGGGAGTGGCTGCGCAAGACGCTTTTGCGCCGGAGGCTGGCGGAAGAGGCTCTAAAGGCGCGGCCGGACGTTCCGCAGGTCCGCATCGACTTCGAGGCCATGAACCGCGACTGGCGCGGCGAGATCGACCGGCTTTACGATTTTCTCGGCCTCCCCCTCACGCCTGCGGTCGTGGCGCGCATGACGCGCTATGTGGCGCGCGCGAAAAGCCATCTCGGCCATCGCTACAGCCTCGCCGAATTCGGCCTTTCCCGCTCCGGCGACCAAATTGATCCCCGGTAGCGCGGGGCCTACAAGACGAAATCTCCGGCCAGCGGCGGCGCCGGGGACGCGACCAGAATCGAGAAATCGGCCGTGCCGTCGCCGTCGCAGTCGCCGCTCACTTCCCAGCCGCCTGCCGCCGCCGCCACCCGCAATTCGCCCGCCGTGCCGCTGAACGCGGCGCCGCCGATGAACTGGAAGCCGTCATCTTCGAACATCGTTTCGGAGACCGCGTCGATGGTGGAAAGATCGATCCGGTCCCCCTCGGTGGCGTCGAAATCGGCGATCACGTCGCGCCCCGCATCGACTTCCCCGAAGACGAACAGGTCGGCGCCGCGCCCGCCCTCGAGCCGGTCGGAGCCGGTGCCGCCGGACAGGATGTCGTCGCCGCCGCGGCCGGCCAGGCGGTCGTCGCCGGCATCCCCGATCAGGCGATTGGCCGCGTTCGACCCCCTCAGTATGTCGGCATGGAAGCTGCCGGCGGCATTCGCGATCGAGACGAGATGGTCGAGAAAGCCGCCCGAGCTCTCGCGGACGATGCCCGCCTGCAGGTCGACGGTGACGCCCCCTTCCGCGGCGTAATATTCGACCCAGTCCGAGCCGGCGCCGCCATCGACGCGGTCGCTCCCGGACGACGCTTCGATGCGGTCGTTGCCGGCGTCGCCGAACAGCCGGTCGTCGTCCGCCGCGCCGTACAGATAATCGTCGCCGTCGCCGCCGTGCAGCACGTCGCGGCCCGTATAGCCGTCGAGGGAATCGTCGCCGCCGCCGCCGAACAGCCGGTCGTCGCCGTCCTCGCCGAGAAGATCGTCGTGCCAGGCGCCGCCGATCACGACATCGTCGCCGCTGCCGCCATCCAGGAAGTGGTGGATCCAGGGGAGCTCCATCGCCGTGTCCGGCCCCACGATCAAATCATCGCCCTCGAACGTATAGACCACGGCGCGGTGCGGATAGGCGGCGCCGAGGATGAAGCTGTCGTTCAGCGCGCTGCCGAACAGAAAGACATTCCCGGAGTCGGGATAGGCCGAGCCGACCGTCTCGATATTGCGCAATTCGTAGCCGTTGAGCGTGCCGACGCCGCCGGTCCACAGGCCGCTGAGATCGAGCCGGATGCCGACGGTCGAATAAGTGAAGTCGAAGCGGATCGTGTCGAAGCCGCCCTTGCCGTCGACCGCGGTCGGCGCGGTGATCAGGAAGTCGTCGTCGCCCTCGGTGCCGACGATGCTCTCGTTCTGATTCGCTACGCGCCTTGCCTGATGAGCCATGTTTCGCTTCCCTCGCTGGAAGCGGCCGGCCTAGCCCGGCAAAGCTCTCGAAATGGTTGGGATGCTTGGTGAATTATTTGCCGCGCCGCGCGCTAGCCCGTCCGGGCCGGTCGCTGGCTGCCAACCAGGCAGGTAGCGAACGCCACCGCGGTGCCGATGCAGAGCTGGTAGGGGAAGGCCAGCGACTTCCAGGCGCTCGGCAGCGCGAGCATGTCGACGATGTAATTTTGCTGGAGCGCGATGGCGACAAAGCCCGTCGCCAGCGCCCAGATCACCGAAGCGGTGGAGCCGCGGCGGGTGAAGAGGATGGTGAAATAGACGCCGAGCAGCCCTGAATAGGCGAAGGTCATCACCGACAGCGCGAAATTGAGGAGCGGCGCTTCAGTGTAACGCTGCCAGTAGAAGCACAGGACCGACATGGCGAGCAGAGCGAGCGCGAGCAGGACCATGCCGATGCGCCCGGCGCGGACGAAATGCGCCTCGGGCATGTCGCGCCGGCGCGCGATCCAGGGGCGGTAGAAATCCTGGATCAGCACCGAGGACATCGAGATCAGCCCGGAATTGACCGCCGCCGCCGCGAGCACGCCGACCGCGACGAAGCCGCGCACGCCGGGCGGGATCTGGGTCAGGATATAGTGCATGAAGATGGTGATCTTCTCGCCGCTGAACTCGCCGCCCGCGCCGGCGCCGCCGGCGCCGCCCATCAGATCGGGCCGGTCGTAGAAGACGTAGAGCAGCGAGCCGATCGCGAGGAAGAGGAGGACGACCGGGATCGAGGCCAGCACGGATACATAAAGCGCCCGCTTGCCTTCGCGGCTGTCCTTGCAGGCGAGGAAGCGCTGGGTGATGTCCTGGTCGAGCCCCATGCTGGCGAAGAAGAGCAAGGTGATGCCGGTGACCGTCGCCAGCAGCGAGAAGGGCGCGGAAAGATCGAGCGAAAGGTCGATCAGCCTGAGCTTGTTGCCGCCGTCCGGCGTGGTGGTGAGGCCGCGGAGGATGTCGCCGGTCGAGGCCGGGATGCTGCTCCACAGGAAATAGAGCACCGCGAGCGCGGCCCCGACATAGAGCACGACCTGGACCAGATCGCTCCAGATCACCGAGCGCAGTCCGCCGACAAAGGTGAAGGCGAGGCCCAGCACGACCAGGGCGACCGACGCGATCAGCACGTTCGAAGGCTGGATATCGGCAAAGACGATCATCGAAACCGCGATGGCGGCGAGGTAGAGCCGCGCCCCGCTCGCGAAGATCCGGCCGACCAGGTACATGCCGCCGGCCGCGCGCATCGCCCGCGCGTCGAAGCGGTTGCCGAGCAATTCGTACACCGTCGTCACGCGTTCGGCGTAGAAGCGGGGAATGAGGAAGCGCGCGACCAGGAAAGCGGCGATGAGCGGCCCGAGATAGGAGGTGAGGTAAGTATAGTCGCCGCGATAGCCGTAATCGGGGGCGCCGAGGAAGGTCGCCGCCGACTGGGTGGTCGACAGCACCGACACCGCCACCAGCCAGATCGGGACGCCATGCCCGGCGAGGAAATAATCGGCCGAATCCCGCTGCCTGCGGGTCGAGAGGAAGCCGGCAAGCGCGAGCAGGGCGACATAAGCCGCGACGATGGACCAATCGAGCCACGTGAACTCAGCCGTCATCGCGCGCGGATCAGGTGGAATTCGGTCTGGCGGCCGTCGAGCCAGCTTACCTCGCGACCGTCGAAAAAGGCGTCCTCCTCGAGCCGGAACTCAATCTCCTGCCCGCCCCATTCGGGAACCGCGGCGCGCACGTTGAGCTCGATCGACCAGGCGGTGTCGGGGCGCAGGCGATGGTTGCCGCGTGGATCGGCGGCCTGATTGTCCCAGAAGCCGATCGCGGCGCCGGCGCCATGGCCATGATAGCCGAGCGGGTGCGAGTAGATCGTCGCCCTGAGGCCGGCCGCGCGGGCGCGTTCGAGCGCGGCGGCGAGGATCTCGTTGCCGCTGAGCCCGGTGCGGAAGCTGGCGAGCAGCACATCCTGCGCGCGATTGGCATCGGCGAGGCCGGCGGCGAGGCCCGCGGGCGCCTCGGTTTCGCCGGGGCGAAGGACGTAGGCGAGTTGCTGCGTGTCGGTGTTGAGGCCGAGATAGGCGATGCCGAAATCCGTCCACAGCATGTCGCCGGGCTGGATCGCAGCGTCACCCTCGAGCGGCTCGGCGGCGCCGCGCCGGAAGATCGCCACCGAGGGGTGGAACCAGGTGGCGAGGCCCAATGCGGCGATCCGTTCGCGATACCACCAGACCAGATCGGCGGCGGTGGTGACGCCCGGTCTGATCGCGCGGTTTGAAAAGCCCTCGGCGATGATCCGGTGGGCGATGCGCACGATCTCCGGGTAGCGCGCCATCTCGGCCGGGATGCGCGTCTCCAGCCAGCCGATGGCGAGCGCGTCCGTGGCCGTGACGCGGCGACGCAGGGCTTCGGGGAGCGCGGCCATGAACGCCTCATATTGGCTGTGCGTGAGACCGTCGGCGAAGGCGCTGTTCGGGGAGATGTTGACGGCGATACGGCGCGGATCGCGCTCCGCGATCAGCGACGCCAGGCGGACGAACTGGTCGGGCTGCGCGGCCGGGTCCCAAGACGGCCGGAAGAGCCCGCCCATGCCGTAGCGGCTCACCGTCAGCCGCTCGACCGGCCGGCCGCCGCCGGGATCGAAGAAGACCAGGATCGTGCGCCGGCGCGCGCGCATGCTCTCCGCGTTGAGCATGGTGCTCATCACCGGGTCTTCGAGATATTCGCGCGCGATCAACACCCACATGTCGATGCGCTGCTCGCCCATCAGGCGCGGCACGACGCTGTCGAGCCGCTCGGCCAGCCAGGCATTCTGCACGCGGGCGCGCTCGCGCAAGGGAAGGATCGGCGGCATGTCCTGTGCGATCGCCGGAGCGGGCAGCAGCAGCGCGAGGATGAGGAGGAGAAAGCGCATCAGTAGAGCAGATGCGGCCGGCGCGTGTCCGCCCAGGCTGCCTCGTCGGGAATGGTGAGCGCGTCGAGATCAGCGGGCGCGGCGGACGCATCGTCCACCCACTCGCGCAAGCCCGGCCCGCCGTTGATAACGTCGATGGCAAGCTTGCCGAACTCATATTCGTAGGCGAAGTCGCGCCACAGATCGTAGCCGGGATGGAGCGCGCGGATCGCCTTGAAGCCGAGCGCCTGGAGGCGCCAGGGCCTGAATGCGTCATGGTCGTAATGCGGACCTTCGGCATGAATGGCGACGCCCGAGCAAAGCCGGCCGACATGCTTGTGGAAGGTCGGCTGGAACCACATGTCGCGCAAGGTGCAGCCGGCCAGCCAGTGCGGTGCCAGCCTGCGCATCTCGGCGATGACGGCCCGGGCGTCGATGTCCGGCGCGCCGAACAATTCCAACGGCCGCGTCGTCCCCCTGCCCTCCGACAGGGTCGTGCCTTCGAGCATCACGGTCCCGGCATAGGCCCGCGCCATGTTGAGGTTGACGGCATTGGGGCTCGGGTTGATCCAGACCCGCTCGGGCGGCCAGCCGAAGCCCGGGGCCGCGTCCGGCTCCCAGCCCTCCATCGCGATCACGCGATAATCGACGTCGAGCTTGAAATGGTCGACGAACCAGTGGCCCATCTCGCCCAAAGTGAGCCCGTGCCGCATCGGCATCGGCCCCGCGCCGACGAAGCTTTCCCAGCCGGTCCTCAGCGTCAGCCCTTCGATCGGCCGGCCCGCCGGATTGGGCCGGTCGAGCACCCATACCGCCTTATTATGCGTCGCCGCGGCTTCGAGCACGTAAAGCAGGGTCGTGACGAAGGTGTAGATCCGGCAGCCGACATCCTGCAGGTCGATCAGCATCACGTCGAACGTGCCCAGCGACTGGCCGGTCGGCCGCCTGACCTCGCCATAGAGGCTGAACACCGGCATGCCGTGGGCCGGATCGGTGAAATCGGGCGATTCCACCATATTGTCCTGGAGGTCGCCGCGCACGCCATGCTGCGGCCCGAACATCGCCGACACGTTGAGCCCGGTCTGGACCAGCGCATCGACGCTATGGGTAAGGTCCGCCGTCACCGAGGCGGGATGGGCGAGCAACGCCACGCGCTTCCCCGTCAGCGGCGCGCGCAGGGCGGGGTCGGCAAGGAGGCGGTCGATACCGAATTTCATGGACGCCCCGTTCCTCGTCATGCCGGACCTGATCCGGCATCCATCTTCTCGCTCGTAAAGAAGGTGGACCCCGGATCAAGTCCGGGGTGACGACAGACTGTCGGTTTTGGCCGGCATTTCGAGCGCAAAGCAATCGGGATGATGGAAATCGGCCGCGCCGCGCGGATGCGCCAGCGCCCAGTGGGAGAGCCCCCCGCCCGTCGTCTCGATCACCGCGCAAAGCCCCACCTGCCACGATTTGACCGCCGCGCGGCCGCGCCAGTCGAACTGCGCGCGCAGCAGGAAATTGTGCCCGCCCAATCGGCTCGCGAGCATCTGCGGCGCCCCCATGTGGAGCGGCCGCATGCCCTCGCGATAGCGATCGAACTCATAGGCCGCCCAGAGCCTTGAAGGCGCGAAGTTGAACTCGAAATAGCGCTCGCCGCCGGCGGGCTTCAGGAACAGCTCCAGGCAGCTATGCTCCCACAGGCCATCCGTCCGCTTCGGCTTGCGGCGCGTCGGGATGACCAGGCTGGCGTCGCCGAAGATGAGGAACTGCACCGCGAATCCGGACGGGGCGAGGACAAGCGACGCCTCGATGTTGACCGCCCCCTCCTCCGGCCCGTCCGGATGCCGAAGCAGCCGGGGGCTGCCGACGATGCCTATCCCCGCGAGAACCATGCGACTCCCAAAGCCCGATTCCTCATGCTACGCGCGCCGCGCATGATCACTTATTCTTCCGACCTCCTACGCCTGCTCGCCTCGCGCGGCTATATCCACCAGGTGACCGACGCGGCGGCGCTCGACGCGCTGGCGGCGAAGCAGGTGGTGCCGGGCTATATCGGCTTCGACGCCACCGCGCCCTCGCTCCATGTCGGCAGCCTCGTTCAGATCATGCTGCTGCGCCGGCTCCAGCAGGCCGGGCACAAGCCGATCGTCTTGATGGGCGGCGGCACCTCCAAGATCGGCGATCCGAGCTTCAAGGACGAGGCGCGCAAGCTGATCTCGGGCGAGACGATCGACGCCAATATCGCCTCGATCAAGCGGGTGTTCGAGCGCTTCCTGACCTTCGCGCCTGAAGGAGAGATGGGGCGCCCGAGCGATGCGATCATCGTCAACAATGCCGATTGGCTCGACACGCTCGAATATATCCCCTTCCTGCGCCAGATCGGCCAGCATTTCTCGGTCAACCGCATGCTGAGCTTCGAGTCCGTCAAGCTCAGGCTCGACCGCGAGCAATCGCTGAGCTTCCTCGAATTCAACTATATGATCCTGCAGGCCTATGATTTCCGCGAGCTCGCGGTGCGCGCCGGCTGCCGGCTGCAGCTCGGCGGATCGGACCAATGGGGCAATATCGTCAACGGCATCGAGCTGACCCGGCGGATGGACGGCGTCGAGGTGTATGGCGTGACCACGCCGCTCATCACCACCGCCGACGGCGGCAAGATGGGCAAGACCGAGAAAGGCGCGGTCTGGCTCAACGCCGATTTGCTCAGCCCCTACGATTATTGGCAATTCTGGCGAAACACGCAGGATGGGGATGTCGGCCGCTTCCTGCGCCTGTTCACCGATCTGCCGCTCGCGGAGGTCGCGCGGCTGGAGGCGCTCGAAGGCGCCGGGATCAACGACGCCAAGAAGGCGCTGGCCGACGCCGCGACGGCGATGCTTCACGGCGAGGCGGCGGCCACCGCGGCCGCTGAGACGGCGAGGAAGACCTTCGAGGAAGGCGCCGGCGGAGGCGATCTGCCGACGCTGAAGGTCGCCGGGTCGATCGGCCTGGTCGACGCGCTGGTCGGGCTGGGCCTGGTCGCGTCCAAGAACGAGGCGCGACGCATGATCGCGCAGGGCGGCGCCCGGGTGGACGGCGAAGCGGCGGGCGAGGATGTCACCATACCGGTCGCCGGCGAGGTCCGCATCTCCGCCGGCAGGAAGAAGCACGGGCTGCTCACTTCGTGAGGCGCTCGCTTCACCTTAGCGGGCGAAGCGGCGCGCCAGGCTGTCCGCGCCCTCGCCGACGTCGGCGACAAGCCAGGCCTCGCCGCGGCGGACGAGGCGGATGACGATCGTCTTGCGATCGCCGAAATTGGCGATGGCGACGCGCGCGACGGCGCCGTCGGCACTCGGCTCGAGCGAATCGACGCGGTAGGTCATCCGGCCGAAATCCTGGCAGTCGCAGAACGGATCGGCGTCGATCCCGACCTGGTCCGCGGCGTCGATCGCGGCGTTGAGTTCCGGCGTGAAGTTGCGGGAATAGTCGCTCGTCGCGCCGCGCGTATAGGGCGCGTAGATCGCGTCGATCCGCTGCCGCGCGCCGGCGAGATCGGTGGCGGGCGCGGGAGCGGCGCCGCTGGCCGGGGTGGTCAGATTGACGCCGGAAACGCTGTTGGCGGAGCTCTCGCCCCGGTTGCAGGCGCCCGCCAGGAGCGCGAAGCCGAGACAGCATAAAGGTCTGAATCTCAAAGCCATAGAAGGTCCTTTTGCGATCGCCCGAATGGGGACAGTTACTTTTATCACCCGAATGGGGACAGTTACTTTTCCGCACTCCCCTACACTTTCGGGCACGACGTGCGGAAAAGTAACTGTCCCCTTTTCACCAATGTCCCTTTTCACCCACCCCTCAGCAAACCCACCGCGGCGTCGCGCTCCATCAAATAGAGCAAAACCCGCGCCGCCTGGCCGCGCTCGCCTTCGAGGCCGCCGTCGCGGTCGACCAGCAGGCGGGCGTCGTCCATCGCGACCGGCGCGAGGGCGGCGATCTGCTCAGGCGCGGCGAGGCGGAACTGGGCCTCGCCCGACTGGCGGGTGCCGAGGATCTCGCCGGCGCCGCGCAGGCGCAGATCCTCCTCGGCAATGCGGAAGCCGTCATTGGTTTCACGCATCAGGGTGAGGCGGGCGCGGGCGGTTTCGCTCA
>Ga0307503_10000115_pt1 | contig 41149 bp, 62 predicted proteins | sample 17_S_MG_FD_194514 | JGI IMG/M metagenome (GOLD analysis project Ga0307503, IMG submission 194514) | Soil microbial communities from Populus trichocarpa stands in riparian zone in the Pacific Northwest, United States - 17_S | ecosystem: Environmental > Terrestrial > Soil > Riparian zone > Trees... | reverse complement strand
GCGGAACAACGGGACGATGCTGGTGATGGACAGGCCGCGCTGTGAGCGGTGCGCGAGGTGCATCGGGAGGTACGTGCGGTAGTGCTGATTGGCCAGCTCGGCCACCGCGCGCAATTCCTGGCTTGGGTGGGTCGCGCAGCAGAACCAACGGCTACCGCTCGACATTGGCGCCGGACTGAGGCTGACGCCGCTGTCGTTCGTGTTCCGAGATAGGACCGTATCGGCCCGAATGTCAAGTGCTTGGGTCATAGTCCCTGTCCTAACGCCACGGATCGCGGCGGAGGTGGATGGCGATGGCGACGCCGAGGAGCAGCCCGAGGGCGATGCCGACCGCGGCGAAGAACCACCACCAGGCACTCACGGCCAGCCCCTGACGATGGTTGCGCGCCATCCGAGGCGCTTGAAGCCCTGACGCAGCTTGTCCTCGTGCTGGCCTAGCAGGTGGCCGAGGATCGGTGCGGCGATCACCGCGCGGCGCTCGCGGTCGATGATGATGCCAGCGACGAACGGCCGATTGCCCGAGCACACCACGCGCACCAGCTTGCCGTCGCAGTAGGCTGTGCCGGGCGTGGTCACGGCAGCAGACGCCACGGTTCGGCGGCGCTGCTGCCGTCGTCCCACGCGCCGGTGAGCGGCGGCAGGTCGGGCTGCACCTGGTTCGGGTCCGGCGTAGGAGGCACCGGCGGCGGCGGCCGCTCGGCCCCGCAGGCGCAGTGCTCGGCGTGTGCCCACGGGCGCTTGCCACAGGTGGCGCACAGCCAGTGCATCGGCTGGTCGGCAATGGGGATCATGTGCCTGGCCCCTCGATGCCGGCACGGCGGTAACTTTCCGCAAGTTCGGCGCGGGTCAGGTGATGGGAATTGGTTTGATAGACCGTAATCCCCCTGGCCCTGCGAGCGTCGCATTCGACGGCACGAGCCTCCAGTTCGGCGGAGACCTGCTTCACGATGCGGGCGGCAGCGTCGATCTCAGCTTCGGTACGAGGCTTCGGCATTGCCGGCACTGGCCCGGGAAGCGCGGCCACCTTTGGCGGGCGATACAGACTTCGCCAGTGCCGCAAGAGCGCAGTCACCTCGCCGTATGTGGGGAGGTACTTACATTCCGCCGCGACATGCTCCAGCGAAGCGGGATTAAACACCTCGTCCGGGAACCGCATGGCCAGCATCGGCGTCGAAGTTTCGATGAAATCCGCGGCTTCGTCGTGGCTCGACCTGGCCGCCGTCAGCCTCCCGAGGTCGATCAGCCAGCGGCGCACGATGAGTTGGTCAGCCATGACTCACACCTAGCCGGCGTTGGTAAAACGCTTGGAAGTCCGCCACTTCGTCGGCAGTTCCCTCAATCGTGGCGGCTTTCTCCGCCACCTCCGCATCAAACTCTCGGGCCAGATCGTGGAAGGCGTTCTTGCTCGGCCGTCCCGATTTTCGATCGCGCCGCGCCTCCCCCCCGTTTGCGGGGGGGGTACGGGGGGGGTCTACTTCTACTTCTACCTTCTTATTCTTAGCATTGGGTATCCCATTGGGTTGCCTACTGGCTTCCCCATTAGGTGACCCATTAGGTGACCCATTGGGTCTATGCCCATTCCACCGCTTGCCTGCAGCCTCCGCGCCCTTGCCGGAAGCGACGGCATCCTTGACCATCCTGCGGCTGTAAATCGTGCCGTCCTCAGTGCGGCTGAACACACCGGACGCCTCCAACTCAGCAAGCAGCCGCGCCGCCTCTTTTTCGGAACACCCGGCGTTCAATGCCATCTGCCGGATGGTTACCTGCCGGCCGTTGGTGGCCAGGTGCCCGATCGGCGATCCCTCGTGCATCATGCACAGCAGTTCAATCCAGAACCCACGCGCCGCGAGGCTGCATGGGTGGAGCGCTATGTCGCTGTGCCAATCGCGCCAAGAGAACTTCGACCAATGATGGCCGTTTCCATTGCTCATGAGACAACCCCCTTGCTTCGGCCTAGGGGGTATGCAAAATGGGGGTTGCAAGGTGCCCCATCTCGCGCACCCCCAGGTGCCGATTGGTTCAGTTCCAGGCCGCCCGATGTTTCCGCATCGGGCGGTTCTGCATTGTGAACGGCACAACGGATTCCAGCAACCGTCATGCCACCACCCTCCGGAGGCTCGCCGCCTCGTCTGCGTCAATCTGCGCCGCCAGGTCCCACACCACCGCCGCGAACGCCGGATCACGCATCAGCAGATCCACGCGCCGGATCGCCGCCATCACCGTCGTGTGGTCGCGCCCGAAATACCGCCCGGTCTCGGACAGCGACTGCATCGCGATCCGCCGGCACAGCCACATCGCGACCTGTCTAGGTCGGGCCGCCGCCCGGTCCCGCCGGGACGACAGCAGCTCGCCGACCGACACGCCGTAGCGGCACGCCACGGCCTCGGGAACGCCACGGATTTGGGGGATGTTCATCGGACATACCTCCGGCATTGACGGCTGGAGGCGAATTTGCGAGAACCGGGTTGCGCATCGGCTCTCGTGTGGCGCCCCCGCGCCGCACAGTTCAGTTCCAACGCCGCTTCCGGTTACAGCCGGGGCGGCGTTGTTCATTCTGCGCAGGTTCACGGATTCTTGGAAGAGGCTGGTCATCGGTTCGACACCGGGCATTCCGCCTCCGCTCCCCAGGTGTCCCAATCGGCGCGCGGGCCGCGGGCGAACAGTTCCAGCTTCGCCGTCACCGGGAACAGCGCCTCAATCATCGCCGCCGCCTGCTCCGGCTTTTCGCTGTGCTTGCCAGCCGGCGCCTGGATGACCGAGGGAAACTGTGTGCCAGGCGCCGGGGCCGGCACCTCGCCGCGCACGCCCACCAGCAGCAACTCGTGCTGGTTCCTGAACCAATAGCCGGTGCCGATCTTGTCCTTCACCCAGACGCAATGAGAGCGGTAGGCAAAGCCGTACTCCGCCATCCACTCCAGCGCGTCCTCCAGCATCGGCACCGTAGCCCAGCAAAACAGCACGCAATCCTTGGCCGGCGCCGTGCGCATCAATTCCATGTCGAACAAGGCATCGCGCGCCATGGTCGGGTAATGATTATCAGCCGCACGGTTCAGCCCGGTCTCCCGCGAATAAGGCTCCAGGCGCCACGGAGGGTCCGCATACAGGACGCCATAGAGTTGGTGCCCGATCTCTTGCGCGGCCTGCTCTATCTTGTCGGCGAGGTCTTCTTCCCGCGACTGTCGCCGCAACTGCTGGACGCGCGTCCGAAGCTGCTGCGCGGTTGGTGTCGGATCGGTATCGCGGCACCATTCCAGCAATGGAATCGCGCCTTCATCCGGCAATGGCGCCACTATCTGATGGTGCCAATGTTCCAAATCCTTAAAACGTTTTAAGGCTGGCCACCGCTTCGCAACCGACCCAGCGACATAACAAACGCCCAGCGTCGGCATACCTCCAACAGACGCTCGCTGCGCCCGATCCTCGAACTCCTCGCCTCGGTTCCACCAGTCACCAATGTCCCACATCAACGAATGCGCGGAACGCTCCCGCTCACCGAGCGCGCGCCCCTCCGCCTCCCACTGCTCCAGCGGCTGGACAAACGGCAGCACCTCGGCGGTCTGCATCACTCGATAACCGGATGCGGCTCGGCGTCGGTCCATCGCAACTGCGCGGCACGCACCGTGGCCCCGGCCCTATAAGCGTTCCACGCCATCACCGTGAACGCCGTCGCATACTTTTCATTCAGCCGCCCGCCGTTGTCGCGCCGCAGATTACGCAACCGTGTCAATAGTGTCCGCGCGCCGCGCATCTCCTTCTCAAGATCATGCGCGAAGATACGGGATAACTTCTCATTCTTGCGCTCGAACAGATAGAACATCGCGGCAAGCGTGCCGGTCGGAATCACCCGCGACACCTTCTTCGCGTCGGTGATCGCGCGTTGCAGCATGTCCTTGTTGATCTTGCCCCGATAATGCTCGAACAGGTCGGCATTAGGGATGGTCGCGCCACGCTCCATCTTCGGATCTTCAAAGATGAGCAGCCATCGCGTTGCCTTGCCGGCGATCTCCGCGTTCGGCACCCCGGCCACCTTGAAGGTGTCGCCGCTGGTCCGCACTGTGCCGCTGTCGAGATAGGTAAACGCATCAGGGTCAATGCCAAACACCACATGCGTCTGCATCGTCTTGCTCGCCTGCATGCAGGCGGCCAAACGGTTTTGACCGTCGAGTAGCTTGCCGTGGCTGCCGAACTTCACGGTATCGCCGGTAAGCATCCAAAAGCCGTTGGAGAGATCGGCGGCGAATCTTTTGATTTTGTTCGGCCGCCGCTTGCGGTTTTCCGGGTTGCGCTTCTCAAGCACCTCATGGGCCAAATCAGGGCTGAACGAGACCACCACGCTAGGTGAACCCGCCGGCGTTGTGGCGATCAGCTCGTCAAGCGTGTGAACCTGATCAGCGAGCGCCATCGCAGCGGTTATCAGATCGGCGGCCGGCGATAATGTTTTGGTTGGCATTGTTCCCTCCTCGTTTCACGCTCCCGCAACCCTTGCGTGCCGCCGCCATCGCGCGCACACAACCGCCGTCCCCACAGACAAGGGGCAACCTGGCCGCCGCGTCGAGACGGACGACGGCGCGGCGGCCCTTTCGGGACACCGCCCATGACCCGCGCACCGCTATCAACCCTCTCCGCCGCCCAGTTGATCTATCGCGCCGCTCAGCACCGGGGCATGGCTGCCGAAGCCACCACGGCGGAAACCCGCGACGCCCTGCACCGCCTGGCCGAGCGCTATGTCGCGCTGGCGCTGGCCCGTCCGATGCCCACGACCGAGCGGATCGACATGGCGCAGGGCACGATGCGGGTGGCTGGCGCGGCTCAGTCATCGCGCGAGCCAGGCCGGTAAAGCGGCGCCGTCGCCCATTCGGCACGGGCCGCGGCGATCTCCTCGCGCAGCGTCGCTGACGGCGCCTCGGCGTGCGCGCCTTTGTGCGCGCCTTTCGGGCTCAGGTTCAGCGCCTGGATCTTGTGCTCGACGCTCGACTTGCTACGCCCCAGCAGCATACCGATCTGCTGCGCCGTGTGTGTCGCGTACAGATCGCGCAACGCCCTCACCTCATCCGCGGACCACAGTGTGCTGCCAAAGGTGTTCATCCCAGGACCAACCAAATCAGCGGCACCCACAGCGCCGCCGCGAGCAGCAGCGTGTAGAAAATCGGGTGCGGCCCAATACGCTGACTCATGGCGTGAATCCCCAGGTCCGATGCGCGCGCGGGATCTCCCACATATCGAGGCAGCGCAGCGTTTCGGTTGCGTCTCGCGCCACGCCGACGTGACACTGTGCCGCCAGCAGTGCGGTGATCACCGACTTCTGCGCGTCGGACAGGTGCCCGTCCTCCGCCTTCACCTCGATCCAGTGCGCACGTCCGCTCCACAGCACCACGATGTCGGGCGGCCCCGCCACCACGCCGCGACCCACGCGCGCGCCAGGCGCCACGCCGCCGAAGTCGGCAAAGTCGATGCTGAACCACACCACGCCCTCGCGGGACACACGCCCGGCCGGCGCGATCTCCAGCCGCAGGACATCGGCAATCAGCTTCTGCAGCGGATGCTCGCGTACGATCGGCCGCGTGAGCTTGAACGGACGCGGCTTGGCTTTCGCCGCGCTCATGCGTCCACCTCGACACGCAAGGCGCGCACGTAACAAACAGACTTGTGAAATGAACACCACGGCGAACCCAACTCGCCCGGCGGCTCGCCGCAGAACCGCCAGCCGCGCCGGCCCACGTCGCCGGAGATGAACTGGCAGCCAAACTCCCGCGGCACCGACCCCGGCGGCGGCATGGTCCGCACCGGCGGCGGCGCCACCACCGGCTGACGACGCCGCGGCGATGTGCGCTCCGCCACCAGCGAGGCCAGCGCCGGCACCGTATGCGCCCGCTCCGGCCACCGCCCGCCATGCGTGCCGATCACCGGCCCAACCAGCTTCAGCGAGCGCCGCTTGCGCTGGATGCCTTGACGGGTGCGCCCCGGCAGCAGCCGCCGCAGCGCCGGCATCAGCAACTCCGAATTGGCGCGCAGAATCGCGGTCTCGGCCTTGGTCCAGGATACGAACTGATTGCGCGCCGGCCCGCGCGGATAGTTGGCCCGGTGCGATGCGCCAATGGCCGCATTGGTCGTGCAGCCGTTGCCGATCTCGCGGGCAATCGGGCCGAAGCTCACGCCCTGCGCGCGCCGCACCCGGATCAGCTCCATCGCCTTCGGCGTTTTCCACTTAGCCGCCATGCGCCGGCTCCTCGCGCTGCGCCATGGCCGCACGGATGCGCGCCAGGCCCTCGGCGAACGCCGCCACCAGCACCGGGTGGCTGTCACAGGTGGGGCACAGGCCGATCTCGGTCAGCGCCGCGGCGGGGCCTTCGCAGACAATGCAGACGAGCCGCGCGCCGCTCATCGCGCACCCGGTCGATGCGGATTCTTGCACAACGCGATGTTGTATGTTTGCATACAGAACGCGACGCGCCAGGTGTTGGAACCAGACGCGCCGCTGACCACGACGAGACGGGTGAGCGCCTGCCAATGGCTGCCAACAGCATACCACCGTACGCTTGCGCACACAGCCTAGGCTGCCTGCTTAGTGGTGCGCGTGGTGTGTAGCGAGCAGAGCGTAATTCCCGCGATGCCGCGCCGCTCCGCCGCCTCGATCAGCGCCTTGTGGTGCTTGTACGGCACGCCGTCATGTCGCCAATTATTCACGGCATTCCGTGCCGCGCCGGTGATCTCCATCACCACATCCCTGCCGCCAAACGCGGCTATCATCTCGTCGGTGGTCATCCCATGAGTGTGACAACAAATTTGTCGGCTGACAACAACCTTACTGAGACGGCGACAAGCGGCAGTTTTTCTGCCACCCTGTCCGCGATGGCGTATGGTTTACACCCGAAACAGGTCGCGCTCAGGCTCCGCGCCGTGATGGCGGATCTGGATATGAAAACCGTCGCCGAATTGGCGGAATTCCTCGGGGCGGAACGGAGCCAGGTCAGCAACTGGCTTCAGGGCTATAACCTGCCCCCGACCAAGTGGATGAACGAATTATGCCTGAAACGCCGGGGCCTCACCCTCGATTGGATTTTTCGGGGGATATCGGACGCGCTTCCATCAGCTCTGGCGATAAAGTTGGAGGCGCTTGAGCAGGGGGTGGAGGTTCCATTGAACCGCCAGAACGCGACGGACGGCGGTGGCGCCGCTCCTTCGGGATTTTCGGCAGGCGCAAGGAAGCGCGGCCGGTCGCAGGCGACTCGGTATAAAATGGCCACTTGAAGAACCGGACACGGCAAAGAATTCCGGCTTCGATAGGGATTTTGACAACTCGGCTGTTGATGCGTGACAGAAAATCTGGAATATTGCTTCCGTCAAAGCGGAGGCAGCCGTGCCGGATCGTCAATCTTCCCTCCATTCCCCGAAAGCAGCCTTAGGCGAAACGGCGTCGGCCTGTGGAGGGTCGGCGACTGCAACTGACGAACGTTGGGCGTCTCGCAGCCATAGCACTGTAAACCCAGTTCCGCTGGCGCTGGCAAGCCATAATTCGCCGTCATTTTCGCGTTATGTTCGCGATAATACGTCCGAAATGGGGCAATATCCGAGTGTTATACACGCGGGTTCACGCGGGCAATTCCGCATCGTCAACGGATATAATTCTGCAATCCCCCCGCCGGCCCTCGACATGGCCAGCGCGGAACGCGGCCGGCTTTTGGCCGAGGCGCTGGTCCGCGAGGCCGGCGAGCCGTGACGCTACCGTCCGGCGCCGCCTGGTGTGACGACTGCGAGGGCGAGGGGCGCGAGCTCGTGTCCCGGCCCAGCTTCGATGATCCGTACTATCAGCACCGCACCGGCCGCGACTGCGAGACCTGCTGCGGCACGGGCATCGTGCCGACCGCATGTGATGAGGACACCGACCCATGAGCGACACCGACACCGATCCCATCATCCAGCATTTGCAGGCACGCAAGGCAGCACTGGAGGCCGACGTTGCCCACGCCACCGCGCGGCTGATGGAGGTGGAGGCGCTGCTGATGACGCTCGGCGACGGCCGCACCCGCGTGCGACGCCGGCTCAAGGAGGTGCCGCCAACCGACGCGCCGCCGGAGCTGGTGGCATGATTAGCGACAGCCTGGGCGGCATCGCCGACATGCTGCTGGGGCACGCCGCCCGCGGCACCGCACCATCGGCGGAGGAGTTGGCCGCCATCACCGAGCTGCTGCTGGACTGCGCCGATCGCGTGTCGGTGCTGGAAACGCTGCCATTCGAGGTCACGACGGCGCTTTTGGATTGCATCCCCGAGGGGCGGCTGGCGCGCACCGCGGCGGGGGCCGCTCAGCCATGAGCACGACTGCGAAGTCGCCGACATTGGCGCAATCTGCCAATCACGTCGCCGCTATCCTGGGTGTTATCGTTCAAATGTCCGATGATGTAAAAAACGCCGCATCGCCACTTGATGCCCAAGGGAAGCTGCTGCGGCTACAAAATTCCATCCAAAAGAATGCCGCCCGTATCCGCCCATACATTCAAACCATCTTGGATGCCCAGCCATGAGCACGACCGCGCCCAGCCCGTGGCGCGTCGAGCGCGCCATGTCGGCCGCGATGGAACTCCGCGCGCAGCTCATCGGCGAGGACGGCACGCTTGCCGATGACGACCGGATCCTGGTGGACACGCTGGACGGGGAGACTGACGTGTTCGCCGTGCTGGACCGCATCATCGAGAACTCGATGGCCGATGCTGTGCTCGCGGAGATGGCGGCGGCCCGCGCGACACGACTGAAGGCCCGCAAGGATCGGCTGCGCACCACTGCGCTGGCGATGCTCGAGGCCCTGGAGATAACACGCCCGATCGAGCGCGCAGCCTATACCGCTTCGATCCAGCGGCGCACGAAGGCCATCATTACCGATCCCACGCTGATCCCGCCGTCACTGCTGCGCACCGCGCCCGATCTGCACGCCGTCGCCAAGGCGCTGAAGGACGGGCCGGTGAGCGGCGCGGAGTTGGGAAATCCAATGCCTCATTTGGTGGTACGAGTAAGGTAATGGCTAAACGCGGCCCGAAACCACGCGATCCGGTGGCGTATTTCCATCGGACGTACACGGTCTCCGAGAGTGGCTGTTGGCTTTGGTCTGGAACTATCAACGAACAGGGATACGGGATTATCAGCACAGGCACGAGCGGGCGGATACGGGCTCATCGTCTGTCGCTCCAGTTGGCGACCGGCACCAAAGGCGATGGAATGATGGCGTGTCATGGTTGCGATGTTCGATCATGCGTCAATCCTGCTCATCTGTTCTGGGGAACAAGCGCAGATAATTCGGCCGACGCAGCCAGTAAGGGCAGAATGGGAAATCCAGTCCAAGCCCTAAAGACACATTGCCGTAATGGCCATGAATACACTGACCGGCGCAATGTCTATGGAAGTCGCGTCTGTTCGATATGTCAGCGCGAAGCCGGCCGGCGACATCGCGAGGCTAATCGTGAAAAGGAACGGGCGCGGCGCAAAAGATATGTGGCCGATAATCTTGACCAAGTAAGGTCAAATGCTCAGGCAGCCTATTGGGCCAACCCCGATAAAAGACGCGCTGAAATGCGCGCTTCCTACCATGACCGCAAGGCAAAAGGGATTGTTCCCCTAACGTAATCCGCACCCGCTGATTGGAGACGACTATGAGTGAGATGACTGTTGTCGGCACTGAGAGCGAACAGGATGTCATCCGCATCCTGGGTAATTCCCTCTATCCCGGCGCCAAACCGGAGAGCATTCAGCTTGTCCTGGCGTATTGCCGGGCGAATGGAATGGACCCGTTTCTAAAGCCCGTCCACATCGTGCCGACAAGCGTCAAGGTATCGTCAAATCCCGACAGATGGGAAATGCGCGATGTCCTCATGCCGGGGATCGCAGACTACAGAATCAAGGCGGCGCGCAGCGGCGAGTATGGCGGCAAGAGCGAGCCGGAGTTTGGCCCCGACGTAACGAAGGTCTGGGGCGATGAAACCGTGGTGTTTCCGGCGTGGTGCCGCGTTACCGTCAAACGCATCGTGCAAGGTCAGGCGCGCGAGTTTGTCGCGAATGAACGCTGGCTAGAGAACTACGCGACAGCGGGACGCAGCACCGACGCTCCCAACAGGATGTGGCGAAAGCGGGCTTATGGGCAACTCGCGAAGTGCGCCGAGAGCCAGGCATTGCGCATGGCGTTCCCCGAGTTCTCGGCCGGCTATACGGCCGAGGAGATGGAGGGCCGCGAGGTGTTCAACGGCCAGACAATCGAAGCCGAGCCGCCCGCTGCCGCCCGCCCGGCGGTGCCGCTACGCGCCGCCGCCGCCCCAATGCCGCGCGCCGCGGTGGTGCGGGCACCGGCCCCGCCGGCCGCGGACGCATGGCTGGCGCCGCTCGACGAGCCGAACGGCACGCAGTGGCTGAAGAACTTGGACGCGCTCTTGGCCGCCGCCCAGAGCCAGGACGAGGTGGTGCGGATCGGCGGCCACCACAGCGTCGGCACCGCGACCGCGACAGCGCCGGCTGCCGTGCGTGCCAGGTTGAGCGAGATGCTGGCGTTGGCGTTCGGTAAGTTCGCCGAGCCGGAGCCGGATGCGGACGAGCCTGAAGTCGAGATCGTGGGGGAGGAAAAGTTGCTGGCGGGCTGATGGTGGGGTTAGGTGTAACGCGCCGGCATGCCGCCAGCGGGCACCAGGAATCCGGCAGCACCGCAGGTCGGACAAACACGCAACGGATCTTGCAAGAGACCGTCACCGGCGCATGTTGGGCACCGCTCGCACCCCGAGGCGATAGCTTCCTGCGTGGCCTGCTCGGAAGCAGCCATCGCCGCCTCTCGGCTGCCGCCATTCCACGCTTTCCGTGCGCGCTTCATCAGACGAAACCGCACGATGCTTCACGAGCCGCGCCGACCTCGCGCTTGTATACTTCAGCCTCGATCAGAGTGATGTCGAGACCGACACTCTGACGCTGGCGATCGATGTCGGCTAGACGGAGGCGCTTAAAGGCGAGGGTTCGGGCCAGCTCATCATTTGACCAGTTCCCGCAATATTCCTGCGTCGTCAGCAGCATTGTGCTTTCCTCACCGGGGTTTAGTGCAATAGTGCGGGGCATCCTCCCGCTGCCTACCGTCACTACCGGCAGTCTGCGGATCGGGTTATCTTTGAAAGTGAACCACAAAAGCCTTTCAATGATCCCTCCTCCGACCGGGGGTCTCAGGTGTTGCGCAGGAAGGGGCGGCACTCAGCCATGACCCGCGTGAACTCTCGCTTAGCCGACATGGCGTTGATCCTCATGCCAAAGTCCTCCGGCCGCCTGTCAGCCGCAGCAGTGACATCGGCGACCATCTGCGCCACCTTTCGTGCCCGTCTCGTCCACCATCTACGTTGTCTGTTGCTCACGCGCGTTCCTTCGTGGGGTTAGGTGAGACTGACAATGCTATGAAGCCGAACCGGACGTGGGCAATAGCTATGGCAGCATTGCTGCGCAGAGGTGCGTCACAGTGAGCGAACCACGAACCGCCCAGCCGCGCTGGCGACCGACCAAGTTCGGCAACAATCTGGAACTGGTCATGCGCAAGAAATGGCTCGGTCAGGTCGGGCCAGAAATCGACGGGAGATGCCGCTATGTGACCACGACCGCCGCCGGCTACGCCGCGACGCAAGAGGAGGCGCGGCGATACGTCGAGATGGAGGTGGTGAAGTTATGACAGACCAAACAACGAACCACCCCTAAGGCACCTGCACCTGCGACTTGTTGATCCAGAACGGATCGGACAGCGCCGCCTTGGCATTGACCATCTGATTGGGTCCCCAGCCTGACCAGAAGTCGATGTAGACCGCACGCGGAAACGCAGCTTTGATGTCGATCTTTATCTGCGCCACGTTGTAAGCCGCGTTGACCAGGACCGGCGTCCCGCTGCCGAACTCGGTCAACGCGAATACGAGGTCCGGGGCCTGCGCGATCAGCTTGTCGCACACCGCCTTGTAGCCAGCGAGATTGTTGGTGTAGGCGTCGATGCCGACAATATCCACCACGTCCACGCCAGGAAACTCGTAGTCGCCCGGCCCGCCATTGATCGCGAACGTCGTCAGCAGATTGTCGAGCTGCCTGGTCACGCGCAGATAGTTGACGATGTAGCGGTAAAGCTGCGTCTGCTGCGCGTTGGAAAAGTGCCCGTCGCCCCACCAGAACCAGCCGCCGTCGAGCTCAAGCAGAAACCGCGTCAGCACCGCATGTCCGGCATCCTTGAATTGCTGCAGCAGGCCCGCCGCCTGGTCGAGCATGCGATTGAGCGCGCCGTTGAGCGCCGAGCCCGGCGTCAGCAGCAACACCGGATCGACCGCTGGGCCGTTCATCGACGGGCCGAGATTGACCGGGTTCGGCAGCATCAAACTCATGCCGAAGATGCCGCCGCTTTTCACATGCGCCATCGCGCTCGGCATGAAGTTCGCCCAGAACGGCGCATTGCCGGCCCACTGCGCGGCCCAAGGGTCTTGAAACATGATCGCCGGACTGAACCCGAGCGCCGCCACGTCGTCGGCAAATTCCTTGCCACCGTCATTGCTCATCTGCCCGATCAGACACTGTTTGCCGGCGATACTCCGAAGGTACGCAATCATCCGCGCACGCGGCGTGTTTGTAGGCGGAATGACGGGGGCACGCGGATCAGGACCCGAGACCCAAGTGGTGGCGTTCCAGCTCCAACAGATCGCGCCGGTAACGCTGGATTGCTGCCACACACGGCCAGCGAGGTCGTTGAAGCATGCGACAACATGATCACTGTGCCCGAGCGGGACGCCATCGCGCATAACGACGCCGTTGACGACAGTGATGCGGCCGTCAACCGTGATGATCTCGCTAGCCGGTGGGATCGTCGTCCACGGCTTCGAGAGCACGATCGGCGGTTCGAGCTTCGCGACCCGCGCCGTCAGCGCCGCATGCGCCGTCAGCAACTCCGCGTGCGAGGCAATCAAGGTATCAAGCTCCGCATAGCATTCGTCAAACGACGCCTGGCTCGGCGCCGGGACTTCAATGGTGATGGGCATGAGTTTGTATCCTAATGTGCTAACGGCACGACTTTGGGCCACCACACCGCGACCAGGCCGGCGACCGTGGCGAGCGCGCCGAACATCAGCGCGACCATTGCGTATCGGCCCTGTAATTCCGCCATCCGGCGTTCGATGTTTTCGAGCCTGGTGGTCTGGATCGCCATGTCCACACGCGGCACGTATTCACCGTGGATCGTCTGCGCGCTAAGCTGGATGTCCGCGATGCGCCGGCCGAACTCCTCATGTTCGGCTCTGGTGATGAACCGCCCGGCTTGGTCCGACATGGCGTTTCGGAACTCGTTCATCACGCCCAGATGTGCGTTGAGGCTTTCGAGCGCGACTGCCAGCGCCTTGTCGCGGGATGCGAGCGCGACCTCCAGCGCCTTGTCGCGCGTCTCCATCGCCTCATCCAGCCGCCGGTCGAGGTGCGTAATGCGGGCGTCCTGAACCGCGATGGCGATGGCATCGGTCATCGCAGACGGGGCAGGCCGGGCGACAGGCACTGGAGCAATTCAATCACGAGGTAAATCACGGCTATCACCACGACCGCGATCACGATGATGTTCAGCACGCGCATCACCAGATCCCCGGCCACGCCCAGCATCGACAGCACGTAGGGCAGCAGCAGCCGCAGGATCGCCACCACGGCGGCAACCACGACAAGCCAAATGAGGAAAAACAGCAGGCCGGCGAGAGAGAAGCACATGCGATTGTCCTATTGACATTGGGTGCAATCTGTTGCAATATACCGCCATGAATGACAGTTCATCAGTCGATGTAATACGCGCCCTTGCAATGGCAGGGCTGTCGGATATTGCTGATTTCGCAACGGCGCTGAACCGCTCGTCCCGCACCGTTTACGCCTGGATCGCCCAAGGAATGCCGGTCCAGTACATCGGAAACAAAGCGTACGTAGAGACCGTGCCGGCTATCGAGTGGGTACGAACCCGGCGACAGCGAAACCTTGAGCCGCGTCGGCCCGGCCGCCCTCGGAAGCGATCAGCGTGACCGACGATGAACGCCAGGAACTGAAGGACATGCTTATGACAACGCAGGTCGAGCGGCTACGGCAGGAAATCAGGATGGAGGGTCGCAAGTTCGCGGTGCAGGCCGTCCTGGCGATTGCCGCCGCTCTGGGGGTCGGAGTGGCCATCGGCCGCTTCTGGCTGTTCCATAGCTAGGAGGCGCCGATGTCCTGGCTCGATATCGTGGCCGTGGTCTGCGTCGTGGCCAACGTCGCACTGCTTACGTGGCAGGTGGTCATGATCCGGCGCTGGCATCGGCTCAACCAGGTCTTGCTGGACCTGTGCCTTTCGGCATGGGAACTGCGCCGGTCGCCGCATCTGATGCCGCTGCTGCACAACGCCCGCCTTTGGGGCGAGCATTAGGAGAACGTGCTGTGAGTATTTGGATTTTGCTCTGTATCGGCGCCGGTATGCTCGTTGGGGCTATGTGGACTTCCCCGAGCCAGCGGCCCTGAACTGCCGCAGCCTTCTTTCCTCCACGAGTTTGGCCGCAAACCGTTCCGCGAAGCCCGTCAACGGCACGGCGGAGTGTGCCGAGCAGTAAGTAAGTAGCTTAAGAGGAAGAGGTGGCTTGCGGTGCCGGCGCAAGTCGGGCCGCGGCGCCGGCGTGACGTCCGGCATTCGCAGCCAATAGCGGTTCACGGTGCGCCTGCGCTGGCCGTCCACGGTGCGGAACTGCGCCTCCCAGTCCAGCAGCCCCAGACCCTTCGCCCGCCTGTAGGCGTCTCCTACCGTCCGCACGCCGTATCCCAGGGCCGCCGCTACGTCGGCCTGCCTCGGCTCGGCGTCGCCGGCCTCGATCAACCCGGCGGTGTACTCCAGGATGCGGATGTGGGTGTCAGTGATGTTGCGGATCGACCGTTCGTCCCTAAGCCGTTGACGCCAAACGAAAGCCTGGCTGTCTGTGAGCACTGTCCCCCCTTCGCAGAGGGCAGCCGTCGGGGCGAGCGAATCCCACTCTTGCAATCCGGCGCAAATTGTCCGATGCTCTGTCTTGGCAGTTAGAACATCGGTGTGGGGTCGCCCTTGTGGCGGCCCTTCGCTATTTCTAGGTCATCGGTTCATCTCCGGCCCGCATTCGGCCACGCCGCGCGGATTCGCGCCATACCCCCGTAGTCTATGCCTTAGTGGAATGTTCAGGGGTGGTGTGGTAGGATACGGGGCATTGATGGAGGTGGACGTGGGCTTGCTTGGTTTCTTCCTGATAATCTGCCTGGTCATGTTTATGATCTTCCTGACGCTGCCAGTCAGTCCCTTGCCCAACGATGACGGGCAGCCTGCGCGGCGAGTGCCGCCGCCGTCACGTCGATCGGCCCCTGAAGCGCCGGCCCAAGCTGATTCGTAAGATACGCCTGTCCCGCCCGGCTGCGCATTGCGGCACCTATCGCTGCCGGCAGAGCCACGGGCGCGACCGCACCAGCCACCGCGCCGACCGGGCCAGCAGCCATCGCGCCAATCCCCGCTCCGCCGCCGGTTAGGAACCCCCCGGTCAACAGGCTGTTCATGTAGCTGCCGGCTGGCGTGTGACTGTCCGGCAGACCGCGCAACGTGTTCTGCCCGATGCGCGCCAACTGGTTCAGATCGCCCCGTCCCATCTCGTAGCCGCCGCCGGTTGAGCGATCGAGCGCGCCACGAAGCGCCAGGGGCGAGACGTTACCCTCCGCAACCGCACCGCCGGCCCCGCTGGTCGCATCGCGGATCACCATCAGGTTGGCATATTGCCGCCGCGCCTCGTGCCAGGCCGCCGCGTCACCGGGCGTTATGCTGGCATCCATCGCGGCGCGTAGGGTCGTGCGCAGATCTCCGAGCGCCGCCGCTAGATACCCGTGGCTTGGTCCGGCCGACCGAATCGCTTTGCCGATCTCGCTGTCCAGCAACTGGTACGATGCACCAGGAACATGCGGCGTGCCTCCGCTTGTTGCCTGCGGTTGGATCATCATCCCGCGAAGCTGCTCGATCCTGGCACGAACCGGCCCAGCCTGTTCGGCCGGAATAAATCGGAGACTGCCCTCGATTTGCCCGAGCCGCGCCTCGAATTGCGGCGTGACCGCCATCGTGTTGCGGTTGGAAATGTTGTTGATGACGCCGCCGATGCGCTGCGATGCACGGTTCAGCACCTCGGGCGACGCGATGTCCGCCACCTCTCCGGTTCGGCTAAGTGCCGCGCTATTGAACGCCCGCCGTTGCTCGCCAACGAAGCGAGCCTGTCCGCCGGCCGCTCCAGGCAACTGCCCGAGCCGCTCCTCGGCGTTCTGCAGCACGCGGCTGCCGGTGATCTGCCCAGCCGAGAGAGGGATGCCCTCCCGCTGCGCCTCCGCCACCAGCGCCGCGCCCTCTGGTGTCCGAACAGACCGAACCGGCGCGAGCAGCCGCCCCGCTCCCTGGGTCAGTGCTCCAATGGTGCCGCCAACCACCGCGCCGGTCGCCGCCTGGTCGAGACGATTGGATGCACCTTCGCCGGAGCCGAACCCTGCAACGCCGCCGGCCAAGGCGCCCCCTCCAGCCACACCGCCAACCGTGCGAACGGCTTGCGGAATACGTGCGGCCAACGGTGCGGCAATACGAGCAACTCCGCTCGCGGCGAGCGCCTCCGGCGCGGCCAGAACACCCCCAACCGTGCCGACCAGATCGCCTGCGGTGCTTGATACCGGGTTGGTCGCATAATCCTGCCGGTCGGCCTCGCGGTTGGCGGCCAGGCTGGTGTCGTACGCCTGCCCCATCGAGGGGCGGCCTTCGCTGCCGTGGATCAAGTTGCCGACGCCCTGCGCCAGCGCGTCGGTGCCGGCGCGCAGTTCATCGTTGAAGCCAAACGTTGCACCACGCACCACGCCGCGCAGCGCGGAGCCGATATGGCTCGGCTCGCTGCCCGGCAGCGGCTTCCATTCACTCCCGTCGAGGATCAGCTTAGCGCCGGACTCGGGATGCGTTGCGACGGTCGCGGGTGCCCACTGCCCGTCACTTCCGAGCGTCAAAAAGTTGCCGGCGCCATCCGATGCGATCGGCATTTACTGGATCACCTTGAAGCCGGGAGGCAACGGTGGATGGTCAGGCGTAACAGCCGTGGCCGGTTTGTCGCTGTAACCCTTCAGTGCCGCCTCGACCGGCTCCAACGCCTTGCCGCCGGCCTTCGGACCATAGACCTGATACGAGTCCTGTAACGCCGCCTGATATTCGCGGCGGAACTTGGTCAGCTTGTCCTTGATAGCTTCGGGCGGATCGCTGATCGAGGGAATGAACGGCATTAGCCGCGGTGATTCCGACGCAGACACCGCCGCGCCGCTGCGATCGTGAATTTTCAGGCTGCCGATGTCGGCAATCAAGGCACGCAACGCAACGCCTTCGGGATCGGTGCGGTTCAGGATTATTGCTGGGGTGCTGCCAGCCAGCCAACCAACGCCAGCACCTTTTCGGCGATCGAGTTCAGCCAGAGCCTTGTCAATCTGGCGCACCGACTGGACGTTGCCCAACATGCCTTCGACAACCGCCGGCGGCGGGGTAGTCGCAGCTTTGCTCATTCCAGGATCAGGTCCGCCAGCCGCGCCTTTAAAAGTTGGTATGTCGTAGGCGGACATGTCTGGCCGCACGACGCTTCCATCGGGGAAGTACTTCGGCGCCGCAAGCCGCGCATGGGCGCCAGCGTATCGGCGTGAGCCGTCGTCGCCAGCATCGACGATATTCACGTCCTGCTGTTCCATTCCGGTGCCCTGGTAGGGCTTGGCCCTCTCCGCCGCTTCCATCGCCGCCTTATCGACCGCCCGCTGTTCCGTCCGCGCCGCGGTCTGCTGCGCGGTCCACTTGTCCTGCCGCGCCGCGTTGAACGCCACACGTTGCTGCGCCTCGGTCTGGAACGTGGTCGCCGGCAGCCGCCCCTTCGCCATCAAGTCATACATCGGCGCAAGTTCCGCCCGGTCGCGCGCCGTCAGCCCGTGCGCATCGGTCTGCAGCTCCGCCGGCATCTGCGCAGCGGCGGGCGCGGCCGGTGCCACCTGCTGTGCCGGCGCGGCCTGCGCGGTCTGCGCCGGAGCGACGGTCTGCGCCGGGGCTGGAGCGGCAGGAGGCGTGCTAGTAACGCCACCATTCGGCAGCGCCCACGTCCCATTGCCGCCCAGGATTTCTACCGGCTGGCCTGTGGCTTGGGCCTGTTTGGTCGCCTCGGCATCAGGTAGCGCCGCTGCCGCCGCAGGGGGCGTCGGTGGCGCCGTTGGGGTGAGAGACGCCACCTTGTATGGCGCGGGTTGCTGGGCGCCGCCAGCGGGCGCCACGGGCGCGGCGTTGGCCTGTTGCCCGCGGGGAGCCGATGCCGCCCATGGCCGCTGCCCCTGCCGGTCGTAAAGCAAGCCAGCGACACGGGCCTGCACCTCTCTAGGTGCCGACATGGCGGTCGGGTATTGGGCGGTATCGACGCCTGCCAGTTTGGCGTATTCCAACCAGGTCGGATCGATCATTTGGTAATAGCCGCTGGCGGTGCTCTCCGGCGTACCGCCCGGCCCAGTACGATTGCGGATGTTCTGCCCGCCGCTTTCGCGCTGCATGATCGCAGCCAGCACCTCCTCCTTGGTGCCGGGGATATCCGTTGCCCCCGACCCAGGAGCCGCGGAGGCCCCCGGCCCGAACCCATAGGCGGCACCCACGCCCGCGCCTGCCACGCCCGACTGCTGCGTCTTGTATTGCTCCGCGCTCGACGTGCCCATCGCGGCGGCCCGCTGGATCGCGGCCATTCCAGGCCACGACGCCGGCGCACGCCCGCGCAGCGACGGCGGCAACGACGCGATTGCGTCGGGATACGCCGCGGCGGCTTTCGCCTCATCCCCGCCGCTCGCCGACAGCAGCCCCTGCGCCGCGCGCGCGAGATATTCCGTCGAGTTCGCATCCGTCGCTTGCTGATGCTGCTCCTGCGCCATCAGCGCGTTCTGTTGCTGGATACCGAACTGCCCCTGCCGCAGCGCCAACTCGCGCGGCACCAGCAGGTCGTTCGTGGTGAGCCACGGGGAGACCGTCTCGGAGGCGGTGAACAGCGCCATCAGAAGCCCCTGGGCGCGGCGAACGCGCTGATCTGTGTCGGGCTAAGTGTCGTGTTCGCATTCTGGAACCCGCCGAGCGGCGTGAAGCCGCTGGCATCCGGCGTGAACAGCGAGTTAATCCCGGTCGCCAGTCCCTTGCCGGCGTTGCCGTAAATCGAGGATTGCACCTGGCCCGCGCTCGCATCGGTCTGTGCAATGCCCTCGCCGGTTTTGATGGCGCCAGCACCCTGCCCCGCCGCCGCGTTCTCTCCAAGTTGCGACATTCCAAAGAGCTTCGCGTAATATGAATTAAAATCACTGTCCGCCAATCCCGCGCCGAACGCCTGTTCCGCCTTCAGCGTGGCCCCCGACCGCAGCATACCCTTCGCCGCCGCGCCCGCGTCCACACCGCGCAGCCCCTCGCTCATCTGCCACTGGTAGCCGGGCGAGGTGCGGTAATTCCCCATCGCCGCGGTTGCCGCGTCCGGCCCGTTCAGGCCCAGCAGGTCCGCGCTAGCGGTATTCGCCGCGCCGCCCGTGGTGGCCCACGGCATCAGGTCGTTGCGCTGGATTGCCGCCGCCTGCGTCTGCGCCGCGTTGGCCTTGCCCGCCGCGCTCGATGCCGCGCCGGACTGCGCCAGCCCCGTGCCAGCCGACAATGCGGCGCTGCCAATGGCAACCGCGGTGGGCACCGAAATGCTAGGCATTACGTTACGCTCCTATCCGCCACAGGTATTCGCGCTGATATTCGACCGCGCCCAGGCGTTGATACAGCCGGCCGGCACGAACACCCCGCCCGTGCATCGTGTGGTGCAGCCGCAGCACCGCGATCCCCTCGCGCTCGAAAGTCCGGCGCGACACGTCCAGCAGCCGCAGGCCGAGCCGGTGCGCGCGGTGTTCCGGCGCTACATAGAACGGGCCATGAACCATCGTGGGCGGCATGTCCGACTCGATCGATACATCGCGCACCCAGGTGCAATATCCGGCCAGCGCGCCATCCACCCGCGCCAGGAAGCACCGCCACAGCCCCGCCGCATCGATCGCCGCCAGCGCGGCACGATCCGGGTTGAACCCGCCATCCAGGCCCTCGGTCGCCTCGGCGAAGTGCCCCTCCGACATCGCCAGCATGGCGTCGGCGACATCGCCCCAGCGTTCCTCGCCAACGCTCACGAACGGTGCAGGGGCGGCAAGCCGCTCCACAAGTTCAGCCCTCAGCCGCTCGATGGCGTCGTGTCGCACCGCCAGCCGCGCCATGCGCGCCGGCAGGTCGAGCTGCACGTTACGGCGCTCGAAGGCGAGCCACGTCAGCCAGTCGAACGGCAGGCCCAGGCAATGCTCCTGCAGCACCGCACAGGCCCGCGGATCGGCGAGAGCGTTATACTGCAGCACCAGTGCGCCTGGCTCGCGTGCGACCTCCTCAAGCGCCGCGGCACGGCGTTCCAGATCGGCCAGCGGCACCGGCAGGCCCATCGCCTTCAGCGAGGCCACGACCTGCGCAAGCGGGCGGAGCACCACGGCAATCCGGCAATCCGGAATCGCCCGCCGCAGGATCGGCCAACCCTCGACGGCGCCGGTCTCGACAGTGCCGCGAACGCCGCGGAATAGAACCTCGAGCCAGGCGTCTATCGTGTCGGACTCGATCGCCAGATCATGCGCAACCGGCGCGCCCGCGACGCTGCCGAGCCATTGCGCCAGCCACGCCGTGCGGCTTCTCGGCAAGGCGAATACCACGAACGGCGGCGGCATTCACCGCATCCGCCGCGCGCGAATCGTGCCCGCCGCCGTCACCGCCCCCGATGCCGTGACGAACGCGCCGAGATAGACCGGCCCCGCCGACGCCTGCGACACTCTGAGCGGGCCGCTGTTCAGCCGCGTGCCGGCCAGCAGCAGCCCCGGCGTCAGCACGATGATGCCGCGGCCCAGCGTCGGCGGCGGCGTCACCGAAGCCGTGGAAACCCACGCCTGCGCCATCGCCATCCCGGTCGCGGTCAGGAACACCACCACCCCGCTCACATCCCAGTCGCCCGCCGTCAGCGGCAGCGAACCAAGATCCACGGTGGTAAGGCTCGGCAATGACACCGGGCCGGCGAACGTCGCCTCCAGATACTCGCCAACGTCGCCAGCCGCCGCGTCGGAGCCGTCGCTGACGCCCGCGCGCAGCTTGGCCGGCAGGCCGTATATCCGATCCGCCACCTCCTGATGGTAGTTCGTCCAGGCATACGAATGCTTGCCCAAGCCGTCGAGCGTATCGGCGGCGATCGGCGGATCCAGCCGCGGGTCTGCCGTCATTGCTGCGCTCCCCAATACCAGATGCGGAAATCGCCCTGACGTGTAGGGTTCCAGAGCGGTTCAAGCGCCATGAGGAATGCGAGGCTCATTGCTGCGCTCCGGCTGCCGCGCCGCCGGCCGCGAGACCAGCCGCGCCGTAGGTGATGCGCGGATCGGTCGGGCTGAACGTGCCTCGGTTGCCGATGGCGGATTTGATCTGTGTCGGATCGAAAGCGACGTATTCGTTGTTGAAGCCTCGTCCTTTGATGACAATGCCATCATGGCCGGCTTCAGCTAATTTCGCCTTGAAATCTGCCGCCGCGGCGACGGCCTCCTCTTGCGTCATCTGACCCCGGAACACCGTCATGGCGTGCTTGTCCCACTCACCGCGTGTCATCTCGTATGGGTTTTCCATCTTCAGATGCACGGGCGTGATGTTCTGGCCGGAACCATGAAACTCGGTCGCATATCGCGACGCCTCTTTCGCGGATGGCGTGAAGAACGAACCCCACGGTGCGGTGACGTTGCCGGTGGTCTGCGATCCGCGTGAGGTATCAAATTGCGCGATGTCGTGCCCGCTGCCGTGATAGAGCGTCAACGGCTTCCCCGCCTCATCCACGACTTGCGACTTGCCGAACCACTTGGCGAACGCTGGATTATCGAGGCTCGCCCCGCCCCGCATCCCCGGCGCCGTGGTGCCCATCATCAGCGCGTTGCCATACTGCGACGCGGCATCGCGCCACGTCTGCGGCTGCTGCATCGCCTGCCACGTCTCGCCCAGGTTCTGCCCATGCCACGCCGCCGCATCGGCCCACGTCGGCGCCGGTGCCAGCGTGTTCTCCGGCAACGGCCCAATCGGCTGGCGCGGCATCAGGTCATTCGCAACCGACATTCACGAAGCCCCAGCGGCGATGTCAGCGTCGGCCGCGAACACCGTCGTCAGCCCGCTCATGGTCAGCCGGAACACCCGCTCGCGAAAGCTGCCCAGCCGCGTCGTATAGACCCGCGTGCGGGTCCGCCCGGTACGGATGCCCGCTGCCAGCGTGCGCGGCCCGCCTTGGAACGTGTACCCGCCGTCGTCGGACCAATCCAGCGTTACCGCCTCATCGACCAACGCGGGGTTGTCGGTGTCCATTTCCAGCTCGAACCGCGCGCAGAACACCCGCCCGTTGCCCGGCGCGGTCAGCGGCGGAAACACGATCTGCCGCACGATCGCGGTGCCGTCCTCGGTCCCAACGGCGGTGTCGGACTTGAAGATTTTCTCCGATTCGCTGTCACCCATCAGCGCAATGTTGCCCAGCGCCGCGACGCTGCTGGGCCGCCAGCGGCCGGCGCCCGGACTGGATCGGTCGTGCCATAGCTTGGTGGCGCAATCGTACACCAGGGAGCGGTCGGCGAAGTTCAGCACATAGAAGATGTGACCGCCCTGGATGTAGGTGAAGGCCGATGCGAAATACAGCGACTCGGCCTCGATGATCCGCTCGATGGCGTGGCTGCTGATCCGCTGCGCCTGATAGTTGAGCGTCCGATACACGATGAAATCACCGCCGACCCAGAACACCGAATTGTCGGCGGTCGCCACCACCGCGGGGCCACCGGACGTAATCGAGATCACCCCGCCGGACCGGCGCCGGAACGGGAAGTCCTGCATCCCGGCATCGTACCACACCTCGATCCCGCCCTCACCCAGCATCCAAAGATCGGTGTTCAGCGCGACAACCCGGCGCAGCACGTTGGGCAAGGCGTCGGAATAGGCAAAGTCGAGCGCGTCGTAATTGGCCGGGTCCAGCAGGCGGGTGACGAAGAACTTCGCGTCGTTCCCGAACCCGGTATAGACGTGATATCCGTCCAGGAACGCCACCGACGCCGCGCCGGGAAAATCGCCGCCGATCTGATTGAGCGCGTCGGCCTCGAAATGCCCGCAGGTATAAGCGCGCGGCGGCACGCACACCACGCAGGCGTTAGCGCCGGCCGCAATGGTGTACATCAGCGTATAATCCGGGATGGTGCCGCTGTCCGGCGTGCCGATCTCACCCAGGTCATCGATCGACACCGAGGTGATCTCGTACCTGACCCGATAGAACCGCGTGCCGGAGACGACATAGAGGCGGCCCGACAAATCGGAATTGAGCGCCTTGATCGGCCCGGCGCCGACCGATGTGAACACACTCAGGCCGGGGGTGGGGATCAGCGCCGCCTGGGTGCGCGCGTCGGAGGGCGCGGCCTCCACCATCATGTTCTGCAGCCGCTTGGCCGACAGCGGCACGGCCGGGAGCTGATAGCTTTCCAGCGGAAACGGAATGCGCTTCATCCCGCCCTTTGGTGCGAGCGCCTTCTGCAGCGTGGCGAGGGTGGTGTCGCTCATCAGAGTTCCGCGTCCATGACCCACATGATATCGACCGTCAGAACCCCGCCCGGCGCCACATCGGTGCGAACCACCGCGTTTGTGGTCGTGAGCGTATCGACCCAGATCACGGACGCCAGCCCGAGCGAACTGCGCAACGTCAGCATTGCCCCGCTAGGCACCACGCCAAGCGTGTGCGAGATCGTGGTCGCGGTGTTGGCGGCGGGGATGAAATACGAGCCGTGAACCGTCATCGCCTCGCGCACCACCTGGCCGGCCCCGGTCACAAAGCCGCCGCCGAAGATGCTCGAATTAAACGAGCAACTGCTGTCGGCGATCACCGAGTTGTTGGCGCTGCAGTTGAGCGCGGGCTGCCCGGTCGATCGCTGGTCCCAGTTCTGGACCAGCGTGCCGGCGGTCAGCCGGACCTTGTTGTTCTCCCCGGTGGACGTAATCGCGACGCATGACAGCGAATAGGACATGATCGCGCACGAAGCGAACGTAAGCACCACCCCGTCACCGGAGCCACCGATCTGCACGCCGTGGGTATTCTGGATTGTGGGGTCGCTGTAGGCGACGGTATTGACGAACATCAGGTCGTGTCCACCGACCGCATCGGAGATCGAGAGCAACTGTCCCACGGTATCGAACATGCAATCGGTAACAAGCGCCTTGTTCAGCGCGCCGCCGGTGGCGCCGGCCGTCCATGCCACCAGGAACCCACCTGCATACCAGATGGCAAAATTCCCGCTGAATATTGGATTGTCCATCCGGCCCAGCCGGTAAAGCCAGCCGTTGGCTTTCTGCCAGGCCAATACATTTGCATCGAGCGACCAGAAGCACCACCAATGGCAATCGCGCACGCGCCAGATATCCAGCACGCGGTCGGCGATGATCGCGGCATAGAGCGGCTGGCCCTGAATGCGCTCGATGGTCATGGTGCCCTGATCCGCGCCGGTTGCCTCGAAGGCAATGCGCGGGTTCATCAGGGTCAGGTCGTGGATGTAGCAGTGCGACGCGCCGCCGAACTTTATCGCCGCGGGATAGTTGGTCGGCACCCAGCCGCCGGCCGGCACGGCGTGGGTGTGCAGGATGCCAAGGTGGGAAATCTCGACGCCAAACACCTTGTTGGTGCTCGATGCCGCGCCCGCCGGCGAGATATCGAACACGTTGACCAGCGTGGCGTTGAGTATGATCCAGGTGCCGTAGGCGCCGGTCGCTGGCGATGCGGAGAACTCCTGCACATACGGCTCGGCGCCGGCGCCGTAAATCCGCACCGCGCGCTGAATGTTGAGCGCCGCCGAGATCAGATAGCGTCCGGCGGGGATGAACAGCGGGATCTGCGCCGCCGTCGCGGCATCGATCGCGGCCTGCAGTTCAGCGGTGTCGTCATTCACACCGTCGCCCAGCGCGCCGTAGTCGGACGCGGACAGCGCGGTGAGCTGCGTCGTATGCGCAATCCCGGTCTGGAAGTAGGTGCGCAGCGCGGGCGCGGTGACGCGGCCGGCGCCGGCATGCTCGGCCACCACCGACACTGCATCGTTGACCGCGCCAAGGTCGGGCAGATCGGCAACGCGAATGCCCGTCATCGGTCAATCTCCATCCACAAGAATCGGCACGTCGGTATCGGTATCGAGCGTGACCGGCGCCACCAGCCGCTGCCCGGTCGGGCGGACGTGCACGAAGCCCTCCGCGATCACTTCCGCCTGCCCGCCGCCGTCCCAATCGAGCGTCACCGACCAGACGCAGCGCCGCGGCCAGCCGGCCATCGTACCAACCGGAATCGCGATGTCGAAGCTGCCGATGGCATCGGCGATGGTGCCAAGCGCGGACCACAGCACGGTGCCGGGCGACACGCGCGGGGCGCCATAGTCCCAGCGCCCCGACGCACTGTCCGGATACACCAGCAGCATGCACGTCGGCCCGCCGATGCCGCCGGTCAATTCCAGCGCCTGCGCACTCGGGTCGTCGCTCTCCACGATGGTAACGCGCAGTGCGAGGCTATCCGCGGCCGACAGCACCAGGTCGCGGCGCGGGATGTGCAGCGGCGAGCTGCGCATGTAGGGGAGGATGATGGTCTGGGCGGTCATGGCGTTGCGCTCGGCGTAACAGTGCCTTTGAAGATCGCATTGCCCGAGGTCATCGCGACCGAGAACACCACCACGTTGTTCTCGTCGGAGAAATACCACTTGTGCGCTGCGGTGTCGTAATACGCGCAGGCCGTGATGCCGGCGAAACACACCTTCTGCCCGGCCTTGGTGGCAAGCGCGATGTTGGCGGTTGAGGTGCTGGTATTGATCGCCTGCGAGTAAGTGCCGATCAGCGAAACGCCGACCGGGGCAACGCTGGCGTCACGGATGGCCGCCACCGAACGGGTGCCGGCAATCTGCACGCCACGCGGCGCGTTGTCGGTCAGGAACACGCTCGATGTCGAATGATCGCCGGACACCTCCAACCCATAGGGCGAAGTGTCGTTGGCGTAGAACGCCGCACCGGCGTGCGTACCCTCGGATTTGAAGGAAACGCTGGAGTTCGTGGTATCATAGAACGCACTGCCGTTGATCAGCGTCGGCCCTTGCATCAAGATGCCGTGTTCCCACGCCGCCACACCCGAGCCGTCCAGCTTCAGTAGCTGCAGATTGGACATGAAGATGCCGGCCAGCGACTTGTGTGTTGACCGGTTGTGCAGATACATCCCGACCGTGAACGCGCCCTCGCTCACGCCGCTATCGACATCGAAATTAGAGAAGTCGAGTTCGTAACCGACGGTGCCTGAAGCCGGATCCATCGCGCCAGGCGTGCCGCGCGCCGGGGTGCCGATAAACCCCGCATCGTGGCTGACGCCGGGCACGCCGTTGCGAACGATGTCGGTATTGAGGGTCCAGCCGGCGCCTGCGTTCGGCCCCTGCACCAGCCCGATATAGCGCGCCACCTTCTGGCCGTGCGGACGGCCGGTGTTGACGTAGAAGCTGTCCACGCCAAGCCATTCCGCGGTGTCCGCGTCAAGCGCGGTCTCGCCGTTGAGGAAGCTGCCGGATCGCACCCGGTTGCCGGTGATGCCGGGCACCGGGCAGTTGGCAGCGGGGCACACCTCGGCAAACCCGCCCGGCGTTACGTTGTGACTGAGGAAGCCGTACATAATCAGCGGGGCGTTCATGCGCTGGGGCGTGGTCTGGGCCTGTGCCGCCCCAGCAAGCGCGACACCGAACAGGCAGGCGATCAGACCACGCATACGAAATCCCCGTTGCGCCACAGTGCGCCTGGCTCCAGCCCATCCGGAGCGGTCGGCAGCTCGAATGCGACCAGCGTGCCGGGCGGCCCCGGTGGCCCGGTCAACCCGCGCCAGTCGTCGCCCGTGGGGTCAGGCGGCACAGCGGGCGGCTGCAGGTAGCCGGAGAAGGAAAGCCCGTTAGGCATCAAAAATACTCCGCTGGGATTCGCTCGCCCGATGTCGGCAGCGCCACGTACTGCGCCAGCGAGCGATTGGCGGCGATGTCGTCGCGCGGGTCGGCCTTCTGCCCGAACTGCGGCGCCAGGTCATTCGCGGCGAGGATTACGTACGGAGATTCCACCGCCACGGGTATGTCGAACACGCTCCACCGTGCCAGCCCGAGCGCGGTCAGATCCTGATGCACGCCCAGCACCGCATCGCTGGCCAATGCCGGCGCCCCCATGATCAGCGCCACCTTGCGCACCCGCGCCTCCAGCATCGCATGGATTGCCGGATCGGACGGCTTGCCGAAGCTCGACGCCATGAGCGACGCCGCGAGCTTGGTCATCTCCTCGGCCACGCATTGCGGCACCGTGTCCAGAGTCCAAGACACCACGCCCTGCGCCACCAGCGCATCGTGCGCGGCAGCCAGCTTGGCGAGCGCCAGGGCGGCGTCCGTGGCGGCCGGCGTCTCGTCTGCGGCAACCACCCCCAACTCCACCAGCGCGCCTGTGGCGAGCGTGGCGGCGGGGATCACGACCGACAGCGCGGGGCGATCCGCGACCGGCACCACGGCCACGCCGAGCCGACGCAGCGCACGTTCGCCCAACTGCGCGATGGTGGCGGTCATGCTGTCACCCATTGCAGTTCGCTAGCGGAGAAGGCCCGCGGCCAATAGCGTACTCGGGCCAGCCGGCCGGAAAGCGTCGTGGGCGCGGTGTTGGCGCCCATCAGCTTGATCGTCGTCAGGCCGGAGAACCCGGTCGCCTGCGCGCCGGTCACGACCGTCCCCGCGTTCAGCACCACCGCCCCGGTGCCGCCGCTCCACGCCGATGCCGCCCTGGTGCGGCTGTTCGCTGTTGCCGCGTTCGCAGTCTGAATTGCTGCGCCGTCGAACGCCACCGACAGCCCGGCGGCGCTGAAATACAGCGGCGCGACCGTGGTGGTGGGATTGCCGATCAACCGCAATCCGGCGGCAAACCCGAGAAACTCTCCCTCAGCCGCCCAGGTGCCGGCCAGCGTGTTGAACCAGGCCGCATCGACCGGGAGCGTCGCCACGTCCACCGCCCGCGTCGCGGATGCGCCGGTCGTGGGAATGTGGGAGGTGGCGAACCCGCCGACTTCGGTCTGGGCGCCCCAAAGATAATATGTGGCGCCGTTGACGCGCGTTGTTGACGCATTGACGGAGGCAGAGTTTACGTTGACAGCCGCTATGGTGCTACCGGCAGCCATCGTGCAACCAAGCGTGACGCGATACCAGCCGTTTCCGATCGCCTGTATCGCCGCGACAGCACCTGTCGCAGTGCCCCGAGCGCCAGTACTCGCAACCGCCACCGTCGCAAGGTTAGCCCAGGTCTGCACACCATTCGCGGATGCAGTATCAGCGCACAGGATCCGCAGGATGTCTTGATTACCGCGCTTCAGAAACACGCTGAAGCTCATCACTGAGCTTCCTGCGATTGCCGCTGCGTTGGAGACAACAACGGCAGTCCCGGCGCTGCCTTCCGTTACCAGCGAGGCGTTCACCGTGCCATCAGGCGACGCCGTGCTATTGTCGGTGACGGTGCTGTCGGTCTTGGTCGGCCACGAGTTGATCGCGCGCGAGTTAGTCAGGATGTTGGTGCGCGCTTCCTCGATCAGCAGCCCCTTGAGCGCGTGCGTCACCGGATCGTAGTCGAAGCGCGCGACGTTGGTGCCCGCCGTCTGCATCACTCCCGACGCATCGAAATAGGTCGCCGGCCCGGCGGCACGGGTGAACGTGATGCGGCTGTCGAGCGCAGCCCCGCCGATGAAATTCAGATCAAGCGCCGGCGCCCCGCCGATGTTCACCCCGCCGCGGCAGGCGTCGACCGCTGGGGTGCTGGTGACGCATTGCGCGCCGGCCCACGCCGGCACCAGCGACGCCGCGCCCGCCAGCAGGAGACCCCGGCGATTCACCACTCGCGCGCCGCGAACGCCTGCGCGGTGGTCGCGCCGATGATCGAATGCGCCCCGTCAGAGGCCGGCGCCATGCATAGATACTGCTGCCCTGGCGCGATCAGGACCGAGGGCGAAGCCGCAACCGCCGTGGCGGTGCTGCTGATCCACAAGTTGCCGGTGCTCTGGTTCTGGATCATGCAGCCGTGCCGCCCCGGCCAGGCCGACATGATGGTCTGCGCGGTGCCGCCCAACGTGATGGTGCCGCTGCGGTCGGCGTACGTCACCGCCTGCGCATGGGCCGCGAGCGGCAGCAGCGCGAGCCACGCCGCGGCAAGGATAGCTCTCATCATGGCGTGGCTCCTCTGCTTATGCCGCGGGCGTGTTGGCGGTCATCGCCGCGCTCAGTTCCGCGGTGTTGCTCTGCACCGAGGACGCCAGCGCATCGAGCGCCGCGGTCTGTGCCGGTGTGGCACCCGCTGCCGTCGCCGCGTCGATCGCGGCCTGCAGGCGGGCGGAGAAGCCGTTGATCATCGTAACGGCGGAGGCGTTCACCTCGGTTTCGGCCGCAACCTGTGCGGTCAAAGCGTCGATTGATGCCTGTAGGTTTCCACTCATAATTCGAAACTCCTGTTGCAGTGCGCGTAGTTCCGCAATCACCTGATCCAAACGCGGATCAGGTGGCGGCGGGTCGTAATGGACGTGGATATGCAACTACGGGCCGGGTGGCGTGTGGGTCTTCTTGCGCGCCTCCTCGACCGCGTTCGCCTCCGCCTCGGCGTCGGCCTCGGCCTGCGCGGCAATGCGTTCCAGCGCCGCGTCGCGGGCGCGGGTGTTCTGCTCCATCGAGGGATGCAGCTTCCCCTGCTGCGCGAGTTCCACGATCTGCACGTCGGTCAAAGGCTCGACCTTGCGTGCAACCACCTTGGGTGCCTCACGCTCGGCCGCGGCCTTACGCTCAACCACGGTCTTGGCCTCGGACTCGACCGGAGGACGGGCCGGCGGTGATGCCGCGGCCGGCGGATGATCGGGGACCGGCGGGCGGCTGTTGCTCGGGTTGTCGCTCATTTACGCATCTCCAACGGCTGTGGTCAGGATCGTGAACACGCCGTGATCGACAGGCGCGGTCTTGTCCACGGTGGCGTCGGTGCCCCAGCGCAGCTTCTGCACGCCACGGATCTCCATGACGCCAGCACCGTGCTGGAACCCGTAGTCACGATTGTTCGTCACGCTCTTGGTACGCTGTGCCCACGCGATGCCGACCGCCTGCGCCCCGAGCAGATAGGAGCGCGCGCATTGCAGCGAGACGTGCCCGTTGCCGCCGGTGGCAATCACCGGGATCTCGGGGATTTCACGGATGATCATGCCGTCGTAGATCAGGTCTCCGCTGGTGAACAGCGGATTGCTGGCACCCCGATCCGCGGCATACTTCAACGTATCAAGGATCGTGGTGTCGGCACGGAAATCGCGGAACACCAGGCTCGGCATCAGCACGACGTACCATTCCTCGTCGTTGTTGACGCGCGTCGGCCGGATGTGCGGCGAGGCGGTGCGGGCGCGGCGCTTGGCGAGCGAGAGGGTGGCCGCGGTCATCTTGTCGGCGGTATTGTCGAGCGTGGCCATCGAGGTGGACCAGTCGTTCGACACGCTGTTGGCCACCGCGGCACCGAACAGCACGCGGTCGGCGTTGTTGGTCAGCCAGGTGTCCATCTGCGCATTGGATGCCGCCGCCATTGTCACGGCCACGTCGGCGTCGGCGGTGATGTTGCCGAGCGCGGTGATGATGTCGGCGCGCAGCTTGCCCATCGCCCAGTCCATCAACCCGTCGCGGCCGGCGTTCATCAGGTCGATGGCGGACTTCTGCTCATCCCAGTCGTTGACCGCGATGGCGTGGCGGATCACATCAACGCTCACCTTCAGCGAGCGGGCGTTGACGACTTCCTCTTGTCCCTCCAGCGTCGTCGAGCCGGTGACGCCAGCGCCCGCCAGGCGCCGCACGGTGGCGAACGTGACGCTGTCGCCGGCCTTGCGGGTGAGGTCATCCTTGAGTTGGATGATCGAGGACATACTTGTCCCCATATATTTCGTGAATTGATTGGACCTGATATACTCTGCAAAAAACTGATCATCCCACAACTGTGGAGTAAGTCCGGCTCTAGCCGGAGTAGTGACCATATCAGCGGTCGCGACCATTTGGGTTATTCCTTTGGGGTGTGTGGTTTTACTTTCACGACACGCCCGACAGGTCCGGCGGCGACCACGTACGCCCGTTTTGACCTTTGCGGCCCACCCGGCGGCGGTGATGACGTGACACGACGAGGCGCACGAGGGCCTTCCAATCGCGTATACGTTGCGGTATGTTAGCGAAGCTCGGGACCGCGCCAACGGCTCCCGAGCCTCTGACCAACTGGCTGAAGGAACCAACCGAGATGGCTAAGCGCCCTATATCCGAAGAACTGACCGCCGCCCAACTGCGATCGGTCGTTCACTATGACCCTGAGACCGGCCTTTTCACCTGGCGCCCGACCATCGATCATTGGCGCGCCGGCCTACCAGCCGGAACTCAATCCAAGAAGTATGTCGTGCTTGGGATCGGCACCACATCACGCTCTGAGCAACTACGGTATTACGTCCTAGGTGTGCGAAAGCGCGTCTATCGTGCCCACCGGCTTGCGTGGCTCTACGTCTACGGTGAATGGCCAGACGGCGAGATCGACCACATTAACCTCAACGGACTTGATAACCGTATTGCGAATCTTCGGCTGGCTACACCTACGCAAAACAGCTGCAACCGTGGCTTACGAAAGGACAACACGTCTGGCATCAAGGGCGTGTCGTGGAACAAGAGAGACCGGAAATGGTTGGCACATATCACTGTAAACGGGAAACAACATCATCTTGGCGTATTCGACACGAAGGCAGAGGCCAAAGCTGTTAGAGACGAAGCCGCCGCGCGCATGCACGGCGAATTTGCACACCCGGACTAACCCCTCCTCAATATGTCATTCAACGGTGTTGGACCTGTCCAGGCCGGCGCACTGCGTCCCGCGACGCTGCGCACTGACGCAAGACTTGGAGCCATACCGGCCGCCGGCGATACGCGCGGTGCGGGTTGCGCCCCACCGTTGGCCTGGAACTCGGCAATGGCCTCCTGCCGGATGCGCTCGCGGTAGGCGGCAGGATCGTCGCCGATGTCGCGCATGGCGCGGATGCGCTCGATCTGTGCCATCGCCCAGCCGTATGGATCGGCCTGCTGTATCAGTCGCTCGCCGAGCGTCGGGTCGGCGTTCTTCGCCTCCAAGAACTCGGCTTTCATCTTCGCCACGGCTTCGGCGCCGTGCTCGCGGATTGCCATCATCTCGGAGACGTTGAGCAGATGGTTGATCTGCGCGCGCTGCTGCTCCTGCGCGATGTAGGCGTGGTAGCCGGCCGGATCGACCGCAGGATTTGGAATCTCCACCGGCGCGGCCTGCTGTGGCGGTGCCGGAGGTGGTGCGCGTTTGGCCTCCTCAAGCTGGCGTTGCAGCTCGCCGCGCTGGGTCTCGGCCGCAACCGCGCGGGCCTTCCAGTCCTGGCGCTCATGTCGCACCGCCTCGAAGGCGCGGCGCGGCACCAGCGCCTCGCCCTCGCGCGGCTCCGGCGGCTCGGCGTCGTCAGCTTCCGTCGCGGCCTCGGGGGGCTTCTTAGCGCCACCCCCGTCCGCCGCTTCGGCCTTCGCCTCCGGCTCCGCGGCCGGTGTTTCGACCGGCGCGGGTTCGGGTTCGGCCGCGTTCCCCTTCAGGAACGTGTCGAGTTCTTCAGCCATGCGTGGTGGTTCCTCAGTGACGCCCGTCAGACCCGGCGGCGGTCGTTCGCCCGTTGCGCGTTTGCGCCCCCGGCGGCGGGTGGTTAATCCCGCGTCAGTGCGGTCACGATCGCCTGCGCTATGTCCTGATAGCCGACCGCGCCAGGATGCAGGAGATCGGAATACGGAAACAGCGGGTTGGCGGCGGCGTAACTGCCCCACCGCGCCGGGATGTCCAGCAATCCGCAGCCGTTGGTACGCGCCAGCAGGCGCAGCACATCAACGAAACGGTCCAGCGTGCCGTTGGTCGCAAACGCCGTGTCGCTGGGCGCGCCCGCAACCAACAACACATCGCCCGTCGTCTTGGCGGCGGTGATCAGGACTTGCATCTGCGCCTGATAGGTCGCAAGCGCGGTTGGCGCATTCGAGTCATTGATTGTCAGGTTGATCACCGTCAGGTCCGGCGCCAATGTCGGGATGAAGTTCACCGGAATCCACGGTGTCGTTGACGCCACGACACTTGCCCAGCCGCCGATCTTGCTGCCGTGCCAGCCGGCCTGAACGATGTCGATCGCCGGCACCGTGCTGTCCCACACTTCGATACCGAGAAAGATGATCTGGTTATCGTTGGAGGCGGTCAGGTTGATGGTGTGAGTGCCGCGGGTCACGGTGAAGTCGCTATGGCCAACTGTCTGCCCGGCGCCGGTCGTGGAGACAGTGCCTAATGAGGCGCCGCCATCGACATTGACGGCAAAGCCGCCGCTGGGCGTTTGCTTGATGTACCAGATCTTGAAGTTGTCGAACGCACCGGCCGGGGTGAACGCGAAGATCGACGCCGCGCCGGTCTGATACCGGAAGGCATTGCCGCCGACCACGACGGTAGGGGCCGCATTCCAGCCAGCGCCCTGCACCACGCGCGTGTCATATGTGCCGTAAGCCGTGGCGCCAAGGATCGCGGGGACGCCCTGATCGCCGATCAGAGACTTGTCCGACGTGGCCACGACAGCGGCCAGCAGCGCGGCGACACCACGCCCCGGGGCCGTGGCAAATGCGCCGTTGAGCATGCTAGTGCCCCCGCTGCCGGAGCCGGTCCCGCTCGTGGTGCTGTCGCCGACCATGAGCAGCTTGCCCCGCCCCGTGCCGGCACGAACCCGCGCGATCGCCGCACGCCAATACGGCATGCGAGCCCAACTGACATTGTACAGCCCGGCCGCGGTCTCGGTTGGCGTGGCAGGTTGCAGCAGGCTGGCCGCCGCATCGGCCGCATCCTGCGCCGCCGCATAGGCGATCTCGGCAGCGGACGCGAACGGCGCGAGCTGTCTGGTCATGTGCGCGGCTCCGGCGGTTGGTTCATCGTGTGGTGCTTGAGGTGCGTGATTGTGGTATCGTTGCGAAGCCCGGCGCTGTTTCAGCAGCGTCATTAGCGGCTTTAGTTGGAAACACGTCACTTAGCCGCAGGCTTCGGGTCCGGGTGGGTCATGTCATGATGCATCATGTGCATCTGTGCAATCTTGTGCATCGAGGCATGAAGCAGGTCATTGGCTTTGGCTCCGTCAACCTGAACCTTAGCATGCTTCGCGACCAGATCCGCGTGATCGTGTAGAGCTTGCATTTCTGGTGTCATAGCCGTTCCTGGCGCTGATGGAGCGTCGGGCGGAGCGACAAAGGGCTGACCATGCGGGGGCGCTGAAAAGTCCGCGTGCATATCGTGCACTCCACGAACCGCATTTATATTGCGCTCCTTCGCGAGTGCACCATCCGCCTGTGCTTTCGCCTGCAACTGAGCCACAGTCGCTTCTGCATGTGCCTGAACAAGCGGGGCTTGTTGTTGCTCTTTCTGTTGCTGTGCCTCCATGTGGGCTTTCATCCGCGCGAGAAGATCGTCCTTATTCCGCAAGCTGCTGGCAGCAATCAAAACATCTCCGGGAATGAGTCCTGGTTGCATCCCCGCCAATTGAACCAAGGTCTGGAAGTTTTCGCTAGCCATTGTCGGGAGATCATTCCCCTCTTCAATGGTGATGTCGATATCGAGGTCCGAAATGCTATTCTCAGTCCGCACCACCTGCATCAGCCGCGGATCGCCGGGCACGATCTGCATGCGCTGCATGGTCATCGCCCGCTGCTGCTCCGGCATCGCCGCCAACTCGTCCTGCAGCGTGATGGCGCGATTGATGCCGACCCAGCGCGTGTCGTTCAGCGCATCGGTGACGCGGACCCATTTCCCGCCGGTCCAGTACGACCTGGCCGCCATCCACGCCATTTCGTAAACGCGACGGCTGAACATGCGGAGGCTGTCCGCCAGCGGCTCGTTCTGCACCGCGCCGCCGGCCTGCTGCGCCAGGATAGCGCGCCCGCTCAGTTCACGGCTGTCGGTGCCGCTCATCGCCGCGTTGGGGCCGCTCAGTTGCATCTCCGCGGTCGCATGCTGCAGCAGTTGGAACTGACCCGACGCCAACTCGCCGCCCGGCATGATCTCGAATTTCATCCCAGGCGTCGTCTCGACGTAACCATCGGGCCGCGCCACCTGCCGGCGCGCATGGTCCACATCCTCGACTGCGCCCTTCTCCGCCACCACCTGATGCACCGACAGCAGATGCAGCGCCTTGCTGCGCCGCTTGTTGATCTCGTCCTGCAGGCTGATCCAGTTCCGCACCGCACCGTAGCGCCAGTTGTCGCGGTTGACGTAAGCGCTCTGCATCACCAGCGAGCACGCCGACTTGCCGCCGCGATCCTTAAACTTAGATTGCTCCGGTTCGCTCAGAATGCCGGCGCGGGTGTAGGTGGCGCTCCACCACACGCCCTTTTCGGTCCAGTGACATTGCACCACGCGCACCCGCTCGCGGCGGTTGTCGCTCCACGTAGCCTCCTGCGGCCGGTCGTCATAGCTGCCGGATTGCGCGCCGAACGCCTCGCCAATCACATCAGCCGCGTCGGGATAGGTCTCCTCCGCCTGATCGCGATCCATCCACACCACGAGGCCGCGATAGCGCGCGTCCGAGAAGTCGATCGCCCGGCTGTGCGGATCCCACCACAGCCGCTCCCAGGATACGTGCGTGATGGTAATATCAGCGCCGCCATTGCCGTCGTCCTCCAATCCGAGTTCGACGCCGCCCGCGCCTTCGACCAGCATGTTCTGGAATACGGCGCTGCGGATGACCGGGTAGTTGTTGTCGTCATCGATGAAGCGCAGCGCCTGCGTTGCCGCCTCGGCGCGCTCCTCCTCGGTCGGCGTGCGGGGGAATGCCTTTGGGTCGGTCCTCGCCTTGCGCTCCAAGCCGCACAGCAACTGAATCTTGTCGGCGATCTTGTTGATCGTGATAGGCGGCTGGCCGCGCAGTCGCAGCGCATCGATCTCGGCCCTGGTCCACTGCGCGCCGTCGAAGTAGTCGCGATCCCGCTGCGACAACTCACGCGCCTCGACGGAGGCCCGCTCCGCCTCCTCAAACCAGCGCACCAGCTTGACGTGCAGCGCGTCCTGGTCCCCGGCATAGGTGTCCTGATCGCGCTCCGGCTTGCCAGGTGCGTCGGTGTCGTCAGGCGACAGGAATGCGTTTAGGGTTGCGGACATGAGCAATCCAGAATGAAGCGCGGTGGTATCAACGACCACGACGCGGCGTATTGTGCGGCGGCTTGGGCATCGGGAGAGAAGCAGCGTAGCCTTGCGTTGACGCTAGGCTATAACACGGCCGGCATTGTCTCTTTGGCGATTGCCAAGTTTTTAGATAAATACAGCGGTCTGCCCCGTCGCATGGGGTTCCCAGAACTCACTGGAGATGAGCGTAAGACACTGGTGCCAGCGGCACTAGAGCAGTTTAAGGCGCAGTTGCCGAAGGGCTAATCCCAATCCAGTCGCAGCGATGCCTCGCGCCGAACGGCATCGGCAAAATCACAGAACCACGGCAGGACTTCTTCCGCACGTTTCCGCAGTAGTTCCTGGTGTTCTGGCGATCCGCGATCCAAGCCGGGCGATTTGTCCTGCGTGAACGCCATCGCCCATTTCTCCGGGTCCGCGCCGACCGCGCTCTGGAACTGAGCGCCGGTCATCGTGGTATAGTCGGGGAAGTCGGTCATTTCATCATCTCCACCACAACCATCCAACGCCTCTAATCATACTCGGCAGATCGGGCGATACGTCTTCACACGCTTCGACGAAGCACATATCGTGCTGCGCATATGTTTCTTCTGCCTCATCCGCCGCTACTTGTAAGCGCGCGGTGTAGTCGGGCTGCTCGTCGGTCATGCCACGCGCCATCCTTCCACGTCCTCGGCATTGGCCCGCTGGAATGCTCTGGCCCACGTGTCCACAACTTTGGGCTTCACCGCGTCATGCACCCATGGTCTCGACATGCAGGCGTAGCGCAACTCGTCCGGCCCGTGGTCTTCCGCATCCGTGTCCACATCCTCCGGCCGCGCATCGTCATGCTGCAGAGCCGGCAGCGTGCGGATCATGTCGCGGCACGTCGAGAACATCAGCAGCATCGGCATCCCATCGCCATCGCCGACCAGCCGCTGCCGCACCTGATCCCAGCCGCCCATAGCGCCGCGTCCGCTCACCCGCTTATTGTCCGCCGCACGCCAGATCACGCCAGCCATCGCCATCCGCTGCGCAATCGACGGCCCGCCGTCTTCGGTGAAGATGGCCGGGTCAGCGACGCCGACCAGGTGCCCATCGCCCGCCTCGCGCGTCAGGATGCCCGCGGCAATCGCCTCCGCCGTCATGCGTAGCCCGACGTTCGGCTGTCCCGGCTGCATCCCGTACCACTCACGATACCGCACCAGTGCGCCGCGAGCGATGCTGTTGATCGAGCCGTCCGAGACCGCCCACCAGCCGACGCTGAACGGCCGCGCGCTGCCCCAGTCAAAGCTACGGAACCGTGCCCAGTGCGCCGGCAGCTCGCGCGGCGCGATGACATGACGCTCCATGCTGAACTCCGGGAAGAACGCGCCGGAGACAACCGACCAATCGCCCTCAAGCCACGCACGCACCAGCTCCGGCGAGCCGGACGCCTTCAGCCGCTGCACATAGTCGGGGCCGAGGTAGATGTTGTCGCCGACACGGGATGGAATGTAGATCCGCTCCAACCCATCTGCGTCCTTGAGCACCTGCCAACCCAGCGGAGCCGGATCGATGTAACGCGCCCGCACCCATTGATGACCCGGCCCGCCTGGATTGCCGGTCAGACGCAACCCGACCGGCACGCCCGTGCCGGATCGCAGCGTCGCCATCAGTTTCATAATCGGGCCTGGACTGGGGAAGTTGCCCGCCTCCTCGACGTACACGCGCGAGAACGATGCCCCTTGGTAGAGTTCCGCGTCGCGATCCTGTTCCAGATACGCGAACGTAAGCCGCGCGCCGTTCGGCATGGTGATACGCATTGGCTGATAGGTGATATGCGCCTCAAGTTTGGTGCAGATTTCGCGCGCCCGTTCGAACGTCTCCATCAGTTCCGTGCGCGAGCGTCGCACCATCAGGCCAATGGCGCCGGAGCCGTAGGCATCCGAGTGTATCGCCCAGTCGCCCAACACCGCATCCGTCTTGCCGCCGCCGCGCGCACCGCCGAAGAAGCATTCGAACACCGGGCAGTTGACGAACGCCGATTGCGGTCCCGGCTGCGGCTCCCAGGCTACACGTCGCTGATCTTCTGCCCGCTCCCGTTCGGCTTGCTTGACGCCGGTGTTGTTGAGCTTTCGAGAGACATAGGGGCGGACGGGTTTGGCGCGTGCAGCCTTAGCCATTCGTCGGCACTTTCCACGGGTGAAGGCGCACGCACGACCCACGTCATCGGGCCGCCATCCGCGCCGGTGATCTCCTGGCGATCGACCTGGCCCAGCATGTTCTTGCCCAGCCAGATCAGCATGGTATCCGAGCCGTTGGCCGCGCGGTGCCATTGATAGCGGCGCAGCGTGGCGCGTCCCTGCCCGCGCGCCATCTCAACCGCGGCGGCGAACTCGGGATCGTCCTGCATGCGGTTATTGAAGGTGCGATCGGAGATGCCGCACAGCGCCGCCATCTCCTCGATGGTGCAGCCGATGCTGGCCGCGCGCGTCACGGTGTTGATGTCCACGTTGACCGGCGGTCGTCCGCCGCTGCCTTTCGGTGGTCCGCGCTTGCCCATGCTGGCATGTTCCGGGTTCTGGAATGGAGGTGAGGATGGACATCGAAACAGCCGACGCCGCGAGGGTCGCAGAAATTGAAGCCATCGTGGCAGCCATCCGACCGCTGCTGGCGGGAAAGCCACCGGAGATCCAGGGCGCCGCACTGGCTGATCTGCTGGCGACCTGGCTCGCAGGATATGTTGCGGGAGACGAGGGCAAAACAGACGACCTACGCGAAAGGCTACTTCAGCATCACCTGCGAACGGTGCGGCGGCTGCTGCCGGTCAACCACGCGATGATCCACGGCGACTGAGAAAGCGCCGGACGCCGCGGAAGGAAGGCGCCCGGCGGAGGTTGTTGAGGGAGGAGCGCGGCGACCCCGAGCCGCGCATCGGATGCGCCATCGCTGGCGGATTGCTACTGTGACCGGATCACCTGGAGCGCGACCCATGATGATGACACAAACCGAGGTCTGCCGCCGACTACATGACCTGGTGGATCAGCTTGCCGCGATGCCCCCGGATATGTGGGAGATTGGGCACGTTATCATGCGCATCACCATCCGCAGCCGTGAGGACGACGATGGGTTGACGCTGGTTGCCGGCACCGAGCGGGCCGACGACGACGAATAAGGCACTCGTGCATATGGCGTGGTAAGCAGATGACGGCGCGGCGCTATAGGCAGATGTTACGTCCGATAATCGGCGTTTTGGGACGCAATCACGGCCGCCCCTTGCGCTCCCTAACCTCCGGCGTCGGCGCCATCCGGTTAACTTCCTCGATGCTCGCTGGCTTACGCCACTGCATCGTCACCTTGATCATGGCCAGTTCCTCGCCCTCTGGCGCAATCACCGGCTCCGTCGTGCCGCACATCGCCATGATCCGGTCACGGGCGGCCTCGATCCTGCGAACCGTCGTTGGGCTCCAACGGAGCACCCGCACCGGCTGCCCCCGCTCCTGGTGGCACAACGACAAGTGCCACAGCGGGCGACCGCCGGCATAGACGGTTCACTCCATGCCAATATTGAGCGTGAGGCACGCCGAGGTGCGGCCAGGCTCGACCCACCAGTAATGCCCCTGGACGATCTGACGCCTCGGATCATACACCGGATGCGCCAGCGCAAACTCGATCTGCGATTTCATCGGCCACCTCCACCGGCAGCCTATCCCTTTTCGTTCACCCGCTTCCACATCCGGAACACGATGCCGTTGACCTGAGAAGCGGCCAGGCCCACGGCGCGGCCGATCTCGACATAGGTCCAGTGCAGCATGGCGAGCCGCCAGACCTCGTTGCGAACCGCCTCGCTGTGTCGATATGGCATGCAACGGGCGCCTGCGGACCCTAAGCCCGCCCTTCCGGGTGCGTGATCCGCAGGTTGACCACCTCATTGCCGCAATGGCCGCAGGCGATCCGGCTCTGTGTATCGTCGGCGTTGTGGTGCAGCACGAACCACGTTGGGTGATTGCACTCGCCGCAGGAAACGAAGTTCTCGCCGGCCGGCGGGATCAGCACGCCATCGGTGCCGGTCTTGATCTCCTTGGCGCGGGGTTTGCTCTGGTTATGCACGCCACGGCGCTCGGGCTCCTTATGAGCCACCAGCTTGACCATCGTCCTATCGGCATCAGCCTGGGTGAGCGCCTCTGCCGCAACGACCAGCATAGGCGCCATCTCATGCGCCCTCATGTTCTGGGCCAGGATGTGATAGCTGCCATCCTTCAGTTCAGCGATGACAACCGCCTTCGTCACCACGCCGGAGCGGCGCAGCGTCTCGTATTGCTTCAGCGCCTTGGTGCGGTCGAGTGCGGTCTGAAAGCGCGAGGGCGGCATCGGGCACTCCTTCAAACGGTCGTTTGCGTGCATCGTATTCAACTGTAAAAGTGCCCCGATCGCGCTGCGCAAGCTCGGGGCCACACTTGTGCCAGCCTCTTCCCGCCGCTCCTCGGCTCGCGCCCAAGGAGTAAAGCGCAGGGCCTACTGACGGCCGGCAAAGGCCGCAGGCTTTCGTCTAGCGTGAGCGTAGCTCAACGGTAGTGCGGCGGTTTGTGGTACCGTCTACCCGGGTTCGACTCCCGGCGCTCACCCCATCAATCCGCCGCCAGCGGCTCGCGCCACAGGCCGCGGCCCGGCTTTGGCCCGCGCTTGCCCATCAGGCTGGCACCAGCGCGCGCTGTGCGGCGGTCTCGGCGAACGTGGCGCCGGTGGTGGCGTGGGTTGCGGTGCCACCTGCGAACGCCTGCCAACGCAGCACGGCGGTGTCGCAATACGTC
>Ga0307503_10000114_pt1 | contig 41538 bp, 53 predicted proteins | sample 17_S_MG_FD_194514 | JGI IMG/M metagenome (GOLD analysis project Ga0307503, IMG submission 194514) | Soil microbial communities from Populus trichocarpa stands in riparian zone in the Pacific Northwest, United States - 17_S | ecosystem: Environmental > Terrestrial > Soil > Riparian zone > Trees... | reverse complement strand
CGCTCCATAATCCGCTCGGACACCATGATCTGTTCCTGCATCACATTACGGAGTTCCTTGGTGTTGATTGTGTAGACCGCATACTCCCGACGAAACAGCTCATCGTCAGTGTTGCCACCTTTCTTCATTCGGTAGCGGATCTGATTGAGGATTCCGTTATGAACTCTGACACCGTTGAACATGACGGTGCTGATATACTTCGGGAGTTGGGCATCAATAAGTAACTGATTGGCCGTGTAGAAGTCATAGATAAACTTGTGGTCAACAACAGAAACCTCACCCGTTTGCCGGTTTCTAACCAGCAAATCAAGTCGCATTCCGTACTTGAAGTCATCAGTCAGAGGAACCTCATAGTATTTCTCTACTGCGAGAATCTCCCAGGCTTCAAGGTCAGACTCCCCATAGTAGTCTACATATCTCTTGAGCAGAGTGAGCAATCCGCCTAGCATTTCGAGGTCAGGATTCAACCCCAGCGCCATAGAATGTACTGTGTCCACCATAACTGTGCGCGCTTTCGAGATATCCTGGGTGTCCCGAAGAGTCTCGTAGTAATTCCCCAATGCCTCGTGGCCGATCAATCCTCGGGACAATGCTGTGCTAAATTGTTTCGGCGCGTACCCCCCGTCCAACAAATGGGCATAGTAGTGTCGCCGCTCACAACCTAGGAAAGCAGCGACCTCGGAATTGGATATAATCTTCACGCCGTCTCCCGCATGAGGGGGATTAACCAGGCGGTTGTGAATTGTCATCTTGACTCTCGACTCCTTGATTGGGTGCCAGACCTAACTCTGTTGCACGCATTTTACGACGGTCGCCTAAGTGATTCCAGAACAAATCTACTACATACTCTACATCTTCACGAATGCTAACTTGCCATTGCCAGTATGGCTTGTGAACTCTACCTTTTCTCATATTGGGAGCACACATATGACCTACTCCCACAACTCTGTGAAATTTTTTTAGAACATCTAGGTCTGTTGAGTTTAGTATAAGTACCGGGCGCAGATTAGGCGGTATTCTATGCGTAAGGCAGCCTTCACCTTCAAATAACCCTGCTGCCCAATCAACTTCACTCATCAGGTAAACAATCTGGACAGGCCCAGCGAAGCCCAATCTTGGGCCAAAAGAAAAACCTTCCACACTCTTCGCAATCCTCGATTGCTGAATAGCGGGAAGGCTTCATACACTGAGCATCGACCCAAACAAAATCTGGACCTGCTGGATTCGCTGTCCAACCCCACTTTTTGGTACAAGTACAGACCTCTGACATTAACTCAGGTGTGTACATTCGTCTACCTATCTCGTCTCTTTCTCGTATTTCCACTTCGACCTCTCCGTCTATAGGACAAGTATAGCATTAGAACATTAGGCTGTCAAGGGGCAATCATTGGTCAGTCGCCTTGATTCCTAGATACATTCTTGATACCTTTACTTCGACGGATAGCCTCTTGTGCGAGTTCAACATCGCTTGCGAGACTCTCACTGTCATGAGGATTCCTCCGAATATGGTCACCCCAGATATACCCAGGATCGTTAATCCCGTGGTAAACATTGTGGCAGTCGTGGCAGATGCGATGGACATTACCTTCCTCGTTGCAGACGGTGGATTTGTTAGGACCATGATGCCTCGATTGTTGTTTACCACTCGTGCAACCTACGATTGGGGATTCCCCGCCACCAGCGAACTTCAAGTACCGCCACTCGCACGGTGCGTCGTAATCCAGCGGATATAATTCCTTCGCTCGCTTTCTTCCGGTTGAATGAGGATCTTTCAGCCCAGTCGTTGCGTAGTATTCTTCGGCTGTTGTAAAACCCCCACTAGGTATATCTAATTCTGTGGTCAAGCCTGGCGCCTGGACAACGCTAAGTAAAGACTCAGGACTTGACTCATTGCAGCAACATTCATTCGGGAAGTTACACTCCGAATGAAATCCTTGAAGGCAACTAACGCACCCTCTCATTGTGAATAAGTACGGTTCCATCAGGGAGAGGTTCCAATCTCCTAGTGTCACCACCAGCAATCTCTAGGGCTGTAGTCCAAACCCTAGTTGCGGGCTTAATGATTACGACAGGCGGCGTCTTTCTTGTAAGCGAAAGTTTACGCGGCGCACGCCTACGATTCGACGATGCTGAATGATTCCGTGCTTCACTCATCCTCTTCTCCGAACAACTTGTCAAAGCAAGGGCCACAGATTCCCGTCATCATGCGCTCACGAATATCTGGGGTCAACTCCGGGAAAGCGTGCTGGATGAAAGCTCCATCGTGATACGCCTCTAGAGCATCCCGACGTAGCGTGATTTCACCTGTTGATCCGCACTCAGGACACGGCACCAATTCATAGGTGACGTGCTCATTTCCAGTGTAGACTACCTTGCCCAAGTTGAGTGGCATCAGAGAACAATCCTTCGAACGTGAACGTAGCGGATTTCTCCGCGCTTCTTAATGCTCGACTTACGGATATGCGCGGCCCTTTCGTGAGCATCGGCCTTACTTGCCATGCCATAAACAAACATGGCAATGACATATCCGTTGGACTTCTTCCGTCGCATATCAACAACGACGTGAGTAACTTCGTCCTTCATGGCTTCTCCTTGATATCTGAGGCGATGGACTTGTCTGTAATCATCTCCAGCATTTCTCTTCCGAGGTCTGCTGTCGGCTTGGATCGACTGGCTGCTGCCATATTTAGCAGCCTGCACAAGTCCAAGTATTCATCGGACGAGAGCAGTATAACTCTGACTTTTGCCACTGTGAACTCCTTGACTGTAGTAGGACAAGACCTGGCAGGGACTTTCTTATCCGACGGGGACGGATTACCGGGCCCCTGCCAGGCGTTCTCCCGCTACTTTCGGAGCGGATCAAACTTCTGGAGGTCTACAACTTCCTCGTAGATATCACGAGTCGTGAGGTCGATGTAGATTCTCGCCATTGCCTCTGGCTCTGCATTCTTGTACAGATCGTTCATCACGTCTGCAAAGAATGCACCCTCTGCTGTTGGGTCAGACTTCTCAGTCATTGTCCAACTCAGCCTGAGCCTCTTCGAAAATCTCGGTGAACTTCCAGGGCTTCTCGACTGCGTCAGCAATCTCCTGGGCGTCCATGTTGTTGTCTGCCATGTAACTCGTGAGAGTCACAATGTTGGCGTAGGTCTGGAACCAGAACTCCGGCTCAATGCTGGGCATGATCTTCTGCTTTCTTGTAGGTGGTTGGTTGAATCGTGAGTTGACTGCGGCGAATATCCGATCCTCTCGTTTACTTCCCATCCGATCCCTCCCTGGCTAATTCCGCTCGGATTCGCTGCACTTCCTTCTCCTGCATCTGGCGCACCTTTAGGGTGATCCATTCATTATCGTACTTCACAGTACCTCTCCATAGATAACTAGATGAGGAAGTCTCTTGTTGAGTTCGTCGATGATGGGATACATTGCCTCATCCACTTGATCCGCGAGGTTAGCGCCGAATCGCTCATCGTCATCGAAATCCTGTGGAGGGATAGCCTTCCCTACAATGACAATCTTGAAGGAAAGACTACCACTCTTGATGCGTTGGATTTCCTCATCTTCCGACAGGCCGTGATCGTTGATGTAGTAGGGGCCGTCTCGCTTTGTCATCAGAGAATCTCTCCATTCCGCATAGCCTCGATGAATGCTTGTGCGACTGACTGCTCTTTCTCGAATCCCTGAATCATATCGCGCTTGTCCTCAATCACGCTGCGCATCCATGAGTCGATGGAATTCTGTACCTCTAGAACGTGGACAGTAGTTTCCTTGGTCTGCCCGATCCTGTCGATACGATTGTATGCTTGTTCCTCACCAGCAGGGTTCCAAGGATTGTCGAGAATAATCATCTGACTCAAATCAGTCATGTTTAGTCCCACACCCCCGACCTGGTAATGTGCGAGGATGACTTGATATTTTGGCTTACGACCATTGAGGTAGGCATAGTTCTTATCAATGTCGATCTTGATATCCTCCCGAATATGGTCAGGGGTACTACCGTTGAATAGTACAGCAGCGATCCCAGCCTCACGGCAGCGGCGCAGAATTTCTTCCTGGGGACTAATGAACTGAGAGAACACAACAATTCTCTCGCCATTATTGAGCATATCCTCAGCAGATGCGTCATCTTCCCATCCAACTAGATCGGGGATAAGGCCAGACCATTCCTGTGATTCCTCATCGTAGTGAATCACAGTGTCTACCTTGATTGACTCGTGCGCTGAGACTTTGTAGAGAACTTCCTTGGTCCGCGGGTTCTTGATCTGAATTGAATCAGGCCAGACCAACGCCTGTCGCTTGCGTAGAATCAACTCAATGATGTAGAGGATTCCATACGCTGACTCATCATCAATCGCAATCTGAGCATAGGTGTTGAGATTGCTGAGCACCTTTGACTGCTCAGGATACTTCTCGTGATCGAACTCAATCTCGTGAACCTGCACGTCCTGCGGGGGTAGGATGATTCCTGCATCCTTACGTGTGCGCACAAGAAACTGAGTCTGTAGTTTCTTGATGAGTCTTTCTTGGCCACCGTAAGTAAACTTCCACTTGTTGGAATAGCTATCCTTGTAGCAGAAGTCCTTGAGGAATGCAATCTCGGACGGGAATGTCACCGGGTCAACGAGATTCAGCATGGGGAATAAATCCTGTGGCTTGTTCACGATTGTCGTGCCAGTCATGGGCATGACATTCTTGATGGAGCAGAAGTCGAATGCGTTTTCGGATTGCGTCTTGCAATCAGCATTGATGCACTCGTAGGTGGTTTTCCATGAACTACCCTGCACACTAGCAATCTTTACGTCCGCCCCACAATTGAAGCAAGCGTTAGCCGTGAGTGCTATCTTGCGAATCCCGCGCGCCCGAAGAGTTGAGAAGTTCTTCATGTTGTGCGCTTCATCGACGATAATCGTATCAGCCTTCAAGGCAATGATATCATCCAGCAAATCAGCGTCACGTCGCCATGCATCGTAGTTGAATAGCGCCACGAAGTTCGGCATACTCTTGAGCATGTTGAGCATGATATTTCTGGTGGACTTTTTCTCACCGCCGATGGGGAACACCGAGCGATGAGGAGCCCAATGCTCCAATTCGCGTTTGAAATTGGACATTGTGTCTTTGGGTAGGACAACAATAATGCGCTCGGACTTAAGCATGTCAGCCCATATGATACTTGTGAGTGATTTGCCCAATCCTGGCTTGTCACCGAGAATTCCTCTACGGGCAGCGGCAAGATGCATGGCACCTTTAATCTGGTGATCGAAGGCAAACTCTCGCCAGGGGGCACCTGCGGTGATTCGCTCGAACTCACTCTTGCTCGCCTCGAATTCCTCACGGATCGCATCGCGCTGTTGCGCGGCTGTTAGTTCACGAGACTTACGGCTGAGGTCGAATTCCAGAGACTTCATCTTCTCCTTGGAATCCTTGACCTTCATATCAATAGACAAAGAGAGAGCATTCAGACGCTCAATCTCCTGTCGGTGATCCTTAATCTCACCCTGAATCTCATTCTTCTTGTCTAGAAATGGCTGAATGAGTTCCCTCAGCGCCTCCATTTCCTGCTTGAACTTGACAAGATCCGCAGCAATCTCGGATGAGGACTTCTCGGGGAGATTCTCACTCATGACTTTCTACCTCTCGACTTTAGTTGTTGTGCTGCTCGGTATACTCCATTGTAACATGAGTGAATTGTTCTGGCAAGGGCGTCTCGCATGCTGAGACACATTGTCCTTAACTCTCTCCACTCGGATCGCTCTTAGGAATAGGAGTGTTCCAGATAAACTGACCAATTGCCTCAGCATGCAACTCACAGAGATTTCTATTGTCAGGATCTAGATTCGCGCCCGCCCTAATTAGTCCTGCATGTAATTCAGGGGACAGCCTGCCTACGGCTCTATTCCGACAGGGCCTAGGCAAACTAGCTGAATAGATTTGTACGCCACAGGAGGCCAACTTATCTCTAGGGTCGAGGGGAATTAGTGCACGTCTCATGCTTTGTTTCCAATCATCTTGCTGATTTCCTGCATTTCCTCTAACATCTTACGGATATCTACAGGATTATTCTCATCTTCTAGTAACACAGGAATCATCTGTCGTGGGTTGTTTGGGTTCAACTTAGGGTCACCCAAAAATTTCTCAAGCATTATGAGGTCTGCCTTAGCAGCAGTTCTTGCTTGGATGAGGTTTCTCCTAGCCGCAGTCAATGCTTGCCTCGCACTATCGTTGTCATTCTGCGATGCATACATAGCAGCAGCAAACAGTCTAACTATTCCTGTGTAGCCAAGGATTCGCGGCGTTTTCGGCTCAAATTTATCCGGCGCCACCTTAGCCATGCTGGTCATTATCTTCCAGATATTTGAGATAGGAAGATTATCCCCAGCAATTCCTTTGTAGTATGGCATCCGTGATATTGAGCCAGTTAAGCGGTACTTAACGTTTCTGAACTGGAGGGTATTAGGATTCTGTAGCATCCCTCTCTCACACAATTCAATCACCGCCCGCCTAGTCGTAGCATAACTAGCGCCAGTACCCGCTGCTATCTCCTCAATTGTAGCATCGGTCTTATTGTCCTCAAACCAATGAACAATCTGCTCAGCAACGACCTCTTTGCGGCCCATTTTGGGCCTCCCTTCTCTCTAACTCCATTATACTCCTATACAATTCACTGTCAAGGCCTAATGTTTGAAAACATGGTATTTAATTAAAATCAAGTTATTTGCAACATAACGATGATCTTGCATCGTGCCTGGTCAGGGCCTTGATCGAATGTAAGTAGTTACAAGATCATGGATTCAGGTCTGGTAATTAGGGTGATGGTTACTCCATGACTTATCTTAGTGTCTAGGTGACTGACGTGCCTCTGACCAGGCACGATAGTTGAAAACAGTTTCAAACGAGTTTGCACGGCGACCAAGATCACTCCGCAGTGGGGGGGTAAGGAACGACCCCCCCCACGGAGGAATGATTGGAAGATCAAAAGATTGTATGCCTGAAACTTTGCCATTAGCGTGAGCTAATTCACAACGCCTGTCGTGCTCGTGCGCTTGCTAATCTCGGGCTAACTTAACACTTAACAATGCGCAAATTCCACTAGGAATCGCGCTCCGCGCGATACAATGTCCGAGTGGATTTTTCAAGATCAACAGCACAAATTCCCGACCCTCATTTCGAGGGCCGGGAATTTGGGGAAGGGAAGTTTAGGCGGCTTCCTTCGGAACGATCTTCACCTGATAGGACTTCTCGCCGATCGGGAAAGTGAAGAACACGTCATCCTTCACCTCTTCGACATTGTCCGTGCCAGCGGCCGCGAGCCAGGCCTTGTGAAGATCCCCGACGGGAACGGCGGTTCCTGACATCTTCTTGAGATACTGCGACAGGTAGGTGAATGTCGCGTTTCCCTTGTCATTCTTGACGTCGGTTCCGTCCACGGTGATTTCCGCGACCTTTGGCTTGATCGACGTTGTCATCGTGTAATCCGACCCGCCAGCAGACTTTGCGCGCCGCTTGCGCATCCCGGGAAGATCCTCGAAGAGTCGCCCGAATCCGTCCACGACGTGCTCGTCTCCGTAGTTCACGGAATCCAAGAACGTCTGCTTGAATCCGTCCAGTTCCTCGCGCTTGGCTGCGAGATCTTCGTCCGAGAGAACGTCCACGGCGTTCGTCTCTCGAAGAATCTCGTCCGCCTCTGCGAGAATCGCGGCGACCCTCTCCTGCAATTCCCGCGCTTCCGTCACCTTTGCGATGACGTTCTCGTCCTCGGAAGATTCCCGCGCGGCGGCCAGCAACTTCTCGGGGTCGCCCTGCGCATTCAGGATTGCGTAGACACGGAGGTAATCCGTCTGCGCAGCCTCTGCCATTGCCTTGATTCCCAGGGCGAGAACTTTCTTGCCCTCGGGAAGATCGTCGAGATTGGGAGCGGGCTCCGCAATCTCTTCGGTTTCCGTTGACTCTTCGTCACTTTCGACAATCTCGGCGGCTTCCGCCTCTGTGATTGTGTCTGCCTCGGTCATGATCGACTCCTCGCTCTCGGCCTGCGGACCCTCCGCCTGCTCTACCTGAATCTTACTCTCTCGCTTGGTCACTGTCTACCCTTTCTCGACTCTGTCTCTGTGGGGCCTGTCCCCCTTGCGATGACTCAAGTGTATACCCGAACCGGGGCCCCACCTAATCCTAGCGCACTCGTCTCGCATGGTGAGACAACAATCTACAGATTGCTAAATACAAGATCAACTTGACAAACTCCACCCGGGCGCCGGAGGCGCTATAATGTCCGGGCGGAATTTGGCCGGCCCGTCGGCCGACCAATTCCCGCTCACAATTCCTGTCCGCCTCGCCGTTCGCGCGATTGGTAGAGAACGGAGGGAACAAAGATTGTGGCGTGATCCCCGCGCGGGGGAAGTCTAGAGGATTTCCTCTGTCTCAGCAATGTACGTGAAGTAGCCCCAACGAAACTGCTCATTGTGGCGCTCTGCCTTGAAACGGTCCCGGGGCGAAAGTCCCCGCTCGGCAGCATTGTATCCCATGAGCCAGTACAGGGAATTCATGCGCTCGGCAAAGACGGGGCGAGGGTTCTTCATGGCGGATTCTCCTAGACTTTCGACTGGTGACTTGCTGACAACACAAACAATACCGGGCGCACGCTGACATTGCAAGCCTGGCGCGCCAACGTCTCAGTATACGGACGGACTTGACAAATTCTACTCGGCGCGGAGCGCCTCAACAATCTGAGTGGAACTTGCGCTTTCGCGCAAGCCCCAATCTCAGATAGTGGGATCGCAGGTGTCGTGATCCGTGAAACGGTTGCAGTCGAGGCAGTAATGCGCGGGGACAAACTCATCCCCATCCTGGGCGACCCACGACTCGGGAATCATGTGCGGCGCGGCGAGCAATTCCTCGGGCGTGTCAATCTCAGCAGCGTCCAGCAGCCACTCCCACTCTGCGAGGAATCGCGTGGCGAATTCGTCGGTCGGCAGGATGAATCGCGTGATTGCCTCGGGCCGCGCGTCCTTCATGATGAGATTGCTGGCCTCGCCAATCACGCGAGCCTGAATGAATCCGTGATCGTAGGTGCGCAGCCAATTGACGGCTGACTCGTTCGCAGCCGCGTAGGTGTTGGCAATGATGGGCATGGTCGCCACTGAATTGCCGTCCGTCGCGTACATGTAAAACACAGGTGCCTCCCGGCGGGTGATGTGGTGGATGGGCATGGGAGAAGTGTAGCACAGTGTCGTAGATTCATCTTGTCCCGCGCCCAATTCCACCCGCAGCTAGTCTGCGGTCAAATCACGAGATTTTCCAAAAACATTGCACGTATACTTATCCGCTTGACAGACCTGTTCAGTCCGTGTATACTATGGGTAGAGCCTAAACAACCCCCTCTTTTAGGCTAAGATTACCTGCCAAATCCACAGCCTAGGAGATTACAATGCCTCTCTACTCGATCAATCTTTCGCCCAATTCCATCCATCCCCATGTTTCACCGGACGGTGATAACTTGAATCCTTATAGGCAAGCCCGCCTGTCGCAAAAGCTTTCTCAGGCTGATGTGGCAAAACGAACTGGAATAAGTCGATTATCCGTGCTCCGATTAGAACAAGGTCTCTTTGCAGAACCTCTCGGGAAAGTCTCACTAGCCCTTGGTTTAGACCACTCCGAAATCCGAGACGAGTATTTCGCCTGGCAGCACACTGTCCGTGAAAACCTAGCACCACTCCCGCCTGTCGGGAACTTTGACTTCTTGACGTGGCGTATACGGAATTGGCCGTCACAGGCGAACTTTTGCACCAGCCTTTGCGTTTCACAGTCAACTTTACATCGCTTCGAATCTGCTTATCCCTACGCCAAACTTCCTGGTCAGATTGCTGAGGCTCTGCTCGACGCAGGTTTAACTGAGGATGACTTAGACGGCCTAATGGGGATTAGAAATGCCACTAGCGCATGACGAACTCACAGTCCTCACTTTCTTCGAGCAATGTTGGTTCCTCGAAAACAGAGTCCCAACAATTAACCAGACCATCAAAGAAACTGGACTTGCCAACGATACCGTGCGGAAGGTTCTCGCATCTGCGGGCTTTCAGGAAGCCTGTGAGAACCGTGGCATTAACGTCCCGCTGGAAGGAAAACTTCTAAACCCCCTACAGTTGGCGCTGGCTAATACTCTGCTAGATTTTGGTGACTTAGCAACCCCCGGGCAGAAATTGAAGAGATTAGGGATCTCGCCACGCCAGTATTCAGCCTGGTTGAAGCAAAAAGCCTTTAAGGACTACCTATCGAAACGTTCTGAGGAATTGTTCTCTGATGCTATGCCAGAAGCCCACGCTGCATTGACTCGTAACATTCAGAATGGCGATCTGGCTAGCATCAAGTTGTTCTATGAAATCAGTGGTCGTTGGTCGAGCAAAACTGCTGGTGAAGTCAACATTGAGTTCCTGATGATGAAAATTCTCGACATTCTCTACCGTCATATTCCAGATCCCGAAGTTTTGAAAGCAGTTGCGGAAGAGTTGGGACAGATTAGCGGAGCGCAAGTTCCGTCGGCCCAAACACCCAGCCCTGTCGGAGAGTTATCGTGACCGAGCCGCAGGATTACACGAAGGATATACTTGTTGCTCCGACAGCACGCGAAGTTAACATCCTACATTCTAAATCCGACGTAGATACTGACGTATCGGCACAACATCACACGCTAGGGATTCGTCACGACCAATCTTCTCCCGGTGACCATGTTCACGATGGATTTACGTCGAAAACTCTAACTTATCCGACAGCCCCACAAGTAGATTCTGCAAACATGCTGACAGCAGTTAGTTCCTCGCCTGTCGGAACAGAGCCTTCTACAACGAGTACCACTTTTGTAGATATGGCTGGTTTTACACTGGCGGTAGCGGCGTCTGCTGGGGATCAACTATATATTGAGTTTTCAGCCTCATTCTATAACAGTATAGCGGGACAAACTGGTCTATGTTCTATTGTTGTTGCAGGATCGCTTAAAAAGACAGCAGAATTTTATATAGTCTCAGCAGGAGTTGCATGTTCAGCTTCAATACATATACCCTACACCGTTGTAGCCGGTGATATTGCAGCAGGGATTGTTACTGTTAAAATGCAATGGAGAACCTCAGGTGGGACGCTCCAATTAGAAAATAGAGTAAGTGGCGGGATAGCCCATCTATCAGTAGTTAAGTTCAATAAAGTTAATGGTTTAATGTCTGGCGCAGGTGGTGGAGCGGATGATGAGGTCTATATCGGCGCTAGTTTACCAAGTGGTCTGAGAGATTTGTGGGTAGACACGAGTGTTCCTGCTGGTCCTGGCGGAAACTGCTGGATGCTCGATCCTAACCGTTGGCCCGCAGTAACTACACCTGCTTATTACGATCCTGGCACGTCGCTGATGAATGCTACGAATTCCGGCGACGGTTGGCCTGTCGTTCCTTCTGAGATTATCACCTACAAAGATGGTAACAACTGCTCTCAGGAATGTCGAGTAGCAGCAACAAACGGTTGTCTCATGCGAAACTGGAACAGTTCAACTCTAGCCTGGATGCCCTGGGTTAACATTATGGCAGGATATTGGGATATTTGGAAAACTTTTGCAGCAGCAGGGGTTGCGTATGCCTCGGGAGTTGCCTGGATTGGTGGATCTTTCACAGAACCTCAAATTAGAAAATCTCTAGATGGTGATGCAGTACAGTTTAGAGGGGTCTTAAGAACTGCTAATGCGGCAGCATCTTTATTTACCCTACCTGTTGGATACCGACCTCCGGCTACTGAAATTTTAAGTGGTTGGACTGACTCAGGTGGCGTGCAGGCACATCTTCGATATGATATAACTGCGAGTACAGGTCTTGTATCATGCTCTACTACATTAGCCGCAGGCGCAAACTTCAATTTAAGTGAACAGCAATTTAGTACAAGGGCTGTGAATACCTAATGGCTGTTCTCAAGTATCGTGATCCTACTACGGGATTGTGGATCCTTATTCCCTCGGGAGCAAAAGGTGACCGTGGAGATTCAGGTCCCCCTGGTGGAGTTTTCGTAGGAGCAATCATTCCCTTTGGTGGAGTATCAGCAAAGATTCCAGACGGCTACTATGGTTGTATTGGTGGAGTCAAGAATAGAATTACTGATAGTGTACTATACAATGCGATTGGAACAACGTGGGGAGTTGGCGACGGAGTCAATACTTTCGGCTTGCCTGACTTGCAGGGTCGAACATTGTTTGGGTCTAGTGGGGCTTTCCCACTAGGAACAGTAGGTGGATCGGCGGACGCTATTTTGCCGGCTCACACGCACACTGTTAGGTCTAATTCTCAAACAACAGATTGGCAGAGTGCAGATCACGCTCACAGCGGATCTACTGGCGGACAGAGTGCTAACCACAATCACTATTATGATTTAGCAGATATTCTTACCACTGGTGGTGGCGGTTCATATCGTGCAGGATACACCGTGAACGGTAAGTTAACTAACGTAGCGAATCAGGACCACGCTCACAGTTTTGGAACCGGCGGTGTGAATACTAACCACTATCACTCTGTTTACAACGATAACTCCGGCGTGAGTGCAACCAATGGAAGATTACCACCCTGGGCGGCTGTGACTTATGTCATCAAATACTAATCGCAACAAGTTATCTCTAGAGCAGATTGGTCAGCAACTCTCTGAAAAACTCCGAGCACAGGCGACCGCGCCGAATATTTATGGGTATAAGCCGCATGAGAAGCAACTTCAATTCCACACGAGTCCCGCGAGAGGAAGGTTGTATCTTGGAGGAAACCGTGCAGGTAAGACAACTGGAGGCGTTGCTGAAGATATTTGGTTTGTCACCGGAAAGCATCCGTACAGAGTTACTCCGACACCGCCGGTCAGACTTAGAATTGTCTGTGTCGATTTCCTCTACGGAATTGAAAAGATTATCAGACCTACTGTCGGACGATGGTTGCCCCTGTCAGAGATTAAGGGCGGTTCGTGGGATAAAGGATATTCCCGAGAACTCCGAACACTGACACTAGAAAATGAGTCAACTATTGAGTTTATGTCGTATGAGCAGGCACTAGAAAAGTTTGCAGGAACGTCTCGTCATGGTACACATTTCGACGAGGAACCGCCCAAGAATATCTTCACAGAATGTAAGACACGTCTGATTGACACTGGTGGACATTGGTGGATGACTATGACTCCGCTGAATGGCATGACGTGGATCTATGACGATATTTACCTGCCTGGAAAGTCAGGACAAGATCCTGAGTTAGAAGTTATTGAAGTAGATATGACAGAGAACCCCTATCTGCCAGAGGGCGAAGTTTCGTCATTCCTCTCCGGCCTGTCGAAAGAGGATAGAGATTCCCGCATTCACGGTAAATTCATTCAGATTGGCGGACTTGTTTTCAAACTCTTTGACCCTGATATTCACGTCGTTGATCCCTTCATCCCTCCCAAAGATTGGGAATGGTATGAGTCGCTGGATCATGGATTTAATAATCCTTCTGCTCATCTTTGGCATGCTGTCAGTCCTGAGAATGTTGTCGTTACATTCTCCGAGGCATATGAGTCGGAAAGAACTGTTGATTACTGGTCTAACCTTGTCCATCTTAGGAATAGTATGCTGGGCCGCATTCCTGATATTTATGTGGCTGATCCTGCAATTTCTCAGCGGCAGGCTGTAACAGGCGCAAGTATTCAGACAGAATACGCTGAGCGAGGAATTGACTATGTTCTGGGAAATAATGATGTTCAGTCTGGAATTAACCGCATGGTTCAGTACATGAAGATTAACGCTCAGACAAAGCGGCCAACCTGGCTGATAACTCGGAACTGTGTGAATCTAATCCGAGAATTACAGCGACTCCGCTGGAAAACTTACTCATCCCGTAAGATGCAGGACGATCTGAATAAATATGATGCAGTTCACAAAAAGGACGACCATGCATTTGACAGCGCCAGGTACTTTTTCACTCTGATGCCTGAATTGTCGAGTGCGCAACTTATTGAGCCAGAACGGCAATATGGCTCACTAATCCCTGGTGCTGCTGTTCCTGTTGCAGTTGACCGGGACCGTTTGGACCCTGAATTCTTAAGAGACAAGCCAATGCAGACTGAATGGTCTGTTGAAGGAGTAGACGAGTTCATCGGTGGTATTTGGTAGACGAAACTGCCCCTTGACAGTGGATCAGTAAAGTAGTATACTGAGGCCACAAAAGTTCCCCTGAAAGGAGCAGCATGGCCGATTCTACGTCTACCAGTTCTGCAAGTTCTGGTAGCACAAAGGAAGCCCCAAAGGCAAGCACAAAGTCAGCAGAAACTCCCGAAACGTCAAAGTATTACGTCGCGCAAGATGGAGTTTCTGGCCGGGATGGTGGACCTTATCTTGACCAGATTGAGCGTGAGCAGGGCGAAGTTCTCCGAGCGAGAGCAGAAGGTCGAGACGTAGATTTCGAAAAGGCGTCTGCTGTTGCTGGAACTGTCCTTGTTACTGGCGGACAGTTAACTGACAATGTCAATTCAAACCCGTCGATGTTAGGTGTTTCCGAAACTACAGAGCCAAAGGTCAACGAAGAGTTAGTCGCCACTCCCCAGGAACTTCCTGTAGATTCTCGGGCTTCTCTTTCTGAGAAGGAACTTGAGGAACAGGCTGAATTTTCTGGCTCTCCCGGCGCTGCTGAGGCTCGCGCTGCTGCTGAAAAGTCTGAGTAACTTTGTCACTTCCAGATATGAGGATCGAGTACGGCGGTCCTGATAAAGTACAAGTTCTCCCAGGTCCAGTTATGCAGCCCGCAAAGTGTGTACTTTGTGGAGCCCCTGGTGATGGACGGCCATTTGTCGATATTGGATGTTATCTTGATTTCTATGGCGCTGTGTATTTCTGCGCTCTCTGTATTATTGATATTGCGAATCATCTAGGGTATCTAGCCCCAAGTCAAGAGGCTGTTCTTCAAGAGAAGTTAGCCTCGGCCCTGTCGGAGAACAACAAGTTGGCAGGAGAGAATGACAACTTCCGCAACATTATTGGTACTGTTCTGTCCTTTACTGCTACTGAGCGCGATGATTTTATATTTCGTTATCAAGAATTCCTCCAATGGAGAGATAGTCAAGGACCTCTTGAGGTCACTCAGTCAACGGGATCGGATGATAAGCGAAATGACGTCGAAGATAATCAGCAAGGATCCTCTGACGTACCAGATGCTCGAAACAATGAATCAGAACAACTTGAATTCGACCTTTGACGCTTTCACCCCTATGGACGATCAAAGTGAGTTGGCACGATGGGATCAACTTAACCGGGCTTCCGGGATAGGGGAACCAATTTATGACGATCCAGAGTCTGCCGCCCTCGACTTCCTCAGCGGGAACGAGTCAGACTCCAACAACTAGTGCGCCTATTGCGGCTGTAAATCAAAAGGCTCATGACGAGATTTTGGCATGGATAAATAAGCAATATGATAACATGCGAAACGACAGAACACAAACTCAATATCAGTGGGAACTAAATCTTAGTTTCTACTTTGGTCAGCAAAATGTTGTGGCGCGGCAGGTTCCAACTCCGAACGGAACAACTCGGAGACTATGGACACCTCCCGCGCCATATTGGCGTGCAAGGCCAGTTATTAACAAAATCCGTCCGCTCATTCGAACTGAGTTAAGTAAGACAACTTCTCAGCGGCCTTCCGCAACGGTTAATCCTGCGTCATCTGATGACGCTGATATCTTTGCGGCACAGGCCGGTGAGCAGATTTGGGACAGTATTTATCGGCGGAAGAAGGTTAGAGTAACTCTCCGTCGCGCAATGTTCTGGACATTAGTAACTGGAAATGGGTTCATTAAGTCCTGGTGGGATGAAAAGGCTATTGACCGAGACTCCGATCAGTACGGTGATATCTGTATCTCCCAGGAAACGCCATTCAATATCTTTGCGCCAGATTTACTAGCACAGGACATTGAAGATCAGCCGTATGTCATTCACGCAACGACTAAAACGGCTGAGTGGGTCCAGATGAATTACCAGACGGACCTGATGGGGCGGCCAGTTCGCCCAAACGTGAAGTCTGCTAATGACTTAATGGATGCTCATATTCTACGATTCACAAACAAGCAGAGTTCCCTGCCAGATAAGGTACTCTGCTTGGAAATGTGGGTCCGGCCCGGAGCGGTGAGTATCTTCCCCGAGGGTGGAGTTGTCACCGTTCTTGGTGACCAAGTTGTGAGTGGTTCTGAGGGGTGGCCCTACATTCACAAGGAATACCCATTCATTAAGTTGGACCACATTGAGACTGGAAAATTTTATTCGGATTCGATTATCAACGATCTTATTGGACCTCAGCGAGAGTTTAATCGGACTCGCGGCCAGATTGTTGAAGCGAAGAACCGAATGGCAAAACCCCAACTTCTCGCGCAGCAAGGTTCCATAAATCCTGCGCAGATTACAACTGAGCCGGGTCAGGTAATCTTCTACAAGGCGGGAATGCAGCCGCCACAGCCAATGCCTTTGCAGGCGCTCCCGCAATATGTAACAGACGAACTTACTCGAATCCAGATGGACTTCGATGATATCTCGGGGCAACACGAAGTTTCAAAGGGGAGAGTACCCCCAGGAGTTACTGCTGCTACAGCGATTAACTTCCTTCAAGAGCAAGATGACTCCAAACTCGCAGGTACGATTGACTCAATTGAAGAGGGCATGGAGAAACTCGGACACCAAGTTCTCTCGTTCGCGGTCCAATTCTGGGACACGCCGCGGATGATTAAGGTGACGGGTTCTGATGAATCCTTCGATGCAATGACTCTTCAAAGTGCGGATCTGCGGGGAAATACAGATATCATCATTGAGGCTGGATCTGCTCTGCCAACTTCTAAGGCTGCTAAGCAGGCTTTCGTCATGGATCTCATGAAGATGGGATTCATTCAGCCTGAGGATGGTCTGGAAGTTATGGAAATGGGCGGGATTACTAAACTCTACGAGAACATTAAACTTGATGCGCGACAGGCCCAGCGTGAGAATCTCAGGATGCAGAGAATTACTCCTGAGATGATTCAGATGCAGATGATGAGTGTAATGCAAACTGCTGCGCCGGGTCAGCCGCCTACTCCACAAGTTGATCCTGAAACTGGACAGCCTCTTCTGCCGCCCCCACTTGTGCCAGTAAATACGTGGGATGAGCATGAACTCCACATTGCTGTCCACAACAAGTACCGGAAGTCTCAGTCGTTTGAAATGTTGCCAGATCACTTGAAGGGAATCTTTGAGGAACACGTCAAGCAACACGTCATTTCACTAGGCATTCAGTATCAGGCGGGTGCCCAGGCAGAAATGCAACAGAACGCTCAGCAGGACCAAATGCAGGCTGAATCTCAGGCTCAACAGCCACCGGAAGGAGGAATGTAATGGCTACGATTGATTTAGACCACACGTTTGGGTTTGTTGACAGGCGAGTTGGACGAGGACTGTCAGAATCTCCACTTGCAGATGCAACAGAGGCTAATTACATCGACCAGGCTAGTCTAGATACTGCACTCACGGCGTCGATTGGTGCAACAAATCTCTCGCATATGACAAAGAATGACAAGATTTACGCCTACCGTAAGTTAGTTGACTCCGGTGGAATGTTCAGGTAAGAGAGATGCCCTTCAAGAGTGAGGCTCAGCGAAAGTTACTATGGGCTAAGCACCCGGAAATTGCAAAGGCTTGGGCTCATGGAAAACACACTGGAAAGCAGCCTAATAAAGCGGCCGTCAAGAGAAGGCTAAAGGATAGTGCAGCAGAAGAGAAAAAGGAAGGCAAGAAGAAGGATAACCCTGCGGAAGAGAAGAAGGAAAAGAAGTAATGGACCTTCAGAAAATGCTCAAGCGGAGGACAACTCCTGACCTTCAAAATGCTGTCGCTTCCAATGAGTTGAAGAACACGATGAAGTCTAGATTAACTGCTGGTACTCCTAGTGGTGGAGATTACGCACAGGCAACGAAGCGCAGACTTCAATCTTTATCCAGGCCACAGAAGTAAAATGTCAGCCATTGTCGTTGGAGATATGCAGGTTAGAGGAAGTGTTAACTCTGGCCTAAATGGAAACTCTGCGGCATTCAATGGCGTGGATACATCTCTTGGAAAGTATATTGCCAATAACCCTCTCCCTAGTGCCACGTTAAATGCTCTTTTTAGTGACGTGACCGGGGAGGAAAATGCGTTATCTGCTATACATTACGCTTGTGTCTTTGTCTATAACTCTAACCCTCTTAATAGTTATCAAAATCCTCGTGTATGGATTTCGGCTGATGTAGCAGGTGGAGCAGCAGTTGCACTTGGAGTCGATCCCACACCTGCAAGTCCTATAAATTCAACTGATATGCAGGCTGTGCAAATCGTGTACCGAGATAACCCGCCTGTCGGAGTTGTTTTTAGTGCTCCTAGCGATTTGCCAAGTGGATTATTACTAGGAACTATTCCTCCAAGTTCTGTGAAAGCATTCTGGATTCGTAGGTCGTGTCAAAATACCGTGGCTCTAAGTGCTGATGGGTTAGCATTTTCCGTGCGAGGCGCAACGGCGGCAGCCTAATGGCAAGTTTGACTGCTCTACTTGGTCTGAGGAAGCCGGCTGTTATTGATAACGTTAATGTTCAAACTGACCTCTCAGATAACTTTGACAAGATAGATGCCTTTGCTGCTGGTCCCTTCTGGCGAAATCGTATCCGCAACGGGGATTTCTCAATTGCACAGCGAGGTAATGGTGCTTTTGCTGGTAATGGTATTTATAACTTAGATGGTTGGATATGTTTTAGTGTAGGTGGAGTTGGAGTAACACGAGTTGCTGCTACTCTAGCACAAGTTGAACAAACAAGTTGTAGATTTAATGTTAGTTTACAAGTATCAGGGCACGCTGCTGCTGGTGATTATATGATGCAGGCAGCAGTAATTGAAGATGTAAGTACATTATCTGGTAAACAAGTAACTCTATCATTTTGGGCTGCTGCTACTTCGGGTACTCCCAAGATTGGTATTGAAGTTGTACAGTCTTTTGGAACTGGTGGTTCTCCATCAGCGTCTGTCTTAACTACTATTCAGGCTGTACAGATATCTACAACTCTTACTAAGTACACAGTAACATTCATCATGCCGAGTGTTGCAGGTAAGGTTCTTGGGTCTAATAACAATGACTATGTAGATATCAATTTCTGGTTATCCGCTGGTGCTACGTTTGCTGCTAGAGCCTCTAATATCGGTATTCAGAATCTTACTTTTACTTTAACGGCTGTTCAATTAGAGGCTGGGCCAGTTGCTACAGCATTTGAGCGACTTCCTCAGCAAGTACAATTAGCCTGGTGCCAGAGATATTTCTATAGATTTACCGCTCCGGCTCAGAATGCAGTAGCCGCTTGGGGTGGTTGTCCTAGTGCGGGAAATGGATATATTGAATGGAAGTTTCCTGTTACAATGCGTGCAGTTCCTACTTTTGCGTCCTCAGTAGCAAGTGGTTGGAAATTATCAGATAGATTAGCAGAGTGGGTGTGTTCGTCTATAGCAGTACAAACAGCAAGTGTTGCTTCGGCAGACCTTGTTATAGTCGTTGTCTCTGGTACGATGACTGTTCGAGCAGCCACTGTTATGTATGCAGTTGGTGCAGGTTCTTATCTTGAAGCCACGGCGGAACTCTAATGGCTAATCCAAATCTATGGTCGAGTCTTACAGGACAGTGGGGTATTTATGCTCCTGCTACCTGGGATACTGTACCTTTTATTGAAATTCAAATTGACTGGTCAACAAGTTGGGACGTGCTAGTTGATGTTGAAATATCCTGGTCAACTTTCTGGGAGACAATTGGAATTATTGAATTTAGTTGGTCAACATCGTGGGAGCAGTTTAGCTACAATCTCTGGGATCCGACAGCAGACCAGCATCCAGATTGGGATGAAAGTGTAGATGCTGTTTCTGCTTGGACTGCTATTCCAGATACTGTGTCTAATTGGACTCCAACAGCCGATCAAAGTTCTGTGTGGACTGGTGCTTTAGATGCGGTTTCCAATTGGGTGGCTGCTTCTATTTCCTCAGATACTTGGACGCCGACGGTAGATTTCTCAGATTCATGGAGTTCTTTAGATGAAACTAGGGTAGGTTGGGGAACCTCTGGGTATGGTGATTTTTATGGGGATCCCTACGATTCTAGTATTGAAAACAATTGGATAGCACCACCAGATATGAGTTCAATCTGGACAGCATCAGCGGATGCTTCTAACATTTGGACTGATGCATAGTGCCAATGCCCGCATTTCCTAGGCCAGTTGGAAAACCTAACTGGTCTGCTGAAATTGAGGCAATCCTTTCTTATCTTGATAACTCAATGATTGCAGAGATTGCTGCTAGGGCAGCAGCAGATTCGACAGAACAAACAGCCAGACAAAATGCAGATACAGCAGAAGCAACAGCAAGAGCAAATGCAGATACGACAGAAGCAAATACTAGACTTGCCAATGATAATGCTGAGCAGGCTGCAAGAATTGCAGCAGATACATCAGTAGTTGGAGCTTACAAGAATGTTATCCGCAACGGGGATATGTCAATTGCACAGCGTGGTGACGGTCCTTTTGCTGCTGGTGGTTATTGTATTGATGGATTAAGTAAGGCACATACTGGCGGGGCGGCATCTTTAACACGATTTCCTATTCAAGCAGGTAATCCTGGTGGTAGATTTTATGTTTCTAATGTTGTTTCTGGTCAATCTGCTGCTGGCGACTACTCTATTCTTAATTTCTTTATTGAGAATGGACAAATGTTGCTTGGCGGTAAGCAAGTAACACTTTCATTTTTAGCAGGTATGGGTTCAGGTACTTCAAAAATTGGGGTTGAATTAACATCTGCTTTTGGTACGGGAGGATCACCAACAACTACTTTTCAGACAAGTATTGGTGCAATTCCTATTCTTGTTGGATCAGGTGTGTCAGCCCTTGGTAAATATTCTGTAACATTTACAGTACCTACTAATGCAGGAAAAACTTTTGGTACGAATAATAATGATCTTTTACAAATTACTCTTTGGTTGTCTGCTGGAACCTCTTTTAATGCTAGAGCATCAAGTATTGGAATTCAAAACGTTGGAACAAATATTACTGATGTTCAATTAGAGGCTGGTTCTGTCGTAACAGCGTTCGAGAGATTACCGATTGCTGCACAGTTAGCCTGGTGTCAGAGATATTTCTGGCGTTGGACAATGGGAAATACTCAGACAATGTGCATTGGAATGTGTTGGTCTGCTTCATCTCCCTATTGGGTAGTTAAATATCCAGTACCTATGCGAACAATTCCTTCTGTAGTTATGCCAGCACCCTCCGCAGTTACTAACTATGGAAATACAGTAGCAGCAGCACTAACGGTACTTGTTTTTAATCCAAGCACTAACGAACAAGCAGAATTTAGTGGTACATCACCAGGCGCTGGAATTGCTGGTGGCGGAGCACTAATTAGAGCGTCATCAGGAGCCACAGCAACGTTTGATTTCTCAGCAGAACTGTAACATCGAATCGGCCAGGGCTCTAATCTAAGAGTACAGCCGGAGAGGGAATCTCATGGGAGAAATGCCAGGAATGGAAGCCGGAGCCGCTGCGGCTGCGCCAGCAGAAGTTCAGCAACCCGGTGGTGGCGACAATCCAGCGTGGAATGATTTGCTTGGCATTCTTCCCACGCAACTTCACGGAGTCGTGAAGCCCCACTTACAAAAGTGGGACCAGGGAGTAAATGAGAGGTTTCAGCAAGTACACTCGCAATACCAGCCTTGGAAGAACATCGCAGACCAGGGAATTGCTCCTGATGACGTGATGCAGGCTATGACAATCCTGCAAACCATCAACGAGAATCCTCAGCAAGTTTATGAGGCTCTGGCGGAACATCTGGGTATTGGCGAGCAGGGCGACGCTGAAGTAGGGGACGAAGAGTACGGAGCGGAAGAAGAAGTTGACCCGAGGATCGCCCAATTGCAACAAGGCTATGAGAACATGGCTGCAATAATTGTGGGCCAGCACGAGGAACAGCAGCAGGCCCAGGAAGATCAGGAATTGGACGATTACTTGAGCGGACTGACGGAGAAGTTCGGAGAATACGACGAGAGGTATGTGCTAGCCATGATGGATTCTGGAATGAGCGGAGAAGATGCCGTTCAGAGTTTTCAGAATCTCGTCTCCGAAAAGGCAAGTGCAATCAATCGTCCCTCCGCTCCGTCAATTCTGTCACCGGGCGGTGGAACTCCCTCCCAGGCTATCAATCCCGCAGAGTTGGACGACAAGGGGCGCAGGTCACTTGTCGCACAGATGCTTCAATCCGTCGCTCAAAATAAAGGATAGAGGTAATATGCCTGCTAGCCTTACCTCCGTGAGTGCAATTCTCAAGGAGGTATATGAGGGTCCAATCTCGGACCAGTTAGTCAACGAAGTCGTAGGATTAAAGCGAATCGAAAGAACGTCTGAGGGAATCACTTCGGACATTGGTGGAAAGTATGTCGTGTTCCCAATCAGGACCAAGCGAAACTCTGGAATTGGTGCTCGAAACGAACTCGAAGTTCTTCCCGCGCCAGGTCAGCAGGGTTACAATGCTGGTCGAGTTTCCCTCAAGTACCTGTACGGTTCTTGCCGAATCTCTGGTCAGACATTCGAACTTGCCGACAGTAACTTCCAGGCTTTCGCTTCGGCGGCGGATCTGGAACTCTCTGGACTCAAGACTGACTTACTCAAGGACCAGAACCGTCAGTTCTATGGGAACGGTGTCGGAACTATGGCAACGGCTTCCGCTGCCAACACCACAAACAACACATTCTCAGTCGCCGCAGGAACCGGATCGAAGTATCTCGAAGTTGGACAGCAGATTGACATTGTTGACGGAACTACTCTCGGAGTTGCTTCACCAACAGTCAAGGCTTCCAACCGACAGATCACCGCAATCAACTCCGCGACAGGTGCAATTACATTCGACGGTGCTGCAATCTCTTCGGCAATTGGTGACGTGATTGTCCGCACAGGTTCTGTGAAGCGTGAGGTCACAGGACTTGCTGCAATTGTCAACGACACTGGTGCGCTCTACAACATTGACCCAGCGACGGAAACTTACTGGAAGGCCGCAGTCGAGGCAAACGCAGGATCTAACCGGCCTCTGTCGGAAGGTCTGATGATTTACACGACCGACCGCGTTCGTCAGCAGGGTGGTAAGGTTTCTGTAGGATTCTGTGGTCTTGGAGTTCGTCGCGCATACTTCGAGTTATTAGTCCAGACTCGCCGCACCACAAACACGCAGAAGTTCGACGGTGGATTCACAGGTCTTACATTCTCGACGGACCAGGGTGACCTTCCAATTGTCGTGGACATTGACTGCCCAGACAACACTCTCTACTTCCCGGACGAGAAGCAGATCAAGTTGTACCGTGAGAACGAGTGGCGTTTCATGGAGCGCGACGGTTCAATGTGGCAGCGAGTTGTGGCAGTCGGTGGAGTTGCTGGAAGTTACGACGCTTATGAGGCGACAATGTTCCAGTACGCGGAAATGGGAACTCACAAGCGAAACGGTCACGGCGTCCTCAAGGACATTACAGAGGGCTAAGGTTTGGGGGAGGGCCTTCGGGTCCTCCCCAAACCTGGCAAATATTATGGCTGCCCCCTCAACTTCGGTAACAGACAAGATGTATATGGCGAAAAAGGCTAGTGGCCCAGATTCCGCACACAAGTCTCAGAATGATCTGATCTATGCAGCAAATGGTGGGGGAGTTCGTAAGTCTATCAATGATGTTCTCTTTGCTAGGAATACAGCGCCAGGAACTAAGGCATCAATTAACGACAGACTGTACTATGCTCTCAAGGCTAGCGGACCAAACAATGCTCATGTATCTTTGATGGATCTGCTCCGAGCAGCAAATGGGGTGTTGCCCTAATGGAAAATCCTCTTCTCGGTGAGTTAGGTTACATTGCCACAGAGGATGGGAGGTTTGTATCCTCGGACCATATGAGGATTGCAGAAATCATCCGAGACTACAATCCTGATCTGGCTCTAGGCTGGATTCCTCCTGAGTTACGTCGTGACGCAAGTGAGCATTGTTGGGCGGTTTTTGAAAAGGGTGTGGTGGTAGCCACATTTGAGGAATGTGATGAACGAATCCTCGAACATTTGTGGCTACACGATAATGCAAAGCACGATGTACTAGCTAGACTCGACGCTCACAACAGAGCAGTCGAGGTTATCAATCTCAAGAAGCAAATGGAAGAATCTGAGATGCGCCAGGACTTAGTGGCGAGTGTTCTCAAATCACCGCTTCACTGGTACAAGGTTCGCAAGGGCCTTACTATTGAGGATCATGGTGACAATGAACGTCGGTGAGATTAAGTCGCGTGTCATGCGAACTTTCGGAGACGAAGCGGGCGCCCAAGTCACCAGTGAGGATATATTGCGCTGGATCAATGACGGCCAGATGGAGATTGCTGGCGCAAATCATTTGCTAGAACAGAAGGCGACGGCAAACATTGTAGTCGGGCAAGCCGTTTACGCCTCTCCGGTAGATGTTCTAGAGATTTGGGCGCTCCGCTACAACAACTACAAGTTGCGTCCAATGTCTATGCAGCAGGCCGACGAATACATTACAAACTTTGAGGATAGCAGTAACTATCAAAAGGGTGCGTCAGGAATCTTCTGGGTCTGGGAGAATCAAATCAATCTCTATCCTGTTCCTGATGCCTCTGCGACAGCCGGGCTGACAATTTACTACTCAAGGATTCCTAAGCAGGTAACAGCGGATGCTGACATTCCTGAGTTGCCAGTGAGTTACCATCCTAGGATTGTAGAGTATTGTCTTAAGCAGGCGTATGAACTAGATGAGGATTACCAGGCAGCAAGTCTTAAAGAGCAGCAACTCAATCTCAATCTGAACGATATGTTAGAGTCTGAGAAGTGGGTGGCGCGCGACTTCTATCCCACAATCACTGTGAGAGTTGAGGACGTTTAATGCCAGGAACTAGCGTAGTTCTAGGCCCGTTCTCGGGTGGCATTAACACGCAATCCGATCCCTCTATGGTTTCTGATAGGGAATTAGTTGACTGTGTAAATATGGAAGTTGACCTCGACGGATCACTAAAGTCCCGTCCGCCTGTCGTAAGACTCGCGGATACGCCAATCGGCGGTCGAATGTTACTGCTCGGCTTTGCGTACTTAATGGAGGGTACTTATCTTATCGGATCGAACTCTGGTGGAGTCTGGTCGAGAAACGCAGCGGGGGTTTGGAATCAGATCACTAGCACAATTCAGAGTACGTCAATGGTTCAGTTCAGAAATCAGATTTGGTTACCTGCGAAACCTGGAGGATCAGCAAGTCCTGGGGGATGGTGGCACCCGAATAGTGGATGGAATCCTATTGCGGCGATGCCTCCGGGCAATTCAATTCTTGTTCATAAGGGTAGGTTATATATTGCCCCGGGCCTTACTGCTCCTACTAACCGTAGCCGCATCTATTACAGTGGTGCTGATGCTACTGGTACTTTGGATCCTACTATTTGGAATCTTACTGACTTATTTGTTGATGTAAACGAAGGTGACGGTCAGATCCTCGTTGATATTATTGTGTTCAATGACTCAATTGTTTGTCTCAAGCAGGACTCTACTTACGTGTTTGCATTTGATACTTCGCCTAAGCAGGGCGTTATCCGTAAACTGTCTGGTACAATTGGAGTAACTCGTGACCACTGTGTCGCTCTCTATGAGAACAATATGTATATCTATCACAGTGGAGAGGTCTATGAAGTTGTCAACTTCGACTTCGCCAGGATTAACGCTAAGGTTCCTTTCCTATATGATTCAACAGCCGCTGGTACATTCGCTGAGGATGTTTTCCTTACCTTCTTCGCAGACAGATTACTGGTCAGATACTACAACAAAGTCTACGCCTTCGGAATGAGAACTCGGGCGTGGACTACCTGGGAAACGCCGTTCTACTTTGGACCTATTATCCCAGGACCAATTCAGGCTACGGGCGCAATTAACGATATCTTCTATGCTGGATCTTGTCTTACGAATGAGAACAGATGGTTCCAGATGAATGATGGATATGACGCTGTTCAAGCAGAAGAAATGAACTGTACTGCAAAGACTAAGAACTACGATATGGGATCGTCATTCCGCTACAAGAGGCTTTTTTATTGGGGTTGCGACATTCTAAGTGTGGATGACGTCACCGGAATAATTACGCCTGTCGTAGCGCCTATTTCAATTCCAGCGCCGAATCCTCCAGATATCAATGATATTCAATTAGTAGGAACGGGAGGAACGGGCAGCCCCCTTCCTGTCCGTTCCTTCCTTAAATTTCTTAAAGCCTTGCGTTTCCGACAGGTGAACTTTCAAGTCAAGATGACTACCAACGGAACTATCTCTCGTGGTCCGGTAAGATTGTTTGGCTTGACTGCTTTTGTTAAGAGCAAGGAACATGCCGTAAAGGAGGCGTCGTGACGCAGAAGCAGTTCCAGCCCTACTCTGCTGGTAATAAGGTCTATGGAATGCTTCGGAGTGCTCCGAACATTGGCCCTGTGGATAAGTTAGGCTATAGAAACAGGGACAGAAAGAAGAAATCTCGCAAGGACGCAATTGCCCGTAGATTACAGAAGGAGGTTTAAGTGGCTGCTAAGAAGGCTGCCGCTCCTGCCAAGGCTCCTGCTCCTGCTGCAAAAGCCTCTGCTCCGGGACAGCCACATTACGCTCCTGCTCCCGCTAAAAAGGCTGCTGCTCCCGCAAAGAAGGCTCCCGCGAAAAAGGCCGGTGGTGGAAAGAAGTCCGGCGGCGGTATGATGGGAGGAATGCAGAAGAGATTAGGTGGAGGAACCGCAGTTCAACGCAGGCAACAGGCAAATGCTCAGGGACAAATGACGACAGCAGCACCGCAGGCAAGTTTAATGAGTTTCGATCCTGAGGCAGATCAGCAGCAGTACATTCCAAGTGAAGATGAATGGTTGAATATGGATCCAGAGTATCGTGACTACTTAGCAAGTCTAGGTATTACGGACGCTCAGGCTGCTTCGGATTATCAGCAACAGGAAGATCAGACAAACGCTGATCTGACTACACAGATTAACCAGTTGAAGGCACAGAAGCCAAAGTCTACTGAGGCGTTAAACGAAGAGTATGCAGCCCGAGGAATGGCAAGTTCCGGGGTATTCTCGAACGCTCTCAAGGATTTAGGTACTGAGTTTACGAACCAAGAAGTTGCTGCCCAGACAGGCGCTTCAAAGCGAATCTCCGATATCGCAAATCAGAGAACTAACTACCAAGTCCAGCGAGGTCTGGGAATGCAGTCAGCCAGAACTGGCGCAATTCGTAGGCGAGCGAACAAGTACGGTCTGTAATGCTACCGTCTCAAGGATCATCTGCCACTAGTACAAGAAAGAAGCCTGTCAAGTTAAAGAAGAGTCATCCGGGAAATCCCGTACCTGCCTATGAAGTTAAGCAGAGAGCAGCAAATGAGAGAATTCATCGAGGTCAGATTGCTGAGACTAACCGTATGTCAGCGGCTCAAAGGTCTGGCAAGGTAGGCTTACCTACAGACTCCTATAGTGGCGCAATTGGTGGAGCAAAGCGTGGAGAAACTCCTACTGAGATTGCAGTAGGACAGTTAAGGAAGAATCGTCAGGCAGCAGCAGCGGCAGCAGCAAACAAGAAGCGAAACTCAGCGAGCAATAAAAAGGATGGGAATAAGGGTAAGGGTGGTAAAGGTAAGGGTGCCGATGGAAAAGCAGGACGTGGCGGTAAAGGTGGAGGCGGCGGTGGCGGAGGTAAAGGTGGGGGCGGTGGCGGCGGGGGAGTTACTAATCCCGCAGCAACTGTAGCAGGAACTACCGACCCTTATCTTGACCGTGCACGAAATGCAGCGGCCCAAATCTACAACCCCCAAATTAGCGCATTAGACAGAGCGCAGGCGTTAGCAGAGCGTCAGGGAAGATCCGGTGAGCAAGCACTCACTTCTATGTTCGCAGGATTAGCTAAGTCTGGTGAGCAGTCTGGTGCAGACATTAGTTCCATTATTCAGCAGGCTACTCAGGGTTCTACAGATAGAATGGCTCAGTTAAAGTCTACTCTCGAAGGACAGTACGCTAGTCAATCAGCATCGGATGCTGCTGCCTTGCAGAAGTTAGGATTGGCTGGCACAGGAACTTATGCGGATACGGCTCGGTCAACAGCCGCAGAGCAGAATATAGGACAGGCTGGATTACAACAGCAGAGTATGCAGAATGCTATGAATCTTATCGGTACGGGTGCTCAGATTACTACCAAGGAAATGGCACAGGGCGCCAGAAATGAAGGCGTCTCGCGCACGTCTGATTTAGCACAGCAGATCAGGGATCAGTTAACAGAGTATCAGGGACAACGTACCAGTCTCTCTGCTGCCAAGGCATCAGGGATTCAGGAGTTGGCTGAGAAGTATCGTCAAGAGGGATTCTCTAACGAAGTAATGCTACAGGAGTTAGGTATCAAGAAGCAGGGTCTGAGTGCAGACATTACGGCTGCAAATCGCCAGTCCAAGGAGGCTGCTGCTAAGTTACTTCTTGACAAGGGAACAGCCGCACAAAAGGCAGCAGCAGATGCATTGAAGAATGCTCCATATGTTGTCAAGTTGACAGCCGATATCAATAAGTTAAAGGGTAAGAATGAATCTGCGGACAGTTACCTGAATATCCTTAACACAATGGCTTCTAACCCCTCCGTTACTTCGGGAGTTATTAAGCCTAAGCAGCACGCTCAGATTCCTGGCCTCAAGCCAGGCGAGAGAATGACAGCAGCAGCGGCTGCTCGAATTGCTACATACATCAATGGCTCTTTGCCCAAGGGTAAGCGGGTTAATCCTGCTGTTCTTCGGCAGTTGGCTATTCCCTACTTCCAGAATATGAACAAGTGATGACTGAGACACCTGAGGAACTCATCAAGGAAGATTTAGGCGAAGAGGAAGAAGAAGTGGTAGAAGAAACCCCCAGCGATGGAGAAAATGACATAGGATACCCTGATGAAACTTAAGGGCTACGCCTTCCACAACGTAGGATCATTGGCTAATGATCCTAGGCTTGATGTTGTCCACGGATTCATCTGTCATGTTACGGGGTCTAATGTTTCGCCTCTCCATTATTTTGACGGTCCATCAAAGGGAATTGAATCTCACCTTTACATTCCCAAGACTAAGGATAACGAGAAGCAGCAGTACCGAGACACCGCACGAGAAGCAGATGCTAATTACAAAGCAAATAGTTGGGTCGGGAAAGATGGCAAACGGCACGGCTTTATCTCGTGTGAAACACAAGGACTAGCCAACGGAGAATGGACCGACTACCAATTAGCAGCGATCAAGAATGCTATCTTACAAACTCAGGCTGAGCACAAGTATCCCTTCAAGGTTCCCGGTGAGTATCATGGCTATGGTGTAGGATACCATACACTATTCCGAGAGTGGAGCAATGTAAGTGGCAAGACGTGTCCTGGGCCTAATCGAATCAAGCAGTTCAAGACTATCATTGTTCCGTGGTTACATGAGCAGGCGAATGAGGACAAGAAGAAGTGGTACACAACGCGCGCAGGAGATACTGTGCCAGGAATCTCTCAGAGATTCAATGTTCCTGAGTGGCAGTTATGGCGTTGGAACCCTCACACCAATCCTCCCTTCGACCCTGGGACTAGATTAAGGGTGGGCTAATGCCCAAGAAGAACAAGAAGGCTGCGGCAGCAGTATTAGAGCGACGCGGGCAACATCAGGGCGATAAATACGGTTACACAACTCGGATGCAGCCCGGACGCCCAGGCCAGAAATGGAACAGGGCCGACAATCCTTGGTTCGATCCTCTGTTCACAGGGACTAAAATCACTACACCCTATGACAGAATTGCCAAGCCTTTGAGCCCGGATTTTTGGGATAGTATTTCCGCAAAACTACAACAAACTGCCGCGCCTTCTGAGTACGACTTAGCCTTGGCAACCGTTCGAGGATTCACTCCCTCGACAATTCACTATGGTTCTGTCAGCCCACTGACAGAACCTGCTTCTGACTCTGGAAATATTCTCAAGTCTGGCTGGTCTGCATTCAACTGGACAATGGACAAACTTGCTCGTCCGATGTATGGTGTAGAGAATGTTGTGCTACATAACCTTCGTGACATTAAGAAGGATTCCAAGGATGGATTCAGTCCAGGCGAAGCGATCAAGGCACTTGTAAACGCAACGCCTGTCGGACTCGCTTTAGGCGCCAATGATTTCTGGAAGGGATTCTCGGGGAAGGAAAAGGTTTCAGGGGCCAAGATTGCTAAGGCTGCTGGGATTGATAACAAGTGGGGTAAAGCCGCTGTTGGATTTGGAATTGACATTGGCGCGGACCCCCTCACCTATATCCCCGGTGGCGCAATTATCAAGGCGCTCAAGTCTACTGGCAAATTAAAGAGTCTCGGTAAGGGTGCTAAGGCAATTGAAGGTTTAGAGAAGGCTGACAAGGGATTACCTTCCGGTGATCGGCAGCCATTTACGACAGGCGAGCAATTAAATCTGTTCGGTGAGAAAGAGCCGGCGATTCACTTAGGCCCAGAGCGAAAGCCTGCTGATACTGTCATCCAGAAAACTCATAGGATGAAGGGTCAGGGTGCGCTCTTTACTGAGGATTTGCGCCCGAAGTTTGGCCCTGAATCTCCTAGTGCGGCAGTCGCAAAGAATCTGAATGCTCGCAAGGCTGCTACTAGGCAGGTTAGTCAGGTTCCAGATTACCCTGGTACTGGTTATACTTTAAAGGAAGGTCAGACTTTCTTCCAGCGTAATGCTGCTGGTAAGATGGCTCCTACTGCTGAGCATGATCTTGCGCTAAGTAAGATGGTAGGTAAGAATGCTACACCTGCTCAGATTAAGGCTGCAAGAACTAAACTTCGCAACAGAGTAATGACTCCTGTTTCTAAGAATTTCGACAATGCGCTGTTGAAGAATGGTGTAACCCACGAAGAGTTGGCAACACTTAAGGAAGCATTAGGTAATCAGCCTGCTACTTCTGCTAAGGTAAGAGAGTTACTTGGGCCAATGGTAGCCTCGCGCAATGTTCATGCGCAGGGTGACTTTATGCAGGGATTGGCTGCTAGCCAGCCAGCGCATCAGATTATGGATGACGCAGCCCAGGGTGATCTATTCGCTAACCTTGCAATTGATAGTGCTGGTAATCCTCTCAAGTCTATGGCAGGGAACGCAGGCACGACAGGCGGTGGGAATAAGCCGATCAGAACAATTGAAGAGTTAACAGATGTTGAGCGCGACATTGCACACAGAGCAATGGATAAGCATGGCTCAAAGAATCTGTATCCAATTGAACAGGCTGACTTGGTACAGAATATCCGTAACGAGGCGCGGAAGATAATTGCCGAACAAGGCAAGAAGAACGCTCCGCAAGAGGCTAAGGATATTGCGTACTCAGCCAGCAATGCTTCAGCAATTGCTCGGGCGGCGATGGAGCGCCTGTCGAGAGAGGGCGTTTCTCCCAAGAATAAGTTGGGCCACGATTGGAATATCCTTGATATTGAGGACATGATTGGTGGGCGCAAGGGATTCGAGAAGATGTTCAACCGTGGGAAGAAACTTCCTGCTGGTGATGTTTCACATTTACACACGCTTTCTAAGTACGCAACCCAGACTGCCAGATATCTCGCAGGGGAAAAGGGCGCAACCTTACCTGCGGAAGTTCGTGGCAAGCCTGGGTTTATTAACGCCGTGCGCCAGATGATGAATGCTGGTGAGGCTGCAACTTCCATCAAGGAAGCAAAGATGATGCAGCCTATCTTAGAGGATATCTCTAGAGTAGCACGAGAAGTTGCGCTTAATGGATCTGATGCTGAGGTAGCGAATGCTATTGTTAAGCGTGTAAATATTAACGAGAGAGTTCTTAGAGCGCAAGGTATGTCGGACTCCGGCATCAAAACTTTTAGAGCAGCAGCGGCCGCTATGAAGTATCCCAAAACTCCTGAGGGTCAGGTGTTCTTGGACCGTGCTTCTGCAATTGCTAATGGAACTATCAAGGCAGATCCTGCGGATGCGGGTGTTCGTCGTGCCGCTGACGAGTTAACCACGGAATTGAATGGGGGAGCATCTGCTCCTGAGATTTTAGACGTGCAAGTACACGACGTTCATTCAAGAGCGGTCGAGCATGGAATCTGGAGTAGATTTGCTGGTGCCTTTAAGCCCCATAGAGGGTCTGCGGATCTACACCAGGCAATGCTGAGGAATATCTCGTACCGTCAGGATCAGACAAATATGTTCAGGAGTTACCTAACTCAGTTAGAGAAGAGATTTACAAAGCAGCAACTTAGAGAAGCGCACGATCTTCTTCGTAGTGGAATGCCAGCAGCAGATAATGAAGCGGCTGTCGCAATGAAGGCTATGTGGGATAATACTCTGCGCGCAACAGGATTAGCAGAGAACGTAGTTGAAGGTCAGAGTATGGCTCTCCGTAGTGGCATAACAATGGATGAAGTGAATCGTGAGTTGCGGATCCTTGGGTCTAGATCCCAGATGCGCAAGTATGCTTACGACGTACAGAACCGTAAGGTAGATTTGTCAGAAGGTTCTCGTTGGCTTGAGTCTGCACAATGGCAGCAAGTTGATGACGTTACTCAGCATATGGCTGAGGTTCGTCACGCTGTTGAACAGGCTATGCTTAATCGTTCATTTATGTACGATGTAGGAAAGAACTTCGGTAAGTTAGAACGAGGCGGCGAGCACACCTACAAACTCACTGGTACAGGAACAGAGAGTATTGCTGGTCACTACTTCACGAAGGATGTTGCCGAGCAGATGAGTGTAGCATTGCGTAAGTTAGAGGAACTCAAGCAGCCAAGTTCACAGGGACGTAAGTTGCTAGAGAACTCTATGGGCGCTTACAAGACTGTGTTCACTGTGATGAATCCTCGGCACCATGTTGTGAATAACATTGGCAATACGTTCCTCAATTGGATGCAGGGCGTTAACAATCCTAGAGTTTACTTTAAGGCTGCTGATGTATCCAAGTACGCAAACTCTGTTATCAAGGATCTAGATAACATTGAAGATGTACTAGGTCCCGGTGCCTACGCTCGATCTATGGCGCGTGACGTAGATGCTCACAAGATTATCTTAAAGTCTAAGGGTAAGAACGGTACTACGATGAATGTCCAGCAGGTGTTCCTAGCAGCTAAGGAAAAGGGAATCATCATCGGCGCGCACAGCGCAGAAGATATTGCTGGGGCTAGCAGAACGTGGCTAAGTCATGTACCAATTGCTAAGACTGCTGAGAAGTGGGGCCGTGTAGTTTCTGAGCAGACAGAGAATCACTCTCGCTATGCGATGTTCATTGACATTCTTTCTAAGCACAAGGGCGAGATTACGGATAACGTATTAAACGATGCAGCGGCAACTGTTCGTAAGTGGCACCCTGATGGTACTGATCTAACTAACTTTGAGCGCAGAAACATGCGCTTGCTGATTCCATTCTATTCGTGGACTCGTAAGGCTATTCCCCTGATGGTAGAGGGGATTGTTCACAACCCCAAGAAACTCGTAGCAATTCCTAAGGCTCAAGCAGCCTGGGCTACGATGATGGGAATTGACCCAGGTACATTTGCTGACCCATTCCCGGCAGACAAGGCGTGGCCGGATTGGATTAGAGAATCTGGGATTGGCCCATCATTTGCGCCAGGTATGGACGTGCCAGGCTTTCCAAAGTTTGGCGGCTATGGTGTAGGGAGTGCTAACGTTCTTCCTCCAACTGCCATTGCTGAAATGTTTAGTGGTAGACCCAGTACTATTGGCGCACAGGTAATGAGTCAAACTAACCCATTATTAAGAATGCCTATCGAAGAGTTTCGGGGTAAGCAATTCTTTGGAGATAAGGAAATCAAGGACCAGTCTCAATACTTTGCTACGAATCTCCCAGGTACTGCACAGTACACTCAGATTTCTGGTAGGGATCCCTTAGGTGGGAATGAGCCCTTTGGTGCTGGGTACTATCGAAAGAAAGAAACTGGATCTGCATTTAGTCCAGTACAACTTGCTAACTGGATGACAGGTATGGGATTAAAGGACACCGGCCCATACACTAAGGACGTAGCAACTACTCCAAAGAAGAAGAAAGCATCGGACGTGATTCTGGCAAAGAAGCAGAGCAATGCGAAGTGACCAATGGAGTGAAACTCTCAAGGCTATTACACAGAACTTTGTCGATCAGCAGAATGTCGAGGTAGAAGATTTAGTTGCTCGTCGGCAGGCTCAGAGAGAACAGCAACAACAAACAGCAGCAGATCAATTGCAAGCAGCAGAAGCAGCAATGCGTGCTCGCGGGGATCAGGCATATGCTCATGCACAATCAAACTATGCAAGCATGGCACAGAGTATGGCGGGTGCTGCGCCTGCTTATACTGGCTCATCTAAAACTGCTCTCAATGGTATCAAGGGTAAGGGTGTACCATTAGGTAAGGCTGGACTGACCACTAGTTCTAAGCAAATGACAACCATTCGTGCAGCAGGTAAGAGCGTACAAGTTAACAAGAAGTACCAGGCTAGGTTCACAGGATTCATTACAGAGTTAGCTAGCAAGTACAACATCGGAACTATTGGTGGATATAATGTTCGCAACATTGCGGGGACTGGTCAGAAGTCTCTACACTCTTATGGTGCAGCAATTGACATTAACCCTGGTCCTAATGCTCGTGGTGGTCGTGGCAATCTACCTCCGCATATTGCTGAGTTAGCAGCAAAGTACGGATTGGTATGGGGCGGTAACTGGAAGTACACAGACCCCATGCACTTTGAGATTGCGGGACTACTCAACCCGATCAAACTCACGAGGTAGCAATGGCTCTACGAATCCCGAAATTTGACTTGGCTTCTTTTCAGGCTAAGGCTGCACAACAAATGCAGGACAAAGCAGCATCCCCTGCGTCCGCAATGGTGCAGCAACTAATGGCAGCCTCGCCCGTCTCCGCTAATTCAAGCCAGGGCCTTGGCACCGCAATGGGGACGCCCAGCGGTGTTAATAGAGGTACAGCGCCAGGTGTTTCGGGCGGGGCTGCCTTTAAGAAATTTGTAGATGCTATCGCCAAGCAGGAATCAGGCGGCAACTATAGCGCAGTCAACAAGTCAAGCGGTGCGCTCGGAAAATATCAGATCATGCCGGCTAATATACCAAGTTGGAGTAAGGCAGCACTAGGTCATTCTATCTCTACCAGCAAATTTCTCAACAGCCCTGAACTTCAAGAGGCTGTGGCTGGCTATAAATTAAAGCAATACTTTAGGAGGTACGGTGCGGAAGGTGCCGCGCAGGCTTGGTATGGTGGGGAGGGTTCCGTGGGTAAAACCAGTCGTTCAGGTGGTAAAGGATATCCCACAGTCGGAGGATACAGTAGTGCGATTAAGAGAAGAATGGGCCGGTGAGAAATAGAAGTACAACCGATCTTCTCATACTACTAATTGCTTGTACCATCTGTTTTTCTATTGTATCTGTTGCCATATCTGTCATCGTTCTACAATTTGTACAGCCGGAGAACAAGGGCGGGTTTGTAATTGTCTCCGATTTAATCAACACCCTGATAGGATTGCTCGCAGGATTCTTAGCGGGGCGCACGGAAAGTATGAGGCGACAAAATGGGACTCCTGAATTGGGTGACAAGTAGACCCGTCGTAGGTTATAGTATTGCTGGCGTACTAGCCGTCGGCGCAATTGTAGGTGCGGCTACTCTTCCTGAGGCGGAAAGTGCAACGACTCCCACGCCTAGCAAAACTTCGACGCCGACTCCTACGTCTACGATTACAGTACAAGTTCCGGGACCAGCCGGTCCCCCCGGAGAAGTGGGTCCAAAAGGAAATCCCGGCTCCAAAGGAGAACCGGGAAAGGATGGAATAGATGGCAGCCAAGGAGCAGCGGGACCTCAAGGTATTTCTGGACCGAGAGGCTTACGCGGAATTCGCGGACCTCGCGGTAGACCTGGGAAATCTGGCCCGCAGGGTTTACAAGGTTCACCAGGAACTAATGGAACTCCGGGCTCACCTGGACCTACTGGTCCGACAGGCCCGCAGGGATCCGTCGGATTACCAGGCCCCGCGAATACCGCATTAGTCTGTCCTGCTGGATTTGCACCCGGTGAGTTGGTACTCAACGCACCAGGCGGACAAGTCACTATGTACGTTTGTTTGCAGGGTTAACTAACTTACGCTTCGACAGGCGGCTGTCAATTAGTCCGTGCTGTGTTAAGTAGTAGATACCGTGGTTATAGGCCACAATATCGTGAGAGTTAGCGTGCGCCCCAGGTTTCTTGCCTGAATACATGGCGCCTAACTTATGAGCCTGCGGCTGCTGCGCGATCATTGCCGAGTTCCATCGCGTAGCAGCCGCTTTAATTATGCCTATCGCTTGTGATGCTTCCATCTTGGATCCGACTTGGGCAATTGCCTTATGCCCAAACAGTCGGAAGTCCTCATAGATAATCAGAACTGGCGGGGGATCCAATTCGTTCATCCACTTGGCGAAGTTTTCAACACCCCGTTCAATTCCCCGCCCTGTCGGGAGAGCGATTTCATTGAAGGTGGCCCAGCCTGTGCTACCTCCGGGATCTACACAGAGATAGTGATTTGGATTATTCATGAGAAAACCTCCAAAACATATCACCACGGAAGAGTCTGAGAAAATCTGGAGAGATAACTTTAAGGAGGCAGGATATCACTTACCTTCCGAACAGGAATGGGTTGACCGATGGAATGAGAACCCTCAACTTTGGGATGATATCTGTGGTGTTCTCGGAGGGTTTCGTTCTCTTAGTTCTATCTCAACCAAGAGAGCGATCAACCGTCGCAATTTGAACCGTGAGAATGATATGGGGAGTGAGCATCGCTAGATCCCTGGCGTAGTAGACTTCAAGTGCAGCCTCCAAGGAATCTATTGCTTCGGTGCAGACAACTCTCTTGTCCTTGTCCACTAACTCAATTGGTATGGACTTCGTCACTCGGATCTCACGTTCCTGCGTCGGCTTGCCCATGATTCTCCCTTCAAGATGTTGGCGAACATCTCAGCGTCGTGGGTTTTCTCTTCTTCTAACTTCCAATTACCTCGACAGAAGGCACACTCGTCAGGCTTGAACTCGTGGATACAATATCCGTCGGCGTCCACTTCTCCCCTCCCCATTTCTTCACCTCCACTTTGAACCTGACTCCGAACTCTTTCGGAGTATCTTCCATTATGGCTTGTATCTGAGGAAGGAGTACAGTCTCCTGGCCCTCTGGAATCTCAACAACAATGGAGTCGTGGATCTGTAGTAGCATCCGCAGGTCTGGCATCGCATCATCAATTGCGATCATCCTCCGCTTGACAATCTCGAAGGCGCCACCCTGAATTGCAGCGTTGAATGCTTTGTATGCTTCATCGCGGTGTTCTATGTGGCGCCTTCTGCCTGTCCAATACTTAACGTAATGCTGGCGCGCCGCTACAGCACTCGCCATATTTGTCATGCGCTGGAATCCTGGGTAGGTACGCATGAACTTGGTACGGATATCCTTTGCGCGTGTCTGGCTAACCTTCCAGACTTTTGAAATTTTATCTATGCCTGCTGTATACAAAATCATATACGTTAGGGTTTTAGTATCATGCCTAGTAAAGTTGAGATCCTTCGCCATTTCGGTAAAGATATCTCGATCCTCGTCGGCATTGAAAATGTCCAGAAGTCTTTTCTCCTTGGCATACGCTGCCGCGAGACGTAACTCCAACTGACTATAGTCCAGTTCCCATAGGAGATACCCCGGCTGTGGTATAAATGCCTGGTGTAGTCTACCGTTCCAGGGTTTGTCAGAAACTCTTGGTATTTGTTGTAGCGCAGGCTTCTCACAAGACAACCTTCCTGTCGTAGTACCGTGAATCTTGAAGTGTGGCCGGAGGCGTCCGTCAGGAGAGATAAGATTCATGTAGGACTGATAGTTTGCACTCACTGTTTTCTGCCAACCACGAAACTCTAGTACCATCTGCGCTGTCTTGTTGTCACCTAGATCAGATAGCAATAACTCATAAGCCTGCATTGCTTTCTTGGTGAATGACGGCTTACCTTGTGGTGTCCACTCCATAACCGGAAGGCTCAACTCTAGTAGCAGCAAACGCTCAAGGTCTAATCTACTACTAGGGTTCAACCCTAACTCAGCAACGATAGTAGCCATAGTTTCCTTGCCAAGTTCGATCTGCTCAGCACACAACTCTTGGTCAATCTTTATTCCAGATTGCTCCATCTTCATAATGAGTCTGACCCATCGCTGCTCAACCTCCCAAATCTCTCCATCGAAACCCTGCTCTATGAACATAGGTAGTAGATACTCGAACAAGTCCAGAGTCATATCAGAGTCATGTACGGCATATTCATATACCAAGTTGCTTGGCAGACCGTTCCAACCAAACTTCTTGATGAAGTCTTTGAAGGCTGGCTCGCGTAACTTTCCGTCAGCACCCAAAACATTTTGAGTCAGCCAGTCAAGCGCCTTGCTCGGCCAATTCTCATTGACCATATGAGCCATGAGTAACGTATCGTAGAACTTCCCCCGATAGTTTATCCCTAGGGTGCGTAGAGAAAACAGGTCATGCGGAGCATTGTGGAAGATGATACAGTTCTGCTTCTCTACTACCTCTTTTAACTTAGCGAGATGAACTGGACCGTAATTATCTCCAAGGGCGTGTTTGAACGGAAGATAAGTTGACATTCGACCCCTTTGTATTTCAGTTTCGAAGGGGAATGATACAGAACTTCCAAGACAATAACCTCGTCCATCCCGTAGGTCATTGATAGTTGTTTCGGTGTCCAATGCGACATACTCTGCTCCTTCTAGACTGTGGATGAGAAACTCGAAATCAGCTGAGGTCAAAAGGACCTGATCCTTCATCTTCACTTCCTTCCTCTACTGTTTCCTCTAATGGTGCGGGTTCAAGTCCTTTCAAGTTAGTCTCGACTCTATCAAATCCTAGGTGCTGGTTTCTCCTGATAAGAAAAGGACTAAAAGGTTTAGACAGACGGACCTTAAGACTCTTGACCTCAACATCGTCTCCTACCTGCCAGAGAGACACAATAGTTGTGGCTGTTGCTGTGACGTAGATACTTCCGAAGATATCTTCTAACTTGTTGGGTTTCTTATTGGTTGCCTGGGCTTTTCTGTGATGATGTATGAACCACACAAACAAATCATACTCTTCGCGGATCTTTGCATTGAAGGCAGCAATCCCTTTCGCAGCCTTCTCTTGCCCAAGTTCATCAAGGGTAGAGAGTCCGAGTGAATCAAACATGATACCTGCGGGCTTGAACTCTCTGATGAGGTACTCAATCTCTGCTTGCTCCTGTTCATCGTCGAGAGGTACGCCATGACCTAATGGATATACTTTTAGATTCTCTTGTAGTAGGTCTAGTTCTTCGGGCGTAAATAACTTCTTCTGTTGCTCAGCAAACCACTTAAGATCAGCAAAGCCCATCTCCATAGAGAAGAATATAATCTTGCTAGGCTTCCCGAACTGCCAACCTATAAAATCTTTTCCTATAGCCATATGTTGCGCGAACATCATACTGATTTGAGTCTTACCAATACCTTGTGGGCCGGTAAGTAGGAAGTAACCCTTGCGCTGTAAAACTCCAGGAATAAGCCACTCAATTTTAACTTCGGAATTAAGGAAGTCTCCCCACTGGTAGCCAACGTACTTACCACCAATATTCTCGGAACTTTCGAGCGGGTACTTGGCCCTACCACGAGTGATAAGGTCAAGCAAACGCTCGCGCCTGTCGTGACGTTTATAGTATTTCTTCCACCGCTCATCAGCGTTATAGAGGATTGTATAGGCTTCCTCATTAGACATATGCAACTCACAGCAAATATATGCGAGTCGCATAAGGCTAGACGATCTATCAGGCTGCTTAACTGCGCCTTTGAAGAAATTGAAGTCAGTAGGACTCCACTTGTACTTAGCAATAACATCCATAACTGCTGGAAGGCTATCTGTGTCTATCGCAAATGCGACACTCGGGGGCTCGGGTACTCTACCAAAAATCTCTACATCGTACTCGATTGCGTTGTTTGTCAGTGAAATTACCGGCCTACCATCGTGCTTATGATTCAAAGTCCCGACAGGCCGAAGGATTTGTGTGCAATCCCACGATGAACCATCCGCGCCCAAACTAAAGGTGATTGACCGATTTATGCGCTCTATCACCTTGATATCATGCTCAAATGCATTCAAGCGCCAGTAAACGTGTTCAAAACCATTTTCACTGGACTGTATGCGCATGGTGGGCGGCGGAATCTCTTTCCAGTCCTTCGGAATGTTTCCATCGAACTCTGTCCACACAACATTAGACCCTAGGACAAATTCCTTAGTTGCTCGCTGTTCTGAGTACAATGCCGGCCCAAAATAGACCTCTAGAAGTGGAGATTGAGTACGAAAATGCTCTATAGCCGGTTTTCTATCACTAGGGTTACGGAACCAATGAGTTTGCCATTTATCCGTCTGTGGATCCTTAGTTGGTGCATAAATGAACCCCTCAACGTCACCGTACATGAAGTCAAGGAATTTCTCGGGATCCATAGAAGGATTACCCGCAATTGCCATAATGTTCAAGATCACCCTCTCGGCTCCGTGTACGGCTCTCTAACAAGATCAACGGCTCTTAGGTACAGGTCACCTAAGAGGGGTCTACGTCGTTCTGGGGCAGCAAAGCGGGCCACTCAGAGGCATTCTCTAAGTGACCGACCAACTTTCGGAAGTCTGAGACCATGATCGCTCGGCGGCCAGGATCGTATACCACAATTGCCGGGTGATATAAGGGAACGAACCTTTCTTGGATCAGATCCCCATGAAACTGACTAATCTTCACGGCTGGGAAGAATGTTGATAGAGCAACTTTGCCAAGTAACGCAATCAGACGAGGTTGGATAATCTTGATCTGTCGAACTAAGTAGGGGAGTGCGGCGGCTTTCTCATCAGCGACGGGATCTCTATTTTTCGGAGGTCTGTAAGAGAGTACATTGGTAATAAAGACCTGCTCGCGGGTGAGAGGGATTTCAGCCAATAGGCTATCCAAAACTCGTCCTGCTGCACCAACAAAGGGCTCTCCACGTTTATCCTCCTGCGCACCTGGCGCCTCGCCAATGAACATGATGGGTGGGTATTCATCTAGACCGTAACCCTTGACTAATTTGGCACCAGTACCGCGAAGATGGGCAAACGCAATGTCTGCCTCTATATCGTGGTAGATAGCCTCTAGTTGCAGATTCACTTAGGCTGCTTTGTAATCATGACCTGAGTGATTTGGCAGTTGTCACCTTCTGCATAACTCATGAGTATGTTGAACAGTCCATCAACTTCGTCACCCTCAGCATGGTAGAAATGAGAGTCAGACTCTCCCTCGAATATCTCATCCCAGACTATCTCACCACGGTACTTCATCAGTTACCTCCGAAAACTAGCATGGCAACGATGCCCGCAAGGACACCCACAACGAATACGATGAAAACCCATCCGTCAAACCTCATGCGTCTCACCCCGTCTCTATGGTAAATTCCGC
>Ga0307503_10000113_pt1 | contig 41668 bp, 63 predicted proteins | sample 17_S_MG_FD_194514 | JGI IMG/M metagenome (GOLD analysis project Ga0307503, IMG submission 194514) | Soil microbial communities from Populus trichocarpa stands in riparian zone in the Pacific Northwest, United States - 17_S | ecosystem: Environmental > Terrestrial > Soil > Riparian zone > Trees... | reverse complement strand
GGCGTCGCCGTCGTCGATGCAGTGATCTTGCCGTTGAGCACGTTGCCCATGCCGTCGACACCGAAGGCGGTGTTGCCGCGCATGTTGGGCAGGCCGATGTTCTTGTTCGCCGCCCAGTCCGCTGCAGCGCTCGCGCCGCGGCCCGTCGACACCGGGCAGACGACATCGGTGAAGTTGTTCCACAGGTAGAGGAACAGCGCATTGCAGTCGGCGTTGGCGCGCTCCACGGCGCCCGAGGTGGCGCTGCCGATCGTGCGGTCATTCAGCCGCACGAAGCCCGCGATCTGCTGCGCGCTCAGCCCCCACATGACGAAGCCGGTCGAGAAGATCGTCGTGGGGTCGACGCCGCTGCCACCGCCACCACCGCCGCTGCCGGCGTTGATGGGGATCGAGGCGAGCGCGATCAGCTCCACGCCCTGGGCGCTGGTGACGCGGAAGCGGTAGTAGCTGGCGGCGGTGTCGTCGAGGTAGACGTTCGGCATGCGGCCGAAGCCGTCCGCCGTGACCGGCTGGTTCCACTTGGTGGTGAGCGAGCTGTCCTTGTAGACGGCGAGCTCGTCGAGGACCGCGGCCGCATAGAAGTAGGCCTGTGCGCCAGGCGCGGGGACGCCGAGCTCGTCAAACATCATCGTCGAGGAGAGGTGCCAGAAGCCGGCCATGTCGTTGCCCTCAATGCATCGCCTGCTCGGTGCCCATGGTGCCGACGCCGGCGCCCACTCGACCGAGCCGTGAAATTGCCTCGCGGATCTGCGGGTCGCGCTGTCCCATACTCGCGATGCGGCGGAGCAGCTCGGGGTCGCGGCTGGTCAGCGCGTGCGCGACCCACTGCGCCGCTCGCTCGTTGATCATGCCCGACAGCGCGGCCCGCGTGCGCCCGAAGCCGAGAGCTGCAGCCGCACCGAGACCAGCGCCTATCCATGTCCGCGTGTCGAAGAGATTGCCGCCCGAGCTGAGCGCGCCAATGCCGGCGCCGCCGAGCGCGCCGATGGCATAGCGCACCGACTTGCTGTTGCCGCGCACCTCCATGTCGAGGAGGTTCAGCCGCCGCTCGATGTCGCGATGGCGGATCAGGTTCTCGGCCCGGTCGCGGCCGAACACGGCGACGAGCTGGTCGCGCGCATGGTCGCTCGCCGCGATCTTCTTCCCAATGTCGGTGGTGTCGCCCATCTGGCGGACGTGGGTCTGCATCTTGCTGATCCATGCCATCTGGAACAGCCGCCGCTCCGACGGCGTCAGCTCGGCCTGCACGCGGCGGATCTCGGTGCCGGTCATGCCGGTGTCGAAGGCGTGTTCGCCGATCTGCAGCGCATCGCGCCCGCCGAAGAGATCGTGCGCCCGGCCACGGGCATGGGCATAGGCCGGCACGTGGCTGTCGAGGTGCTCGACGAGCGTCCGCCGCATCATGTCGAGCGCGCGGGCCTCTTCCGTCTGCCGGCCGCCCTCGTTGGTGCCGGCGACGTTGATCCGGCGGTCGAGCTCGCGCTTGACTTGGTCCCAGTAGGCGAGCGTGCCACGCGGTCCAGAGCCGCTGCCGCTGTTGTCGCCAATGCCCCGGGCCGGCCTGGGCTCGCGGCCATAGAGATCCCATTGCCGCCCACCGCGTGCCCGCGCCGCATGATTGTTCTGCTGCAGCCGCTGGGCAGCCGTCCGCATGACCTCGCGGAAGGTCGGGTCGTCGTGCGCCAGGTCGGCGAGCTCGGGCGACCATGGGATGCCCTCGTCGCCGCGCTGGTAGGCTTCGTTGTAGAGCGCGCCGCGTTCACGTTCTGCCGCGCGGATGCGGTCGCCCATGCCGAAACGGGTCTCTTCGCCGACGCCGCCGCTCTCGCGCTCGATCGCCGCCTGGGTGCGCCCGCTCTGGCTCTCGAACCGCGGCCGGGTGACGCCCTCGAGCGTCTGCTGCGCCTCGGGGCTGATGTCGGCCGCCGCCCGCGCCATGCGCCGGGTGCGAACGCCGCCCATGTCGCCGATGCGGACGTCGTAGCCCTCACCCTGCAGGCCGCGCATTTCGTTGACGAGGTCGTCGACTGTGCCGCCATGCTCACGGCGCACGTTGCGGCCGACGGTGCGCTCGACATCGGCGCGGGTGACGTCGCCCATGACAGCGCGCCGCAGCCCGCGGCCGGCAGCCGCTGCCCCGCCGAGCACCGCCTCGCCGCCCGCACCGAGGCCCGCACCGAGGCCCGCTCCGGTGAGCGCGCCGCCGACCGTGCTGGCAGCCACATCGATAGGCCTACTGTCGAGGCCCTCGGGGCTCTCCGCGTAGCCGGCGCCAGCCGCCCCGCCATAGGCCGCGCCAGTCGCTGCAGCGTCGGTCAGACGCGCACCGACGCGGCCAAGCCTGGCGGCACCGCCGAGCGCCTGGGCAGCCTTGACCTCGGGGAGGAGCGCGAAGGAGCCGACGCCGCCGGCGAGCTCGAGCGCCGTTGAGGTCTTCGGGTTCCGCTTCGCGAACCCCTCGCGCCGGCCCTTGCTGCCCTCGAACCCACGGCGATAGCCCTCCTCGAGGGTGCCGCCACCCATGGCGCTGATCAGCGCGCCGACGCCGCCCGAGGCCTCGTCGAGCCAGCCGCCGGTGATGCCCTCGAGGACGGGGCCGAGCGCGTCGTCGTTACGGCCGCCGCTACGCCCGGCAGCCCAGGCGTTGACCTTCTGCTGGGCCATGGCCGCGGCGGTCGCCTTGTCGGGCGCCTCAACCGTGTCGCTCGTGCCGTCGGGATAGTTGAAGTGGACCTGCATCAGGCATACCCCTCGAGCTCGAGCTGCCGCCGGATGCTCTCGGGCAGCCCAAAGCGGTGCTGGCGCGCCTGAAGGATCTCACTCAGCGCCGCCTGGTTGGCGGGCCGCCCGACCGGCAGCGGACGTTGGCCGCGCAGATAGTCGGGCATGATGTTGGGCTGCAGCGCTCTCGGCAGCGGCCGGCCAGGGTTGGTCATCGCCGGCACGCCAGGCAGGCCGTTGTCGTTGGCAGAGAGCGCCGCCTGCCGGCTGAGATGGAGGTCTGGCTGATCGCCGTAGCCTCTATTCAGTTGGCGATCCCGGTAAAAGTTGGGGGTCTCCGGCCGAAGCAGGATCTCCGGCGGGCGACCATGCGGAAACTCGCCTGGAATGGTCGTATCCTCGAACTGCTGCTGCATGTCGAGCATCGGATCCCGCCAGCCGGGCGAGCGCGGGTAGGGATGAGATTTTAGGATGTCTCCCATCCCTGCGAGCTTGAGGGGGCCAGAGTAGTCAGCATGTTTGCCGCCCGCCCGGAGCTCCTGCCGCATCCGCTCCATCCTCGCCGGGTCGGTCCCGAGCGCACCGGGGTCGCGATAGGGCTCAAGGCCCCGTGCCCGCTCCTGCGCCGCACGATCGACGGCGGGCTGCATCTCGAGCGAGCGCTGGTAGCCAGGCTCGCGGATGACCGCCGCCGGCGGCGCGGCGTAGCGCCCGGTGCCCGGGCCGCCGGTATGGGTGAGAGGCTCACTGGAGGCCGCCGGCGAAGGACGAACCGGCGGGGGCGCGCCGACGTCGCCTCCGCCAGGGTGAAAAGGGTATTCGTCCAGGTGGTCGGACGTGTCTCCGCTGAGCATCTCGTGCGCCCGCACCGCAGCGGCCTGGGTGAGGTCGTCGAGTTCGTCGCCCTGGCCCATCTGGCCGATGTTGCCGCCACCGCCGCCGGAAAAATCCGCTGGCGGAGGCTGCGCCGGCGGAGCCGGCGGAGGAGGAGCTGGCTGCGGTGGAGCTGGCTGCGGCGGTCCCGCGGTAGTGGGGGCACCCGGCCTCATAATCGGCGTGGCAACGTTCGCCGGATCCATCCCGCCGGGTAGCCGTAACACCAGGCCCGGGTGGATCATTGACGGGTGCCGGATGTTATTGAGCTGCGCGATCTCCTTGGCCTTGCGCGGATCGCCGAGGGTGTCACGCGCGATCGTCCAGAGATTGTCGCCAGGCTTCACTGTGATGCTCGAGCCCGGGCCCGGGGGCTGCTCGGCATCGCCGGGCCGCAGGCGCGGATCGGGCGGGCCACCGGCGGCGCCGGGAGCGGGAGGAGCTCCACCAGGTGGCCCGCCGGCCGTGCCGGGGCCGTTGGCCTGCGCCCCGCCGAAGGCGTCGGTGGCGGTGACCTCGCTCGGCGAGATGGCGCCGGTGTTCGACGGCTGGAACGCCGGGTTGCCCTCAAAGCCGACCGGCTGATGCGGGTTCATGGTCACTGTCGACTGCGGCGGCGAGATGGTGCCGCCCACGGCATCCGGCTGCCCCGGCTGCAGGATGGTGCCCGAGGGCCCGCGCGGCTGCATGATCGTGCCAGAGGGCGGCCCTGAGGCTTCCTGGCCGGCCGTCGTGCGGTAGTCCCGGTCGGGGAGGGCCGAGCGACCGCGGCCGGCGGCGATGTTGCCGAAGTCGCGTTCCATCTGGGCCTGCGGCGAGACCGCAGCCACCTTGGCGCGGAACGCATCGTAGTGCGCCGGCGCCGTGGGCCCGAAGGCCTCGTGCAGGCGGCCCTGCCAGCTCGGCGGCAGCGCGTGGAACGGCACCTCGCCCGCGAAGACCTTGCCGACATCGGACATGCGGGCAGCGCTGTCCGCGGCGCCCTTGGCCTCGGGGGCGCGGTAGCCGAGGTCGATGCGCGCCGGCGGCTGGTACGTGCCCGACGAGGCCGCTGCGGGGGCTGGGGAGCCCGCTGACGCGGCCGGCGCCGCCGGTGCCGCCGTAGAGCCTCCCGAGCCGCCCTGCGCCATGGCGGCCTGCGCGGCGAGGCCCTGGGCATAGTTCACGCCGCGCGGAAGGCTGCTCCCCGCGAGCGAGGTCAGTTGCGGGTCGTCGGTGAAGCTGACACCCGCGGGCGCGTTATTGGGATAGTCGACCATGACCTGGTGCCCTTACTCGGACGGCTGGATAGTGCCGAGGCTATTGGGATCGCTGCCGGCGGTGCTGTAGCCGCCCGAGCCGAAGTCCATGCCCTCGATGACAGGGAACTCGGTGATCTCGCTAATTCTGTTGTCGTTGCCGCGCTTGATCTTGAAGCCGAGATCCTCGAGGTGAATGCCCAGGTACTGCTCGACCGCCGTCGGATCGGCTTGCTGCGCGATCAGCCCGCCGGCCTTCCTGGTGGCGGCGATGCGGAGGATGTCCCGCTGCCGCGTGAGGTTCTTCTGGATCAGTCCGGCGTCCATTCCCGGGTTGATGTCGTTGCGATCGAAGTCCGCGCGCTCGTTGTCGGTCAGGCTCGCGCCATAGAGCCGGTTCCGCTTGATCGAGGCGATGTTGGCCCGGTAGTCGGCCCACCAGTTGGCTTGGTCTTTGTTGCTGGCGCCGAAGCCCATCCTTCCCAGATCGTTCGTCAACTCGCCGGTCGCCGTGTGGCCGCCGTAGTCCGGCTTCCACGTTGTGGTGATGCGGCCCATGTTCCCGAGATCCTGACCGTCAACGGTGAGGTCGTCCTGCAGCGGTTTCGGCAGCAGCTTGGTGCCAGGCGTGCGATACCTCGCCTTGGCTATCTCCGCGATCCTGTCCTTGTCGTATGGACCGCCGACCGTTGGCATGAGCGCGCCGGGCTTGTTGGGGTCAGGCTGCCAGAAATCGGGCGAGGTGTGCGGCGGGTGCGCCTCGTCGAAGTTTTCCTTGCGCGTGTTGAGCGCCATCGTGGCGTCCCAATTGCGCTGCTCGCGCTCGGCCTCGAGGCGCCGCCACTCGCTCTCCTGGCCGGCGAGCGCGACGCGATTGCGCTCCGCTTCCCGTTCGAGATTGAGCTTTGCCCTCGTCGCCCGGTTTTTCTGGATCGTGTCGCCGATGCCTGCGGTGCCCTCGTAGAGGAGCCTGGCGTAATCGCTATTCGGCTGCAGTTTCGCCGGGTCGAGATTGAACCGCGTGTCGAGCGCCATCAGTAGACCTCCCCTTCCTTGAGGCCGGCAGCCCAGTCGCCGCGAGGAGGCGCGTCACGGCCGCCGATGCCGAGCTGCTGTTTAGTGTCGTTGTCGAGCGCGTCGACGGTGACTGCGGCGCCGCCGCCGGCGACGGCGAGCGGGATCTTGCCGCGGATGAAGTCGCGCACGATCTGCCGCGGTGGCACGCCCCGCTTCTTGGCTGCGGCGATCGCCGCGTCAGCGAAGAACTCCAGCGCGCTCTTGTTCTCGTCGGAGCCGAGGCCGGTGCGCTCGCCGCCGCCGGTCCACCCCGAGGCCTGGAACTGCGCCGGGTCCATGCCGAGCTCGTCGGCGATGTCCTTGTAGTAGCGCTCCATGGCCGGGTATTCGTTCGCCCGCGGCTGGACCTCCCAATATTTCGGATCCTTGGCGGCCTCCTCGAGCGTCAGGCGGCCTTCCTTGTAGTCCTTCGCCGGGTTGGTGGTGATCTTGTTGCCGAACTTGTCCTTGACGGTGTTCGACCCCATCAGGAACCGCGGGTCGCCCGAGATCATCGCCGGCAGCTTGATGGCGTGCGCGTCGATCGTCGCAGGCCGCCAGTTGCCGTAGAGGTTCTCGCCGTAGCTCGGCGGCTTCGGATGTGTGAAGACATCCCAGCCCTCAGGCGAGAGCGCCTCCCGCACGTTGATGCGGTGGAGGTTCTGCGCCAGGTGGCCGTAGCCTGGCTGTGCCGGCGAGTATAGCGACCCTTCCGGCGCGCTCTCGGAGCCGTATTTCGGCGTGTAGTCTTCCGGCGGGATCTCGGTCCTGAAAGGCTCGTTGCCACCGCGGGGAACCTCTTTGCCGCCCATCGACAGGTGATAGTAGAGCGAGGCATTTTTGATGTTCGCCGGCAGCTTGGAGCGTGGCGAGGTGGCCGACATCATGTCGACGTAGCGGCGGAAGGCCTGGTCGCCGCGGTCCTCGCCGTACTCGCTGACGAAGCGGTCGCGGAGCTGCTGGAGGTTATACCAGCCTTTGCCGCCCTTCTCGACGCCCTCGAGGGCGTAGCGTTTCATCTCGTCGCGCACATCGCCGCGCGAGGTGAGGTCGAGGATGCGCTCGCTCGCGCCGCGCGCCGGCACGTTCCGCGGCAGATCGAATTGCGGACGGTCGGGCCGCTTCTCGAGCGTCTCGCGGCTGAGATCGAAGAGATCGCCGGCGCTCTCCTCGCCGGTCTTCCCCCGCATCCGCGCCTCGGGATCGAAGGCGTCGTCAACTGGCGCCTTCTTGCCCTTGCCCTTCGGCGCCTTGATCCCCTTGCCGCCGATCGTCCCCTCGAACATGAGGTTGCCGGCTTCGTCCAATGCCTGCTGTATTCCGGCCTCGTCCAGGCGCGGGATTTGCGGCTCCGCGAACAGATCGGAGACCGGCGGGCCGAACCGATCGCGCAGCAGATCGAGCGACGAGGGTTCGGAGTTGCGCGGCGGCTTCTTCCGCGCCTTCAGCATTGCCGCGTAGTTGGTCTTCGGATCCATCAGACCCTCACGACCGAGGGAGGATTGGTCTGCACGCCGCTCGTCGCGTTGGTCGTCGGCAGGCGGCCGGTGGCGAGGTTGGCCGCAGTGTTGCCGACGCCGAGGACGGTCCCCCAGATGTTGGCGCCGGTGGCGTCCTTCGCCGCTTGCTTCGCGCTGTTCGCCGCCGCGATGCCGGTGGTGGTGGCGTTCTTGATGTTGGCGAGATCGGTGGCGAAATTGTAGTTCTGGTTGCCGGCGAGCACGTCGGCGTTGAGGACACGGCCCGAGGCGTCCGCCGTCAGGTTGGCCATGTCCTTGCCGCCGGCCGTCTCGTAGCCGCCGGCAGTGGTCGCTGCGTTGGTGCCGATGCTGGCGAGCTGGTTGCCGGCGGCTACCTCATTCGCCGCGACGTCGCCCGCCGCAGCGCTCGAGATGTTGGCGAGGTTGGTGCCCTCCTGGCCGGCGATGTTGGCGAGGCCGGTAGCGGCCCCCGTGCGGAGGTCCGCGAGGCCCTTGGCGTAGTCGGTGTTGAGGCCGCTGACGTCCTGGCCGAACTGCGTCTGCAGGCCCGCCACGTCGTGGCCGTAGCCGGTCGCGACATCGCCGACGTTCTGGCCGTACTGTGTCTCGACGCCGGCGACATCGTGGCCATAGCCCGTGTCGAGGCCCGAGAGCGCCGAGCCCGCAGTGCCCGTGATGTCCGCCATGCTGCCGGCGGTGGTCGCGCCGAGAGCCTGCTCGCCCTCAAGGCGGCCGAGGTAGTTCTGCCATTCCTGGTTCGCCAGGCCCTGGCTATAGGTGATGCTGTCGATGGTGTTGCCGCCACCACCGAGCTCGCCGCGCGAAGCCGCCCGCCGGTCGACGCCGGTCAACCCCTGCTCCATGGCGAAGTCATAGCCCGGGCCCGTCTGAAATTGCGCCCTGGCGCGCGCCACGCCCTCGGGACCGTTGAGGCCGAGCGCGTCGGCGTAGCTGTTGCTGCCCTTCGCGCCGGCCGCCGCATAGGGGTCGTAGTAGCCGAGCGAGGTATCGCGCGCCGAGGTGATGTCACCCCTGGCCGCGGTGTGCGCCGTGTCGAGCGCGCTGAGGCTCTTCGCGCGGCCAGCGCCGAGCGCGCCGAGCGTCTCGCCCTTGCCCGCAGAGAGAGCGCTGAGCGACTTGTCGCGGCCGGTGGTGAGAGCTCCCGTGCTCTTCGACAGGCCGCTGCCGAGCGCGCCCTCCGAGCCAGAGAGGCCCGTCTTGATGTCGCTCCGCCCGGTCGCCGCACCTTTCGAGATGTCGCCGCGGGCCTTGGTCTCGCCGCCGCGGATGTTGCTCCTGGCGAGGGTGTTATACGAGGTCACGTCACCGCGGGCGCGATCGGCCGCTCGGGTCACGCCCGAGACCGCCTTGTTGACGCTCGACTTGATGTCCTGGCGTCCGGTGGTTTCGCCGGTTGTGATCGCCTTTTCGCCTTTGTCGATCCGGTTCTTGTAGTTCTCCTGGCCTTTCGTGAGGTTGTTGACGACCTGGTGCTGGGCCTTTCTCAGCCCCTTCACCGTGATCTTGCGGATCGCCTCCTCGGCCTTGGTGTTGAACGGCGCGAAGAGCGAGCCACCGCCGCCGGCGCCCTGGTTCTTGCCCTTGCTTCCGCCGCCGCCACCACCGCCGCCGCCGGCGCCCTGGTTCTTGCCCTTGCCGCCGCCGCCGCCCTTGCCGGTGGCCGTGCGTCCACCGCCGAGAGCGGGGTTGAGGCTGTTACTGCCCTTACCCTTGAGGCCGCCGGCGTAGTTCGGGCTCTTGCCGCCACCGCTGCTCTTGCCCTTCGGCTTCTTCGGCGGGTCCGAAACGACCTTCTTCCCCGGCGCCTTCGCGGCCACCTTCGGAGGCGGCGCTTTGGCGGCGGCCTTCTTCGCTGGAGCTGCGGCGGCCTTGGCGGCCGGCTTCGCTGCGGCCAGGCCCTTGGCATAGTCGACCTTCGGGGAAGCCGCCTTCTTCTTTGCCGCCGCCTTCTTTTTCGTGGCCATTACGCCCTCTCCTCCATCAGGCACATGCCGCCGAGGAGCGACACGGCGACCCGTGCGCTACATTGAAGGCGCCAGCGCCGGCCCACGTAGCCGGTCATGCCGAGCATTCGCGGGTCGATGACGTTCTTGTATTCGCCGAGGCGGCCGATCGGCCGCTGCAGCGGGTTCGACCAGCTCGCGGCGTTATCGTCGCTCCAGCTGATCTCGAGCTGCGGGTTGACGTCGGCCTGCTGGGCCCCGACGACGTCGAGGATGCCGGTCCCCTGCTGAAACTGAAACGTCGCCCGCGCCACGGCCGTGCGTGCCGGGAAGTCTTGCACCGGCCCGCTCTCGACTTGCCAGAGGAGCGAGTTGCCGTACTCGTCGAAGCGCGTGAAATCGATCGCGCTGATGTTGTCGGTGAAGGCGTCGCCGCTCAGCCAATTATTGAAGGCGAGCGAGCTGCCGCCCATCCAGCGCCAGGTGTTCGAGAGATACGAGGCACGCTCGTGCCACCAGCCCGTCGAGAAGTCATAGCAGAAGCAGAAGTCATCGCCGCGGATGTAGATGCACTGGTGGCCGCGCCTGATAAAGCAGCCCATCGACAGCGTCGTCGTGTCGGTGACGTTCTCGAGGAAGGTCGTCAGCCACGGCTCGCTGATGACGGTCGGCGTATAGCCGTCCATCGCGCGGATGGTGTTGTCGTCGGAGAGGAAGCAGAGCTTGCCGCCAAAGCCCTTCTCCCAGCCGGTGATGCAGCTGATCGCCCGCAGGCCGCGGTCGATGACCGTCGTGCGGCGCAGCGGAAATCCGGTGAGGTTCGGATTGCCGCCGCTGCCCCAGACCTCGCAGTGGACGTTGGAGAAGACCCACAGCTCGCCGCCCCACCAGACGCCGCGCACCAGGCCATCATTCGAGCGGCTCTGGATCTGCACGCGGTCGAGCGTGTTGATGGTCGTACTGTTTAGGCCACTGGCATAAACCCTGCCGTCTGCAATGGTCGTAAAAAAATACCCCTCACCGAAGCACACTGAATTTGGTGCTGCCGGCGGTGCCGCCCAGGCCGCCTTGCCGGCGCCGTCGAACGTGAACGCACCGGCGCCGCAGACGAGCACGTTGTCGGCGGTCGGGGTCTTCTGGTTCCTCGCCCACGTCACCCAGTCGGTGCCGGCGAGCGCGGTGTAGTTCGTCGAGAGGCCGGCGCTGTCGGTTTTTACGAGCTGCCCGTTCCAGGCGCTGTAGAAGAGCGTGCCGTCGAAGAACGAGCTGCGGTAGGGCCGCGTCATGCCGGTGCCGCTGAACTTGCTCAGCCCGCTGGTGCGGCGGATGACGTACTGGGCAGGAGGGGCCCCGGCGAGGGGCTCCCCGTACGCATTGATCAGCCTTCCCCCGCTCTCGGCCGGCAAGAGCGCTGGTGCCGTCGAAGGGGGGAAGACGATGTCGACCATGCTACTGGTTGACGACCCCCGCGGCGTTGGAGGCGACGAGCCGATCGCGGAGCGCGAAGCCCATGAGCGGCCAGAGCTGTCTCACGGCGTCCTCGTACGCGAAGGTGCGGCCCTTCTCGCGGTCGAAATTTTCCGGCGACGCCGGCGCCGCCTTGCCGATGACGATAAAGCCGTTCTCCATCTTCACGAAGCAGACGGTGAGCAGGCCGAGCGATGGATCGTCCTCGAGCCCGAGCGCCTGGCCGGCGGTGATGTAGTAGACGCTCTCGATCGCGTCTTCGATGTCGCTCAGCTTGACGCGGGGGTGCGTGGCACCGGCTCCGCCGAGCTGCTCGCTTGCTTCCAGGCTGTCGGTCTTCATCACATATACTCTCCCTGCTGGACCGCTCCCGAATAGCGGCCGTAGCCGATCTGGCGAAGCTTCGCCTCGGCCACAGGCACCGGCGAGGTTCCGTCGGCATCGAGCGGCAATGCCGCCACGCCGAAGAAGCCCTTCACGGCATCGGCGAGGAGGAGTGCGAGGCTCTCGTAGACGGCATCGTCGATGTCGTCGGGATCGCCCACATAGATGATCTCCCGCTGCTGCAGCTCACCGATCAGAGGCTCGATGCCGTCGTCGACGATCGCCGTCTCATTGGGAAACGCCGGCCGATTTTCGGCGACGACGCCGAGCCGCTGCAGCGTGCGCTGGATAAGCTGCGCGCGGGTCTTGCTCATGTGATCTTGCGAGCCCGGCTACCCTTGAGGGTGCCGCCCTTCTCGTCGCTTTCCTCCTCGTCGCTGGCGCCATGCTCGTCTTTTGCGCCAGTTCCATGAGCGGATTTCTCGATCTGCTTCTCTTCCGGCTTGTCCTCCTCGATCTCGAAGTAGCCGGTGTGAGCCATCCCGCGGAGCTTCGAGAGGATGTGCGGGTTCTTCACCTCCACCGCCTTGTTGAGCGGCAGGATCAGTTCCGTCTGGTTCCCCGGGGGGCCGTAGGGCCACTTGATGAAACCCACGTTACCGAGGATCGCCTCGTCACCGCCGAGGAAAGTCACTTTGGCCATGTCGGCCTCCTATGTTTCACGTGAAAAAAACGCCCCGGCCAAGTTGGTCTTGGGCTTGGGTCGGGTGATGACTGCGACCGGGGCGCGTCGAGCTGTTACGAGCCTGGCGGGTTGGCCATGCGGTAGAGCACGTTGAGACGCACCTTGCCGCTGGTCGCAGCGCCGGTCTCCTTGGCGTAGATCGGGGTCTCGGCCGCGAGCGGCGCCACGAAGCCCGCGACGGTGTTGGGCGCGATGATCGCCGAGATGGCCGCGGCGGCATAGGCCGAGTTGGCGACGAGCTCGGTGGCGGTGGCGGCGGTCGTGCCGAACTTCAGCGCAGGAGCACCGCCCGCCAGCGCCGTCTCGCACTGGGTCTGCACACCGATGACCAGGGCGCCGATCGGCAGCGAGCCGAGCTGCTTACCGACCGCGAGCTGAGCGGCGTGGATGGCGCAGTCGATCAGGCCGCCGCCCCAGATGATGTGGTCGGGAGGCGGATTTTTGCCGGGGAATGTACGGGGCATTGATTGGTCGTCCTTCCTGTTTGGGCGAAGTATAAGCCGACCCACCAGGCCGGCGACGAAGCCGCGGGAGGGTGAACCTTCTCCCGCGGCCCTGCTTGGCGCGAGATCAAGTCGCGCTGTTGCTCGTGAAGACAGTAAAGACGCCCCACTGCTTGAGCGCTGTACCATCCATCGGGTGTTTCTTGAACGCCTTTGCTATGCCGTAGCACATATCTACTCCGGCGCCCGTCAAGAAGTCATAGTCATCTTCTTTGAGGAACGTCGGACGAGGCATCTGGCCATAGCAGAGGCCGACCGCCATCTGTCCGCAGAGGAAGTTCGGGTTCGCCCTGATGCCGCCGGCACCGCCGGTCAGCAGGAGCGGCCAGTTTTCCTCGAGCATGATGTCGATCTCAGGCACTTCGCGGACGATGACACCGTCATAGATCTGGTCCCCATCCTGAAATATTGGGTTCCGCGGTGCATCACCTTCGCCGCTCGAGTTTTCGCGCGGGCGAGCGTCTTTATTTACTGTCTGCAGTGAGATTTTCAGATCGCGGAAGCTCAGCGAGCCGCTGAACATCACGAAATATTCTCTGCCGTCAGTCAGCTTGAACGGACGAATACGCGGGTTGGCCTTCTTCGCGAGCAGCTTTGCCAGCGAGACGGTCGGCGCCGTGAGGTCATCGGTCGGCGACGGGCCGACGGTGAGCAAAGCGGTGGCGAAGGTCGCGTTGTAGTTCAGCGAAGTCGCGCCGTAGAGCACCCTGTCGCTGTTGTCGGCGTTCCAGGTGTTCCTCTGGGCCGCGGTCGACTGCTCGAACAAAATGCCATTGACGCGCTGACCGTCGTCGGAGCCGAGCGCCGCCGGCGGGCTTTCCGAAGGCAGGGCCATCAGCGCAAGAATAATCTCGTCGCGCTGTAGTTCCTTGCCCCAGTCTGACAGTAGAGGACGGGCCTCACCGAAGACGTCGGCACTGTCTTTCTGCTGCTCTGACTTGTCTGTCTTGACTGCGTTTCTTGCCCAATCAATCCAAATTCTCATTCCGTAGTTGTCAATACGCTCCTCAGAGCCCACCAGGGTGCCTTTACCCTTGCCTTTTGCGGTGAGCCGAGTAACGAGCGGCATGTTAATCTGTTCACCGCCCTTCTTCAGGTCGTTGATGATCCTGATGATGCTGGTGATCTCCGTGCCCATGTACGGCGAAAACAGGTTTTCGCGCACATACTCGCGGATAATCTCGCGCCTATACTGGACGAGCTTGTTGTTAGTCTGAATGATTGACGTAGCCATGGCCCGAACCCCTTGGGGTCAGGTCGCCGGCTATTGTCTGTGGCGGGCCCTCTCCTGGGCTCTCGCGATGGGCAGACCGGCGACCGCGTCCGAGAAGAAGTCGCCATCCGTCACAGGCATGTTTCCGCCGGTGCGACGGTTACCACCGCCACCACCGCCGGCCCTGTTGACGCTCGGCAACCTGACGAGGGTCTGAGAACCGTTTCTGCCATTCCGTCGCGGCTCGTAGCCGCCGCCATCATCGAGGAGCTCGAAGCCGAGCGCCTCCGCCATCCGCCGCTTGAAGTTGGGGTCGCTTCGCATCCGCTCGACAGCGCGTCGCTCGGCAAACCCATCGGGATCGCTCCCGACCTCCTGACGTACCCGCTCGCCGTCGTACCACTCCATCAGAGCGGCACCAGGGTCCGCGTCGTTGGTGATCTCGTCGGCAGCCGCATCGCCCCGCCGGGTCATCCCCTGCAAGGCCCGATACGCCTGCTCGAACTCCTGACCACGGGCGCGGTGTTCGCGTCTGAAAGTCAGGTTGATCATCTTGTCGCGGACGAGGGCTTCGGCCCTCTCGTCGACCGACTGGAACCGCTCGTCGATGTCGGCCACGAACCCGTCGGGATCGCGCCACACGTCGGGCCGCGCCTGCTGCTCTCGTTGGGGCTGGCGCAGTGAGCGCAGCTCCTCCTCGAGCGAGCCGAAGCGTTGTGCCAGCTGGTCGAACATGCGGAGAGAGCGCTGCTCGCGATCCTCCGCTTCCCGGCGGCGCTGGGCCTCCTGGCGCTGGCGATGAGATGGGACTGAGCCTCGCGGCTGGTCCTCGTCCTCGCCGTCGTCGTCGACCTGGTCGTCGCCGTCATCCTCGCGCGTGGCAAAGCGCCCCGTCGGAGGATCTCGTGGCTGCGGTTGGCGTTGATTGCGGTCATCCTGGCGATCGTCGTCGACCTGGTCGAGGCCGCCTACGGCGTCATCGAACAATTCACGGTCGCTGGGATCGTCGGGGCCCGCCAAGGAATGTAGTCCGTTTCCCTACCCGTCAGGCCTGTCTCGCCGGCCCGTCAATCGCGAAAGTCCGGTGATGTCGCTCACCGCAGCGTGGCGCGGAGGATCGTCCCACAATAGCACAGTTGTCAATGGGGTGTGGGATGGGGCGGGCCGTTGCCCTCTATCGACAGGGATCGTCCCGCCCCGGGGCTTCCGACGTGCATCTCGGGGCTTTCGGCGACGCGCCCGTGGGCCCGAGGGTCACGGTGAGCGCGCCGCCTACTCCTCGGTGCCACGCGTCAGCCGGTTTTCTGCCGGCCCGAAGTGGCTGTGCCGAGGGCTTTGTAGGGGGTGGGCACATCCACCACATCAGTTTCACCCGGGACGTGGGGGTTGGCTCCCCTCCTGCGGACCCCGGGGCTACTCAGCCCGGGGAGAATATCACTTCGGCAGCTGATGTCCATTGACCGCCTTGCTGCTCAAGTAGCCGGCGAGTGCGCCGACGATTGCACCGCCGAGCGCGAGGAGCACGTCGCGGCCAAATTCGGACATCGCTCGACCAGAGAACACGGCGCCGGCAACGGCGAGCACGAGCACCAGGCCGATCGCCGTCGCCAGGATGATCGCGATGATCCCCCGGTGATCGAGCTTCACAGGCGTCCCATCAAGAGCAGGATGATCACGACGAGGAGCACGATGCCGAGAACCCCGCCCGGCCAGGGGCCCCAGTTCGACGCCCAAGGTGCCGGGCCGCCGGGGATCACACCGATCAGAACGACGATCAGGACGACGACGAGGATGATGCCGAGCATGCTCATGGCAGGACGAAGTGTCCCTGGAGGAAGATCGCGACGAAGATGGCCCACAGCGCCCAGAGCTGCGGGCTCTTGAGGTTCGACGGCTCGATGACGGCCCACACCGCCGAGACGATGATGCAGACGAGCGCGAGGACGATGCCGGTCATTGTGTCACCTCACGGGGCGGTCATGGCTTGCAGGAGAGCGTTCGACAGACGGCTCGACCAGTACGCAGCGCGACGGATATAGCCGTTGAGCGGCTGGGCTCCTCCGACGCTGGCCGTTCCGAGCGAAAGAGTGGTAACCGCCGGTATAGTGCCAAGGGGATCGGTGGCGACTGCTTGCCCGCCAGCCGTTCCAGCGAAGTCGTTCACCGCGAAGGCAAGTGCTTGCTTCCACGGCGAGCCCACGACGAAAGGACTGTGCGTGAAAACCGCCTGCGTAACACCGCCATCGACAACGCCGCTGACGAAGCTTCCGTTGTTGAGAATGCGCTCGAATATGATTTGATTGGTTGTGCCGTCGTTGAGGCTCAAGACATGGGCATTGGTGGCGGCGGCGAGGGCATGATCTGCGAAGGCTTCCGAGAACAGCGTGCCCGGAGCGGCGCCCGCCGCTGCGAGCGGCGTTGACACGATGTCCGCCCCCCGCGTTGCCGCTGCTCCGCTCGTCTTGATCGGGCTCGTCGCGAACGCGCCCAACTCGAGCTGCGGCCAGCCAATGCGGAGGGTGAAGTCGATGGCCGCGCCGTTTGCCATTGTAAAGGTGAGACCGGGCAACACGAACGCCGTCGTTGGCTGATTGAGCGTAACCGTCGCCGGGAACCGGGCCAGCGTCGACAGGATCGTCGACAGGAAATCTGCACCCGCAAGAGACGCAATCGATGCACCGCCGCCATCCCTCTGAGAGAAGGTCAAGACGACGGCGCTGACGTTGGCGAAACTTCCCGCCACCAGCTTGGCGAAGATGCTGCTGGTCCATACTTGCCCATTCAGCGCCGCTATACCGGTCGGGCCGTCGAAAAAGAGGCCGATTGACGTGCCGCTCGACGTGCCGCTGAAGCGAATATCGACGTAGTCGATCCCCAACTCATTGCCGACGCCGACGATGGTTTGGGTCAGACCACCGAGGACGAAGCCCGCCCAATTTGTCGGCAGTGTCCCCGGGCTTCCCGCCACCGCGCCGACCATCGTATTGTTGCGGATCGAGTTCGTCCGGGCCTCCTCGACGAGCAGGCCTTTGTCAGACCAGCGCGGCTGATTGGCCGCGAACTCGCCCCAAAACCCGGCGCTGTTGTCCATCTGCGCGACGCTGGCGCGGGTCGTCGTGAGCAGCGAGACGGCGCTCGACCACGCCCCCGACAGCCGCGCGGCATTGTTGCGGAAATCCATGTAGAGCGCCGCCTGCTCGTAGACGCCCGGCGAGCCGCCGCCGGCGCCGCCGCCGCCAATCACCCCGAGCTGGCTGAAGTGGTGGGCGAGCTCAAACATTGACGATGACAGCCACCTTCTCGCCACGCGTGACGCCGAAGTATTCCGTCGTGCCGGCGGCCATCCGCATCTTCACTGCCGTTGCTGTCGGGTTGACGCCGAAGGCGACTGAGCAGATTGCGTCGGCGTGCAGGCGGACGAATTGAGTGTCGTTGCTGAAGGCGGCCGACTGCACCGAGGCGCCGCCGATCGCGACGGCCTGCTCGGCCACAGGGGAGGCCTGAGCGATCGGGATTGGTCCCTGCAAGGTGTCGCCCACCGAGCCAAATTCCGCGACGTAGAGCGTGGCCATGCGTGCCTCCTATGCCTGGACCAGGAACGCGCCCGTGGCGCATGCCGTGGTGGCCGTCTCGGTGGTGGCGGTCGGCGATGTGAGATCGGGCCACGTCCCGAAGGTCGCCGCGACCGAGCGACAGAACAAGGCCGCGAGTGCGCCGCTCAAGATGCTGCCGAGCGCCGCGGCGCCGACCAGATTGGCGACCTCTTGCCCCGAGGCTGCAACCGTCTGGGCCGCCACCACACCGCCGGCCGTCGCGTCGGCATTGACACCGAGCCAGTAGATGCCGCGCGGGAACTGCACCGGCCCTGAAGCGAGGTTGGCCGCGAGCGTCACGGCTGCATCGGTCGCGAAGTTGGGCGAAAACGCCTTCACTATCCCGGTCGGGAGCAGCGTGTCGCGATTGGCGCCGTAGATGCCGAGCTGGACATTGCCGCCGGCGGCGAGCGTCGAGATGCGGAGGCCCAGGCCCGAGATGTTGACGAGCTGGCGAAGCTTGAAGGGCAGAAGCCGAAGGGTGTTCGCCGGCAGCACCGCGCCCGCCGAGAGGCCGGTCGCCCCGTGAAACGTGTACCAGAACCCGGCGGCGTAGTCGGGATCCTCGGCGTCGGTCGCGCCGTGCCACTGACCGCGTGCGTTCTGTCCCATCTGGCCCTCCTATGCGGCCTGCGCCTGGGTGCGGCCGGGGCTCAGTGAGCCCAGCCCGCCGTCGGCGCGATTGTAGAGATCCTGTTGCCGGAATTTTGCATCGTTGCCGGCGCGCTTGAGGTCGGTGATGCTCGAGGTGACGTCCTTGAACGCCGCGGCGCGCTGCTTGTTGGCGTCGGCCTTCAATTTCACGACGTTGCCGGGGAGCTGCGCCTGGGTGTTGGCCGCCTCGGCCTGGTTCCGAGCCGCCTCGCTCTGCGTCTTGGCGACGCCGGCCTGCATGCCGGCCTTCTGCAGCTGTGCGAGCTCGGGGTCGGGCTGCTGGGCCTGCTGGGCCTCGGCCATCTTCGCCTGGATCGCCTTCTTGGTGCGGCCGGGGATGGGCGCGAGCTCGAGCATGATCTCGGGCGGCACCTGGGCGCCGTTCTGCATCATCGTGACCAGGGTGTCGTAGACATCCTGCATCATGGTCAGCGTGTCGGGCCCCTCGTCGAGCAAAATGTCGACGTCGAGCTGGCCGATCATGTTGACCATCTGCGGCCGGCCGAACTGGTCGATCTGCATGGCGTTCAGCTGAATGAACTGGTTTTTCTCCTGGTCGTCGGTGACGCGGATCCAGCGCTCGGCCTTCCAGTAGCGGAGCGCGGTGTTCCAGATCGCGCGATAGACCCTGAGCTTCCAGGCCCTATACACGAGAATAAACGGCCCCAACTCCGCTATGCCTGCTTGCTGCAGTAATGCGATGGCGCGGCCCGATTTGTTCTGTATATCCTCGCCGAGCATTGAGCTGTTCGGCCCGAAGTTGTCGATCTCGGTCTTGATCTCCTGGAAAAGCTGGAGCTGGCCCTCGAACTCCTGGGCCATCTTGTTGTCGTCGAACTCAAACCGGAAGCCGGGCGTCACCTCGAGGTAGCCGTCGGCGCGCACGGCCTCCCGGCGCGCCTTCTCGACGTCGGTCACCGCGCCCTTGTCGGCGATGATCCGGCGAGCGTTGAGGATGTGGAGTGCCTTGCTGGCACGGGCGTTGATCTCGTCCTGGCGGGGCTTTAGCGGTCTGATTATGCCGTATCTATCGCCGTCGTGGTCGACGTTGACGCTCGCCATAATGTAGCGGCAGAACGTCTTGCCCTTTTCATCGAGGAAGGGAGACTTTCCCCGATGGAGCATCTGATAACCTACGTAATAGCAGAAATACCACTCTCCCTTGAAGATGTACCAGTGCTCGATCAAGAAGACGCGCTTTTCCTCTACATCAACCCAGCGATATTCGCGGTCCTGCTGCTGCCAGCTCTCGAGCGTGCCGCCCGAGGTGCACATGCCCTCGAGCTCTTCCTCGAAATCGGGGAACATGTCGATCGCGACCTCGACATCCAACCACTTCGCCGAGCCCATGAAGCGGGCGTCGGAGAAGGTCGGGCGCATCGAGCGCGGGTCGTAGAAGAACGTGTCGCCGTCGACTTTGGCGTAGCTGATGTCGGGGTCCTGGCCGTTGACTTGCTCCCACCAGGGGTAGTCGGTGCCCTTCTCTTCAGGTGTCGAGGTGTCGCCGCCCTCGAGCAGCATCTCAATGCCGAAGATCCCTTCGATGCCGCCCTGGCGCGCGCACTCCGCGGCCGTCGAGGGCCAGTCCTGGGCGTCGTCGTTTGGTTTGTCCAAGACATACCTCACGACGGCCGTCGCGAGCTCGTCGCCGCCGCGCGCCTCCTCCTCGGGAGTGCGTGGATAGGCTTTCGGATCCTGACGCAAACGCTCCATCAAGCCGACGACGCCATTGACCTTCCTGTCGACCATGTTGCGGACGACAGCGGGCTGGCCCCTGGCCTTCAAGATCTTCAGCTCGGCGCTGGTGAGCTGGTCGCTGTGGAAGTAGTGGCGGGCGATGCGCGCCTCTTCGATCTCCGCGGTCTTGGAGCTCGAGAAGTCGGTGAACTGACGACGGAGCCGGCTGATCGGATAGCCGTGGTCCTCGTCGTCCTCCTCGGGGTCGTCGACCTGACTGCCCTGGCGCCGGCGGCGGCGCTGATCCTCGTAGTCACGCCCCGAGACGTCACGCGAGGCTCGTGCCGCGCCTGGTACGTACCCGCTCAATCCGGCCATGCCCCCACCCGCGCCGTAGGCCATTACGAGACCTCCTTGAGCGCGAACTTCATTTCGTCACGCAGCAGGGAGCGCGCCCAATCGATCCAGATCCGCGTGCCATAGGCGTCGATGCCGTGCCACTCCGCCCACCGCGCCAGAGCGCGACGGTGGCGCCGCTGGTAGCGCCGAGCCCGCACCTGGTCGAGCGTCCCGAGGACACTCGTGCGACGCCAGTGGAACATCAGGGCCGCCTCCGGTCCTGCTCGCCCTTCGGCGTTTCATCCGGCGGCCTGTCGTAGGGCTTCGGCGCGGCCTCGTGCAGCCTCTGCTTCGCGGCCGGATAGTGCTCGACGTTGCGCTCGCCTGGCCGGCCGAGGTGGCGCCAGGTGAGGTCGAGCACGTCGTCGTAGAAGCCGACCCAGTCGCCCTCGGCGCCCTGCCGCTCGAGGAGGCCAGCACGATCGAACAGGATGGTCAGGTAGGGCCGCAGATCCTCGTCCACGGCGTCAAGGCAACGCCGGCGCTTGTCGGCCCGATCCATGCCGTCCGCCCCTCAGTCAGTCTGCGTTGCCGTCCCCCGTTTATCCTGATTTGCGCGCGAGCGCCAGAGCAGTCCCAGCGAGCCTCCTGGTCGATCCCGTCCCTCAGGCGCAAGACGAAGGTTCGTCACCTTCTTTCGCCGCCGTCGCGGCGTGGGGAGTGTCGTCGGCTTAAGCCGCGGCCCGCTGAGCTCGGTCTATTCGTGGCGCTTGCGCCTGGTGTCTTCTTCCGGCGGCGGCGGCGGTGGCACCGGCCAGGGGTGCTCGGCCTCGGGGCAGCCGTGGAGGTTCCAGATCAGGTGGACGACCTCGTCCTCCATCGGCTGGATGTACTCTGAGCCGTAGTTCAGCTTGTCGAGGGCCCTGACCCCGTTCCAGATCGCGTCGAGCGCTTCGGACGCGCTCGGGCTGTTGTTGTAGACCTTGGCCTTGATCTCGGCGATGTGCTCGGCGAGCGTTGTCATGGGTAGACTACCTTTCCGTTGACGATGATCTCGACCTTGCCGCGGGCGGTGATGCCGACCATGGCCGGCACATCGACGTCAGGCGGAGGCTTCACCACAGGCGCACCCTGGCCGCTCCAGGTCTTCTCGAGGTCGTCGATCGTGCCCTGGAAGGCATTGAGGTCGGTCGGTGGCGTGATGCCCGAGACGATGCCCTGGTCGGTGTACTGCCAGAGCCAGTAGGTGCTCCACCCCTTCGGCAGCGTCGGGCTCGCGGCGTATTGCGCGAGCCACAGGCGCCGCTCGGCGAGGGCGACCGAGCTCTGGCCGGCGATGATCGCGTCCTTGAGCGCGTGACCGGCGTAGAGCACGCAGGAGCGGCCGGTGAGGAGCTCGACCTTGTCCATGAAATCATCGACCTCGGCGAGCGAGATCCCGCTGACCTCAAAGTCGCATGCGAAGAGCGTCTGCGGATCCGTGTAGGGAAGCATCGTCTCGCAGAAGAACTGCGCTTGCTTCGCCATGTCGCCAGGCCGCAGGAAGTGATAGGCGCCCCAGAGGAGGCCTGCGTCCTTGGTGAGGTGGTAGCGCGCGTCGAGCTTGCTGTCCTTGAACGACGTGCCCTCGGTCGCCTTATGGATCACGCCCCACACGCCCGCCGCGCGTAGGTCGTGAAGGCTGTCGGGGATCGTGTTGTGGTGAGACAGGTCTACGACGCGCGCTGTCGGCATGGTCGGGCCTCCCTGCAAGGGCGGCCCTGCATATCACCCCGTAATCATGCTGTCGACGCGCTCGTCTTCAAGGGGCTTGTACGCATCGCGCGGATTGCGCTGCGGCTCGTCGTAGGGCCGCTGGCCCTGGATCATCTTGTCGAGGAGCTGGCCGACGAGACCGAGGGCATCCACCTGGTCGTCCGAGACGCCCTTATCGAACGTCAATAATTCGACCACCAGCGGCTTGTACCAGGGCTGATAGTCGGGGAGGTAGAGGCCCCGATTGGCGACGCGCCCGCGGATCGATTGCGCCCTGATTGCCTTGTCGCCGCGGGTCGGAAATTCCATGATCGCGACGAACGACTGCCGCTCCTGCATCCGGCGCCGCATGAAGGGTCCGACCGAGCTGTTGATCTGGCCCTTCTCCACCGCCCAGCCGAGCGGCCCCCATTTCTTGATCATCGTGCACATATGGTCGATCCAGGTGTTGCTGTCGGTCTGGCCGCGCCACAAGTCGACGACGTACATGCGGCCGTCAGCATCAAGGCCAACGATGATGTGCACGGTGTAGTCGCCACCGTTGTTCGTCACCGCAAAGTCGCTGCCGCCGTAGAAAATCATCTCTTTCTTTGGCGGAAGGCTGTCGGCCTTGTAGGTGCGCAGCCAGGCGGCGCGGAAGTAATCGCCGCTCTCGGCGACCGGCCGCTGCTGGTAGAGCGCTTCCCAGGTCTGCGGATCGAGCTCGCGTTCACGCTGCTGCAGGAACTTCGGGTAGCCGTAGTCGTCGTCGTCCCAGAGGTACTGGCCGATGCGCCGGCCGAGCGGATCGTCAGCCTCGGCCCTGGCCCGTAGGTTGATGATCCTGCCCTTGATGACGCCGGCCTCGATCTGATCGATGATGTGGCCGGCGACGTCGGCGAGGTGCCAGCGGGTGTTCATGCCGGCGCGAAAGGCACCAGGCCTGAGGCGGCCCGAGAAGTCGCTCAGATACCACTCCCAGCGGCTGGCGCGCACCGTGGGCGACATTGCGTCGGCTCGATTGCCGAAGAGGTCGTCGAAGATGCCGAAGTCGCAGCGCACGCCGCTGACGCCACCGCTCGGGCTGGCGCCGTAGTATTCGCCGCCCTGCACGAGGCCCCAGTTGTCGGCGGCGCCGGCGCCTGGTCGGAGGTCGAGGCCGAGCGCCCGGGAGTGCATCACGACGTCGTTTCGGACCCGCTTGCCCCACCTGTTCACAAAGTCCCCGCTATGCGTCGCGGCGAGGATCAGGTTTTGGGGGTGGCGGGCGAGGTAGGCCTCGGGGGCGAGCACCGAGAAGTAGGTCGACTTGGCGCTGCCAGGCGGCGCGTGAAGGAGGATTATCTCGTCGTCGGTCTCGCCGCGGATGAAGGGCTCGAGCTGCTCGATGATGTAGCGGTGGTGGCGGGCTGGTCGGAACCCCCGATACTCAGCCCAGGCGGCGAGGGATCGACGGACGCCTGCGGAGGCGGCTGTCCGCTCGTAGAGGGTTTTTGCGGCCTCCGGTACTGATATGGCCATCGATCAGTGCGTCGTGCCATTGCCAGGCTTGCGCGATCCGTTCGCCTTGAGCTCGAGCTGTTTCGGCTGGCCCTGGTGGATGATCTCGAGGAGCTCCTCGTCGGTCAGCATGCGCGGATCGTCGCCATGGGAGTAGACGACCTCCTGCTTCTGCCGCCACTCGCCGGCGCGCCGGTTCATCAGCCAGGTTTCGGCCGCTCGGACGTCGGGCGGGACGTGCTCGAGCGTCTTCACGCGGACGACGCGCTCGCCGATGACCTTGATGACCTCGGCCTCGTAGGTATAGCCGATCGCCCGCTCGTAGAGCGACCGCACGACGCGCTCGTCGGCCTGGGCGCGCCAGTGGTCCATGGCCTTCTTGAGCTCGGGCTTGAGCTGCCTCCATTTCCAGATCAGGTTCGGGCTGACCCCGACGATGCGGGCGGCCTCGGCGTCGGTCATGCCCTGCGCGCAGCACCGCATGATGATCTCGGCGAACTCAGGTTTCCACTTCATCGGCCTGGTGCCGACGATGCGCGCCTTGGCCGGTATCGGGCCCTCGTAGCTCTGGCCTGGGCGGACGAGCTGCTTCGGCGCCGGCGGCTCGACCGGCGGTCGCACCCGCTTGGCGTCAGGGAATTTGCGGTCTCGGGCCATGGCGGGAACGTACGCGATTTGCCGGTTCTTGCCAAATTATGCACCGTCGCCTATATTGAGGCGGCGAAGAGGAACCAACCGGAGACACCGCAATGCCGATCCGCACACAGACCCTTTCTGATGGCTCGATCATCGTCGAGCTCGACAACATGGACGATTGGGACGAGTTCAAGCAGGAGAACGCCGAGGACCTGCTCGCCGAGTTCGGCTCGTTCCGCTCCGCCTTTCGTCAGCTCGAACAACGTACCCTTTCCTTCGGTGGCGGTGCTGCCCCTCGCGTCGCAGTCTACTTCACCATCCCCGAAGACGACGAGGGCGATGGCTACGAGACGCGCGAGAGCAAGGCGCGCGCCAATCTCTCGGAGGGCTGGTGATGGCCGAGAGCAACCGCCGCAAGGCCAGCAAGACCGACATCGAGCGCCCGACCCTCAACATGCTGGCCGCGCTTTCCGCGCGGCTCCAGTCGCTCGGCATCCGCGAGATGCCCACGCTTGAGCTCCCCTACCTCGACTGGATCAAGCTGCATCACGGGCTGGAGCGCGAGACCAACGCCGAGCTCCACGTCGGCGGCACCAGCGACCCGCTCCTCACCCGCGGCTGCTGGTTCTACTGTGCCGGCGTGAAGATCAGGAGCACCGGGTGAAGCACCGCCCGCGAGAGACGCAGCGGATGATATGCCGGCATTGCGGCCGGCAGTGGATTGCCGGCACTGGCACTTCTCGATCCCGCGGGGCCAAGTATTGTTCGGTACGCTGTCGCGTCGCGGCTATGCGCCTGAGACAGGACGAATGGAGGCCCAAGCCGTGAGCGGGCAGAGCATCTTCTGGCTCATCGTGATATTCACGATCCTCGGTATGATCGGAGCACTGAATTGAAGCTGCCCCACCCGAACGACATCATCATGGCGGGGCGCATCCGCGCTCGCGGCAGCTCGGTCGCGAGCCAGATGCTGAATGACTTTCACCAGATGTCGATGACCGACAAGGCGGAGTTTTTGTTCTGGTCGCTGCAGGACATCGCCGCGCACCAGCAGAAGCTGGTCGCCCAGGTCAATCAGTTGATCGCGATGCTGAACCAAGCCAAGCCTAACTCATAGCGCGATGAAGAGCTGCGGCAGTGCAGCGATGCCCGCCGTCGTCTCGAGCACCTTGCGGCGGCGGGCGGCTTCCTTCATGCCGGCAGCGATCAGCCTCTGGCGCGCAGCCTCAAGCCCTGGCTGACCATCTGTCGCCCAGTGAAACTCTTCGATCTTGTCTGTGTCGGTGTAGTACGTGTTGACGATATGGCTGCGCTGGAAAATGGCCACCACTGCTGCCTCGAGCTCATCGAGGGGAACGTGTAGGCGGATGCCAGACACGACTGTGTGAACGAGCATGCCGGCGTAGTTCGTTCCTGAGACCTCGACAGCGTCGCCGCCCCACATCCAGTTTCTGATCCTCGCCCGCACCCACGGGAAAGCGGCCTCCAGAAGAGGCCCTTCTTCGTCGAAGAAGGATGGCTCAGCGAGAATGTTGTCTCGGCGCAGTTGGTCACCGATTTGCCAGACGACATGGTAGTGCGAACGGCCGCCCTCGCACTTGTCGGGGTGATAGTTCACGACGCCCCACGGGATGCCGGCAAGGTCGCCCTCGTACGTGATCAGCGGCTGGCGGAGGAGCTGACGAAAAACGGCCAGGGTGACCTGTTTACCCCCGACCGTCAGCACCTTGAGCTGCACATCGGCGGTCTTGACGTGGACGTTGTGGATGTTGAGCGGAAGGACGTTTTTCACGTTGCGGCCTCCGATTTTTGCTCTGCTTTCCAGGCGTCGAGCGCCGCCTGCTCGTTGCGATACTCGACACCGCGCCGCACGAACCGCTGGGGGCGCACATCCTGCTCGCGGATGCCGGTGTCGACGTTGTCGCGCTTCGTGCCCCAGTGGTAGGCGAAGCCGCCGCCCCTGATGGGCACCCGCCAGAACGCGCTCATCCGAAGATCGCCCTCAGCACGGTGTAGACGCCGACGGCGAAGATCGCGACCGATGCGCCCATGACGGCGCCCATCGCAGCGCCGACCAGGATGTTGCGGGCGATCGACGTGCGGGTGAGATAAGCCGAGCGCCCCGGCGAGCAGTTGGTGAGGCGGTGCGCGCCGTACTGCAGCCCGACGTCGGCGACGCCCTCGTGCATCTCGAGAACCATGGCCTCCGCCACGTGCCGTTGCTGCTCGCGGAGCCGCTCCTCGTAGTCGGCCTCGATGCGACGCCGGTTGACGAGCTCCACAGCGGCGCTGGCGCGCCGATTGAGGTTGCGCTGGTGCTCCGCATCCTCGAGCGCCCGATACGCTCTCCAGGCCTCTCCTACGGGCGTTTCCGGCGGCAGCTCGTCGACCACGCGCACCGGCACGGCGTTGTAGTTCTGCAGGCCGAGGAGCTGCTCGATCGACAGGACATCGCCGGGCTTCAGCGTCATCACCGCCACGCCCTCGGCAGAAGGCGCAGGCCGGAACTGGGCCAAATCAGCCCCATCAGACCCCAATTCGGCCGAGGATGGTTTCTCGGTGGGCCCGTCCGACGGCAGCCGGCCTGCAGCTCCTGCATATTCGTCAGCGCTTTTCATGGTCAACCCTCCTTTCGGGGCTGCGGTGTGGATAACTTCGATCGTTTCTCGGGGTGGCGCTGGATCAGCTCCTCGGCGGCCTCCTGGGGCGTGACGACGACAGCGGGCGCCGGCTCGTCGACCCGCGCCTTCTTCGCCTCCTCGACCTTGGCCTGGTCCTCGGCCCAGAGCCGGCCGGCCTCGTCGAGGAACTCCTCGATGTCGCGATCCTCTACGCCAGGCTTGTCGGGGTCATGGCCCATCGCCTTCACGACGTGCGTCCATAGCCGCACCGCTCGATTGCGTATGTTGCCGTATTCAAGGCTCAAGCCTTCTTGTGCCTGCTCGGCCCTGTCCCGCTCCGCGATCGCATTGACCTTGAGCGTGTTGGCGATTGCGAGCTCCTGGCGGAGCCGCTGGTTGTCGATCAGCACCTGGGCGACGAAGCCGTCGATCGAGACGCTCGGCACCATCTGGTAGGGAACCGGGTTTCCCGGGGCGGAACCGGGGGTAGGTTGAGCGTAAACGTCGGGGCCGGCCTCCTGAGGCTCCTCCTGCTCCTCGACCTCCTCAACCTCAGCCTGGACCTTCCGGCGCACCGTCGCCTCCGACGTCATCACCGCCCGGAATTGATCGTCGTCCGCGATGATGGCGTCGCCCGAGCCATCGTACATCACCACCCACTGCTGCGGATTGATTAGCAGCGCCTCGCCCTCTGGAGGCACCAAGGTGAGCTCGCCGGTGCTCGACCGACGGATTACACCGGGCGCCACGAAACGCGGCGCCACGAGCGGCGTCTTGGGCCCGTGGGCCTGCCAGGCAGTGGCCCACTTGCCGCGTTGATCGACGAACCGGCCATAGCGCCCGTTCTCGGCCTCGACCGCCCTGGTCGTCGCCTCGACCTTGGCGATGTCCTCGTCAGTGCGCTTGACCGTCGGGCGGGTCACCTCGCCGCCGGTGGCGTCCATCTCGCGCAGGCTCTTCACGTAGTCGAGCGCCATCAGTAGCCCTCCCGCCCTGCAGTGTCGCGACCGAGCTCGTCGCCCACCTCGTCGAACCGCGACGGCTGCGCGGTCTGCTGCTTGAACTTCTCCATTCGCTCATAGTAATCCGACCGCCGCTTTTTCTCCTGGAGCCAGCGCTCGATCGTGTACTCGACACCGCCATAGGTGACCATGCTCATGGGGCGGTTGCCCTGTCCCACCAGCCTGTCGACCAGGTCGAGCACGCCCAGCTTGGCGTGACACAAGGCGAGCTGCTCCCGCATCATCTTCAGCTCGCGGTGCGCGTCCTTGAGGAGGTTCTCGGCGACATCTTTGTCGGTCAGGTCCCGCGGCGCCTGCAGGGGCGGGCCAGCCTCAGCCGCATATTCCGTCTCTGGCATCAAGCCCTCCTCACGCCGCGATCGCTCGAGCAGGAAGCCCGAGCTGACGCGATGCATAATCGTGCATCGCCTGGCGGAGTGCAAGCAGCTGCTCGCTGAACGCCCCCGGCTCGAGCGCCGCCAGGTCAGCCTTGCGGGCGATGGCGACGAGATGCTTCTCCTCGAGCGGCGACGGTAGCCGGCCTTCGTCGACGACGAACCAGTAGAGCGTGCAGAGCCAGCCCTCGTCGAGCGCAATGCCGGCGAGCGCACGGCCGGCCACATCGGACCTGAGATAGTCCCTGGCGCGTGTTTCCTGCTTGAGGCTGGCGATGTACCAGTCCGAGGGGCTTACGCCCTCAGGTGGGGATAGCCCACGCCTCCAGCGCCATCCATCGGGCGCTTGAGCTCGAACCATTCGGGCGGCAACTGCGACCCGCTTGACGGCATCGGCGAACTTGTTGGTCGTCGGCCAGGCGTTGACGTGGTTGGCAAGGCCGTGCCCGGCTTGCCGTAGGGGTTCGATGTTAGCTGTGGATAAGTCCGGGACGAGGCGCGCAATGCAGAGCGCAAGCGCGTCCAAATCCTGGCGAGCAGCCTGTTTTTTGTGGACGGGATGGGCGGCGAAGACATCAAGGAAGTCTACCCGTAAGACCTTGGCAACATTGAGAATATCCTCCTCGGTATCGCCCAGCGGTAGCTCGTCCGCCATCACCCAGCCTCCACCTGTCGGAATGCGTCGTCAAGCCATTTTTGCGACAGCCGCTTCGCCACCTGAGCGAACTCGGGGTGAGCGCTCGGCCGGTACTGCGACCACAGCCGATCGCGGAGCCAGGTGTCGAGGTATTTCACCTTGCGATCCGGCTCGGCCCGCTTGGCCTTGCCCTCGATCAGGGCCCAGACGACGAGGCCCTCGAGGACCGTGATCCACTCGCCGGCGTCGATGGCGTCCCAAGCCGCCCGGGCCCGGTCGATCGGGGAGCGGGCATCGCCGAACTCCTGGTAGCGCCGGTAGACCTCGGCGAAGAGGGGATCGGCGCTTTGGGCCTGAAGCGGGGCGGCTGGTTCGGGCTCGTCGTCGTCGATCGGGCGGAGGCCTTGTTTTTGTGGTGTTGATTGAGACGAAGTCGAAACCGGCGAAGCCGTCTTGCGCGCGCCTGCGCGCTCTTTTGATGTTGATGTTGAAGATGATGTTGAAGATGAAGCTGAAGAGGGGGTGTCACTGGTGACAGCGGTGACGTCACCGTTACGCCCTCGATCGCGCTCTCGCTTTCGTCTCATCCGATCGGCTGATGGCGTTGTATTCTCTTGCCATTCGCCCCAATCGTGAACGACGTATCGCACCCCTCCAGAGCCACCCGGTTGACGGTCGATCAGACCCCGTTCGGCCAGCATTATGAGGGCGGCATCCCACCGAAACGCATCCATTCCGAACCAAAGCACCAACCATTCGACAGGCGGTAGGACACCGTTCTGCCTCCACTTGTAGGCCGCTACGAGAGCGTTCACCCATGCACGGAAGCATAAATCATCAAGGGTCCGAACCTTCAGATTTTGGGAGTAGTCCCATAGCTTCAGATAGCCGCCAGATGGTTTAGTCATCGGCCAACATCCCGAGCGCGATCGCCTCCTCCAAGGCCTTTTCGAGGAGCGTGATGAGGCGAGGAAGCCGCTCAACCCGCATCACCACCCCGCCGTGGCGAGGGGCTAACGTCCCGCCCTTGGTCATGTACCACACCGCCAGAGAGACGACGTTCCAGTCGTGAAACTGGTCGAGCTCCACCCGCACATCCTCCGCGTCGCTCTTCTCAAACGACCCGATGAGCATCGGGAATTTATTTCGCTCACGTTTGGCCATTGGACTTGTCCTCGATCTGCGGCACCGGCCGCCCCAGGATTTTCTCTGCAGCCTCCCGCGTCAGCCGGCCGGCAGGGTAGAGCCGCTCGTCGACGCGGATGCGTATCTCGAGCTCGGGCAGCGTCAGCCAGAGGCTCGGCGGCTGCTTCTCCTCGTCGATGTCACCGCCCACCCTGAAGTCGCTGATCACGTGAGGCCCGATCTGCATGAGCGCCTCGCAGACCCGGTTGTCGGTGGCCTGCTTCATCATGTCGGCGAACACATGCGCGAACAGGTCGATCGCGCCCTGCTTCGCCAGCGCCTCCGCCGGCAGCGCACGCCGCAGCTGGTACTGGATCTGGTTGACGCGCTCGTTCGCCCGGTTCCGCCGGCGATACTCCTTGAAGAGCTCCTGGTCCCTCGTCTTCACGCGCTCCTCGAGCTCGGCGATCTTCGCTCGCAGCGTGGCCCGCTCCTGCTCCCAGGTCGGCGGCTTGGGCTTCCGCTTGCCCTTGGTGAAGTGCCTCCTGATCCGCCCCATCACGTCGGCCCCGCACACAGAGACCGCAGCACGTCGTAGGGCACGAACACGTTCGAGGTGACGCTGTTCGCCCCCTCCCGATTGAGCGAGATCGGCATCGTCGCGCACACCCGCCGAAAGGTGCGGTTCTGGAGATCGAAGCGGATGCCCTCACCCGTCTCCTCGCCCTTGAGCAGGACGAGCAGATCATGGTCGTGCGCCATCGCCTCGGTCAGGCAGCGGATCCGGTTCCACACCACCGGCACCGCCTCCCGCCGCAGCGCCCGCCGCATGTACGCCCAGTATTGCCCAAGCTGATCCTCGGCCGACACGCCGGCGATGTCCTTCGGCCAGAAGTCGCCGAGCACCGCGATGCACGCCGCCCCGATGAGGATGTCGTCCTCGCTCACCGCTATCTCGAGCATCTTCTCGAGCGCCTCGGCCTGCGCCTTGGCCTCGATCGCCGCCTTCGCCTTCGCCTCACCCATCGTCCATTACTCCCGTCACCCGCTCGCGCCAGTTGGCGCCGTGGAACTCGATCCGCTTCACCCCCCAAAGGGGCCCGGCCCCATCATCCTCGCGAAGGTCGCGCATCTGGTCGTACTCGATCGCCTTGATGCGCGGGCATAGGTCAATGTGCCGTAGCCCGCAGAATTTGCACCTGTCAGTCATAGGGTTCACCCTCCGAATAGGACCAACTCCCGCGGCGGTCGCCGCGCGATCGTCGCGCTCGCCCAATCCCAGATCGCCAGCGCGTCACAGCGATCCTCGTCCGCCTCGTCGTTCGCGATGTACCGGAGTTGCCGGCACCGCATGATCGTCGCCCGCTTGCCATCCTTCTGGCTGCCATGGCTGACGCGGCCCGTGAAATGCTTCCGCACCGCGAGCACCGGCGCCGCCCTGAGCTCGACGCCCCACAGGCCGCAACAGGCCTCCACGACGCCCCGCCGGCGGAGCGCGTCATAGACCGAATGCTCGGCCGTCCCGAGCCGCGCGTAGGCCTTCAGCGGCAGCACATCCTCAACCACCACCAGGCGAGGCAGCTGCCGCTTGAACGCCTTGTTGAGCCACCGGAGCAGCTCGGGCACGTCGACCTTCTCGGAGCCCGACCGAGAGGGCCGGCCACCGGCCTCCCCCTCGGCAAAGCCCGTCCGATAACCGTTATCGAGAGCCAGGATCAGCATCCGGCTTCTCGACTATGAGCGCCGCGATCTGCTCAGGAGTGATGCGAAGATTGTCGGGGTTGAACGGATCCCCAATGCGGAGAGCCTCCGCCAGCCACAGCTCGCCCTGCTGGATACTCGTCAAGGCCAGCGATAGCTCCCGGCTGGTCGGGCCCGCATCGCGGATCATAGCCCGAAGCTTGACCAGCTCGTGCAGCCTGGCGTGCATGAAGCCGTTTTGCGCTTGCGACATGCCACCCATCACGCATCCTCCTGCTCTTCCTCGACCTCGTCGGGGCCGAGCTCAGGGTCCTTCCGCGGCGGCGGCGGCGGGTCTTTCGGAATGAAGGTGACGTCCTCCTGGAAATGCGCCCGCAGCTCCCGCCAGAGCACGGCCGCATCCTCGATCGCCAGGATCTGCTCGAGCCTCTGCTCCCGCTTCTTCGCCCAGGCCCGCTCCGCGATCTCGGCGTCGAAGACCGCCGGCGGGATGCCGCTGTCCTTGGCGCGAGAGCGGACCTCCCGCTTGTCCTCGCGCACACTCTTCATGTCCTGCATGTAGCTCGAGTGTCGCGCCAGTCGCTCGGTCTCCAAATCCTCAAATTCCTTGAAGAAGTGCGCCGCCTTCTCGGGATTGATCATATTCGTCGCCTTCGCTTTCTTGACCATGCTTTCAGCCTCCAGAATAGTGGTTGAGGTATAGCCTGACCGCCGCCGCAACCACTGTCGACGGAGGCCTGCCTTTCTCCAGGCGCGAGACCATAGACTGATCCACACCCAGTTTCTTCGCGAGCTCCCACTGCGACCAGCCCTTGGCCTTGCGCGAGCGCTTCAGCCGCTGGCCCTCGTCGAGGCTCCAATCGTGTGCAATCTTCAGGACCATCGTCCGCTCCTATGTGTCGACGCATGATAGCCCCCAGTACATAATCGGCGCCAGGGGGGCTTGCAGAATTATGCACGACGTAGTAGATGTAGGGGGCGAAGAGGACTAAAAGGAGAGACCCCAATGACCATCCGCAACGTTCACACCGACCAGCTCGTCAAGATCATCGCCGGCCTCGTGCGCGAAGGCCTCACCTTCCGCGTCGACCACAACGCCCCCGGCTCCGACTACTGGACCGTCGTCCTGCTGGGAGGCTTCTGATGAGCCTCCTCCGCGAAACGAAGGCCCTGGCCAGGGCCTACCGCGCCGAAGCCGATCGGCTCGACGAGCTCTGGCTCAAGACCGCCGACCCGCGCGCCGTCCAAGGCGGCGACACTTGCGAGGATGCCGACTTCTACCGGCGCCAGGCCTATCGGCTCTTCGACCTCGCCCGCGAGCTCGAGGAGAGCGGCATATGACCGCCGACCTCAACGACCCGCTCGACGACGTGCTCCAGGCCCCGCTGGTGGTGGGGCCGAGGGCGCCCGTCACCATCGCCGTCGGCGTCAAGCTGGCCAAGCAGGCCGCGATCGAGAAGAAGCTCGCCAAGGCCCAGGCCGACCATGACCGCTGGCTCGACAAAATGCTGCGCGCCGCCCGGCGCGTCGATCGCGCCGGCATCCAGATCCGGCGCTACCGTTACCAGCTCACGGAGCAACGCAAGTGAACATCCCAACGATGAAATGCGAGTGGTGGAAAAACGTCGGCTATTTCGAGGGCGGCTGCTGGTGCCTCGTGCTCGGCAACAACCACCTCTTCGCGGTGGCGTCCCAGAAGGGGCGCCACCCCCTCACCCGCATCCGGCTCGAGAAGCTGGCCCTGATGTGGAACGCCAGCCGCGGCGCCGAGATGCTCGAGAAGGAGATCAGCCGATGACCCTGTCCCTTTGGGGTTCCGACCGCATGAAGCTCGTCCTCGCCGAGACACCGGAGGAGGCCGCCCGCGTCTACGCCGAGCGCATCGCCCGGCGCTATTTCGGGGTGAAGGCCTACGTCCGCGACGTGCGGCCCGAGCCGGCCAATCCGCTCCTCTTCCGCGCCTTCGTCTGCCGCATCAGCAAAGGCGGCCTCGAGGCCGGCCGCGACGTCATCATCGAACTGGAGAAACGCTCGTGAATCGCACCCTTCTCATTGCCGGCGTCCTCGCAGCGTCGGCAAACGCAGCCCCGGCGGCCAGCCCGCCGCTCCCACCGCCGGGGCTGCTCCTACACAAGGAGCCCCGCCCGTGAACGACCGCACCAACCAGCCCGACCCCGGGCCCGACGTCATCGCCCGCCTCGCGGTCGACTACGCCCATCTGCAGGAGGCCGTCGACGCCTACGACGCCGAGGCCGCCGAGCTCCCCACCGAGGTGCTCGACGACAGCGAGCGCCACCGCTTCGCCGAAATGATCTCGCGCATGCAGAAGACGGCGAAGCACATCGAAAGCGTCCGCACCGCGGAGAAGGCGCCCTACCTGGCGAGCGAGCGAGCGGTCGACGGCTTCTTCTTCGCGATCGCGAGGAAGTTGAACGAGGTCACCGACGACCTCAACAACTGCCTCACCGCCTATCTGAACCGCCTCCGCGAGCAGGAGCGCGCCCGCCAGGAGGCCGAGGCCGCCGAAGCCCGTAGGAGGGCCAAGGAAGCGGAGGAGGAGGCCGCCAAGGCCCGAGCAGCGGCCCGGGACGAAGACGACGCCAGGCGACGCCGCCAGGCCAACGAGGAGGCCTCCCGCAAGACCCAGGAGGCCGACCGCCACACGGCAAGCGCCATGGCCGCCTCGCAGCTCGCCGAGCAGAAGCCGGCCGCCGTCGTCCGCGGTCGTTCCGAGAGCGGCAAGCTGTCGACGCTCCGCACTACCTGGGTCGGCGAGATCATCGACATCGACGAGCTCGACATGGATCGGCTGCGGCCGTTCTTCACCCGCTCGCAGCTCGAGCAGGCCGTCCGCGCCTACGTCAAGGCCGGCCATCGCGAGCTCAAGGGCGCCTCGATCGTCGAGATGACATCCGCACAGGTGCGCGGATGAAGAAAGGCGACAAGGTCTACGCATTCCTCTCGGGATCAGTCGACGACTATGTCGAGCCCGGCGACGAGGCCTGGTATCCGGCCACGATTGCCAAGGTCAAGCGCGACGGAACTTATCAGATTAACTGGGGCGATGACGACGACGGCCGCCCCTACATCTGCCCCGCCAGCTACGTGATCCCGAAAGGGACACCATTCGATCCGACGAAGCCGGTTCGCACCTTCTACAATTACCGTGTGCGGATACTGGCCACCGACATCAAAGACCCTCGCGCCCCCATCGTCGCCGCGGTCCTCGACCCCCGCACCGGCCGCGAAGATGTCGATACGTACGGCGCCGACGGCCGCTACTCCGCGTCGTTTATGTCGCCAGAGGAAGACCCCTACGGTGGCATCTGCGATCTGCTCAATCCACCCGAAGGGTTCGATCAATGAGAACGATCCGCACCCCGCGCTCGCGCACCGAGGTCTGGGCCGAGCGCGGCTACCGCGACGGCTACGACGCCCGTTTCCGCCCGCCCGCCTTCCGCGACCCCGAATGCCTCGACGTCTATCTCAACGGCTGGAAGGTCGGCACTATCGCCTGCATCAAAGACAGGAGCGAGCAGCATGGACGAACTCCCCAGCCCTGACCGCGCGAGCACCCTGGAGCTCTACGATGCCCTGCTGAAGGCCGTCGAAGCGTGGGCCGTCAAACGCAAGCCCACCGCCGGCCCCCGTCAGCTCGCAATGGAGGAGCTCAACGCCCTCGGCGCCCTCTCCGCCTATTGCCTCTATGGCACCAACAGTAACCCCGGCGCGATCCAGTTCTTCCTCGATTGCGTCGCCAGCACCCTCGTGCGCGGCGGCGGCGACCACCTCACCATCATGGCGATGCAGACCATCGAACTCGAAAAAGGAGAAATCCATTGATGATCGCCGCAGCAGTCCTCCTCCCCATCGCCGCCCTGGCCTGCCAGCCAGACCCCGGAGCGACCCGCGAAAGCCGCGAGGCCAATGTCGTCGCCATGCGCGACCAGGCCGCCAAGACGAAGACCAACCTCACCTTCGACGCCGGCGGCATCGAGGCCCGCACCCTCGTCATCCACAGCTCGGACGAGCAGGCCTTGTCGGACGATGCGCGCTGCCAGCTCGGCCGCGAGGGGTTCGTGACCATCGTCAATGTCTACGAGAGCCACTACCGCATCTGGGAGCTCGCCAAGTGATCGAGATCATCCCCATCACCAGCCGCGATCAATGGCTGCACACCCGCCTCCAGGACGTCACCGCCAGCCAGGCGGCAGCCCTCCTCGGCATCCACCCCTACCTCAGCGCGTTCGAGCTCTACGTGGAGAAGCGCCAGTCGAGCATCCGGCCCGCCGGCGAGGTCACCGGCCCCATGGAGCGCGGGATCCTGCTCGAGCCGGTGGCGATCGCCAAGCTGCAGCGCGACCACCCCGACTGGATCATCCGCAACCCGCAGGCCTACTACCGCGACGGCGCCCGGCGCCTCGGCGCCACGCCCGACGCCCTGGTGCAGATGCCCGAGCGCGAGGGCCACGGGGTCATCCAGTTCAAGTCGGTCGAACCGTCAATATTCAAGCGAAATTGGCGTAATTCTGACGGGGCCATCGAGCCGCCGCTCTGGATCGTCTGCCAAGCCGCGATCGAGCGCGAGCTGACCGGCGCCTCCTACGCCCTGGTCGTGCCGCTCGTCATCGGCTTCTCGATCGAGGTCCACGAGATCGAGATCCCGCACGAGCCGACGCTCATTACCCACATCGAGGGCGAGGTGCGAGAGTTCTGGCAGCGCGTCGAGAACAGCCGGCCGCCCGACATCACCAGCCCCAAGGATGCCGAGGTGCTCGCCGGCCTCTACACCTCGATCGGCGGCACCGTCGACCTCCGCAGCGATAACCAGCTCGTCGAGCTCGCCGACGAAGACGAAGACCTGAAGGCTCGGATCAAGCTCGACAACGAGCGCCGCGCCATCCTCAAGGGCCGCTTCATGGCGGCCATGGGCGACGCCGGCATCGGGTATCTTTCCGACGGTCGGTGCATAATCCGCAAGCGCGTCGAGAGGAAAGCGTATAGCGTCGAAGCGAACAGCTACATCAGCCTCACCGTGAAGGAGCCACGCCAGTGAACGAGACCACCGCCGACCCCACTGCCCAGGCCAACGCCATCGTCCCGTTCGACGATGACCTCGTCTCCCGCGCAGAACAGTTTCGCGAGGCCCTGCCCGCCCATGTTCCGGTCGAGCGCTTCCTGCAAATCATCCAGACGGCGGTCGCACAGAACCCCAAGCTAAAGGCCCTCAATCGGCTGACCCGCCGCTCGCTCTGGGTCGCCGCCATGAAGTGCGCCCGCGATGGGCTGATGCCCGACGGCCGCGAGGCCGCCTTTGTCATCTTCAGCGGCAAGGGCGGCGATGTCGTCCAGTACATGCCGATGATCGCCGGCATCAGGAAGAAGGTCCGCCAGTCGAACGAGATCGCCACCTGGGAGACCTACGTCGTCCACAAGAACGACCATTTCGAGTACGAGCTCGGCGACAACCCGCGCCTCGTCCACCGCCCCGCCATGACCGACGCCGGCCCCATGGTGGCGGTCTACTCGATCGCGGTGCTGAAGACCGGCGAGAAGAGCCGGGAGTTTATGACGCGCGAGGAGGTCGAGAAGGTCCGCGCCGTGTCCAAGGCCAAGGACAGCGGCCCCTGGGTCAGCTGGTACGAGGAGATGGCGCGGAAGACCGTCGCCCGCCGGCACTCCAAGGTGCTGCCGATGGCGGCCGACCTCGAATTTATCTTCCGTCGCGACGAACAGATGTTCCAGGACGAGGCCGAGCGCGCCGAAGTCAAGAAGGTCGACCAGCGGACGCTCTCCGAGAAGATGGCGGCCCTCGCCGGCCCGACCGAAGACAACGGGGATGACGACTACACCGACCTTGATCAGGACGGCGACGTCGTCGACAAGAAGACAGGCGAAGCCACGAAACCAGCGGCGCCTCAGACAGCCGCTGCAGCTCCCGAGGCGACGGCAACTCCGTCCTCTTCGCAAAAGGCGGTCGAGCCCGCCTCGGGGGCGACCAATACGGCGCAAGCGGATCCTGCCTCGGCGCCCCCCAAAGAGGAACCGCCCGCCGCTACTGCCCCCGCCGCGGCTGCACCCGCAGCGGGGGCAGGCCCCGCCCTCAAGCTGACGACCGAGCAGGCCGCCAAGGTCCGCAAGTTTGCCGACATGCTGATGGGCGCCCAGTCGCAGCGCACCGTGCAGAAGGGCACCGTCAACTTCCTCGAGGATGAAGGCTTCGCCGAGGGCAGCGATGCCGAGACCGCAGTCGTCGCCATACGCGACGCTCACCTCGCCCGCGTCGCCGGCAAGGGCTCCCCCGGCGAGTGCGACATGATCCGCGACAGGTTCACACGTCTATGATCTGGCTCGTGCACCTCTTCCGCCGCAACCACGATGCCCGTCGAGCGCGCTGGTTCGTCTTCGGGGCTTGCTGCGGGGCCCTCGTCATCGAGGCCGCCTATGACACCACCGTGCGGCAGGCCAGGGCCGCTGACCCCACCGCCTGCCACCAGGTTGGCCAGCAGCTCGGCAAGATCGTCTTCGACGCGACCGACGACGTCGATCTACAGCAGGCCATCGAGATGTCGGCGGAAGCCCACTGCATTCTCCTCGACGAACCGCCTGTCGTCGTCCGCATCGACAAGTCGAGCGACTACAGCACGGCGCCAGACCCCGGCATGGCGCCCGACACCAACATCGTGCCGACCGCGAAGGACAAGTGGTGCCGGGTCCACTACCGGAGCTATCGCAGCTCCGACGGGACGGTGCTCCGCGGCGGAACCCGTAAGCGCACGGCATGCCCGTGGCCGGGGTAGACAAGAGGGAGGAAGTCCATTGAGCAAAACACGCCGCAGCAACAGTGACGACCTTATCGAGGCCCGCGCCGAAATCACCCGGCTGAAGGCTGAGAACGAGAAACTCCGCGTGGTAATCGCCAGCGCCGCCTACAGCAACGGGCTGATCGAGACGCTCGTCAAGGACATGATCGGAAAGCTGGAGGCGACGTTCCCGGCGCTCACATCCCTGGTCGCTGACCGCCCAGACCAGCCGCATAGTTGATCGGCCGCGCCGGCATCGCTCCCCCGGGAGCGGCGCCGGTGGCCAGCCCCGCCTTCATCGGCGGGCGCATGACCGGCGCCCCCGGCGCCTGCATCTGCCCCGCCTGCGCCATGCCGGGGTTTGCCGGCGGCATGCCCATCTTCATGGGGTTCGGCGGCGGCATCCCGCCAGCACCGCGCGCCAGCGCAGCCGCCTGCATCTGCCCAGCCTGCGCCATGCCGGGGTCCTGGGTCGCCCCCATCACCGGCGGCGGTGCCGGTGGCGGCGGCACTGCCGACTGCACTTGCGGCTGCGGCTGCGGCTGCGGCTGCTGCGCCTCGGGCAGGCTGATCGGTGCAATCCGCGGGCTGCCGATGCCGCCAGGCCGCATGGCCATATCGGGCGTCGGAGCCCCCATGACCTGGCCCTTCTGCGGCGGCTGTGGCGGCAATGTGGCGCCGCCTGGTGCGATGCCGCCGCCCGCCATCTCGGGCGTGTTGATCGGCGCGATCCGAGGCGAGCCGATGCCGCCAGGCCGCATGGCCATGTCGGGCGTCGGAGCCCCCATGACCTGGCCCTTCTGCGGCGGCAATGTGGCGCCCATCGGTGGCCCGCCCATCGGCCGCTCCATGCCGGCGACCGCGGCCTGGCGTGCCGCCCCGCGGGCGGCGCCTCCGCCCATCGGGCGCTGCATCTGAGGTCGCTGCATACGCTGCATCGGGCGCCGCTGCCCCGCTACTTTTACCGGCATGCCGTCTGGTCCGATTGGCATCTCAGCCTCCTATGGTGTCGTGTAGTACGTCCCGTTGACGCGGATCACAGCGAAGTTACCGAAGTCAGCATCCGTCATGGTGGCGTAGCCGCCGGCGAGGTTCCCCTTCTGCGGGGTCATGGCACTGGCGCCGGCAGCGAGCAGGGCCATCGTCATCGTGTCCCCCACGCCCGCCGTCATCCCGCTGACCCGCAGCGGAAAGACCGGAGCGAGCTCGGTGCTATTCGCGAATGGCAGCCCCTCGAGCGAAGCATTGCCCACCGACACGCCCTTGCTCGTGAGGAGGAGATTGTAGAAGAAATGCACGAGGGGGCCCTGCTTGTAGTAGCGACCGAGGCGCGCGCTGTAGGTGATGCCCACGGCGGCCCCGCCGAAGGTGAGGTTCGGCACCGCCGGCGTCGTCCATCCGACCCCCGCTGCACCGTCGGTGACCGGGTAGGCGGTCTGCAGCTCGCGGATCGCGTCCGCCTCGCCTTTCCAGAAGCGATACCAGTCGCCGTCGGCAACATCCCGCTCGCCGCGGACGACGGTCTGCTGATCGACCGGGATGTTGGGGACGACGACGACCATTACTTACCGACCTTCGCCTCGAGCGCGTCGAGCCGCTCCTCAATGCTCGGCCCCGCCGGCTTGGTTGCCACCACCGGCGGCGGGTCCTCGATCTGCTGCGGCGGCGGGCCGACCTCCCACTCAGCGATGCGCTGGCGCTGGGGGTTCGCAGGATCATCGGGCACGAACATGCCCTCGACGTCGTCGATCGTCGCCGAGATCATCGTGCGACTGTCGTCGGTCCACTGAGCGTAGGTGACTGCCATGATCAGAGCTCCGCGTCGGCAGTGTAGTGGATAATGTTTGCCTGTCCTGCCGCGCTGCCGGCAGCCGTCGTCACCGATAGGGCAAATCCGCTGTCCGCCGTGCCAACCGGCGCCGTGGTGGAGCAATCAGCGGCAGCGGTCGTGTTTCGAGCAAGGGCATTGGTGGCCGACGGATTGAAGAGGACAAGGGTTGGCAGCGTTCGCATGACGGTGCCGAAGCGAACCGGGGCGCCAGTCATCCCCGCTGCCGCCCCGACATTTTGACTGAAATAGTAGCCGCCGGTAACGCCGACATTTTGCGCCGGCTTCGTCGTGTAGGGAAACGTCTTGGAGAAAAACCGCTGGCACGAAGCCAGCTCGGTGGCGAAGTCGACCGGCTCGAAGAGGCTCGGCGGATCGCCCACCGCGTTGACCTCCTCGACCTGAAGCTGAGCGAGCAGCAGGCTCTTGCCGGATGCGTCGAGTGAACCGTTGGGAATGCGCAGCCGGAAGGCAATGCCGTTGCCTATATTGGCGTAGCCGGCGATGTTGGCGCTCCAGGTGACCCGCGTCCAGGCGTTCACCGGGCAGGATTGCAGCGCCTCGCCGGCGCCGCCGCCGTTCTGGACGTTGCTCACCGCCCAATTGTCGAGCGCCGTCGGCGTCTCGACGAAAAGCGTCGGCGTAAAGGCTGTCGCGCCGCCGCCGGAAAGATTGAAGATGTAGGCCGAGAAGGTGACTGCGGTCCCGCGGAGAAGCGGGCCCATGTTCCTCGCCTCGATCCGTTGATCGATGTCGAAGGTCGTCATACCAGCGTTGCCGCTGAATTGGAGAAGCTGATAGGCCCGCCCGTCGGGCGCCGGCGGATTGTTGTTGAACGCACTTTGGCTGAAGAACGAAGGCACGCCGGCGCCCGTCTTGCAGCCCCACCGATCGATCGCGACCTGGCGCGTCGCGGCGACGAAGTCGGCAGCCGCGAAACGCCTTTGGTTGACCTGAAAGCCGCCGTTGATGAAGGCATTGCGCCGGCCGGTCTGGAACGGCACCAGGCCCGGGTTGACGACACTCACCGGCACCTTGGCGATCGAGCCGTCGGGCATCTCGACGAAGATGTCGGTGTTGGCTGGATCGCTGACGTTGCCGGGCGGGACGTTGGCGCCCGAGAAGGCGAAGGTCCAGATGCCGTTCACCTTGGTGATGAGCATGCCGACGCCGGCGGCGACCCGCGCCGGAAACTTGGTCAGCGCCCGCACAGTGAGATTGAGGCTCGTCATGGCGATGTCACCACCCCTTCGACGACGGAGATCCCGCCGATGAATACCTGGCAAATGTCGGTGTCGTCAGTCTTCGCGGTGAAGCCCGCGTCATAGTCCGCCGGCGCGCAGACCTTCATCGCGCTCGCCGGGAAGACGATCTGCGCCACGCCGAAGGCCGGGTCGATGACGAAGATGTCGCCCGCCTGGCCGGGGATCGTCGAGGCCACCAGCGTCGCGGTGCTGCCGGCATCGCCCCACCAATAGGGGAACGTGCCGCGCGGGCAGAGCGCGAAGACGAGCGTCAGCCCAGTGAGGTCCATGGGCGACTTGGTCTCGTCGTCGAGCACCTGGACGCGGAGCTCGAACGTCGTGCGATTGGAGGCCTGGGCGAGGGTTCCTTGCAGCATGCTGCCTCACAGTTTGATGTACCAGGTGCCGAGCTTGCCCCAGGGCATCTTGTTCGCCGGGGTGCTCGCGCCGGGGCCGTTGCCCGAGTTGTTGCCGGCGCCGGCGGTGCCGAGGACGTTGGTGCCGGCGCCCGACTGCACGGCCACCGTCGTGGGCAGCGTGTGCGCGTGCGGCGGGAGGTTGCCAGCGACCAGCGTAACCGTCTCACCACCGATCG